>Ga0172364_10000118_pt1 | contig 45724 bp, 40 predicted proteins | sample LakKivSesite10cm_FD_114545 | JGI IMG/M metagenome (GOLD analysis project Ga0172364, IMG submission 114545) | Sediment microbial communities from Lake Kivu, Rwanda - Sediment site 10cm | ecosystem: Environmental > Aquatic > Freshwater > Lake > Sediment | place: Rwanda: Western Province, Lake...
GGGGAAGACCGGGATTACCTACGAGGATATCGGTGGACTCCAGAAGGAGATTCAGCGGATAAGGGAGATGATCGAGCTCCCGTTAAAATACCCCGAGGTCTTTGAGAGGTTAGGGATAGACGCCCCAAAAGGGGTACTCTTGCATGGTCCGCCGGGGTGTGGCAAAACCTTAATTGCCAGAGCAGTGGCCAATGAAACCGATGCCTATTTCCTTCATCTAAGTGGGCCGGAAGTCATCCATAAGTTCTATGGGGAAAGCGAAGCGCATCTTCGGGCTATCTTCGAGAAGGCAGAGGAGAATGCCCCAGCTATCGTCTTCCTCGATGAGATTGACGCCATTGCCTCAAAGAGGGAAGAGGTCAGGGGTGATCAGCAGGTGGAGAGGAGAGTTGTCGCCCAGCTTCTGGCCTTAATGGATGGCCTAAAATCGAGAGGACAGGTGATCGTAATCGGAGCCACCAATATACCCAATGTGCTCGACCCAGCTTTGAGGAGACCGGGGAGATTTGACCGGGAGATCTCCATAAGCATCCCCGACAAGAATGGAAGGTTGGAAATACTTCAAATCCATAGCCGTGGAATGCCCTTGGCTTCTGACGTGGACCTCGAGAGACTGGCAGAAATCACTCATGGCTTTGTGGGGGCAGACCTAGAGGCGCTTTGCCGGGAGGCGGCAATGGTGACTCTGAGAAAGATAATGCCTAAGATCGAGTTCGAAGCCGACTACATCCCTTACGAGTTGCTTTCAGAATTAGAAGTCTCCATGAATGACTTTCTGGAAGCCCTAAAGGAAGTGGAGCCTTCAGCCATAAGGGAGATTTTCACCGAGATCCCAGATGTGAAATGGGCCGATGTCGGCGGCCTCGAGGAAGCAAAAAAAGTGCTCATCGAGACTATTGAGTGGCCACTTAAGTATCCAGAGTTATTCGAACAGGCCAAGGCCAAGCCTGCCAAGGGCATTCTCCTCACCGGCCCCCCTGGCACAGGCAAGACCCTGCTGGCCAAGGCAGTGGCCAGCCAGAGTGAGGTGAACTTCATCTCAGTTAAGGGGCCAGCTCTCCTCTCCAAGTGGGTTGGCGAGTCTGAGAGAGGTATCCGGGAGGTCTTCAGAAAGGCAAAACAGGCCAGCCCCTGTATTATCTTCTTCGACGAGATAGACGCCATAACACCTGTTCGAGGAGGCAGTGCTGACTCACACGTTACTGAGCGGGTAATAAGCCAGTTCCTGACCGAACTCGATGGGATAGAGGAGCTGAAGGGAATCGTAGTTCTGGCCGCTAGCAACAGGCCTGATATTATCGACCCCGCTCTGCTTAGACCTGGCAGATTTGATGTTCAGCTGGAATTACCTGTCCCTGACGAAAAAGCGAGACTGGAAATATTCAAGATTCACACCAGGGATAAACCCCTGGCCAATGACGTTGAGCTTGAAAGCCTAGCGAAGGCCACAGAGGGTCTGGTAGGCTCAGATATAGAGGGTATTTGCCGGAGCGCGTCTACGCTGGCGATAAGAGAGTTTGTGAATAGGCTCGGTTCAAGACCTAAGGCGTCAGAAATCAGTACCTTCAAAATAGCTGCTAAGCACTTTGAGCAGGCACTTGAGACCGTCAGGAAGTAGTTGTGAGAGAACTACTATATATCCCCATAATCCATAGCGAAGCGGACCTCGGAAGTTTAGGCACTGCCATTGACAAGAGAAGCGCTTCTCTCTACGGCGAAAAACGATGGGCAGAGCATAAAGAAACAGTCGCTAGATTCTGGAAGAGCGTGGCAAATTATCTCCTCTCGCTTGATGCCGCTAGCCTCAAGATATATCAGGATGGATTGGCAGCAAATGGTGAACTTGGCAGACGAATTATCGAGGAGGCAGCCAAGAGGGGCAGTATGAATCACCGAGTGATTTTGCAGCTCTTGAGCAAGGGCGCCGAGGTGAGAAAGACAGAGGATGCTTCCCTTCTCATGGAGGAGCTAAGGCTTGCCCATGCTGAATCCGGAGCCGCCAGCATTCGAAATTGCGAGAGCCTCAGCTTCAGCAAGGCTTGTCTCATGGACGAGAGGGACAAGTTTATAGCTAGAACTATTGACGAAACCTTGAAACAAGGAGAAACAGCCGTCCTCTTCATAGGGGCTTATCATAATGTGTACCTTTATCTCCCTGGGGATATTGCCGTTGAATACCTGAAAGAGCCAGAAAGGGTAAAAGCCTACTTCAAAGAGCTGATCTCTGGGGGGAGAGGGAAGAGATTTGAACAGCTGGCCCACTACCTAGTCTCTCCTGTAGCCATTCATCGCGGAGCGTAGCTTACGACCGGCCTATGCAGGCCACCTAATAACATGGCAATACGAATATCTTGGATAGTGAGTTCATACTGTTCGGTAGCAAAGGTGAGTATACAACGTGTACCCTTATCCTTCGTCTTGAACAAGGTGCTCTTAAACGAAGAATCGTCGAAAGAGAAATTTAATGAGCCCGAATGCGCGCAAATAAAGTCGCCCAGCAAAAGTTTTTTCTAAAGCTGGGGGAAGAGCGGTAGGTAATTTCTCAGGAGCCCATCGCGGGCAGGTACCTCTTGCCCATCCATAGGAACCCCACCAAGCCCAACGGCTTTATCGAGCGCTTTAACAAGCAGTTATGGATGATTTCTTCTGCCAGGTCTTCCGGACCAAGTTCTATGAATCAGTGGTGGCACTATAAGAGGGTTTGGGCCAATGACTGTCCATGCTGAAGTTACGTACTTCACAAGTTGAAAGCGCTTCCGGCGGTTAAAAAAGTAAGCGAGGGAAATGCTTGAAAAGGGAAGGCTCGCCAGAAGCGAGCCAGAATATCAAAGGGTAAACAATACCCTATTAATCAGGTAATGGTGGGCGATGTAGGAGTCGAACCTACGACCTCTTCGGTGTCAACGAAGCGTTCTACCGCTGAACTAACCGCCCTTCACTTGGCAATTATAAGAAGAGGAAGCGTCTGCAGTCAAGAAACCGGGAAAGGTTATGTGCTGATTTGCTGAACGGCCAGCGATTCGGATAAATCCTGTCAAGCGAGCTTTTGCCCTGGGTAATAAGGAGCACCTTTGATTTCCGATTCAGACTTGCCTGAGGTAAGGAAGTGTTCTGGGGAAAATTTGGAAAGCTGAGGGAGTAGAGTTGATTTTGACGACCTTTTTGCTCCTTGATGACAAGACCAGAAGGCCTCTTGGGTCAAGTTATCCCCGCGAACTCCCAAGGCAGGCTATGCACAAGGTTATAGAATAAGGCTGGCTTCATTTCGCGAGGCCGTTTTGATGGCCTGGGTAACGCAGCTCTTGGTGGCCCGGCTCTCTTTGTTGTAGCCATTTGAATTTTTTGCCGGAGCTGCTCTGGCGATCGCCCTTGTGATTTTTCCGACTTATGAGGATGATTCATAAAGCTGAAAAGAAGTTCATGAAAAAATCTAAAATTTTTCCCTTTTCATCTCCAGACGGGGCGCATTCATAAATCAGAGAAAGGGAATCAAAGGAGCAATTCTTGCCCTCGTTCAAGCGCTATCTGCTGCTGAACAGTATTTTTCAGGTGGAACCACGGCGCGTTCCATGCTTTGAAATATTGAGACCTTTTATATTGGCGTGGCCTTTCCTTTTGGATTCCGGTATCCCCCTTGAAGAAAAAGGGAAAAGCACGAGGCGAGTCCTTTCGCTGATCATGAAGAGAAAATAGCGAGTCAGCATTAAGGCTGGTGGATCAATCCTTAGAAAGCGCCTTTTTAAAAAACAGGAAATTGCCTTCCGGGATTGACAACTGCCTTGCTCACAGTTATTAATTCAAAGCATGACAAACATTCATTACTGGGGCCTTTTGACCTGGGCCACCGTGATCGCTCTCGGGGGCCTGGTAGGCTTCGTAATGGACTTTCTCATCGCCAAGGGAAAAGCTCCTGGCGGCGTTCTGGCTTCCATGCTTGCGGGGTTCCTGGGGGCATTCTTGGCACAATGGCTGATGGGCGAAATTATCCCCTGGAACATCTGGGGTGTGAGCTGGCTTTTAGTTTTGCCGTTAGCGGCTTTTACAAGCGGCCTTTATCTTGTGCTGACCAAGGTTCTGCGCTTCTACTGATTTTCAATCTGGCAGTTGTCCGCCGTGATTTTTTAGCGAGCTGTTATGCAAAAAATCCCTTCATCAATTCTTTTCGGTTTATCTTATACTTGCCCACGCCGTTTTGGATCGCAACCTCCACAGACACCTGTGTTTGGAGCAAATTGAAGGGTATCTGGCTGAAGAATGACTCAGAAGAGCCAGTCCCTAAAGGGTCTTTATTTTTTCATGATAATGCGCAAATTCCTTGCCATAGGGATTTTTGTGGTTTAGAATAAGCGCAACAAGGATTAAGGAGAAAGGAGGTTTTTAATAATGTCATATTGTCCCAATTGTGGAGCAGAGGTGGAAGCGGGCTCTTCTACTTGTCCTAATTGTGGAGCCTCTCTGGTAGTCCCTGTCGTTCATACAGGTGGGTTCAATTGGGGTAAATTCTTCACCGACCTTGTGCTGAAGCCAAAGGAGGCTTTCGGGGCAGTATTAGCGAAAAAAATGTGGTGGCTGGCACTCGCGTCCCTGATAGCCGTGGGGCTTTTTGGTGGGATCGGTATCCTGATTGACCTGAGAGGTTTTGCCGGAGGGGTGGTAGCTCGCCTCTTCTTCTACGTGCTTTTCGCGCCCTTCCTGTTCTGGCTTTTCGAGACGGCGGCTTTAAGCATGATGAGCACACTCTTTAAAGGAAAAGGAGCCTCCCTCAAGGACATGGCTCTGACCGTGGGCGTGGCCTGGCTTGCTTTTGTGCCCTATACTGCGCTCGCCCTGATTCCTTCTAAAGTAACGGACCTGATTTTTTTGTTAATTTTCCTTCTTGCTCATATTTACCTCTTAACAGGGGTCCTGGAAGAAAACGAGAACCTATCTCTTGGTCCCGCCCTGATTGTTTCTCTGGCGCCGATTCTTTTCTTGATCATTCTTACCTTGCTCAAGACCAGCGAGTTCGGGCTCTTTCCGCTTTAAAGCTGAATTTTCAAAAGGAAAACAAAAACCCCCTTTTTTAAAGGGGGTTTTTGTTTTAGAGGCTTGTTGAATTTCTAAAATCCTTGAGACCTGGCCACAATGGTGCAGGCTTCAGCCCTGGTCGCGGAGTTATCCGGGCGGAAGGTGCCATCCGGGTAACCTTTAATCAGGCCCTTGGAGGCTGCCGCTTCCACGAACCCGAAGGCCCAGTGAGTACTGTCTATGTCGCTAAAGGTGGGCTTCCCGATCAATGGTGGCAAGGTCATAACCCTGGCCATGATAGCAGCAATCTCGCTTCTTTTAATAGGCTGATCCGGGCCAAAAGTGCCATCAGGATACCCTTTGATGAATCCTTTCTCTACCAGGGGAGCAACATATTTTTCTGCCCAGTGGCCCTGAAGATCAGGGAAATTGGAGCTCATTTCGGAGGGAGAAATCCCCAAAGCCCGGCAGAGGATGGCGCTGAATTCCGCCCTGGTTACAGGCTGATCTGGCTTGAAAGTGCCGTCTGGATAGCCCGAAATAATTCCTTTATCTACAAGAGAAAGAATCAAGCTTTCTGCCCAGTGGCCCTGAAGATCAGGGAAAACAGCAGGGCCGGATGTAGGGGTAGGAGTAGGGGTTTCCCCCGCAAAAGTTATTTTAAGCGTTAAACTGGAACTATTGCCACTGGCGTCCTGGGCCACCACCTGGAATGTGTTGAGGCCAGTGTTCAGAGTGACATCCAAAGAGAAGTAACCATTGTCCTCGACCGGAACCGCATTTCCGTTAATGGAGACCGTTGCTCCAGCTTCAGTTCGGCCCTCGATTTTCAACTGACTCTGTGCGGTCTGGTAATCCAGAACAGGGGGGAAAAGGATAACCAGGGCCGGAGGGTAGGTATCTGGGGGAGGGGACCCCTGAGGCTGCACGTGGATGGTGATGGTCTCCAACTCCTCCTCAGTGTTCCCAAAAATGTCTGTAGCTATGGAAGTGATGCGGTAGTCGCCAGCAACGGGGTTGACCCAGACATGTTGCCACTGGGAATAATCCTGGGTCAGGGGAGTGCACAGAATATAGGTGGTTGTAGTGCGAGTTAAATCTACGATCTCCAGTTCCACCGTGATCACCTTCTCGTTGTCCGTAGCCGTTCCCGTAATCACCAGGGGAGGAGAGGTGATGGTCTGGCCGTCTACCGGTGAAGTGATAGTGGAAAGGGGAGGCTCTATATCGAATTCAGGGGGAGGGGGGGGAAGCTCGTCATCAGCGAAGATTGCCCCAACCGAGAAAACCATGGCCAGAAGGACCATCAGTACCGTAAGCTTTCGCATCTTTCTTTCTTCCTTTCAGGATAATTTACTTCGTGTATATTAAACCAAGAGGAGAAAATTGACAATGAAGATTTACTTTTCCGTGCCAGTAATCAGTGGCTCCAGGGAAGGCCTGCCAATTAAGGAAATTCAGGACTTTCTGGAGAAAGAGGGGCACTTTATTTTGACCAGCAGGCTTCTCGAGAAAGACTTCAGAGAAAAAGAAAGCCAGCTTCCCCGGGATTTCATTTTTCAAAGGGACATGGAATGGCTAAAAGAAGCGGACCTGGTAATAGCCGAAGCGAGTATTCCTTCCACGGGAATTGGCTACGAGATCGCCCACGCTTTGAACTTGAGAAAGAAGGTACTCTGCCTGGCGCAAGAGGGAGCCCCGGTGACAGCTATGATCGAGGGAAATGAAAAGCTCTCCTTTCTCAGGTATAAAAGCACTCAGGAGGCGCTGATCTTACTCGAGGGCTTTTTTGAAAAGGCCAGGCCCGCAAGGAAAAAGAGCAGGGTCAGGAAGACGATCAACGAAAAAAAGGGCAGAAGGCAGGCCTGGAAGAATTCGGGAGGGAAGAGCCGGTACAAAAGGTAGTTTTCGCCCAGAATCCAGTAGTCGTTGGCAAATGTCCAGAGGTGAAAATGGAGAAAAAACCAATCGAAAAAAAAATAAATGGTCACGCCTGCAAAGAGGTAGAATGCTAAAGTGAAAACCAGGGTACGCTTGAAGGTTCTGGCGGGGCGAGAATGAAAGAGGCCGATTGCTGCTGCCGAAGCAAGGAAAACGACGCCGCTGGCAATGGCAGCAAAAAGGAAAGAGCGCAACAGGCCGTAGATATCGTAAAGGTGGAGGATTTCCTTTTCCTGAAAGACCTCCATCCCTGGAATGAGGGTTCCCTTCCATAAAAATTGCGCCAGCTGGGCATCGAGGGCCCTGATCTGGGGGCTGACCTCAATCCCGATATGCCTTTGCACAGCTTGGTAGAAGGACGAGTCATAGGCCAGAAGCAGGACACTCGCAAGGAAGAAAAAAATCGGCGCCGAGGCAAAGAGTAAAACCTCTGGCAGCCAGAGTGTCTTAACTGAAGAGGGTTTCCCCGGTCGCATTTTTCAGCTCAGCTTCACGATAACCGTGGACCTCCTCGATGGTGTTCTTCACGATTTTCCCGTTTTCCAGGTAAATGTAGTAATCGAAGTCATCAGGATTAACAACCGAGGAATGGGAGATCACGAAGACCTGAGAGAATGCTTCGTGAATCACCCCCCTGGTCAAAAGCTCCACCAGGGCCATGGTCCGGTTTATATCCGATGAGGAAAAGGGCTCGTCCAGGAAGATGAAACCAGGAGAGGAACCCCTTTCTTGAGGTAAGGTAGCCATGGCGAAGGCCAGTCGCAGGGCAAGGGAAAATTGGTCCTGGGTCCCTCCCGAGAAGATTTCCTTTTCCCGGTAAGCCCGGGCCCTCTCGTCCCACACCTTTATTTTGTAATCCTCTGTAAGCTGGGCTTCCTGGTAGCGATTTGAGGTGAGCAAGGGCAGAATCAGGCTCATATGGTACTCCGTCTGGGGCTTCACGCGATTGTAAATAGCTTCCCTGGTAATGCTCAAAACCTGCCTGGCCTTTTCTCTGACCCTGAGGTGATGTTCCCATTCCTCCCTTTCCTTTTGGCAGTGCTGGGAATCAAGCGGGATACCCTTCAGCCCCTGTTTCTCAGAGAGCTCGCTTTCCTTGCGGCGAAGGGCCTCCTTTTCCGCAAAAAGGGCGTCTCGCTCCTCCTTGCATGAGCCTTCCTCCGCCAAATCCAGAGGCCTTATTTCCGGATATTCTTCCAGATCGGGGATATTTTCGCAGGCAATGTTCAGCTCATTTGCTGCCTGGACCGCCTCCTCATTTAGCTTCTGGTTTTCCTTCTCTTTGAGTGACATCATTCCCCTGAGGTTTCCTATCTTGCTTTCCAGGTCGTTAAGCTTGAAGCGCAGTTCCTTTCCCCCCATCTCCTGGGCTCTTTTTTGTAATTCCTGGAAAGTAGCCTTCAGGGCGCTCTCTTCGAGGTTCAACGAGGGTTCCAGGGAAAACAGGGCTTCAAGGTGTTTCTTTTCCTCGGACGCGGTCTTCTCTAATAATTGTGTGAGGCCTTCCAGATAATTTTTGCGTTCCGAGAGCCTGAGTATTTCCTTTCTTAGATCCTCGATTCTCCCCAGGGTCCTGGTGAGGATGCCAATGACCTCGTCCCTGGTCCTTGCCCCATAAGGCTCCCCCATCTCTTCCAGTTTTCGCTTCCAGAAAGATACCCAGTCCTCAATTCTCTTTTTCCTCAGCGCCCAGAAGGACTGCGTTTGTCCAAGTTCCTTCAGGGAGAAGGCGCCTTTGGGTGTAATAGAAGGTGCGCTGTAGGCTTCAATTTTTCCCGCAAGCTTTTGTTGGGCCTCGACAAGCTCGCCTCTTGTATCCCGGAGCTTCTTCAAAGACCTTCTCGTTTGTAAGGATTTCAGGAGGTAATAAATACCGGGGATCAACAGGGCAAGGGAGAATAGGAAATACGAAGGCAAAATCCCCAGAGCCATAATGAGCGCAAGGACAAGTGGGGCTGAAAGGAATAAGGAGGCAAGCGTTAGCACAAGCTTCAGGGATCTGCAAGTCTTTCCGAGCGCTTTTTCTAATTCCTGCCTTTGGGATTGAATCCCCCCCTTTTCGTTTTCAAGCCGCTCTTTTTCCTCCTCCTTCTTCTTCAGGTTTTCAATTTCCTGGGCCAGGGAATTTAGTCTGCCCTGGGCCTCCTTTGTTTTTTCCTCCAGCTCCTGGATCTGGTCCCATTTCCTCTGGAGGTGCCTCAAACGAAGCGCCTGCTTTTCCAGATCGGGCAACGACTCTGCCTTTTTCCTCAGGCTCTCCAGCTCCTCCTGAACGCTGGCCACCTGCTTGGCCAAATTGTCCTTCGTATCCTTAGTGTTGATCAGGAGCCTCAGCTCAGTCATTGTGCTCTGAAGGCGGTCGAAAGTTTCGCTTTCTGCCTTTATCTTTTTCTTGCTGTTTTCCAGTTCCTCCGCTTGAACATGCCAGCGCGATATCTCCTCGGCATTGGAGCGCAGGGAATGCAATGCTTTTTTCAGGGAGATGAGCTTCAGCCTTCTTTCTGCATTTTTCAGCTTTTCCTCCACCGGTTTTAGCTCATCCCTTACTTTTGCCAGCTCCTCCCTGTCCCTCAGCGTCTGGAGCTTGTCCCTGTCTTCCGGGAAAACCTTGAAATCGTCCTCCAGCTTGAGCATGAAGTCCAGGTTGATCAGCTTGGAAAGGGCCTTCCTGCGATCGTTGGCCTTCAGCTCCTCCAGCTGCCCCAGTTTCTTTTGCTCCACGAAGCAGGAGTTCTTAAACGCATCCTGGTCCAGCTTTAACGACTTCTCGATCCTTTCTTTGACGGTATTAACGCGAGATATGCGGTCTATTTCCCTGCCATCAGGCCCCCGAATTATCAGGAGGGCTGTTTGCTTCCCTGCCTTGGAAACCTCCCGATGTACCAAAAGCGTCTCGTTTTCCGCGTTTACCTCCAGGTAGACCGCGGCCTTTCTTGCCAAGTCCGAGTAATTAACGAGATCGGGGTTGTCGCCGACCAGGGTTTCTCCAAAGAGCCCGAAAAAAACCGCCTCAAACAGGCTGCTTTTCCCCGCCTCATTGGCCCCTTCGATCAGGAAGCTCCCCCTGTCTGGAAACCAGAGCCTGACATCCTCCAGCTGTTTGAAGTCATGCACCTCGAGTTTTTTGATCAGTATCATTTCACTTTCTCTTACTGTAATCTTCCAGGATTAAATCCAGAGCGTCACGCAAGAGTTCCTTCTCTTCCTGATCCCGGGCTTCTTCAATCAGCTTTTCAACAACTCCCCTGACTTCCTCCCTTTCGGAAAACCCCGCGCCTCCGGACCTGACCTCGGTCTTCCTTCCCTGAATCGTAAGCGCTGAGAAATCAATATCGAAGAAAAAGTTCCTTTTTTTCCCCTCCTGCCAGACCTTGCCCCACTGAACCTGATGGTAAAGCTCGGGGGAAAGGATACCCTCAACCTTTAACTTTAAAAGCACATCCGGGCCAGAGGCCTCCAGAACGCGCTGTAAGATAAAGGAAGTCTGATCGGGAGTGGCTTGTTCCAATTCTCCGGAACGGACCACGATCTGGGCCATAGGCTGGGTCTTTACCGGTTGGAACTCGGCTTTTAATTGTCCCGAGCGATACTCTAAGTAGTAGAAACCGCAGCGCTCGTTTCTTTCGCCAAAATCGAGCCTTTCAGTGGCTCCGGGAATGATCACGGTTTTACTTCCCAGCCGGAAATTCTTGGGGTGGTGGTAATGGCCTATCCCGAAAAGATCTACTCCCTCAAGCAGGTCCAGGCTCCCGGGAGTGACCGTGAGGTCCTGCGCTCCAAGGATGTAATGCCCCTGAACACCGTAGTGCATCAAAAGCAGGTTGAGCTCTCCCTTTTCGGGGAAAGCCATTCCTTGGAGCGGGTCCTCAGAAGGGAGCAAGCGGGTATGAGTGGAGACGCCTCCAATGGCTACTTCGACACCGTTGACCTTTATTTTTTTTACTTTTATTTCCGTCTTTTCCTGGAAAAAATGTACCAGGTCCAGTTCCGCCATGAATTTCAAAGGGGACATCCTCTCCCTCGATTTGGGGGTATCGTGGGTACCGCTAATGGCAAAAACCCCAATCCCGTTTTTCTTCAGATCGTGGAGACACCTTAAAACGTAAAGCAGGTCATCGTACCGGGGTTCGGTGGTGTCGAAGAGATCCCCGGCCTGGAGGAAGATGTCCGCTCGCTTTAGGGCAAAATCCACCACCTGCCGGAAGGCGTCCCTCAGAGCCTTTCTTCTTCCCTCCAGTTGAAACTGGTTCATTTTTTTGTAGTATGCGCTCAGGTGATTGTCGGCCGTGAGGACGATTCTAACCATTCATTCCCCTCATGAACCTGATTGCCGCGGTTACCGTTTGGAGATGCAGGTCAACAGTATCCTCTAACTTCAAGGCGTACCCCCCAGCAAGGGTCAGAGCGCAGGGGATGTTCCTTTTGGAACACTCCTCCAGGACCATCAAATCCCTCTTTAAAAGGCCCTCCTTGGTCAGCCTCAGGCCTCCGAGTTTATCGTATTTGTAAGGGTCGGTTCCGGCGACGTAAATCACCAGGTCAGGCTTGAACTCGAAAACCTGCACCAGCGCTTTTCCGAGCTCCTGGAGGTACGAAAGGTCTCCCGCTCCCGCGCTTAAGCCAATATCCAGGGAGCTTTTCTCCTTTGGCGGGTAAATGTCCTCCTGATGAATGGAGAAGGTGAATACCCTGGGCTCTGCTTGAAAAATAAAGGCTGTTCCGTTCCCCTGATGGAGGTCGCAGTCAACGATCGCCACCTTTTTCGCGTAACCATTCTTCAGGGCATACCGGGCGCAGACGGCAACGTCGTTTAAGTAGCAAAAGCCCTCGGCATGGTCAGGAAAGGCGTGGTGGTGTCCTCCGCCGAGGTGAATGCCCACGAAGGCTTTTTGGGCTTCCTCCAGGGCAAGAATCGTGCCGGAAACAGCGTAAAGGGCTGAATTCACCGCTTCCCGGTTTATTGGCAATTCTGAGCGCCAGGTTCGAGGAGTTAGCCTTAAGGCCCTTAAATCCTCCAGGTATTCCCTCTCATGAACCAGAAGAAGGATTTCCTCGCTGGGGAGCTCTGGCTCACGAAAGTCCTTTTCTTCTGCCCAGCCCTCGGTGAGAAGCTTGTCCTTTACCAGAGCGTATTTTTCTGTAGGATAAACGTGATTTTCCAGTTTTACCAGGTAATGGGGAGAATAGATTAGCTTTCCTGAAAGCATTATATTGCTTCCTCTGGCTCCACCCTTTCTTTAAAAATGGCAGGGATTTCCATGGCTTTTTCCTTCAAGGACCCTCTTAATGCTTCAGGGACGTCAATGTCCGACCCACCTTCCTTGGTCACCCTCTCTCCCGCCCTGATCATTACGGGCACTCTGGTGAGGGTTCCAAGGAGGATGGCCTCCCCGATGTTCAATCCGGGAAGGTCGGAAAATAAATTGCTGGAAAGGTTTTCTGCAGCCTTTTTGACTGCCTCTTGATCTTCCGGATTCGTCAACTTCATTATAATCTGGCTGGCGCACTGGGAGAGGGTGTCCTGGTGTATTTTATGAGGTCTCTGGGTAATTACTATGAGGAATACTTTGAATTTTCGGCCTTCCGAGGCAATGCGATTAATAATTTCCCGGCAATGGCTGAGCTTTTCCTGGGGGACGAAGGTGTGTGCCTCCTCCAGCACCACGAAAACCGGGAAAGCGATTTTGCCCGTGGTGGCCCGGGCCCAGATTTCCCGGAGGGTTTTGTCCACCACAAATTCGGTCACGCTTCTCTCCAACCCTGCAAGATCAATCACGGACAGTCGCACCGGCTTGAGGAGCTCCTCGATGGGCACATCCCTGAATCCCCAGACATCGTAAGTGAGCAAATTTTCGATGTACTTTATCGCTCTATCCGCCCCCTTCATGGTCTCCGGGGAAAGGGAGCCCTTTTTTCCTCCTTTTATGGACAGCTCAGGCAGCAGGTCTTCCTTTCCCTCGAGGAACCTCTGGGTGTGCATGGAAAGGTAATCATCTTCAAGGGTGCCGGCCATCTCCTTCAGCTTGTGGACAAGTTCCTGAGGGCGGTAATCGATGTTTTCCTCTTCCAGGGCAAAGCATGCCTTTTTTATAGCCTCGCGGATGTTAGCGTAGCTTTCCGGAATGCCTGCCAGGGTGCAGATCTCGTCCATGCCCAGCCTGGAAAACTGGATGGTATATGGTTCACTTCCTCCAATTTCCTCATCGGAAAAGCGCCTGCCCTTAATGTTGGGCACCCGGTAAACAAATACATCCGATGCGAAAGGAGTGGGCTTGCCCTCCTTGTCCTTGCGCATGCACACGTAATCGGAGTTGGGATCGAAGACAATTATCGTGCCCCCTAACCTGAGGAGGTTTTCCAGAAGTATCCCGGCCAGATAGGATTTCCCTGCTCCAGTCTGGGCAATGATTGCCAGGTGCCTTCTCAGCCCGTTGGGGTCAATCTTCACCTTCACCTCAGGACGGTTCAACAGGGCTCCTACCTCTATGCCGTCCTTAATGTTTTTCGTGAAAAACCTTTCCAGCAGTTCATCAGAGGCGATAAATACCTGATCTCCAGGAAGGGGGGTGGAGCGCGGCAGGAACACCCGATCCTCCGGGTTAAGGTATCCAAGGATTGTGGCCGTAGCAATTATCCTCGGAGCAAAGGCGTACTCAGCCCTGAGAATGGTCTCTGTTTCCTGAAATGTGAGCGCTGAATCAAATATCTGGGAGGAGGCGGCAAGCTCGGTCACCTGAGCAAGCACCTCCACGCTCTCCGCTTCTCCTGAGACCTTCTCCTTAATGCTTTTAATGACCACGTATTCTAACCTGGGAGGACAGAGTTCAGGCGTTGTTACGAATAGAAACAGGTCAGATCGTGCTTCTCCGACTACAAAACCTATAGGTACTCGATTCATCTTTGTCTCCCTCCTCAGAAGAGGAAACCCTTATGTGTCTCTATGCTTCCTACGATATTAATCTTTCGCCCACATTTTGGGCAACTCTTTTCCAGGGTGAGGGTGCTTTTCGTCACCCAGAATGCACTGCGCTCAATCAATAGCTGACCGCAGGAAGGGCAGTAAGTGTTTTCCGCGGGGTGCCCCGGGACATTTCCCAGATAAACGTACTTCAGGCCGACGTCCAGGCCGATTCTCCTCGCTTCCTCGAGCTTAGAAACGGGCGTGGGATATAAGTAAGAGAGCTGCAGGTGCGGCACAAATCGAGTAACATGCCAGGGCGTGTCTTCTCCCAAGTTCTCTTTTATCCATAAACCTATGTTGCGGAAGGTTTCTTCGTCGTCGTTGAACGTGGGGATGACGTTTGTAACCACCTCCACGTGCATTTTCCACTTGTTTTTAGCCAGGGAGGCAGACTGAAATACGGGAGCGGGGTCATCGATCTGGCATACCTTTTTCCAGAAATCTTTGCTCCACCCCTTGAGGTCCACCCGGTAGGCATCAAGGTACTCAGAGAGCTCCTCCAGGGCTTGAGCAGTAATGTATCCGTTGGTGACGTAGACAGTATAAAGTCCTTCCTTTTTAGCCAGAATAGCGGAATCCAGGGCGTACTCGTGCCAGATCGTGGGCTCGTTGTAAGTCCAGGATATACCCCGGGCTCCCTTCTCTTTTGCTATAGCCACGCTCTCTTGGGGGGAGATGTACTGCCCCTCGGTAACCTTCCTTCCCACGGTTTGATGGGAAATGCTCCAGTTCTGGCAATGAATGCAGCGAAAATTGCACCCGAAAGAACCGAGCGAAAGGCAGGTGCTGCCGGGGTAAAAATGGAAGAGCGGCTTTTTTTCGATAGGGTCAACAGCGATGGAGGAAACAAGGCCGTAAATTAAAGAATAAATCGCCCCTTCCTGACATATCCTTGAGCCGCAAAAGCCCACCTGTCCTTCTTTCAGGACGCAACCTCTGGGGCAGACAAGGCACCTGACTGTGTTGTCCTTCAGCTTTTCGTATAAGCGCGCTTTTTTTAACTCGGGCATATTTTCATTTTACAATTTTCCGCGGATACAAAACCAAAAAGCTGCAGATATCTGCAGCTTTTTGGAGCCAGCGACCAGGAGCCCTTTTGGCCAGCGTTTAAAAGGTATAAGTGACGGTAACGCTTACTCTCACTTCCATCATTCCCGGTTCTATAGGAGTAGCTGGAGCAGCTCCGTACCCCTTAGCTTCAAAGGCGTAGCGAATAGGGGGGTAATATGCGTCGGAGACGTCGATTTTTTCCACTGAAGTTATGCTCTTTCCAATTGCCTGCAGGGCGGAATTGGCTTTGCCCTCAGCGTTTTCCATAGCAAGCTTGATAGCGTCGAGCTTTATTTTCTCCATGTCCTTTAAGGAGAACTGGATGCTGGAAATGGTGTTGGCTCCAGCGGACACGCAAGCATCAATTATCTCTCCGGCACGCTCGATATTTGTTAGGGTGATGAGGATGCTGTTATCAGCCCGGAATCCGATTAGCTGCCCCTTTCCTTCTTCAGAATAGTCGTACTGAGGAGTGAGGGAGACGAAAACGGTCTCCCAACGATCGTCCGGGGTTAGCATGTTCTTAAGAGCCCTGATGACACCGTTCATAAGAACGGAATTATTTCCCTGAGCTTCCTGTGCGGTTTTTCCATCAGATTGAACTCCCAGGGTGATCTCCACCGTATCCGCTTTGAGCTTAGCAACCCCTTCTCCGGTTACTGTGATTTTGTTGGTCAATGTTTCCTCAGTGGCGGAAACCGAGGGCCCCTGAGCTTTGAAAGTGGATACGCTCAGAAAAAGGAATCCGATAACTAAAAGCGCAAAAGCTCCGAATCTAAGGGCTTTTCTGAATCTCATTTTTTAACCTCCTTTATTGTCAATTTTTCGAAAACTCTTTAACCTATTAGACGTGGACAAAGGAAAGCAGGTTCCCACTTCCATAAACATTCTAACTTTTGATTGGGACGGCACTCTACTGGATTCCAGAGAGGCTACGCTCAAGGCATATCAGGTGGTTTTTGAGGAAGCAGGAATCCCCATCTGTTTTGAGGAAGTGCTGAAAAATTATTCTCCAAACTGGTACAAGACCTATCAGGCCCTGAGACTACCAGAAAAGCTCTACTCGTGGGCAGATCAAAGGTGGCTCGAGGTTTTCCGCCAGGAACCGCGGAAGCTGGTAAGCGGAGCTCAGGAAACCCTTGAAGTTTTATCGAGTAAAGGGTACGGGCTTGTCCTGCTCACTGCTGCCGCCAGGGAAAGACTCGTGGAGGAGCTCCAGATATTCGGCCTGGAGCATTTTTTCCAAAAGGTTGTCTGTATGGAGGATTTCAAGGCCAGAAAACCTGACCCGGCTCCCCTGCTTTTTACAATTGGCCAACTGCACTCTGAACCAGAGAACTTCGCCTATCTCGGTGATTCTGTGGAGGACATAGAGATGGGGAAAAAAGCGGGGGTATTCACCATCGCTGTGGAGGGGCCTTACGTGCCGCGGGAAGCCCTTGTGCGAGCGAACCCCTCCATCTTGATATCAAATTTAAAGGAACTTTTAAAAATACTTTAGCGTCATCGTCTAAACGGATGAGGCTTAGCACGAAGAGAGGGACAGGATGAGCAAGTACACGGTAGCTGTTCTAATGGGAGGACAATCCCGGGAAAGGGAAGTTTCCCTGGCCTCGGGTTCAATGGTGGTGGAGGCACTGATCTCTAAAGGCCACAGCGCTTACCCGGTGGAAATTACAGAAAAGGGAGTTTGGTGGAACCGGAGAAAACAGTTTCCGGGGACAATCCCCATCCTTGAATCCATAGCAAATGCTCTTGACCCAGTACCAGACATCGTCTTTATTGCTTTACACGGCCCCAAGGGAGAGGATGGAACTGTGCAGGGTTTGCTGGAAATAGCAGGGATTCCTTACACGGGCTCTGGGGTTTTGGCGAGCGCGCTGGGTATGGATAAATATAGGAGTCGCCTTATTTTTCAGGAATGCGGTTTGCTTGTTCCCCCCTACATCTTGATTGAAAAGGGCGATCCAGCTTGGGAGCAACTGGAAGAAGCTCGCGCCAAATTCGGCATGCCTTTAGTCCTCAAGCCAAACGATTCCGGCTCCTCTTTGATGGTCACAATTTCCTCATCTTTTGAGGAGCTGGAGAGGGGCCTGAAGGAAATTTTTTCCCTCTCTCCCAAGGCCCTGATTGAGAAATATCTGCCGGGCAGGGAGATCACTGTCCCAGTTTTAGGGAATTCCTCACCGCAGCCGCTACCCGTAATCGAAATTGTTCCGCCGGGGTTATTTTTTGACTACCGGTCAAAATACGACGGCTCTACCAAAGAAATTTGTCCGGCGAGGATCGAGGAAAAGGCCTTCAGGGAAGCCCAGGAAATAGCGGTCAAAGCATTCAGGGCACTGGGATGCAGGGGCTTTGCCAGGGCAGACCTGGTCTACCTTGAAGGCAGGATCTACCTTCTGGAAATAAACACCATTCCCGGATTGACCAGTGAGAGCCTCATACCCAAATCGGCCAGGGTGGTGGGAATGGAATTCCCGGGCCTCATTGAAAAAATCGTTGATCTGGGGCTGGAAGAGGTTTGATCCCATGATACTTGACGGCTGGGCGGTCCAAAGAGCTTTAAAAGAAAAATTGAAACAGGAGGTCAAGGTCTGGCGCTCTAGGGGCATAGTTCCCAGCCTTGATATCCTGGTTTGGGAAAAAGGTGGAGCTGCCGCGGTTTATGCAGAGAGCCTGAAAAAGTTTGGCGAAGGGATCGAGGCTCGAGTAAGAGTGCACCAACTCTCTATGGATTTAGCCTCGGAGAAGGTCCGGGAGCTGATTGAGGAGCTGAACCTTAAAGCAGACGTGCACGGCATCCTGCCGCTTACTCCTTTCCCTCCTCATTTAGATAAAAGGAAACTGGGAGCGTTTATCTCCCCCTTAAAGGACGTGGATGCCCTTAATCCCTGCACTTTGGGAGAGCTCTATCTGGGGAAATCACTCTTTTCTCCCTCCACCGCCCTGGCTGTGATCAGGCTGCTCGATTTCTATGGAATCGAGGTTGAGGGCAAGAAAGCGGTAATCCTTGGGCGAAGCCAGACCGTAGGTAAGCCCCTGGCCCTGCTCTTGCTGAACCGGAACGCCACGGTGACTGTTTGTCACTCCCACACCAAAAACTTGGCGGAGGTGGCTTACCAGGGTGAGCTGTTAATAAGCGCCATGGGAGTTCCCAGGAAAGTAGACAGGTCATTTGTGCGCCCCAGGTCTGTGGTCGTGGATGTGGGGACAACTGTGGTGCAGGGGAAAATTCTCGGGGATGTCCTTTTGGAAGAGGTGGCGGAAGTGGCTTCCTCGGTGACCCCTGTTCCGGGAGGAGTTGGGCCTGTCACCACGGCGGTTTTATTTGAGAACCTGCTTGAAGCGGTAAAAATACAATCTGAAAGCGATCAGAAGGGGTGAAATTTATGGAGAAACAGGAGCTGGAACAAAAAAGAAAGACGTATCTGATGCCCTGCTACGCTCATTACTTCAAGGACATGCTTTTGATTACAAAGGGGGAGGGGCAATATCTTTATGACCACACTGGCAAGCGCTACCTCGATTGCTTCGCCGGGGTGGCGGTAGTGAATTGTGGGCACTCCCACCCTTACATCAACCAGAAAGCGAACGAGCAGATGCAATCGTTAGTGCACATTTCCAGCCTGATGCTCTCGAGTCCGATGGTTTTGCTTGCCGAGAAATTGGCTCAGCTGGCGCCAGGAAAGCTGGAAAGGAGCTTTTTCTGCAATTCGGGCGCAGAAGCGATTGAAGGGGCTACGGCTTTAGTCAAGGCTTATACCGACAACCATCATTTCATTGCGCTCAGGTCGTCTTTTCATGGGCGCACCCTGATGGCTTTGAGCTTGACTGCCCAGCAGAGCTGGAGGGGCAAAGGCCCCTATGCGCCGGGAATCATTTTCGTGGCAAATCCTTATTGCTACCGCTGCGCTTTCAAATTGAGCTACCCCTCCTGCGGCCTGAACTGCGCAGAGGACGTGGAACGGGCGATTTCCACCTGCACTAATGGGGAAATCGCTGGGTTTATCGCTGAGCCTATACAGGGAAATGGTGGGGTGATCGTCCCCCCAAAGGATTATCTCGTTTTGGTTTCCGAGATCGTCCATAAACATGGTGGCGTTTTCATAGACGATGACGTACAGTGCGGTTTCGGGCGTACAGGAAAATGGTTCGGCAGCCAGCACTTCAGCGTTACCCCTGATGTTATGACCTTGGGTAAAGGAATGGCGAATGGCCTCCCACTTGGCGCCTTTATAACCTCTGAGGAAATTTCCACCGCTTTCAAACCCGGCCAGCATTTCTCAACTTTTGGGGGAAACCTCGTCAATTGTGCCGCTGGTTTGGCAACAATAGAGGTGCTGGAGAAGGAAAACCTTGTAGATAACGCTCGCAAAGTGGGGGAGCTTTTCATCCAAAGGCTGAGAGGGCTCCAGGACAGGCACCCCAGTCTGGGAGAAGTCAGGGGCCTGGGTCTAATGATCGGGCTGGAGCTGGTCAAAGACAAAAAGACCAGAGAACCTTATCCCCAGGGACTTCTGCAAATTCTTGAGTACGCGCGCGAGCACGGCTTGCTTCTGGGCAAAGCCGGCCTTCTGGCCAACGTAGTTCGCATTACTCCTCCCCTGTGCTTCAACGAGGAGAACGTGGAAGAAGCTTGCCAGATTTTAGATAGGGGATTTGCGGAAATAGAGAAAACCATTTGAAGGGGGAAAATGAGGCTCTATAAATTTTTAATTTTACCTTTGATCGGCTTGATTTTAAGCGTGTTGGCCTTTGTCCCTCTTCTTTCTCAGGAAGGAGCCTTCTACGGCTACCAATCTCCCTTGAAAATTGCAGATTATGCACCCGAATTCGGGGACCGGACGAGCAAGGTCCTTCTAATAATTGTGGATGGGCTTCGCGCTGATACTGCGGATTCCACTTCCACATGGAAGGAGTTTGGATGGGCAATTGGGACCCTGCGTACGCGGCCACCATCCTGGTCTAATCCCTGCTTTGCCAACATAATCACCGGAACCTGGCAGGAGTTCCACTCGGTTGCCTCCAACGAGTTCGAAGAACAAATTCCGATAGAACACATTTTCTCCTTTACCTCCACAAGCTTTGTGACGGCTTTCTCGGGGGATGAAGGCTCAAGAGCTCTGATTGGGCAGTCCGCAACCTACATATTTTCAACGCCGTCTCCGAAAAGCCCGGAGGAAGAGGATCAACTGATACTGGAGAAAGCTAAGGAATTTTTAAAGTTCAGCCCCTCTTTCCTTCTCGTCCATTTTAACCAGGTGGACCACTATAGCCATTATGCCGGCACTTTAAGCAGCCGCACGGCTCAGGCCTTAAAGGATGTGGACAATCTGATAATGGAGCTCATTCAAAATGTTGACCTGAGCCAGTATACTGTGATCATCACTTCGGATCACGGGCACCTGGATAGGGGAGGGCATGGTGGTGGGGAAGAGGTTGTCCTGAACACCCCTCTGCTCATGTTCGGAGCAAACGTCAAAAAAGGAGTTGAGGTTTCCGGGAGCCAGATTGACATTATTCCCACGGTTTGCGCTCTCACTGGAGCCCCTGTTCCTCGCTATTCTCTGGGAATGCCTCTCTGGGACGCCCTGAATGTCCCCATAGAGTTCCAAGCAAAATTTTCACTGAGCATCCTGATGCAGAGGGATCGCTTTGCTGATGCATATTCCCGGATGCTGGGAACGAATTACTCTCCCATAGACCTTGCCTCAATGGAGCAAACTACTGATCCTGAAAAGTTATTCTCCTCAGCTGAAAACGCTCGAGAGGCGCTGGATGGCCAGATTCAGGAATGGCGCAGCCAAAAAATGCTCGAGGAGAGGACCTCTCGGCTGTGGGCACCGATATTAGCTTCCGCGCTAATCCTTATGTTAATTATTTTTGCCTTCAAAGGAAGGTGGGCTTTTACACTGCTGAACGCCATTGTGGCTCTGATTGTGTTTTTGCTGATTTTCACCCAGATTCTCGGGCTCTCCTTCTCCTTTTCTTACCTTTATGTGGGCAGCTTCCTCGAGTTTTTTCTGATTTTTGGGGTACCCCTTTTGATTTCCGAAATCCTGCTTTCCCTCCTCCTGCCTCTTCAACTCAAGAAGGCTAAGCGACAGGAGCTGGTTAAATTCCAGCAGCAGTTTCTCTTTCTCGCCTCCCTGCTCTTACTGCTTCTATTCTCCTTCGTCTATTACTCCAACGGGCTCTCCTCACCGTGGCACCTTCCGGACTTTACCCTGGGGTTCATGGGCCTGGCGTTGCTTTTAATGATCATCTGGAACGGGCTGTTCCTTGTTTTTCTCCCGCCCGCCTTCTGGGGGCTGTGGAGATTGATTAAGAGATGACAGTTATCCCTCATGCGCTTGCCGGGGCGATGCTCGGGAGGCGCTGGCTCAAGAAGTGGTACCTGGCATTTTTTGGGGGCATCCTCAGCCATCTATTCCTGGATCTTGTCCCGCACTGGGATTATTCCACCATTAGGACTGGGGCAGTAAACACTGGGATTGCCGCTTTTCTGATGCTTGGGCTCTTTCTCTGGCTGAAAGACCCGGGGTTACTGTGGGGAGGAATTGGGGCCATGCTTCCTGATTTAGAGGTGGCTTTAGGAGCCCTTGGCCTGTCTAAACTCTCCCTTTTCTTTCCCACCCACTCGGGAGCATTACCGCATTTTCCAGTTTCATGGCGGTGGGGTATCCCTTTGCAGGTGGCTTTCTCCCTTATTTGTCTAATATTGGTACTTCAAAATGGTAAAGTGGGACTGGCAAGGTAAAGATTTTCGGGTGAAGGTCCTTTTTTCCGCTAAGGGCTTAGCCACCCAAGTTCTGGTTTCTTCCCGGCAATGGTTATACTTACTGGACTGCGGGGACGGCACCTCCAGGGACCTCGCTCTGACTGGCCTTCCCTGGGTGGATAGACTGCAAGCAATTCTAATCAGCCACGACCATCCTGACCACACCGCTGGCCTTTTCGGAGTTCTGACCTATATGAGGTTGAGGGGGAGGAAGAAGACGGTTTTTGTCCTTTCCCCGGAGCAGTGCGTTTTTTCCCTTTTAAGCTTTTTCAGGGATTCCACGTTTGCCGGTTTTCCTTTTGAGTTAGAATTTCACAAGGTAGATGAAGAAACAGAGTTCCATTTTGAAGACCTCAGCATCCTCGCCTTTCATGCCCTACACCGCCAGAGGACCGATTTTTTCGGAGTAGGGGGGTTGCTTAAGGCCGTGGGCTACCTGCTTCAGGGCCCGGGGGGCGAGAAGGTTTTTTATAGCGGAGATACCGGTTGGTTTCCCGGGATTGAGGATTTGATTCGCGGTGCAGACCTTGCTTTGATAGAGGCCACCTTTGATTTTCCCAAAGGCCCCGAGCGCCATTTGACCTTAAAAGAAGCCGAAGAGCTTGGCAAGCTGGCAAAACAGGCCATTTATATTCACCGTTGAGATCTCGAAAAACGATTATTTGGAAAGGGAAATGAACTCGGAGGCAGCAAGCGAAGACCAAAAAGCTTTACTCTTGATCAGGGCAATGACGGTAAAGGATTTAAACGGGGTGATGGAGGTGGAGAAGCTTTCTTATGCCAGCCCCTGGCGCTTTGAGGATTTTTACAGGGAGGTCGTTTTTAACCAGCTCGCTTTCTACTACGTGGCGGAAGTGAAAGGTTTCATTGCCGGTTTCGTAGGGATATGGCTGATCGTCGATGAGGCTCATATCACTAATATCGCTGTACACCCAGAATGCAGGGGAAAGAAAATCGGGGAAAAACTCCTCCTCTACACTCTCGAGGAAGCTAAGAAAAAGGGAGCCCGCAGAGTGGTGCTTGAGGTCAGAGTATCAAACTATAAAGCCCAAAACCTCTACCTGAAACATAATTTCAGGTACGTGGGGGTTCGCAAGAATTACTATCGTGACAATAACGAAGACGCCTTTTTGATGGAAAAGGTACTGAGATGATTTTCTGGATAGTGGTATCGGTTCTCCTGGCCTTTCTTTTAGGACTCATCTTCAAGGGTAACTTCAGGAAACTGGCCAATTTTCGCCTGAGGTTCTGGGGCCTGGTTTTTGTAGCCCTCCTGATTCAGATTGTGATTTTTGGGGATTTTTTGAAATTGTCCCTGGAATGGTTGGCCATTTTGTACTTCCTCTCGCTTCTTTTGCTCTTACTGTTCACTTTGCTCAATGTTAAGGTCCCCGGGATGGCCATAATCATTCTGGGTGTATTCCTCAACCTCCTGGTCATCGCCTTTAACGGAGGCTTCATGCCGGCAGACCCTCAATCATATCTGGAAGCAGGAAGGATAGAGAGCGTTAAAACCCTTCAGGATGTTGGCTACCTTAACAACGTGAAAGCCGCAGGAAATGACACAAGGTTAAATTTTCTGGGAGACTGGATAGTGTTACCCCAGCCCTTTTTTCCCAACGCAGTGGTCAGCCTGGGAGACCTGATTCTCCTTTTGGGGCTCTTTTATTTGATATTAAGGATCTTACTTTAACCCTGTCTTTTCTTCTTCAGGCGTTTCAAGCGGAAGATGTCCTCTCTTTCCCGCTCCTCGAGCACTGATTTGATAAACAGGATCTCGTTTCTCAGCTGAGGAACCACTACCTGTTCCAGAGCATTGACCCTTCTCGTGGTCTTTTTTATTTCCTCCCCCAGCCTCTCAATCTTGATTTCCTCGTTAGCCAGCGAGATTAGGCTTTCCATGAGGTGCTCAAATCCCTCGCTGGCTTTAAGCGTGTAGATGCTCTGCAGGTGAGGATTCCAATCCCTTTCCCATGGTTCCCTCCTGAGGAAAGGGGTCTTGATCTCAGGAACCTTAACGCCCCAGATGCTTTTGATCTCTATCTCGGAGAGGATCTCCCTGCTTGAGGAGATTTCCACGACTCTTAACTCTTCCGGCCTCGTGAAGGCCTTTGAGAGGGCTAAATTTTTGTATGCCTGGAAAGCCAGAGACTCCAGCTCCCGCCTGCTTCGAGATGCAATTCTTGCGACCTTAAAAAAGTTGTTGACCAGGGCGTCCCTCTTCCTCTTTAGGAGCTCTATTCCCTGGAGGGCTAAAGCAATCTGTTTCCTCCTTGAGAGGAGGTTCATCCTGGTGGGACTGATGTTCTCCATTTTAGCCCTTTAGAGCGCTCTCCTCCTTTTCCCAGGAGCTCTCTAATTGAGGAATATAGTATTTGCTGATGTTCTTACGGCTAATCCTGGTGAGTTCTCTCTGGGGCAGCATTGATAGGAGTTCCCAGCCGAGCTTCAGAGTATCGAAAATGGAGCGCTCCGCCTTTCCCTGGTTGATCATCCGCTTCTCAAATTCCTCAGCAAATTTCAGGTACATGCGATCTCGCGGGGTTAAGGCTTCCTCGCCAATAATGGCGACCAGCTTTCTCAGGTCTCGGCCATAGGCGTAAGCAGCGTATAGTTGGTTGGCCCACTCCCTGTGATCTTCCCTGGTGTGGCCCTCCCCGATACCGTTATTCATCAAACGAGAGAGGCTGGGGAGGATATCAATGGGAGGATAGTAACCCATGTGGTGGAGCTGTCGGGAAAGGACAAGTTGCCCCTCAGTAATGTAGCCCGTGAGGTCAGCTATGGGGTGAGTAATGTCATCATCAGGCATGGTGATAATAGGGATTTGCGTGATGGAGCCCTTTCTGCCGAAAATTCTTCCTGCTCTCTCATAAATGGAAGCCAAATCCGTGTACATGTATCCCGGATACCCACGCCTTCCAGGGATTTCCTCTCGTGCCGTTCCAACCTCGCGCAGGGCCTCGCAATAGTTGGTCATGTCGGTGAGAATAACCAGGACGTGATAACCATGTTCGAAGGCCAGGTGTTCGGCGCAGGTCAAGGCGCAACGAGGGGTAAGCATTCGTGCTATAACTGGATCATCAGCTTTATTGAGGAAAACAACCGTTTTTGCGATAGCGCCTGTTTTCTCAAACTCCTGAATGAAAAAGGAGGCCTCCCTGTGCGTAATGCCCATGGCGGCAAATACTACTGCAAACTCCTCCTCTTCCCCAAGCACTTTTGCCTGCCTGACGATCTGGGCGGCGATCTCGTTCGCAGGTAAGCCAGCGCCGGAAAAGATTGGCAGCTTCTGGCCGCGTACCAGGGTATTAAAGCCATCGATTGCCGAAATTCCAGTCTGAATAAACTCCTGAGGTTTTGCGCGCGCGACCGGGTTGATAGGGGCACCCATAATGGAAGGGCGGTTCTCAGGGATAACTGGTGGTAAACCGTCATCGGGCTCTCCCAGGCCGTTGAACCTCCTGCCAATCATCTGGCGCGATACTGACATTCGTGCCACTTCCTCCCTTAAACTGACTGAGCTTCGGGCTATGTCTATTCCCCGAGTTTCCTCGAAAACTTGGATCACAGCATATTTGTCCGAAACCTCGATTGTCTGGCCGCTGCGAACTGAACCGTCGGGAAGGTAAATATTGACTAATGAACCATAGGAAAGATCACGAGCTCTCTCTACAAAAAGCAGAGGGCCAGACACGTAAGATATTGTGCTGTAAGTCTTTTTCTTAAGTTCCATAGCCCACTCCTATACCAAAGCCCTGGATATCTTGCCCAGGATAGTTTCTAAGTGAGAGGGAAACTTGGAAATTTCCACTTCCTTCAGCCTGTGAATTTCTTCCAGTTCCGGCAAGTTCATGATCTCTTCTATGGTCATTTTTCCTGACCTGAGGGTCTGGGAGGCCAGATTATAAAAATCCATAATGACTTCGAGTATTCCGTATTGCTTATGGGGGGGGCAAAAGCCGTCAACCTTCGAAAAAGCGTTCTGCTGGAGAAAATCCTCTCTGATCATCCTGCCGGCCTCAATGATCAACCTTTCGTTATCCTGGAGCGCATCAGGGCCAACGAGCTGCACGATCTCTTGGAGCGCTGCCTCTTCTTGAAGGAGGCTCACAGTTCTCCTTCTCAGTTCAACGAAGTTCTCAGCTACCTGATTCCGGTACCAGCTTTCTACTTGTTCGCTGTAAAGGGAGTAGCTCCTTCCCCAGTTAATTGCCGGAAAGTGCCTTCTGTTGGCCAGGCTGGCGTCCAAAGCCCAAAAAGTTCCCACTATGCGCAGAGTAGCCTGAGTGACCGGTTCAGAGAAGTCACCGCCTGGAGGAGAGACAGCACCTATTACTGTGACCGAGCCAGACTGGCTGTCTTTTCCCAGGCAGACAACCCTGCCGGCACGCTCGTAGAAAGCAGCAAGACGGCTTGAAAGGTAGGTAGGGTAACCTTCTTCGCCTGGCATCTCTTCAAGACGGGACGAAATTTCCCTCAGGGCTTCCGCCCATCTGCTGGTGGAGTCAGCCATTAACGCCACCGAAAGGCCCTGGTCGCGGAAATACTCAGCTATTGTGACGCCCGTGTAAATTGAAGCTTCCCGAGCGGCCACTGGCATGTTGGAGGTGTTGGCGATCAGGACCGTCCTTTCCATTAAAGGGCGTCCCGTGTAAGGGTCTTTCAGCTCCGGAAACTCCACCAGGACCTCGGTCATTTCGTTTCCCCGCTCACCACATCCGATATACACGATTACCTGGGCATTGCCGAATTTGGCCAGCGTCTGTTGAACTACCGTTTTTCCCGAGCCGAAAGGCCCTGGTATGGCGGCGGTGCCTCCCATGGCCACGGGGAAAAGAGTATCAAGGACCCTTTGGCCGGTGATGAATACTTCTTCCGGGTCTAACTTTCTTGAATAAGGGCGTGGCACCCTTACTGGCCACTTCTGCATCATAGTGATGACCTGGCCGCTTTCGAGCCTGCAGATGGGCTCCTCAACAGTGAAGGAACCGGAGCTGATTTCCTGAACTACCCCTGAGACTCCGGGAGGAACGAGTATTTTATGCTGGAAGCTTGGGTTTTCTGGAACCACTCCCAGAGTGTCTCCGGCGCTCACTCGATCACCCCTTTTTACAAGAGGAGTGAGCCCCCATTTTTTCTCCCTGGGTAAAGCATTAGCGGTCATCCCCCGGGAGACGAAATCCCCGGACTTCTCCTTGATGATGCTTAACGGTCTCTGAATGCCATCGTAAATTGAGGAGATGAGGCCAGGTCCCAGCTCAACCATCAGCGGGGCTCCGGTGTTCTCCACAGGCTCGCCCACAAAAAGCCCTGAGGTATCCTCATAAACCTGAAGGAAGGCGGTGTCTTGATCGAGGCGAATGATTTCTCCAACCAGGCCCTCCTTGCCCACCTTGACAATATCGTACATGCGCGAGCCCCTCATGCCTTTCGCGATTACGGCAGGTCCTGAAATTTTAATTATTTCTCCCATATTCGCTACCTCAATTTAACATAGTAACCGATTGCTTCTTTGATCATCTCCGCCACATGGTCCCTTTCCTTTTCCGGCTTTGAGGCGGAAGGAAAAGGGATGACCAGAGGCCAGCCCCGTTTTAGCTCTTTCTGGCAGGATTTTTTAATTTCCGGAAAGAAGTCCTCCTGGACAGCTATCAGGCCTACTTTCTGATCATCAAGGAGCTTTCTGAAGGTGCCCAGAAGTTCTTCCTGCTCTTTAATCCGGTAAACCTCCGCCCCTCCGAAACGGAACCCTGTCTCAAGTTCAAAATCAGTTATGAAACAAACCTTATATAACAAGGCTGGACCTCACTTCCCCTTGAGGAATGTGGTAATAAATGGAACGCCCTAAAAGCCTCAAGTTCATGATCTCAAATTCTTTTTCCTCAAGGAAGGCTAACAATACTCCTGCTCCCAGGGGGTCAACGCGATATCTCCTTTTTGAGTTCTCCAGGCGCTTTTTAGGAATAAGCTCTTCTAAGTCTTCCGGGCTTCTGGCCTTTAGCAAAAAACGCAGATCCCCGATGCGGGCTATGCGGCGCAAAGATGCCTCATGCAGGTTTCTGTTGCATAATCGCTGAAATTCGCTCAAGCTCACGTGCTTTCCACCGGGGATAAAGTACTGTTTCGGGGAGGTACGGGTAGGCAGGCCTTGGAGGAACAGGGCGCTTCGGATATTAAGGAGGTCAATTTCCATTTTCCAGTAATTTCTCATAGAGCTTTTTAGAGGAGAGAATCCCCGAAGCTTGCTTTTCATTAACAGGAAGAAACCTCTTTCCAGATATAGTTCCAGCATCCTGGGCTCGGTTAAGTTTTCGGGAAGTTCGAGGAAGACCACTTTCAGGGGATGATCCCATGCCACCAGGGTGTCAGTTATGTGCTTCAAATCCGTTGATTTCGCCAGCTGCTCCAGGTGAAACCAGTTCAGAGAGCCCACGACCGGGGGGATTTCCCTCTCTTTGACGTTTTTGAGCAGGGTAACAGCAATCTCCTTTAAGTTGGAGAGGTCTATTTTCCAGAGACAGGCGTTCAGGGCAAAAGTTAAAGGGCCGCTTAAAAAGGAACGCAGCTTCATTATTGTTTGGCTCCAGTGAAGGGAAAGGGCCTGATCCAAAGCCTCAAGGCCCTTTTTTTCGAGCACGCTCTCCTCGAGATTTTCGGAGTAAGGTGTCTTTTTCAGGATGGAGAAAAGGGCCTCCAGGGAGGAGGCCTGAAGTAGCTCTTCCCACTCCTTCTCCTTAAGAAAGCGAGAGTGCATTCCTTTCAGTCTGGCGTTTATGTAGCCGGTATCGGCGGTCAACTTTCCTCCCAGAGCGTCCTGGAGACATCAACAACGAGGTTAGGCCAGGCCCGTTCCAAGCGATCACCAAGGGTGTTGCGAATTTCGATTTTCCCATCCTTGGTCACTGCCCGGACTCCAGCGGAAATTCCCTGGTCTGCCACCACCGGGCACTGCTTCTCTGCTTCCTTTTTCCAGCTCTCAATCAGGCCCTTATCAGCAGGGTTAACGAACAGGGTAAGCTCCTCACTCTCTTTCAATACTTCCTGAAACAAGAGGCGAAGAGCGCGCTGATAGTCGGGATTTTTGCGGTAACTTTCGAGCCTGCGCATTGCTTCATCATAGACCTTATCCAGCCAGTGAGATTTCTCTTTGAGGATCTCTGCCTGTTCTTTTAAGGAGAGTGCGCTTTTGGTTTTTTCCATTTCGGCTCGAGCCTGAGCCTGAATCTCCTTTTCTGTCGCAGCAAAAAGGCTTTCTGACTCCTCCTTTACCTTTATAAGCAAGGCTGAACAATAGGCCTCAGCTTCATCGAGGATTTTCTTCTTTTCCTGCTCGGCTTCTCTTTGAAGCAGTTTAAAGAGATTTTCCATTTAGGCCATGATCATGATCAATAGTGCAACTACGAATCCGAGGATGATCATCGTTTCCGGGATGGCCTCAAGAACAATAAAAATACCCCCCAATTCCGGCTTCTCGGCTAATGCTCCCGCTGCTGCGGATCCAATTCTGGATTGAGCCCAGGCCGAGGCAAAAGCGCTTGCGGCAACGGCGACGGCAGCGGAAATGGCTTTCCAGTTAACAGTTGGTTGCTGAGCCGCTGGTTCTTGTGCCGCCTCCGCGGCCAGGACAGGCACTACCAGGAGCAGTACGAAAACCGCTACAATTAGAATTCCCAGGAATAACTTCTTCATGTTTGTTCTCCTTTCCTTTCGGATTTTACTAGAGGTTTGTACTCCCTTCCGGGATACTCATGATATTTAAATTTGGAGAAAAACTCCACAAAGTGCAACCTGGCTGATTGCACAATAGGGCTAATGATCCCTAAGGTAAAGAAAATGACGTGAGCGATGAAGGTGATGATTACCGCAATAAAAATGTTGGAGAGAAGCCCGCCAATAGTGTTAGCCGCGAAGGCTAGATAAACTGCGGAAATACCCACGCCAAATAAACGAGCATAGGAGAGGATATTGCCGGTTACGGAAAGAGGCTCGATTGCGCCCATTATTGGTCCTTTAACTAAAATGACTCCAATCCATCCCCCCAAGAGCAGGGCCAGACCCACATATGTGGATATTTGTTTCAGTGCCCCAGAGAGCAGGCCGATAATGGTGAAAAGAAGGATTAAAGCGCCCGAGACCCAGAACACCATGAACAGGGCTTCCAGGCCCTCTTTTGTCTCATGATTCTTAAATGAAAGGTAAACCTCAATGAAAAACCCAAGGAAAATCTGCAGGACACCAAGTCCCAGGGCAATGATCAGAAAAGGAGTCAGGTTGTGCATGCGGTCGAGGAGGACTGGGTGAATGCCGAACGATTCGCCCAGAGTTCCAAAAAATTCTCCGAAGAGGACCCCGAAGATTATGGTCCATCCCGAACACAAGAGCCCGATCAGGGCTACAGAGCGAAAGATCTCCTTTTTGGTACGCAAGAAGGCCAGCAAGAACAAGGCCAACAGCACCACACCATAGCCGATATCGCCAATGATCAGGCCAAAGAACAGAGGGTAAAAAATTGCCACAAGGGGCGTGGGGTCGATGCGGTCGTAGCGAGGAGGGCGGAAAATACCGACCAGGAGCTGAAACGGCCGAAAAATTCGGTTATTCTTTAAAAGGATGGGGGCCTTTTCCAGGTCCTTTTCCGAAAGTTCTAATTTTCTCAGGACGACCTGTTCCCCGAAGGTGTTTTGTAAGTTTTGCTGCAGGTGTTGCGTTTGCTCCTCAGGAGCCCATCCCGCAAGCAGGAAGAGGAAATTCGACGCCAAGGCGAAGTTCTGGGCCTTTTTTCTCTCTATTTCATCCCGGAGTTGGTGTTTGCGTTGAAGCAGGAAATATCCCTGTATTTGAGCGATCTCGGACAAGGATGCTTTAAGCTCGCCGAGTTTTTGAGGAAGCTCTTTTAGCCTTTCCTTGATTTTCTCCAGGGCCTCCACAGCTGGTATGCCCTCGACAAACGAGGGAAGAGCAAGCTCGTTGATTCCACTCGCGGAGATAGCCGCTTTGACCCTGGCCTCATCCTGGCGAAGGTAAGCTACTACGGCAACGATTAAAGTCTCTTCTACCAGACGCATGTGAAACTGGAGGTTTCCTTCGGTAACGGTGTTGAGCTCTTCCTTTAATTTGGACAGCTCGCGCTGGTTTTTGGGAGAGGCCACCAGGCCAACTGCAGAAAACCGCTCGCTTTGCTCAAGAGCCTTGAGCAGGGGTAATAACGAGGCTATTGCTTTCTGATACGAGCTTAAAAATGCTAACTCCTCTTCCAGTTTCACAATCTGCCCCTTCAAAAAAAAGACCTTCTCCTCTAATTCCTCAATGGGTAAGAGATTTTCCTCTGAACTTGAGGGCTTGAGTCGGCCCAACGCCGAAAGAAGGGCGTTTACCTTGTTGAGCTGATTTTCCAGTAAAGAAAGTTCCTGGGGCTGGGAAGTGTCAGAGAATTGAGGCAGAGGGCTTTCCTCAATTTTTTCTACCTGAAAGTAGCCCTCTTCCTGCAGAAAGCCTAAAAGGGCAGGCAAAAGCCCTTTTTTGCCCACGAGAAGAAGCTTGCGCATTCGAGTAATCATTTATTTCGGCAAAACCTCTTTCACCACTAAATCGATGGCAGCATCGAAATTGGCTTGAGCTTGTGAGGAAATCTCTTCCTTTTTGGAGGCGATTAGACGCTCGAACTCCTTCCCCATCCCCTCCAGCCGTTTTTTGGTTTCGGCTTCCTTTTGCGCCCGCAGCTCCTCTATTTCCCTGACCGTTTTTGCGCGTATGGCTTCCGCTTCCTGCTTGGCCCTCTCTCGCGCCAGCTTGGCCTGTTGGCGAGCTTCCTCGAGCTCACGCTCAAGCTCGACTTCTTTTTCGCGCAGAGCTTCTAACATCTGCGTATCGGAGTTTTGTTCTTTAGTTTCTTTTTTGACCATGTTCCCACGACTAACTAAAGCAAATTATACAAAAAGTCCATAAAAAGCAAAAGGGCGCCCATATGCGCCCCCTTGCTCGATGTAGGACCTCAGTTTGAAAGTGATTATTTGACAGCGTCTTTTAGTTTCTTACCAGGAGTGAATTTAACGACCTTCTTGGCAGCAATGGTTATGGGTTTCCCAGTTCTGGGGTTCACGCCCTTGCGAGCGGCCCTCTTGGCCACCGAGAAAGTCCCGGCGTTGACGAACTGGACCTTTCCGGCCTTCTTCAAAGTTTCCTCCACAATGTTCCAGAAGGCGTTCACTGACTGCTCGGCGAACTTCTTGGTCGTGCCAAGGTCCTTGGCCATCTTGTCTACAAATTCCTGCTTGTTCATCTTTACACCTCCTCATCTGCCCTTGTTTTCTCGTTTTGCGAGCAGAATTTTACTGGAAACATAAGGTTTCCACGAGGTATTATACAAGAAATCTACATTAAATCAAGAGTTTGAGCAAATAATTTTTAAAAATTCAGTGTTAGTGGACTGGCCAGGGAAAAAGAAGTTAGGTAGTCCGATTGAGACTTATTTCTTGAAATCTACTCCTGGATAATAATTTCTGTACCTACTTCCGCCCAATCGTAAACCACCTTAGCGTCCTCAGGCGTAAGCCCTATGCAACCGTGGCTGCCCGTGGCTGAAGGCTCCTTACCGAAGTAATTAAGGGGTTTCCAGTAGTTACCATGTATAGCGTAAGTTCGGTCAATAAAAAATAGTACCCAGGGAACGTTCTCGACCCTATATTCCAGTGGGGTGCCGATTTGCCCTTCCATGGTAACCGACCTGTATTTCGCTAATACGGCGTAGCGACCGGGTGGAGTCTCCATTCCCCTGGCCGCGGTGAGAGTGGGAAAAACACCAACTACCTCATTTTCCTCAATAAGGTATATGGTTTGGCGGGAAAGCAAGACCAATATTTTTTTATCGTTTCTCGATAAGCATAGCTTGAGGCTTTCTACCTGATTCCGGATTTGTAAAAAAAATTCTTTCCCCAAAGCACCTGAAAGCTCAAGGGCGGGTACGATAGAGCTGAAAAAGTTAGAGGGTGGGGCAGGAGGGACTTCGGCGGAAAAAACTACTACTGAGCCTGACATTGGCGCCAGGATAAGCGCAAGAATTAAAACAAATATGATAAAGGTAATCCGGTCCATTCTCTCAATTTTTAGACGTTTTTTCTCAAAAATTTGTTCAGCAAGTTGCGTGCCAAAATTAACAGACCCCGGTGTGGCAATTTTGCGGTGCTTCCGGGGTCTGTTAAGGGACAGCTATTAAATTCCTTGACAGGAGTTAAGGTATTAGGCGTCTTGCCCCCCAATAATGGGAAAGGTAAAATCCCTTAAGCTCTTCGTAGCAAACTACGGAGCCCGGTTCTGGAGCATGAATGAAAGTGCTATTCCCCGCCCAGATCCCCAGGTGCGAGACCCCGTAACGATAAGTATTCTGGAAAAATATTACATCCCCAGGGCGAAGGTTTTCAAAGTCCGTGGGAGTGCCGTAATTTGAAATAGCGTCAGCTCCGTGAGGCAGCGAAATTCCTAATTCCCCGAACACGTACTTTACGAAACCTGAGCAGTCAAAACCCTCCTCAGGAGATGCTCCACCCCACACATAGGGCACCCCCAGGCATTTCTCGGCGACCTGGACAACCAGAGAGCCGCTGGAAGAAGCATTCGTTTCGGGAACCGAGAGCTGGGAAATAGTGCCGGGAGCAGGGGAGCTCCCCACTGCCTCGATAATTGACTCCAGGTCGGTGTCTGCCAGATACTCGTTAAAAACCCAGGCTTCCTGGCCCTCAAAGTCAATCAGGGACCATTCATTTTCTTCCTTCAAAACTGTAACCAGCGTTCCTCCGCTTATGGTACCTAATTTTTCAAAATCGGTACCGGGCCCCGAGCGCACGTTCAGGACGTCCACCGTGACGAACTTCACAGCCGTAGGTTTAGTTTCAGCAAGCAGGGAAGAGTCTATCTTTGAGGGCTCGACCAGGTACTCGCTTTTCATCCAGCCTACCTGATCATGATAAATTACTTTGCACCAACCGTCCCTCTCCTCAAGGACTGAAAGGATCGTTCCGTAAGGAGCCTGATCAATTATCTCTGCGTCAAGGCTGGGCTCCGACCTAACCCGCAAAAATTCAGCATCAACAGCCAACCTTGTTAAGCAGGCAAGGAACTCCGCAAACACCCAACCCTCCAGGTTGTCTACCCGTACTTTTGCCCAGCCCTCCCTTTTTTCAATAACATCTAACTCCTGTCCCTCGTAAAGGGTGGTAATGATCTCAAAAGAGGTACCTGGGCCAGAGCGGAGGCGAAGGCCGTCCGCCATGACCTTATGGCTAAAAGCTTCCGCGGTCAAGGGAAACGACAATAAAAGCGCCAAAGCTAATAGTAACGCAGCAATTTTTCTCAATGGTTTCCCTCCTTCCTTTGCCACAGGTTTGAGGTTACAACAGGAAGTTTCCTTTTGTCAAATTGATGCTCTCTAACTTGTTCCTATTACTATTCCTATTACTATTACTATTCCTATTCCTATTCCTGTTTCTGCTTCGCTTCCTCTGACGAATTGCCAGTTAATAATCTTAGCTTAAGGTTCAAGACCAGGTACTTTCACCAGGAGGTTTACATCCGAGCATTGAGGACAGAATTCAACTTTCTGAGAAGAAAGGGTCAGAGAGCTTAGGCATTGGTTTCCTGAGCCCCGCTATTTTAGTTATGTCAATCCGGAAACGGCTTTTTAGCTTGTTTTCCGGTGTGGCTGATCTAAAACAGGGAAAAAGGTTAGTTTGACGAGTTTTTTCTTGTTTGGAGTAAATAGTAGTAATATATAGTTAAGAGAGCAGGCCGGGCGGCCGCGGGAGGGTTGTCCTCCTGAGGAAAGTCCGAACTCCGCAGGGCAGGGTGCTGGGTAACGCCCAGTGAGGGTAACCTCAAGGAAAGTGCCACAGAAAACACACAGCGGTTTTCCGCAAAGGTGAAATGGCGAGGCAAGAGCTCACCAGCAACCGGGCGACCGGTTGGCTTGGCAAACCCCACCCGGAGCAAGATCGAATAGGAAGGTTGGAGCGGCCCGCTCCTGAGCCTTCGGGTAGATCGCTTGAGGGACAGGGTAACCTATCTCCCAGAGAGATGGCCGCCACCTTTCTTAGGAAAGGGACAGAATTCGGCTTACAGGCCTGCTCTCTTGCTTAAGAATGGGAAAAGGAATTCTTTTGTGAAAATATTTCCGCTTACCCAAATTTTCTTGACTTTGATTAAAGAACGAGTTAAACTAAAAGTCTATATTTCTGCCCAGCGGTAATGGGCGTAAGAGAGGTAGAAGGGTCAATGGTACAGGTGATAAAGAATACCCTGTCAGATAAAAAGATACCACAGCTTGTCAATTTTGCCAAAGAACAGCCAGTTTTGCCTATTCCGAACTTATTGGCTGTTCAGAAAGACTCTTATAATTCCTTTTTAGAGCATGGCCTGGAGCAAATTTTCAAAGAGATTTTTCCCATTAAGGACTACAACTACGTTTTGGAGTATGCTGGGCACAATATAGACAAGCCCAAGTTCGACCCCCAAGAATGCAAAGACCGCGGCTTCAGTCACGCTGGTCTTTTAAAAATGAAAGCCCGCCTGCAGATCAAGCAAACGGGCGAGGTAAAAGAGGAAGCCGTGATCATTGGGGAGCTCCCGCTGATGACCGAATCGGGAAGCTTTATCGTTAACGGTACAGAAAGGGTGGTCGTTTCGCAGCTGATTCGCTCGCCTGGCGTCTATTTTAGCAGGTTATCCGAAAGGGCGGCTGCTCCTAAAGGTTTCTCCTGCGTAGTCATCCCGGACCGTGGGACCTGGCTGGAGTTTGAGCACATTGAGGGGGGACCCATTTACGTCAAGGTTGATAAGCGTTCCAAGAAAATCCCGGTAACCATCATCCTGAAGGCGCTGGGTTATTCCTCCAACGATGAGCTGAACTTTGCTCTGCAGGAGCCACAGCCTTTAAGGATCTCCCTGGATGGGAATTTAGAAAACTATCTGGGTTCAGAGTTAAACGATTCCGTGCTGGATTTCACCCAGAGAAGAATTATCGCGCGCAAGGGGCATAAACTCACTGAGGAGTTGCTCCGGACGCTCAAGGAAGCAAAGGTAGAGAGCGTTGAAATCGTCAAACCAGTTCTCGATCATGACATAACCCTTACCCTGGAGAAGGACCCGTCAAGCTCGGCGGACGAAGCACAAATCGAACTTTATAAACGGGTTCATCCCGGAGAGCCTCCTACCAAGGAATCGGCAAGGGCTTTGGTGAAGAGCCTTTTTCATGACTCCAAGAGAAACGATCTGGGTTCAGTAGGAAGGTACAAACTGAACAAGAAGCTGTACGCGGATGGCAGTATCTCGAAGCCATCACCGGAGATCAGAACCCTCACCAAAGAGGACATCGTTCAGATCGTGAGGCGCCTCTTGAGCCTGAAACGGGGAGAAACGGAGCCCGACGACATTGACCACCTTGGTAACCGCAGGGTGAGGGCTGTGGGGGAACTTCTCCAAAATCAGCTTCGCGTGGGCTTTGCCCGGATGGAGAGAATTATCAAGGACAGGATGACCACGGTAGCCCTGGAAGAGGCCAGCCCAAAAACTTTGATAAACCCGAGGCCAGTGGTGGCAGCCATCAGGGAGTTTTTCGGTTCCAGCCAGCTTTCCCAATTTATGGATGAAAACAATTCTCTTGCTGCTTTGACGCACAAGCGCCGTCTTTCATCTTTAGGTCCTGGTGGGTTAAACCGAGAAAGGGCGGGCGTAGAGGTAAGAGATATTCATCATTCTCACTACGGAAGGGTGTGTCCAATTGAAACTCCTGAAGGCCCGAACATCGGCTTGATCAACTCTCTGGCCACATACGCTCAACTTAACGAGTTCGGTTTCATTACCACCCCCTATCGCAAAATAAAGAACAAGCAGGGCACTGATGAATTGGTTTATTTGACAGCGGATGAAGAGGAGGAATTTTACATCGCGGAAGCAAGCATCCCTATGGAAAACGGGACGATTAAGGGCGATGAAGTGCTGGTAAGGCATGGGAAATCATACGAACTGGTTCCTCCCTCTAAGGTTGACCTGATTGAGGTTTCTCCTTTTCAGGTATTTAGCGTTTCCGCCTCTCTTATTCCTTTTCTTGAACATGACGACCCAATCAGGGCTTTAATGGGTTGCAACATGCAGAGGCAGGCCGTTCCTTTACTCAAGCCTGAGCCCGCTATCGTGGTGACAGGAGTTGAAAACAGAGTGGCCATAGATTCCGGAGAGGTTGTTCTGGCAGAATCAGACGGGGAAGTAATAAGTGTGACCGCGGACCAGGTTGTCATCAAGACGAAAAAGGGGCTTGAAAAGCATTATCTGAAGAAGTTCCTGAGATCTAATAAGGGGACGTGCATCAATCAACGCCCCATCGTGAAAAAAGGGCAGAAGGTGAAAAAGGGTGAGCCACTGGCGGACGGTGCGGCAACTGCTCAAGGAGAGCTGGCGTTGGGAGCCAACGTACTCGTTGCTTTCCTGCCTTGGGCAGGATACAACTACGAGGACGCCTTAGTTATTTCTGAGCGCCTCGTCCGTGAGGACGTCTACACTTCCATCCACGTTGAGGAATACGGGGTAGAAGCCCGCGATACCAAATTAGGAGCAGAAGAAATCACCAGGGAAATCCCCAACATCGGGGAGGAGCTGCTCCGGAACCTGGACGAGAGAGGTATCGTGCGCATTGGCGCAGAGGTGAGGTCTGGTGACATCCTTGTAGGAAAGGTGACGCCTAAGGGAGAGACAGAGCTTTCTCCAGAGGAAAGACTGCTCCGGGCTATCTTCGGGGAAAAGGCGCGGGAAGTTAGGGACACCTCCCTGCGCGTGCCTCACGGAGAAAAAGGCGTCGTGGTGGATATTAAAGTTTTCTCCAAGGAGAACGGCGACGAGCTCCAACCAGGTGTTCTCAAAAAAGTGAAAGTCTACGTGGCTCAGCGCCGAAAGGTCATGGTTGGAGACAAAATGTCTGGGCGTCACGGCAACAAAGGTGTAATTTCCATCATCGTCCCTGAGGCGGATTTGCCCTTTCTTCCTGATGGAACCCCGATAGATATTGTCCTTAACCCCCTTGGCGTCCCCTCCAGGATGAACGTGGGGCAAATCCTTGAACTGCATCTGGGATGGGTAGGGAGAGCTCTTGGCCTCAGGTTCTGTTCTCCCCCGTTCTCAGGGGCATCTGAAAAGCAGGTAATGGCCCTCCTGAAAGAGGCGGGTCTTCCGGAAAACGGAAAAACCATCCTCTACGACGGCCGGACTGGAGAACCTTTTGACAACCCAGTTGCGGTTGGCATGATGTACATGATGAAACTTATTCACCTGGTTGAGGATAAGATTCACGCGCGCTCTATCGGCCCATACTCTCTGGTCACGCAACAGCCCCTGGGTGGTAAAGCCCAGTTTGGAGGTCAACGTTTCGGAGAGATGGAGGTCTGGGCCCTCGAGGGCTATGGTGCTTCCTCAGTCCTTCAAGAAATGCTGACTGTAAAATCGGATGATATTTCGGGAAGGGTCAAAACTTACGAATCCATTGTGAAAGGCAAGACCATGCTTTCCCCGGGCTTACCGGAATCCTTTAAAGTCCTGGTCAAGGAGCTACAAGCTCTTTGCCTTGATGTGAAGCTGATCTCCGAGCGAGAGGGGGAAGTAGCCATTAAAGAGAGTGAAGAGGATATCAGGAAGAAGGCAGACGAGCTGGAGCTGATTTTCCAGCCACATCCCGAGGAGGTAGCTGATAACGTTGAAGAGTAAAGAAACTTCTTTCGATTTTTCCCCTGGCTTTGACGCCATCCAGATAGGCTTAGCCTCGCCCGAGAAAATTCGCCTTTGGTCTCACGGTGAGGTCAAGAAAGCCGAGACCATAAATTATCGAACCCTGAAACCAGAACCGGAGGGGCTTTTTTGTGAGAGAGTTTTTGGCCCTGAGAAGGATTATGAGTGCCACTGCGGCAGGTACAAAAGGATTCGCTATAAGGGAGTCATCTGTGAGCGCTGCGGGGTAGAAGTGACCACGTCCAGAGTGCGCAGAGAGAGGATGGGGCATATTGAACTGGCAGCCCCGGTGACTCATGTCTGGTTCCTTAGGGGGATCCCTTCGCGAATTGCCTTGCTCCTTGACGTTCCCCTTAGAGTCCTGGAAAAAGTCGTTTATTTTGCTTCCTACATCGTCACGGAACCGGGGAAAACCCCTCTCGTCTATAAACAGCCGTTGACCCCTGATGAACACGAGGAAATGAGGAAGAAATATGGGGACCAGTTTAAGGCTTTGATCGGAGCGGAGGCAGTAAAAGAACTATTAATGCAAATTGACCTGGAAAAGCTGGCAAAGGGACTCAGAACGGAAATTCAAAAGGTGGCAGGCCAAAGGAGGTCTAAAGCTATTAAGAGGCTGGAGGTCGTAGAGGCTTTCCGCAAGTCCGGAAACCGGCCTGAGTGGATGGTCATTGAGGCCCTTCCAGTTTTGCCGCCTGACCTGAGACCACTGGTTCCCTTGGACGGAGGACGGTTTGCTACTTCTGACCTAAACGACCTTTACAGGAGAGTGATCAACCGCAACAACCGGCTGAAAAAACTGATGGCGGTTGGAGCGCCCGACATCATTATCAGGAACGAGAAGAGAATGCTTCAGGAGGCTGTTGACGCGCTCATAGATAACGGGAGAAGGACGCGCCCCATAGTGGGCCCGGGCAATCGCCCGCTTCGCTCCCTTTCTGACATGCTCAAGGGAAAGCAGGGGCGGTTCCGCCAAAATTTGCTGGGTAAAAGGGTGGACTATTCCGGCCGTTCTGTGATAGTTGTGGGGCCACGTCTCAGGATCTACCAATGCGGTTTGCCCAAGGAAATGGCGCTGGAGATGTTCAAGCCCTTTGTAATGAAGAAAATCGTTGAGCGCGGCTTCGTGCATAACATAAAAAGCGCCAGGCGCATGATCGAAAGGCAAAAACCGGAGGTCTGGGAGTTACTCGAGGAGGTGATCAGCGATCACCCGGTGCTCTTGAACAGAGCTCCCACCCTTCACCGTTTGGGCATTCAGGCATTTGAGCCTATCTTGGTTGAAGGGAAAGCGATTCAGATCCATCCTCTCGTGTGCACGGCCTTTAACGCGGACTTCGATGGCGACCAGATGGCAGTTCACGTGCCCTTATCTCTTGCAGCGCAATCGGAGGCGCGTGTCCTGATGCTTTCCTCTTACAATATACTCTCTCCTGCTCACGGAAAGCCACTTGCAGCACCACAGAGAGACATCATTGTGGGATGCTATTACCTCACCCTTATGAGGGCAGGTGACGCTGGCGATGGTAAACATTTTGTTGACCCCCTGGAAGCTATCAGGGCATGGGAGATTGGCGCCATTAGCCTCTTTGCCCCAATAAAAATCAGGCTTGACGGTGGAATAATCACCACCACTGCCGGCAGGATAATTTTCAACCATACTATCCGCCAGAGCCTGGGCGATGAGATTGGAAAAAAAGTTCCCTTTTTCAACACGGAAATGTCCAAGCGCGAACTGCAGAAAATCATAAGTCAGATATACCGGAGATTTGGAATCACCAAGACCTCTTTGGTGCTGGATGCGCTTAAGGATCTGGGTTTCGAGGTGGCCACCAGGGCAGGAATAACGATCTCAGTAGATGACTTTAAGGTTCCGCCGGAGAAAGAAGAGATTATTCACCAGGCGGAAACCGAGGTCAAAGAGGTAGAGAGCGTCTTTCAAATGGGACTTTTATCCGATCAGGACAGGTACCTTAAGATTGTCGATATCTGGCAAGAGGCCACCGATAAAATGGAGAAGAAAGTTTTGGCCCATCTCGACCACTTTGACCCCGTTCACATGATGGCCATGTCCGGGGCCAGAGGTGACCCCAAACAGGTCAGGCAGATTGTGGGAATGCGAGGCCTGATGGCTGATCCCTCGGGTAGGATTATTGAGTTCCCCATTAAAAGCAGCCTGCGTGATGGATTGACCACCCTGGAGTACTTCATTTCCACTCACGGAGCCAGAAAAGGATTAGCCGACACCGCGATCAAAACGGCGGATGCCGGTTACCTTACGCGCCGCCTTGTGGACGTTGCTCAGGAAGTAGTGGTCAGAGAAGATGATTGTGCCACTTCAGTGGTCAGACCTTTGAAAAAAGGGAATTTAACTGAGAGGACCCTGGGGGAGCGAGTGATCGGTAAAGAATTGGCCCAGGATCTCCTCCACCCCTCCACAGGGGAAGTTTTAGCGAGGGAGGGGGATGTCGTCACTAAGGAGCTTGCCCAGGTAATCGATGAGATGAAATTTCCCGAAATCCTTGTTCACAACAAGGTGGATTCCGTGGAGGTCTCTGACATTACAGAGGGTAAAAATGTGATTGAACCGCTCGAGGAAAGGATTCTGGGCAGGGTAGCCGTAGCAGATATCGTCAACCCCCTCACGGGAGAGGTGATTAAAAAAGCTGGAGAGGAAATCGATGAGGATACCGTGGACATCATCAGCAGCCTCAGGGATGCTCAGGGTAACAAGCTGATCACTAAAGTAAAAATCCGCTCCGTACTTACCTGTCAGAGCCGTAATTCCGTCTGCGCGAAATGTTACGGTCGAGACCTGGCTATGGGCCATATTGTTACGGTCGGGGAAGCCGTGGGCATCATCGCTGCCCAATCTATCGGTGAGCCAGGCACTCAGCTGACGCTGAGAACCTTCCATACCGGCGGCATTGCCGAAGTGGACATCACAACAGGTCTTCCCCGTGTGGAGGAGCTTTTCGAGGCTCGCAGGCCTAAAGGGATGGCCGCCATTTCCGAAATAGATGGGATTATCCACATTGAGGACGCCCCTGAAGAGAGAATTATTAAGGTGACCAACAAAGAAACCGGGGAAACGAGGGAGTACAAAGTTTCTTACGGAGCCAGATTGCGCGTGGCTGAAGGTGAGGAAATTGCAGCCGGCGAAAGAATTACCGAGGGCCCTCTGAACCCTAACGACATTCTTCGCCTCAAGGGAGTAAAGGAGTGCCAGCAGTACCTCCTCCAGGAAATTCAAAAGGTGTATAAGGCCCAGGGCGTGGATATAAACGACAAACATATTGAACTCATCATCAGGCAGCTTTTGCGCAAAGTCAGGGTGGATAACCCTGGGGACACTGTGTTTTTGCCTGGAGACCTGGTGGACAGATGGACCTTTGAGGAAGAGAACCGCCGCGTGAGCATGCTCGGGCTTGAGCCCGCAGACGCTAAGCCGGTTTTGCTCGGGGTTACCAAGGCGGCTTTGGCTACTGATTCCTTCCTCTCAGCAGCGTCTTTCCAGGAGACCACTCGCGTGCTGTCAGACGCCGCGGTCAAAGGGAGAATAGATCCGCTCATCGGGTTAAAGGAGAACGTAATAATAGGCAACCTGATACCTGCTGGAACTGGGCTACATGCTTACCGGGAGCTGGATCTGGAAGCCACAGAAGAGGTTGAGGAAAACAAATCAGAAGAAAAATATTGACAATTGAAAAACTTCCTGTTAACATACAAAGTCGCTGTTCGATGGGGGCTGACAAATGCCCTCGATGAACGGTCCAATCTTGGGAAAAAGCCGGGTTGTCGATATAAGACAAACCATTAAGGCTGTTGAGAGTGAAAAAGCATGTAAAGTTTATATTGCTGAAGACGCGAAAATTCGCATAATTGAGAATTTAAAAAAATTGTGCGAAAGCAAAGGAGTGGAGGTGATCTTTGTCAATTCCATGGCGGAGTTGGGCAAAGCCGCCGGGATTGAGAGAGGTGCAAGCGTAGTAGTGATTTTAAAGTAAACATAAAGGCCTCTTGGATCGCCAAAGCTCCTGGACAAACAGGAGCTTTAATTTTGAATAGTAAAGGATTTTTGCAGGAAAGGAAAAGGAGAATGCCGACAATAAACCAATTAGTAAGAAAAGGAAGGGAAAAAGGAAAAAGTAAGTCTGACTCGCCTGCCTTGCAGGGTGCTTCCCAGCGCAGGGGCGTTTGCGTTTCTGTCAGGACCACAACCCCTAAAAAGCCCAACTCTGCTTTAAGGAAGATTGCAAGAGTTCGCTTGACTACTGGAACAGAAGTTACGACATATATCCCAGGAATAGGTCACAACCTGCAGGAACACTCTGTGGTGCTCATTAGAGGCGGGAGAGTCAAGGACCTTCCTGGAATAAAATATCACATAATCCGTGGCGCTTTAGACGCAGCAGGTGTTCAGAACAGGCGCCAGGGGCGTTCCCTTTACGGGGCCAAAAGGCCCAAAACGACGGTAAAGGAGCAGTAGAGGTAGAAAAATGCCCAGAAAAGGCCCAGCACCCAAAAGAGAATTGTTGCCAGACTCCCGCTACAACAGCGTCCTCGTTACCAAACTGATCGATAAGGTGATGCTCAAAGGCAAAAAGAGTGTCGCTGAGAGGATAGTTTACGAGGCCTTAAAGACGGTTGAAGAGAAAACCGGAAAGCCGGCACTCGAGGCTTTAGAGCAAGCCATTGAGAGATGCAAGCCTCTGCTTGAGGTCAGGCCCCGGAGAATCGGCGGCGCAACTTATCAGATTCCCATAGAGGTGTCCTCTGGCCGCAGCCTCTCCCTTGGTTTGAAGTGGCTGGTCAACGCCGCCAGAACCAGGGAAGGAAGGACAATGGAAGATCGCCTGGCCAACGAAATTGTGGAAGCCTTCCAGGGCTTGGGCGGTGCTGTTAAGAAGAAGGAGGAAGCCCACAAGATGGCCGAGGCCAACAAGGCCTTTGCCTCTTATCGCTGGTAAAGTAAATGCAATACCAGGAGTATCCCTTAGAGAAAATAAGAAATATTGGAATTATAGCCCACATCGATGCCGGGAAAACTACCACTACCGAGCGCATTCTCTTTTATACCGGTAAGATTCACCGCATCGGTGAGGTGGATGAAGGCACTGCCACCATGGACTGGATGGTCCAGGAAAAGGAGCGGGGTATCACTATAACTTCCGCCGTGACAACCTACTTCTGGCGCGATGCCCGTATTAATATCATTGACACTCCTGGTCATGTGGATTTTACGGTTGAGGTAGAGCGTTCCCTGAGGATTTTGGATGGCGCAGTGACAATTCTTTGCGGAGTGGCTGGCGTTCAGTCCCAGACCGAGACAGTATGGCGTCAGGCTGACCGCTATCAAGTCCCGAGGATTGTCTATGTGAACAAAATGGATCGAGTGGGGGCCGATTTTTTCCGCGTGGTGAAGATGATCGAGGAGAGGCTGGATACCCGTCCCCTTGTGCTTCAACTCCCCATTGGCTCCGAGGACAAATTTCAGGGCGTAATTGATCTGATCGAGGAGACTGCCTATTTTTACCTGGATGACCTGGGGGTTTCGTTCGAAAAAAAGTCCATTCCTCAGGAATTTATGGATCAGGTCGCTCATTATCGTTCTGTACTTGTGGAGTCCATTGCTGAGGTTAATGAGGAGTACCTTTTGAAGTACTTAGATGGACACGAGTTCTCCGTTTCGGAGATTAAAAAGCTGGTGCGCGAGGGGACGATAAAGGGCATCTTTGTTCCTGTCCTCTGCGGTTCTTCCTATCGCAACAAAGGTATCCAGCCCCTTTTAGACGCTGTGGTTGATTATTTGCCTTCCCCTTTGGATATTCCACCGGTGTCCGGAGTGAACCCCAAAACTGGGCAAACCGAAAGCAGGGAAGCTAAAGATGACGCTCCCCTGAGTGCGCTGGCGTTCAAGATAATGACCGACCCCTTCGTGGGCAAACTCACGTTTTTCCGAGTGTACTCCGGGGTTATGAGGGTTGGCACCTATATCCTGAACGTCTCCAAAGATGAAAAGGAAAGGGTTGGTCGCCTGCTCCGACTGCACGCTAACCACCGCGAGGACGTCAACGAAATCGGAGCTGGAGACCTCGGTGCCGCTGTAGGGCTTAGATATACCTCCACTGGTGACACCTTAAGCTCCGAGGATAACCCCATTCTTCTGGAATCCATCCCGTTTCCGACCCCGGTGATCTCGGTGGCTATTGAGCCCAGGACCAAGGTCGATCAGGACAAGCTCTCTCTCTCCCTGGCCAAGATGGCGGAAGAGGACCCCACCTTCAAAGTTAAGGTGGACGAGGAAACAGGCCAGACCATTATATCCGGAATGGGCGAGCTTCACCTGGAGATTATAGTGGACAGGCTGCTCAGAGAGTTTCACGTAGAGGCCAACATTGGAAAACCCCAGGTTTCGTACAGGGAGACCGTCACGGGAATTGCTCAGGCTGAGGGAAAACACATCCGGCAAACAGGTGGTAGGGGACAGTACGGGCATGTCTGGCTCAAGGTCGAGCCTCTTGAACGAGGGGAAGGATTCATCTTTGATAATAAAATCATTTCCGGAGTCATCCCCCGCGAGTTTGTTCCAGCTGTCGAGGCCGGAGTAAGGGATGCCATGGAAAGCGGTATCCTTGCTGGGTACCCCATGATTGATGTCAGGGTGGCGCTTTTTGACGGTTCCTTTCACCCGGTGGATTCTTCGGAGATTGCTTTTAAGATCGCTGCCTCAAAGGCCTTTAAGGATGCAGCTTTGAAGGCAAGCCCTGTCCTTCTTGAACCCATTATGCGCGTGGAGGTAATAATCCCAGGGGAGTACCTTGGTGATGTTCTGGGTGACCTCACTGCGCGCAGGGGACATATCGAGGGGATTGAAAATAGAGGGAACATTCAGATAGTTCGTGCAAGAGTTCCTCTGGCTAATATGTTCGGGTATGCTACTGATCTCCGTTCGCTTACTCAGGGCAGAGGGACGCACACACTTGAGTTTTACCGTTACGAGCCTGTGCCAAAACAAATTAGCGAGACGCTAATTGAGGGTATAGGATTAGTTCGTAAAGAGAGCGCTTAATTCGAAAGAAGGAGAGTAAAGAAATGGCCAAACAGAAATTTGAAAGGACCAAGCCTCATGTGAACGTGGGCACCATTGGCCACATCGATCACGGCAAAACCACCTTGACTTCCGCCATCACCAAGTGCCTGGCCGCTGTGGGAAC
>Ga0172364_10000119_pt1 | contig 45594 bp, 35 predicted proteins | sample LakKivSesite10cm_FD_114545 | JGI IMG/M metagenome (GOLD analysis project Ga0172364, IMG submission 114545) | Sediment microbial communities from Lake Kivu, Rwanda - Sediment site 10cm | ecosystem: Environmental > Aquatic > Freshwater > Lake > Sediment | place: Rwanda: Western Province, Lake...
GGTCCTGTTCGATCTTCTCGGCGCGGTCGACGGCGGCGGGGAAATCGTCCGGCCGTGGTCCGGGTTCAAGGCGATCCGGGTCTGCCGGGACTCGGGCTATCTCGCGACCGACCTTTGCCCGGCGGTGACGATCGAGGTGCCTGAAGAAAGCCGTTTCGACCGCATGTGCCCCTATCATCAGGAGGTCCACCTGGACGCGTCGGGCCGGTACCGGGTCGACAGCAGCTGCGAGCCTGTCGGCCGGATGCGGCATGAGCCGTGGTTCGTCCTGCCGCCCGTCCAGGAATATTATTATCGGGCCGACCACCCGGAGTACCGGACCCTGCCGCCGTTGCGGGCCGATTGCGCGGCCGTGACGGCGGGGGAACGGGGCTCGCGGGTGATGAGCCTCGTCTACCCGGAGCCGGGGACCGCGGTCTACGTCCCGGTCGGGCTCGACGGGACGGTCGGCCAGGTCGTTTTCGAGGCCGTCCACAAGGAGGACGGGGCGACCGTCCACTGGCACCTCGACCAACAATACCTGGCCTCGACCCGGGTCTTCCACCAGATCGCGGCCCGGCCCGAGCCGGGCGAGCATCGGCTGGTGCTGGTGGACGACGAGGGGCGCCGGTTGGAGCGGACGTTCGAGGTGGTGAGCCCCGCGCGCCGCGGCGTCCGCTAACTTCGGCCTACTTCTCCTTCCCGAAGTCCTTGTCGAAGGCGACCTTGGACGGGGAGAAGTTCATGGTCCGGACGAACTCGAGAGATTCTTTGGCCCCGAACTCGCGGTCCATGGCGTTGTCCTCCCACTCGACAGAGAGCGGGCCCTCGTAGCCGATGGCGTTGAGCTCGCGGATGACGGCGTCGAAGTCGACGTCGCCGTGGCCGAGCGAGCGGAAGTTCCAGCCGCGGCGGGTGTCGCCGAAGGGCAGGAACGAGCCGAGGATGCCGGCCTTGCCGTCGAGCGTTACGGCCGCGTCCTTCATGTGGACGTGGTAGACGCGGTCGGCGAACTCGCGGATGAACAGGTGCGGCTCGATGCCCTGCCAGACGAGGTGGCTCGGGTCGAAGTTGAGGCCGAGGGCGGGGCGGCGCTTGAAGGTGGCGAGAAGGCGCTCGGTCGTGTAGAGGTCGAAGGCGATCTCGGTCGGATGGACCTCGAGGGCGAACTTGACGCCCTGCTCGTCGAAGGCGTCGAGGATGGGCGTCCAGAGGGCCCGGACCTTCTGGAACGCGGCCTCGACCATCTCCTCCGTCGTCGGCGGGAAGGAGTACCAGGCCTTCCAGATGGGCGAGCCCATGAAGCAGGTGACGACGGAACAGCCCATGGCCCGGGCGGCCTTGGCGGCGGCTTTCGTCTCCTCGATTGCCCACTTGCGCAGGGCCTCGGGCTTGCCTTTGACCTTGGCCGGGGCGAAGGCGTCGAGGCGCGGGTCGTACTCGTCGCCGACGCACTGGCCGGCGAGATGGGCGCCGAGGGCCCAGCACTTGAGGCCGTGCTTGGCCAGAACGCGTTTCTTCTCTTTGACGTAGGCCGGGTCGGACGCGGCCTTGCGGACGTCCATGTGGTCGCCCCAGCAGGCGATCTCGAGGCCGTCGTAGCCCCAGGCCTTCGCCTTCTTGCAGACCTCTTCGAACGGCAGGTCGGCCCACTGGCCGGTGAAAAGCGTGACGGGTCGGGACATGGTTGCCTCCTTCTTAATGGGGGACACGAACCCTGCTCATGTCCCCATCTCAATCCAAATTGCGCCCTTGGCCGAGCTCTCGACGCACCGTTCGATGTAGCGGACGCCGCGGACGCCGTCATCGACGCCGGGAAAGTCGAGGTCGTCGCCGGCCGGCGGCTCGCCGCGGAGCTTCTTGGCTAGGGCGCTGATGAAGGTCGAGTAGACGTTGGCGAAGCACTCGAAGTAGCCCTCGGGATGGCCCGACGGGAGCCGCGAGAGCGACTGGGCCCGGGCCGACATGGGGTCGCGGCCGCGCGAGATCGTCCCGGTCGGGCGGTCGAGGTACGAGACGCGGGCCGTGTTGGGCGTCTCCTGGAACCACTCGACCGCGCCCTTGGTTCCGTAAATGCGCAGGCGTAGGGCGTTGTCGTGGCCGGCCGCGATCTGGGAGCTCCAGTAAACGCCGCGGGCGCCGCCCTTGTAATTGACCATGATCGTGGCGTTGTCGTCGAGGGGACGGTCCGGGCCGAAGCGATCGAGGCGGGCGCAAAGCGAATCGATCTCGAGGCCGGTCATGTAGGCGGCCATGAACTCGATGTGGCTGCCGATGTCGCCGACGCAGTTGGAGGCGCCGGCGAACTTCGGGTCGGTGCGCCAGGCCGCCTGCTTCTGGCCCGTCGCCTCGAGCTTGGTCGCCAGCCACTCCTGCGGATACTCGCCGTTGACGAAGCGGACCCCGCCGATCTCGCCGGCGCGGATGATGTCGCGAAGGTGCTTGACGATGGGATAGCCCGAGTAGGCGTAGGCGACGCAGAAGAGGAGGCCCGACTCGCGGACGAGACAGGCCAGGTCGAGTGCCTCGGAAAGGCTTGTCGCCAGGGGTTTTTCGCAGATGACGGAGAAGCCGTTCTCGAGGGCCCGCTTGGAAGCCGGGTAGTGCGTGCTGTTGGGGGTGACGACACTGATGAAGTCGGGCTTGTCGGGCCGGACGGACTCGGCCGCGATCATCTCGTCGAAGGTCCGGTAGAGGCGGTCCTTCGGGAGCCCGAGCGATTCGCCCGTGGCCAGGGTGTTCTCATATTTCTGCGAGAACACGCCGCAGACGAGCTCGGCCCGGCCGTCCATGGCGACCGCCTTGCGGTGGACGTCGCCGATGAAGGCGCCCGGCCCGCCTCCGACCATGCCGTACCGGAGCTTGGGGGACTTCCCTCCCCCCGCCTGTCCTTCGATCATCTTATCCTCCCAAGAGAGGGTCAAACCCTCTCTTTGCCTATTTCAGGGCGTTCCGGATGCGGTCGGAGGCGAGCTTGGCCTCTTTGGCGACCTCGGGGTCCGCCAGAAGAGACTCGGCCGTCTTGAGCGAGGTGACGCAGGGGAACCGCACGAGCGCCGCCAGAACGAGCCTCTTCTCTTCCGGCCGGGGCGACAGGGCCAGGATCTTGAGTAGATCGGCGGCCGCCCCTTCGGGCGCCCGGTACGGCTCGAGCCCGATCATGCGTACGTAGGCCCGCGCGGCCAGGACGCGGTGGTTGAGTACGACCGACTTCCGGGCGACCTCGAAGACATCGTCGCGGGCGGAATCCGTCGGCCACTCCGCCAGGGCCCGCACGGCGGCGTCGACGATCTTCGCGTCCGGGTCGGACAGGGCCGCCCGCACCTGGGCCAGGGACGAGTCGTCGCCGATCTTGCCCAGGACGCGCAGCAGGTCCGCCCGCTTCCCCGGGTCCTTTTCACCGGCGAGGCGGCTCCTGACCTCGCCCGCGCGGGCCAGCTCCCGCGGGTTCGTCCGGGCCGCCGCGGCGACCGTGTCCTGCATGGCCTCGCGGGCCGCTTCGTCCTCGAGCCCGCCGAGAAGATCGAGAAGGGCCGGGATTTCGCCCTGATCGGCGAGCGTCCGCAGCGCGGCCGCGGCCTGGGCCTTGAGCCCGGCCGATCCGGTCTTGATCAGGGCCAGGAGCGCGGGCTTGGCCGCGGCGATGCGCCGGTCGCTCGCCGCCCGGACGAGCTCGGCCTTGACCGCGTCGTCCGACGCTTTGGCCAGGTGATCGAGAACGGCCGCGTCGACGTCGAGGCCCTTGAGGCGGGCCAGGGCGTCCCTGGCCGCATCCTGTTCGGCCCCGGCCGTCCGGGCCGCCTTGGTCGCCAGGAAGATGACCGACTTGCCGTCCCCGGCCTTGGCGATGGACCGGAGCGCAGCCAGCCTGACATCCGAAGAGGTGTCTTCCGCCGCCGAAAGGAGATAGGGCCGGGCCGTCTCGGCGGGATAGCCGGCCAGAAGTGCCGTGAGTTGGACCTTGGCGCTTTCGGGGAGCCGGCCCATGAGCTCGGCGACAGGGCCGATCTCACCGGCCCCGAAATGGGCCGGCACCGCGGCCAGCGCAGGCGCGTAGAGCTCCGCGTCTTTGCCCGTCAACGTCTTGAGGACGAGCGCCTTCGGATCGGCGGCGACCGCGATCCGGCCCTTGAACGCGGCTTGACGCAGGACCGCGGGCAGGCCGGCCGCGAAGATCCTGTCATAGACCGCCGCCGCGCCGGGTCTATCGTTGTCCTTCATCAGGCCCTCGGCCGCGAAAAGCAGGGCCGACGCGGCTTCCGCCTTCAGCGCCGGGGCCGACTTGCCGAGAGCCCCGCTCAGCGCTTTGATCGCTTCGGCGCCGCCGATCTTGCCCAGGGCCTTGATCGCGTCGGCGGCCAGCGCGGCGTCCTTCGCCGCCGCCAGCTTCGACAGGGCCGCGACCGCGGCGTCGGTCTTCCTTGCGCCGAGCGAGAAAACGATGCCCCGCTTGACGTCGCCGCCGCTCTTGCCGAGGGCCGCGACGAGGGCCTCGTCGGCCGCCGGGCCGGGGATCCGCTCGAGCGCGTACCGGGCCGGGTCGGTCGTCTCCGGCTTGAGAACGAGGGCCGCCAGCACGGGTACGGCGTCGGCGCCGCCGATGAGGCTGAGGGCCCGGCAGGCGGCCATCAACCCGGCCGGCGCGGGCGAGCCCTGGACGAACTTCAGGAGCGCCGCCTCGGCCTCCTTGCGGGCCTGGGCGTTGTCCTTGTTCGAGAAGATGTAGGCCCGCAGGTGCATGGCCGGGCCGACGTCGGAGGTGTCGTAGGTCTGGAGGTCCTTGAGGATCGCCTCGAGGGACGCGTAGGTCAGGCCCATGCCCTGCCGGGTCTGCTCATCCATTTGGCCGCCGGCGATAAAGGCTGCGGGCGTGAGCGACGCGAGGATAAGAAGGGCCGCGACGATGACGATCGGACGTGTCTTGTTCATCTTCGCCCTCCTCACTCCGGCAGCTGCCACGGCTTGCGGTAGGAGTGGCCGAGCAGCCACTCCGCCTCCGGGTCGCCGATGATCGTCTCGGTCGCCGGGTCCCATTTGATCTTCCGGCCGACCTCCATGGCGATGACGCCGAGATGCCCGACGCTCGCGGAGCGGTGGGCCGTCTCGGCCGGGGTGATCGTCTTTCCCCGGCTGCGGACGCAGTCGAGGAAGTTCTGCTGGTGATCGCGGCTCTTGGCGAGGCGGATCTCCTCGGGCCTGACCGTCTCGTTCTTGAGGCCGGCCGGCTCGGTCTCGAACTGGCCGCGGTCGACCCAGATCCAGCCGTACTCGCCGATCCACTTCGTCCCGCCCCAGATCTCGTCATGGCCGCCGGCGAGGATCATCGGCGTCCCGTCGGCGTACTTGGCCTGGACGTAGTAGCGGGTCGGGCTGTTGTAGATGCCCGACGTCGGGTACTCGCCCTTCGCTTCGATCTCGACCGGGCCGGTCTCGTCCCAGCCCATGCCCCAGTGGGCGATGTCGAGGTGATGGCCGATCCAGTCCATGTACTGGCCTCCGCCGAAATCCATGTTCCAACGCCAGTTCATGTGGACCCGGGCCTTGCAGTACGGCCACCACGGCGCCGGGCCGACCCAGAACTCGTAGTCGAGGTTCTTCGGCGGCGGGACGAGGGCCTCCTGGCCGAAGGTCCCGGCGAAGTCGTAATGGCCCTGCGGCAGGCCGACCTCGATCCGCTTGATCCTGCCGATGCGGCCGTTGCGGACGAGCTCCGCGGCCTGGTGGAAGTTCTCGACCGAGCGCTGCCACGAGCCGGTCTGCCACACCCGGCCGTAACGCTTGACGGCGTCGCAGAGGGCCCGGCCCTCGCGGAGGTTGTGGGTCAGGGGCTTCTCGCCGTAGACGTCGAAGCCGGACCGGAGCGCCGCGATGCTGAGGATGGCGTGCCAGTGGTCGGGCACCGCGATCGACACGGCGTCGAGGTCCTTGCGCAGGTAGAGCTCGCGGAAATCGTGGTAGGTCGCGCAGGCCTTGTTGCCGTACTTCTTGTCGACCATGGCCTTGGCCCGGGCCAGGGGCTCGGTGTCGAGGTCGCAGACGGCCACCCACTGGACCTCGGGCTTCTCGAGGAAATTGGCCATGTTCGAGGGGCCCTGCATGCCGAAGCCGATGCCGGCCATGACGATGCGGTCCGAAGCCGCGACGGCCCCGTCCTTGCCCAGGGCCGAGGCCCTGACGATGGTCGGGAAACCGGCCACCGCCGCGCCGCCGGCGACCGCGACGGTCTTGAGGAAGTGTCGACGTTTCATCTGACTCATGGGTCCTCCACTTTTCAGGGATGCCATTTCCAGCCGCCGCCGACGTAGAGGAGCTGAGCGGTCAGCCAGCGGGCCTCGTCCGAGGCCAGGAAGACGACGACATCGGCGATGTCCTCCGGCCGGCCGATCCGGCCGAGCGGGGTCTTCCCGGCGATCGCGGTCTCTTCGTCGGGACCGAGCCACCCCGTTTGAACGGGGCCCGGCGCGACGACGTTGACGGTGATGCCGTACTTGCCGAGCTCGTGCGCGGCCGAGCGGCTGTAGGATTCGAGGGCGTGCTTCGACGCGGCGTAGCTCACGGCGCCCGCGTGGGCATCGGCCGCGTCGGTGCTGACGTTGACGATCCGGCCCCACGCCGCGCCGCGGGCGAGGTGCCGCCGGACGTACTCGGCCATCAACAGCGCCGGGGCCCGGGCGTTGACCGCGTAGTGGGCGTCCATAGTGGCCGCGTCGGCCAGCTTCATTCCATAGCCTTGGCCGGTCACGTGCGCCGGGTCGAACGTCTCCGGCTCCCAGTGGGCGTGGTTGTTGACCAGGACGTCGACCGGTCCAAGCTCCTTCTCGCAGGTCTCGAGGAGGATAGGGGCGGAGGCCGGATCGGCCAAGTCCGCCTCGAGCGAGGCGGCCCGGCCGCCGGCGGACCGGATGGCGTTGACGATGGCCTCGGGCGGCTCCTGCCCCATCGCCTCATAGAATGCGGGTCCGCCGGTCCCTGCGCGCCGGGCCCGCTCCATCTCCGCCGGGCTCAGCGTTGGCGGATGCCGAAACGAGGTGATGAAGACGGCCGCGCCTTCCGCCGCGAGCGCCCGGGTGATCGCGGCCCCGATGCCCATCGGGTTGTTGACCCCCGTGACCAGGGCGACGCGGCCCGTCAGCCGTCCTCTGTTCATCAAGACTCCTTCCGTCGTCCGCGGCCCGGACCGCTTCCTAAACGAGCGGCGTCACGCCCGGTACGGCCACCGGGTCGACCGGGTGCGGGCCGAACGCGAGCTTTTCGGGGAAGAGGTTGAGCTTCGAGGCGTTCATGGCCCAGTCCCAGGAGATGGCCCGGCCGGTGTAGGCGCTCATGCGGCCCATGATGGCGCACAGGGTGCTCTCGGCGATGCGCTTGCCCTCGTTGAGCGGCTTGCCGTCGCGGATGCTGGCGATGAGGTCGGCGTGCTCGATGACGTACGGGTTGGGCTCGTCGCCCTCGAACTTCCAGGCGTTCGCGCCGCCGATCTCGCCGTAGCCGAAGGCGGTGCCCTTGGTCCCGACGATCTTCTCCTCGACCCGGTCGGCGCAGCCCTTGATCTGGCGGCACTGGCTGGCCACCCGGACGCCGCCGGGGTACTCGAACTCGACGGCGAAGTGGTCGAAGATATTGCCGTACTCGGGGGCCGTCCGGACCTCGCGGCCGCCCATGGCCATGACCTTGACCGGGGTCGCGCCGAAGGCCCAGTTCATGACGTCGATGTTGTGGACGTGCTGCTCGACGATGTGGTCGCCCGAGGTCCAGGAGAAGTAGAGCCAGTTGCGGCACTGCCACTCCAGGTCGCTCATCTCGGGCGTCTGCTTGATGACCCAGAGGTCGCCCTGGTTCCAATAGCACTGCCCGCCGACGAGCTCGCCGATGGCCCCGTCGTGGACGCGCTTCAGCGTCTCGAGGTACTTCTGCTGGTGGCGGCGCTGGGTCCCGGCGACGATGGCCAGGCCCTTCTTCGCGGCCAGCTCCGAGCTGGCGATGACCGAGCGCACGCCGGTCGGGTCGACGGCCACGGGCTTCTCCATGAAGACGTTCTTGCCGGCCTTGATGGCCGCGTCGAGGTGGAGAGGCCGGAAGCCGGGCGGGGCGGCCGTGACGATGTAGTTGATCTTCCTGATGGCCAGGAGCTTCTTGTAGCCGTCGAGGCCGGTGAAGCAGGTCTCGGGCGTGACCTTGACCGCGGCCGGGACCTTCTCCTTGTGCGTCTTGAGGCAGCCGTCGATGCGGTCCTGGAAGGGGTCGTAGAGGGCCACGATCTCGACGCCCGGCGACGAGGTCACGGCGTCGATCGTAGCGCCCGTGCCCCGCCCGCCGCAGCCGATGACACCGATGCGAATGACGTCGGTCCCCGCGGCGCATCGCCCGCCCGAGCCGGCGACGGCGGCCACGAGCGTCGCCATGGAAGCGGTGGATGCGGTCTTGAGGAAGTCCCTGCGAGTCAGTTCGTTGTCGCTCATCTCTTTTCCTTTCAAGATGGGGTCAAACCTACTTTTTTTCGAAAAAAGTTGGTTTGACCCTCTCTCCTTTAAAAATTGTCGGCGTCACGGTAGGCGGCGAGGAGGGCCTTCTCGCCCTCGAGCCCCTTGCCGCTCAGGCCGTGCTCGAGGCAGAGGACGCCCGTGTAGCCCTTGCCGTGGATGTGCTTGAAGATGTTGCGGTAGTTCATCTCGCCCGTGCCCGGCTCCCTGCGGCCCGGCGAGTCGCCGACGTGGAACGCCGCGAGCTCGTCCCAGCAGGCGTCGATGTTGGGGATGATGTTGCCCTCGGTGATCTGCTGGTGATACATGTCGTCGAGGATCTTGACCGAGGGGCTGTTGACGGCCTTCGAGATCTCGTAGGCTTGGGCCATCTTGGTCAGGAAAAGGCCCGGATGGTCCTTGGGGTTGAGCGGCTCGAGGACGATGATGAGTCCCGCGGGCTCGCACTGCCCGGCGAACCGCTTGAGGTTCTCGATGACGTTGGCCGTCTGGTAGCCCCAATCGAGCCTTTGGTTGTAGCGGCCGGGGACGGCCAGCGTCCACTTGCAGCCCGTCCGCTTGCTCGTCTCGATCGCGGTCTTGAAGCGCCCGGCCAGCATCTCGTTGATGGCCGCGTCCCTGATGACGAAGGATTCGACCGCGAAATCCGCGTAGACGACGAATGGACCGATCGCGAGGCCGAGGCGCGCCGATTCCTTGGCCAGGGCCTCCTGCTCGGCGGCGGGCCGGCCCATCAGGCCATTGTCGAACCAGGCCGTGAAGCCCTGGTCGGCCATGAACTTGAGCTGATCGGCCGGCTTCTTCCCCGCGTGGGCCTCGAACATGCCCAGCCCCGGGGCATATTTGAGCTTGAACTTGCCGCCGGGCGCGGCCGGCGCCGCGGCCCGTTCAAGGGCCCGGCCCGGCAACGGCGCCAGGGCGGCCGCCGCCCCCGCCGCCGCGGCCTTGAGGAAATCCCGCCTCGTCGGTCGGATGGTGCGCTTCCCCATAGGGCCCTCCTTTTCCCGGTCAAGGGCGCTCGAGGACGGACTCCGAGGGCCGGCTCAGACGAAGTGGAAGGGACAAAGGGAGGGACGAACGGCCGACGGCTCGCGTACGCTTCTCGTGTCGCCCACGACACCGGGATTCTATGCGAAAGGGGAGGGGCATTTCAACCCGGCCCGCTCCGGCCCATTTGACCCGGCCCGGTCCGTCGCCTAAACTGGAGGCGGAGAAAGGAAGGGTCCGACAATGAAGCTCGCTCTCATCCTGCTCGTCTTTGCCGCGGCCGGCGCGACGGCCGCCCCCGCCGCCGAGACGAAGCCGCTCGAGGTCGTCGCCCACGTCGACCTCGAGCGATACCTCGGCACCTGGTACGAGATCGCCACCATCCCGCAGCGCTTCCAGAAAGGACTGGTCGGGGTCTCGGCTCACTACTCGCTCCGGCCCGACGGCAAGATCGACGTCATCAACGCCGGCCGCAAGGAGACCCTCGACGGCAAGGTCAAGAGCGTCCGGGGCAAGGCCTGGATCGTCGACAAGACGACCAACGCCAAGCTCAAGGTCAGCTTCTTCTGGCCTTTCGCCGGGGACTACTGGATCATCGACCTCGACCCGGACTACCAGTGGGCGGTCGTCGGCCACCCCGCCCGGACCTACCTCTGGGTCCTCGGCCGGACCCCCCAGATGGACGGGCCCCTCTACGAGGAGCTCCTCCGCCGGATCGCCGCCAAGGGCTACGACTTGGCCAAGATCAAGAAGACGCTCCAGCCCGGCGCCTGACCCCGGCCGAATCCCTACTTGATAAGTAGGATTTGAGGACAGACCGTCCTCCCGGACGGACATCCCTCGGTCTGGCTCCCCTGGGAAAACAGGCCCCCCGTTTCCCCGGCCTCTTGGCACGCGGCTTGCATTTCTCCTTGTCGGCCTGAGGAATTCGGGCCAGAAAGGAGACAACGATGAAACTCTCGAAGATCGCTATGGCCGTCCTCATCCTGGCGGCCGCCGCCTATCCCCAGACCAAGGACCTGGGACTCGGCGCCTTTTCCAGCCAAAGCGGCCCCATCCTGATGGCCGTCGACGCCTCTCTCGTCAACCAGAACCTCAACAGCCCCTACGTTATGTTCGTCGCCTTCATGGCCGCCGCGGGCGACCAGGCCTACACCGTCGCGGCCAAGGACGTGGTCATGATCTACAAGGGACAGGAGTACCGCATGCCCTCCGTCGGCGAGCTGCGCGACGAGTACCGGGGCACGATCCGGGACCTCGATTTCTACCGGCGCCTCGGCAAGGAAGGCCTCAACGCCTCCTGGATCCGGTTCTACGAGTTCCCTGAGCGGTCCAACTTCTTCCCCCCGCTGACCCTGTCCGCTCCCCTGGCCGCCTCGGAAGGGCACATGGCCGGGAAGCTCGGCTTCCTGACCCCGCTCTACTTCAAGAACCCCGGCTTCGCCAAGGGCGACAAGCTGACGATCAAGGTCCACGACGTGAAGAACGCGGCCATCACCGGCGAATGCGACATCGTCCTGAAATAAGGCTCAGGTCCGCGCCGCGAACGTCCGTCCCCGGGGGATCCGGCCGGGACCCCCGGGGCTTATTTTTTCCGGCCGATGTGCCGGTCGATGAACTCGAACGTGCGCTCGTAGGCCTCCATGCGGTTCCGATGGAGCCTGAACTCGTGCGGCTCGTCGGGGGCGATCATCAGCTCGATCTCGACGCCGCCCTTGGCCCTGAGGCGCTGGACGAGGTCGGTCGTCTGCTGGAAGGCGACGTTGCGGTCGTCATCGCCGTGGATGAACAGGACCGGCGACGTCCATGTGTCCACCGCGGCGACGGGCGACGCTTCCCGGGCCGTCTTGCGCCGGGCCTCGTCGAGCCGCCCCCAGCGCATCTGCGACCAGTCGTGGACCCCGGCCAGGTCGACGCCGACCTTGAAGATGTCGGAGTTGCGGGCCAGCGACAGGGCCGTCAGAAGGCCGCCGTACGACAGCCCCCACGCCCCGACCCGCTCCGGGTCGACCTCGGGCCGCGACCGGAGATAGGCGACCCCGGCCAGGACGTCCTGGTATTCGGCCGCGCCCTCCAGGCCGCAGTTCGGGGCCTCGCGGAAGGACCGGCCGTACCCGATGCCGCTGCGGTAGTTGATCGAGATGACGACGTAGCCGCGGCCGGCGAAGAGCTGGTTGATGCCGTAAGCCTCGGAGTAGAACTCCATGTAGTGCCAGCCGAGGAGCATCTGCCGGATGGGCCCGCCGTGGGTGAAGACGACCGCCGGCCGCTTGTCGCCGGCCTTGGCCCCCCTGGGCAGGAAGAGCTGGCAGGGGACCTCGAGGCCGTCGGCGGCCTTGACGATGACGAGCTCGGGCGTCACGAGCTCCTTGACCGGGAACGCGGCCGGCAGCTCGCGCGGCGCGACAAGCTCGATCTTCCCGCCGCCCGAGGGGACCGTCGCGACGGACGTCGGCCGGACCGCGGTGGCGTGGAGGAAAGCCGCGCCGCGGCCCGAGGCCAGCGCGACCGGAAGCGTCCCGATCGTCTCCTTCGGGGTGAGCGCCGTGGCCTGGCCGCCCGCCGTCGCCACCTTCCAGATGCGCCGGCCGTGGAGATCGCCCTGATTGCTCGAGAAGTAGAGGGTCGCGCCGTCCGGGGAAAGCCCGACGTGCTCAACGAAGCCGTCGCCCGGGGTGATGTCGGCGGGCTCGCCGCCGTCGAGCGGCAGGGCGAAGACATGGGCCCACTCCTCGCGCTCGGCCGTGAACAGGATCCGGCCGTTCGCCGCGAGCTCGAGGCCGCGGAGCGTGTAAAAGCGAGGCGCGACTTTGGGCGTCCGCCACAGCTCCCGGGCCTGGCCGGTCGCGGCGTCGGCCACCCAGATGGCCAGGTCGGCCGGACCGCGGCTTCGGGATTCGCCGCCGGCAGCGGCGTCGAACATGAGCCCGGCCCGGCGGATGAACACGATCCGCTTCCCGTCGGCCGACCAGCGGGGCTCGGAATCGCGGTCGACGCTCGGCGCGATCCACGTGATCCTGCGGCCGGCCAGGTCGAAGACGCCGATGAGGCTGTGGTCCTGGCGGTCGCTGACGAACGCGACCCGCCCGCCGTCGGGGGAGAAGCGGGGCGAGCCGTTCGTCCCGGCCGCCCGGAAGAGGAGCTCCGGCGCGGGGACCTGGGCCGGGTCCGAGCGCGGCTCGAGCGGCACGCGGTAGATCAACCCGTCCTTGACCAGGAGCGCCGAGAGCCCGTCCGGGGCGAGGACCGGCGCGTTGCCCGCGGCCACCCGCCAGGGCCGGCCGCCGTCCGTCCGGACGGCCCAGACGGCTTGCTCCCTTCCGTCGGGGTCGCTGTCGGAGTTCGTGACCCAGCCGGCCGCGTTGGGCGAGCCCTCTTTGACGAAAACGGCCGTGAGCCCGTCGCCCGTCAGCAGCACCTCGGGGATGTCGAAGACCTCGTCCCGGGCGAAGCCGGTCAGGTTGACCGGCTTGAAATCGGGCCCGGCCGCGGTCCAGACGTTCCGCGCGCCGCGGTCGTTCATGATCCAGGCGATGCGGTCGGCCTTCGCCGCCGCCGTGAGATCGGACGGATAGGGGGCCGAAAGGACGTCGGCCAGCGTGAAAGGCCTGTCCGCGGCGCCGCCGCCCGGCGTCCCGCCGATGAAAAGGGCGGCCGCGGCGACGACAACGATCGAGATGATGCGGGAAGGCCTCCTCATTTCCCCTCCTTGCGGCCGTGCTCGACGAGCAGCAACGAGCCGTCCCTGACCAAACCGATGCCGGGCGCGTAGATCTTGGTGTCGCGGGCCAGGGGCTCGAGCGGCGACGTCTCGACGAACTCGAGGCAACCCTTGAACTCCCCGGCCGGCGTCCGGATCAAGGTTTCGAGGGACACGATCCGGGCCCTGTCCATGGCCACACCGGGTGCGATCTCCTGATAGAACCGGTCCCCCACTTCGGGCCGGCCCGGCACCATCAGCCCGAAGCGGGCCCCGTCCTTGCCGGATTCCCAAGCGCCTTCGTGGCGGACGACCCGGCCTTTCTTATAGATGTCGACCTCTTCGCCGAAATAGTAGACGCCGCGGTCGGCGGCGTTGAAGGCGAAGAAATTCCGCGAGACCTCGACGAGTTCGCCGCCCTTCGTTTCCCGTTCCTCGACGACACGGGTCACGACGCCGTCGACGAGGCGCGTCTCATCGAGGACCGCGATGACCAGGCGCTCTTTCCCTTTCTCGAGGATGAGGAAGGCGCCTGGCTCGAGGCGGAAGAAGTCGTTCGCGCCGACCGAGGCGAAAGCCCCCTTGTCGACGTCGAAGCGGTCGACCCAGCCGCTCTTGGCGGGCGCCTGGGCCGAAGCTAAAAGCCCGCCGCCGACAACCAGACTGATCATGGCCAAGCTGGTCGTGACTCTCATGCCTGCCTCCCAATATGAATAAGTCCCCTTTCGAGGTCGGCGAGGGAATTCAATATCTATTTCGCCGGGACAAGGACGACCTTCTCCAGGTTCATGGCGTGGTTATTGGTGACGCTGGTGATCCGGACCCGGAGCTTATGTTCGCCTGCCTCGAGCGCGACCTTGCCGACGGAGAAGGTCTTGGGGAAGTAGACGCTCGGCGACGGTTCCGTCTTGGCCGCGATCTTCCGGCCGTCGACCTCGACCTCATAGCCGGCCTGGCCGCCCCACATGCTGGCGTAAGAGGCCCGGACCTCGTAGGCCCCGGGCTTGTCGGTCGTGAAGACCCACTCCGGGTAGTCGTTGACGTTCTGCCAGTTCGTGAGCATCGTCGTTTTGTAGAAATGGTCGACGTAGGCGCGCTGACCCATCTCCGATTGGACGTCGGCGAGGAAGATCGGCAGCTCGACGCGTCCGTCCTTCTCCGGGACGATCTTGAAGGGCTCGACGACGGGCGGCCCCTGGAGCTCGACGACGACGACCGTCGCGGCCGGGTCGCGCTCGCGCTCCGGAAGTGTCACAAGAACATCCTTGCCTGCCCGTCGGAACGTCAGCGGCCGGCCGGGCCCCGTCAGGAGATAGGCCTTCTTCACCTCGGTCTTGAGCCCCGGCAGCCGGATGGTCTTGTCCAGCGGCCAACCCATGACGTGAATATAGAGCGTCTGGCCCTTGACCGTGCATCGGCCGAAGAAGGGCAGGCGCTCGAAGACGCTGGCCGTCGTGCCGTAGATCGCTTCGCCGTTGGTCTTGAGCCAGGAGCCGATCTCGCGGAGGCGGGCGGCGAAATCGTCCTGGATCTTGCCGTCCGGCCGCGGCCCGACGTTGAGCAGGAGGTTGCCGCCCTTGCTGACGATCTCGATGAGCTGGCGGATGAGCTGGGGCGAGCTGTGGAACTCGGTCTCGTAGCGGTTGTAGCCCCAGCCGTTCCAGTTCATGGTGGTGCAGGCTTCCCAAAGGCGCGGTGAGCCGTCGGGGTTGCGGATACCCGTCGCCGGGACGAAGTTCTCCGGCGTCCCGAAGTCGCCATAGCCGGGCTCGCGCTTGTAGAGCCGGTCGTTGATGAGGAGCGTCGGCTTCATGGCCATCAGCATCTTGCCGATGGCGAAAGCCCGCTGCTCCTCGTTCGAATGCTCCCACTCGCCGTCGAACCAAAGCACGGCCGGGTCGTACTTGGCCACGAGCTCCTTGAGCTGGTTCGTGGCGAAGTCCATGTAGCGGTTGAAATCGGCGCCTTTGGTCGTCCGGTCGGTCTCCCAGCCGCGGCGCGGCAGGTAATCCGGGTGATGCCAGTCCATGATCGAGTAGTAGAAGCCGAGGGGGATCCCGGCCTTTTTCATCGACACCGAGAGCGGGCCGAGGATGTCCCGGCCATACTTGGCGTGCATCACGTCGTAGTCGGTGTAGGCGCTGTCGAAGATGGCGAAGCCGTCGTGGTGCTTCGAGGTGATGATGACGTACTTCACGCCGGCCTCCTTGGCCAGGGCCGCCCACGCATCCGGGTCGAAGTCGACCGGATTGAAGTTGTCGGCGTAGTACTGATAGTCCTTGAGCGGGATCTGGAGGAGCTGGCGGGCCCATTCCTCGCGGCCGATCATCGAGTAAACGCCCCAGTGGATGAACAGGCCGAATTTGGCCTCGCGGAACCACTGCAGCCGGTCGGCGGCCGGGGCCTGGGCCGGGTCGGCCGGTCCGGGGGCGGGCGCGGCGACCGCCGCGGCGGCGCCCATGAGCGCGAGAAGCGGGACGACGATCAGGGCCTTGGGGATTCTCATCGGTGACCTCTCCTCCTCGACGGATGGCCCCAAGGTTATCCCCGGCGCCCGAGGGTGTCAATGGCGCGGCGCCGATAGGGCTTGATTGGGCGGGGCCTTTTCCCCATGATAGGGGAAGCGCCGACACGCCGGAGGACACATGAAGATCGAATATTTCCACGCCTCGAAGTATGGGAACGGAGCCAAGGTCGCCGAGGAGTTCAAGGCGCTGATGGCCGCCAAGGGGATCACGGTCAACGTCCATCACGTCCGGGATGCGACGCCGAAGGAGATGCCGCCGGCCGACCTCTATCTTTTCAGCTCGCCGGGGCGCATCGGCAAGCCGATCGGGCGCGCCCGCCGCTTCCTGAAGAAGGTCGCGCTCCCCGCGGGAACGAAATACGCCCTGCTGACCACGGAAGGCGCGCCCCGGCCCGATAAAAAGACCGGGCGGATGCCGACCGAGGAAGAGATCGCCAAGTGGGAGCGGGTGCGTCCCATCATGAACGGGATCCTGGAGGCCAAGGGCCTGGTCAAAGTCGCCGAGGGCAAGGTCTATGTGACCGGCATGAGGGGGCCGCTCGAAGAGGGCTGGCAGAAGAAGGTCGAGGCGTTCGCCGCCGGTATCTCGGTCCAGCCCTGAGTTCGCGGCCGTCCCGGCCCCGCTTCCTGGACCCTCAGCTCAACGCTAGCAGCACGATCCCGCCGAGGCCGAGAAGGATGCCGAGGTAGCCCAGGGGCTTCGTCTTTTCCTTAAAGAACAGGACCGAGAGCAGGACCGCGCCGATCACGGGGCCCGCGAGCGAGACCGGGAAGACGACCGGCTCGGGGAGCTTGCCGAGCGCCTGCAGCGTGAACATGTTGCCGGCGACGCTGGCCAGACCGGCGAGCCCGCCGTAAAGGAAGATGCGGCCGCGCGGCGCGATCCGCCGGATGTAAAGGAACGACCAGAGCGCGAGCGACCCCGAGAGGAAGGTCAGGAAGAGGAAGTACCACAGGTTGATGGCCCCGAGCCGGGCCGCCGCGGCTTGGGCGACCTGGGGGATGCCGGTCAGGAGGAAGGCTATCCCCAGCAGAATGAGCCACTTCAGCCAGGCGGCCTTGGCCTCTCCCTGGCCGCCCGAAGCCGAGCTCGAGATCAGGGCCACCCCGGCCACGATGAGGGCGATCCCGGCCCCGGCCGCCGAATTCAGGGGCCGGTCCCAGACGATCATGGAGAACACGACCGGGATGAGGAAGGCCATGGTGTAGATCGAGATGGTCAGGGCGTAGGGCCCCATTTTGAGCGCGCTCAGGAAAAAGAAATAGGCGATGGCCCCTCCGACCCCGCCGCCGACCGCGAGAAGCACGACGGGGCCCGAGCTCGAGAGCGGCTGGCCCGAGAAGAGGACGACAGCCAGACAGAAGAGCGTCGCGGCCGAAAAGAGCGAGGCCGTCAGCGCCGGCGACGAATGGCCCTTGAGGCTGCCGAGCTTCATGACGAAGTTCATGGCCGTGAAGCCGGTGACGACGAGCCCGAGATAGATCCAACCCATGGCGACTCCTCTCGACCCGGTTTCGCGCCGGGCGCTCCGTCAGAGCCCGCCTAGCGCCTTTCGCGTTTCCCGCAGGAACGCGCGCTCGACGCCGGGCTCGAACGGGAAGACCTGGTAGAACATCGGCGCGCAGTAACAGGCGTAATCGGCGGCGTCGCGGAAGTCTTTGTCGAGCGGGATATAGCCGATATCCCCGTTGGCGTAGCCGATCGGCATGAGCGGCCCTTCGGTCCGGCCGAGCTTGAGCCCGATCTCCGCGAAGAGCTCGCCCGGCAGGGCGGCGATCCTGAGTTTGCCGACGGCCAGGGCCTGCACGGGGACGTTCGGAACGAACGGGGCCTTGCGCATGGCCGGGGCGGCGAGGAGGGCCCGCTCCTTCCACTCCACGGCGAACCGCTCTGCGCCGGGGAACCGCTTGTAGGTCTTGGCGAATGTCGCGGCCCGGCGCTCGATCGTCCGCTTGTCCCAGACGGCGAGCGGGACCGCGATCCGGTGCTCGGCCGCGGCCAGGCGCGGGTCCGGCTCGGCCGTGGCGTATCGCTCGGCCTTCCGCAGCCGCCGCAGGACGAGATCGGCGATGTCGGCGAGATCGCTCGCCGTCCCTTCGCCCCAGCGGTTCATCTGCAGCACCGGGTCGATGTCGCCGCAAAAGCCCTGGAAGAAGACGGCCCGGTCGCCCGGGGCCTCGACCGCCCGGACAAGCGCCCCGGGCCAGTCGGCGGAGACATGGGACTTGCGGCCGAAGACGACGGCGTGACAGGCGTAGTTGAGGAGATAGATCCTCCGCTCGGCGGTCCGGAAGATGGCCGCCTTGAGGACCGGGTCGACGCCGCAGAAGCTCATTTTGCGGCGGTTGAAGCCCAGGGGCTCGATGGCCTCGAGGGCATAGGAGAATTCAGCCGGAACCGGCTCGGCCGCGGCCTTTTCCGCCGCGTCGACGATGAGCGTCCGGAGCCGGCCCATGTAAGCGGCGTCGACATCGCCGAGCCCGGGCAGGGGCATGGTCGCGGGCCCGCAGTGGGTGTGCGTCGCGGCGAGGAGGATGTCGCGCCGCGGCACGCCGATCGCGGCGGCGATCTCGGCCCGGATATCGTCGGCCTCGTCGACCGTGAAGCCGATGATGTCGCAGCTCATGAGGAGGAGCGTCCGGTCGCCCGACCGGAGCAGGACGGCCCGGGCCTTGAGGTCGTCGAGGACCGATTCGGCCCGCCGGCCGAGATAGAAGCCGTAGCCGCTGAGGTCGAGGCCGAGAGGCGGGGTGATGACCGTTTCGCCGTAGCCGACGCGGAGTTCGCTCACGAACGCCTCCTTGGGGCAGCTAGGGCCTGTGTTTGAGATAGACCTTCGGGTCGAGGCCCGCATCCTTCGGCATCCGCCACATGAAATCCGGGTCGATCCGGGGCTCGTCGTCCCGGTGCTTTTCCATCAGGGCGACCTTCCTTTTTATGAGCTCGGGGAGATTCCGGCCGTACATGTTGAACGTTTCGCCCGTCGGATCCACGGGCATGAACCGCGTTTTCGACGTCTCGAAGAGAGCGGCCAGGTCGCGGGCATTCCGGATCTCGTCGTCGACCATGGCCCGCACGGCCTCCCGTCGTCTCGCCTTCTCCGCCGGGTCCTTGGCGTCGATGTACCCGTGGACGCCGGCCACCCAGGCCGCGGTATTGCGCAGGGTCCGGAAGTAGCAGCGCAGGGCCCGGAGCCGGTCGAGCTGGTCGGTGAACGCGGCCCGGGCGTTCCCTTCCGTATCCCCGATGGCTTCGCGGAGGGCGCCGATCGCTTCGTCGAGCGGCTTCCACGCCGCCACGTCGGCCTGGGCCACGGCCGCGTCGGCCTGCTCCGTCGTCATGAGCGTCCAGAGGATGTCGGTGCCGAGGTCGACGAGATTGGGGTTGTTGAAGGTCACGGTCATGTACTTCTCGTAATAAGCCCGGTCCGCCTCGGGGATCTTCTCGATGTCCGGGGCGCACGGCCGGACGAGGAGACGGTACCAGGGGAAGCCCCAATTGTTGTCGCCGTAGAGCATGATCGAAGGGAAGCCGCGAACGGCCGTATCCGTGAGGCGCCAGGCCCGGACGAGGGCCGGGGCGGCCCTCTTCCCGACCGCGCGCACGGCCGCGGCCATGACCACCGAATCAACATTGGCCTCGGGGTCGAAATTGAGGGCCCTGAGGACCTCGCGGTTGACGTCGAGCGGCGCGAGCGGCTGGGGGTCGACCGTGACCTGGGCCTTGTCGAAGCCGGCACTGCTGAGGGCCCGGACTTCTTCGGCGGCGAGCCAGGGCGAGGGGATGCCCAGGAGATAATTGTTCTGCAGGCGCGTCGTCGTGAAGATCTCGCTCCCTTTCGCGGGCAGGGCCTTGAGCCGCCGGCCGCGCGGCGAGTCGTCGAGCTCCTTCGGCGCGACCCAGAGGTCGAAGCCCGCCGTGAGGCCGTCGAGGATGAACGACTCCTCGTTCGAGAAGGAGAAGAGATTGAAGAGCAGCCGGAAGTCGGGCCGGGTCTCGGCCGCCGCGTCGCGCAGCGTCCGGAAGTAGCGCAGGACGTTCTCGGCCGCGGCCTTGGCGATGGCCTCGTGCGACTTCCATTCGCGGACGAGGTAGGCCCCGCCGTTCCGGCCCGCGTAGAGGCTGGCCGTGTACTCGAAGCCCGAGCCGCTGTCGTTCGTCCAGAGGTAGATGTAGCCGAGCTCCGGGACTTCTTTCATGAGGCGGCGCATGAGCTCGGCGTAGTGCCAGCGGACGGCCGGGTGCGAGAGCGTCAGGGTGAAGCGGGGCCGGTAGCTGCGGAAGGGATGATCGACCCGCGCCCCGCGGAGGTAGGGGTACTTCTCGAGGACCGAGTCGGGGACCGAACGGGGCGAGCTGATGTTGAGGCCGGGCGTCAGGCCGTACTTGACGGCCAGGCGGGCGTTCTCCTTGAGCAGGGCGAGATTGGCCCCGAGGTATTCGGGCGAATAGGCCCCGGCGTTGAGCGGCGTCTCGACGAACTGGTCGAGGTCGGGGCTGAAATAATAAAAGCGGTAGTAGATCTCCCCGGGCGGGCCCTCCTCGGCCGGCATGTCCTTGGCCAGGGCGTTCACGGGGACGTGGCTGAACCCGAGCCGGGCCAGCTCGCGGACCGAGGCCTCGGCGTCGTAGCCCGCCGCGACCCGCTTGGGATTGGCCAGGTAGTTGTCGCCGCCCTCGAGCCGGGTGAAGGCGGGGACGACAAACCTGCCCTTTTCGAGCGCCGTCGCGTCGAGCCCGGACCAGTCGTCGGCGAGCAGACGATAGAGGGCGTAGAGGAGGTGCGAGGCGGAGGTCGTAAGCTCGCCCGAGCCGTCGGGAGCGAGGCGGAGATACATCCAGCCTTTCCCCGGCTCCCGCCGGAGCGCATCGGCCGAGGGGCCGGGGGCGAGATTTTCGTCCGCGACGGCGATCCGGAAAACACCCAGGCTCGCCGCCTCCCCGGGCTTGACGCCCCGGACCTCGGCCTGAGGCGCCAGGTCGCGACGGAGCTCTTCAGCCACGGTCCGGTCGACGGGACGACCCGACGCTGGAATGGCCAGGACCCGCGTTCTCTTCAAGGCGTCGGCGACCGTGGGCTTCTCACCGGAAGCGAAGCTCGCGCCGCAAATAAACAGGACTCCCAGGAGAGCTGTGATCTTGGTCATGGGCGCCTCCCCGGCCCATTCTAGGAGATTCCCGATAAAAGACGCAAGAATGAGAAAAACGAGGGGGGTCGAGCGTCGTTAGAGTGAGGCCGGGGATCCCGTCGCCCGGCGGAGGGACTATGGACCAACGTTTCATCGCCCGCATCGCCGAGCTCGTCCTCGACGAGGTCGCCGCGGACCGGGCCCTTTTTCGCGTCCTCGGCGGGGCAGGCGATCGGGCCTTCGAAGCTTTTCGCGGGCTCGACGGCGGGCCGGGAGGTGCACCGGGCCCGCTGCCTGACGCCGATGAAGCGATCGCCGGCCGGGCCCTCGAGATCGGCCGGCCCGTCGTCGTTCCGGACGTCGCCCGGGAGCCGCTCTTCGCCGACCTCGAGCTCGGCGCGAACGGGCACACGCGGAGCGTCCTGGCCTACCCCTGGAGCCTCGGCGGCCGGCCGGCGGTCCTCGTCTATCTCGCCCGCAACGGCCACGGGCGGCCTTTCGAAAGAGGCGACCTCGAGTTCCTGACCTTGAGCCTCGCGCCTCTCCTTTTCCGTCTTCGGGCCAACGGGAACGCAAACGGCGGCGGGAACGGCCGCGAGCCGGAAGCCGCCCCGGCCGCGGGGCGGGCGGCATCCGTTTTCCTGGGCGAGGCGCTTTCGGTCCGGCGCGTCCGGGCGCTCCTCGAAAAGGTCCGCGACACCGACGCCCCGGTCTTCATCGCCGGCGAAAGCGGCACCGGCAAGGAGCTGGCCGCGAAGACCCTGCACGAGACCGGAAAACGCCGGAACGGGCCGTTCGTCGCGGTCAACTGCGCGGCCATCCCCGAGCCGCTGCTCGAGTCGGAGCTCTTCGGCCACGCCCGCGGCTCGTTCACCGGGGCGGTCCGGGACAAGGCGGGCCTGGTCGAAGAGGCCTCGGGCGGGACCTTCTTTCTCGACGAGATCGGCGATCTGCCGCTCGCGCTCCAGTCCAAGCTCCTCCGCGTCCTCGAGGAGAAGAAGATCCGCCGCATCGGGGAGACACGGCCGCGGTCCGTCGACGTCCGCTTCGTCAGCGCCACGAACAAGGACCTCGATCACGAGGTCGAGCGCGGCCGCTTCCGCCAGGACCTCTATTACCGGCTGAAGATCATCGCCGTCGAGCTGCCGGCCCTCCGCGAGCGCCCGGACGACGTCCTGCTCCTCCTCAACCATTTCCTCGACGAGTTCGCCCGGTCGATGGGCCGGCCGCGGCCCTTCGTCTCGCCCGTCGCTTTGGAGATGCTCCTCCGCTACCCCTGGCCGGGCAACGTCCGCGAGCTCCAGAACGAGGTCCAACGCGCCCTGGTCATGGCCGACGGCGCCCCGCTCATCCTCGAGGACTACCTTTCGCCCAAGATCAACCCGGCGGGGGAGACCTATTCGACGGCCACCCACCGCTTCGCCGAGGCCAAGGCCGATTTCGAGCGGAGGTTCCTCCGCGAGGCCTTGGTCCGCTGCCGATACCACCGGACCCGGACCGCGGCCGAAGTGGGATTGACGCGTCAGGGCTTATTCAAGCTGTTGAAGAAACACGGGATCGAGACGCCGCGGCCAGGCCCGTGATGGCCCCTGCGGCCCCCGGCATTTCCGGGACTCCCTCTCGCGGCGGCGAGGGAATTTGCCTCGACGATCCCCGTTGCTGGAGGAGGGGACCCGCGGAGCGGGGGGGAACCGTGCGTAACTGGTTCCCGGGGGGGCCGGGGAGCTAGAGGCAATTCCCGAACAAAGCCGAAGAGAGGGACTTCCCGGAATTGGGGGAGGGCCTTATTTCTTAAACGTCGAGGACATCTCGACCATGAAGAACTTGTAGTCCTTGTACGCGATCTCGGTCCGGGCCCGGACGAAGACCTTGCCGCCGGCCTGGCGATAGCCTTCCTCCGTGAGATCGGAGCTCGGGAACCGGATCCCGTTCTTCTCGAACCCGAACTCCGTGACGGACCGGACCTCCGGTTCGGCCTTGAAGATCTCGGCCCTGGCGACGATCTCCTCGTAGTGGCCGAACGTGGCCGGGTCCCATTCGATCCTGAGCACGCTCGCGTCAGCGCTCTTGAGCCAGATCTTTCCACCGAGATACTGGGAGACGCCGGCCAGGCGTGGCACGACCTCGAGGATCCACGCGTCCGTCCCGGAAACGCTGTCCCGGCCGAGGAGCCTGTAGGAATAGTAAGCCTGGAACTTCTCGTCCAAGAGACGGACCGGAGCCATCAAGACTTCCGAGTAGGTGAAGGCGCCCAGTCGAGGGGCGGGGTCCTGCGGGTCCGGTTTCTTCCCGTTCTTTTTGAGCAGGACGCGCTTTTCCTCGACCTGTTTGTCTTGGCGGATGTATTGATAGTCGTAGAGATAGGTGTTCTTCTGCTTGGGGTTCCGGCGGATAACGTAACGGCTCCAGGTTTCCATTTGCGTCCCGGGGTCTCTGACCGTAGCCTGGGCCGTCCTTTCGAGTCCGGCGCGGTCGTCCAGGCTGAGGTCAAGCTTTTCTTCGACTTCCTCGATGCAGACGAAGTCGAGCGCCGCCCTCTCCAGCTTGGCGCAATATTCCCGGGCCGAGCTGATGACGGAGGCGAGGGAGGGAGAGATTGAATCGGGCGTTTGGATCGCCGGTCCGGCCAAACCGGTCGCGAAGAGAACGCCGCCCAGAACAAAGACTCCGATCCTGGCCAACCCTGAACCTCTGCCATCATCATGCGCCAGGACCTCCGGGCCGTCAAGACGAGCCGATCCCGACGTGATTTCAGAAGGCCCCGGCTGGGCTTTTTCCCCGGCGGGGATTGTGCTACATTCGGGCCATGTCAGAGACAAAGGACGAAGCCCACGTTTTTTCGGTCGTCTGCCCCTGCTGCGGGGCGACCCTTTGGATCGACGGCGGGACCAAGTCCGTCCTCCGCTCTGAAAAAGCCAAGAAAGCCAAGGGCTCGCTCGACGACTTCGTGGCCAAGGAGCAGAAGCGGCAGAGCGAATTCGACCGCAAGTTCGACGCCACGTTCGAGCTCCAGAAGGAGAAGCACTCCAAGGCCGACGAGATGTTCAAGACGGCGCTCGAGAAGGCCGAAAAAGGCGAGGACGAGGAACAGAACTAACTAAGAATGGGGACACGTACCAAGGGTACATGTCCCCCGCCTAGAAAGCCAAGAAAGGGGACACATACAGGATGTGTCCCCTTTTTAGCTGCCGGCCTGCGTTTCGTCCTCCCGCACCTTGGGCGCCATCGTCCAGCCCGTGAAGCCAAAGAGAACGAGCATCCCGACCGAGAGATAGTTCATGAACGCCCAGGGCAGGTAGGAGAAGGTCGAGACGCCGAGCGTCCCGGTGATGTAGACGCCGGCCATGCTCCAGGGGATGAGGGGGACGATGACGCCGCCGCTCTCCTCGATGATCCGGGACAGGTTCTTGGCGGCCAGGTTCTTTGTCTTGAACGCGGGCGCCAGCAGGTCGGCCGGCAGGATCATCGACAGGTAGGAGCTGCCGGTGATCAGGGCCGAGAGGATAGACGCCCCGACCGTCGTCAGGACCAGGCTCCAGACGTGCTTGGTGAACCGCATGACCTTGTCCAGGATGACGGCGAGGCAGCCGGTGGCCTGCATGATGCCGCCGTAGGAGAAGGCGGTGAAGGCGATGAGCTGCGTTTCCATCATGCCCATCATGCCGCCCTTGGCCAGGAGCGTGTCGACGGCCGCGACGCCCGTCCGGGCCGGGAGGCCCGTGTTCATGGCCGTGGCCACGACCGTGAGCGGGATCTTCTGGACGAGGACCGCCAGGACCGCGGCCACGAGCGACGACAGGAGCATGGCCGGGATGGTCGGCTTCTTGGCGATGGCGAAATAGAAGATGACGGCCATGGGCAGGAGCAGGAGCAGGTTGAAGCGGAAGTTGGACCTGAGCGTCGTCAGGATGAGGTCGAGCGTTTCGGACTTGGTCGCCGTCGCGCCGTACCGGAGGCCGGCGACGGAATAGATGGCCAGGCCGGCCAGCCACGCCGGCCCGGCCGAAGGGACCATGTGCTTGATGTGGTCGAAAAGGTTTGACCCGGAGATGACCGTGGCCAGATTGGGGATGTCCGAGAGGGGCGACATCTTGTCCCCGAAGTAGGCCCCGGCGACGACCGCGCCCGCGGCGGGCCCCAGCGGGATGCCGAGGCCCATGCCGATGCCCATGAAAGCGACGCCGATCGTCCCGATCGTCCCCCAGGACGTCCCGCAGGCGATGGCCACGACCGAGGAGACGAGGCAGGCCGTGGCCAGGAAGAACTTGGGCGAGATGAGCTTCAGGCCGTAATAGATGACCATGGGGATGGTGCCGCTGGCCATCCAGGCGCCGATGAGGAGCCCGACCGAGAGCATGATCAGGATGGCCGGCAGGGCCTTGCGGATGCTCTCGACGATGCCCCGTTCCATGTCCTGCCACTTGAAGCCGAGAATGAGGCCGAGGACGGCCGTGACCGCGGCCGCCGCGACGAGCAGGATCTGGGCCTTGATCTTGTAGACGCCGTAGCCGACGCCGAGGAGCAGGGCCATGGCCACGAGCGGGATGAGAGCGACGCCGAACGAGGGGCGGCGGCCCGAGGCCGGGGCGATCCGGGCTTTGTCGTCGGCCATCGGTCTCTCCTAAGCGCTGAAAGTGCCGCGGGCCAGCAACCGCCCGCCGGCGATCATCCTGCGGCCCCGGGCGATGACGTCGCTCAAACCGAGGTCTTTGTCGAGGATGATGAGATCGGCGTCCCGGCCTTCTTCGATATGGCCTTTCTTCCCGAGCTTGTAGAAGTCGGCGGCGTTGGTCGAGAAGACGCGCGCGGCCGTCTCGACCGGCAGGATCTCCCGCCGCACGATCTCGACGAATTTGCGGAAGAGGTCCCGCTCCGTGGCGATGGTCAGCCGGACGAGGCGGCCGGCCTCGTCGAAGACCGGCATGCTCCCGTTGCTGTCCGAGCTCACCATGAGACGGGCGAACGGCAGATCCAGGCCCTTGAAGCGGGCGATCGCGTCCTCGAACCGGACCTCGGGATCGGGGGGCACCGGATCGGGCCCGACGGTGACGTCGATCGAGCCCCCGGCCGCCACCCATTCGAGGGCCTGTTCGAAGAGCTGGGGGTTGCGGGTCGTGTGGGTCGCGACGACCTGGCTCGCCGGGATCTCCGTCTCCCGGATGAGCCGGAAGAGGAGCTCGAGGCGGCGCTTGCCGTCGCCCGCGTGGAGATGAAGAACGCCCGCTTTGCCGCCGAGCATGCCGCCGACCCGGCATTCGGCGGCCAGCCGGGCGATCTCGTCGAAGGTCGGCTGGGAGGAGCGGTGGTCGCTCACGGCGATCTCGCCCGCCCCGATGACCTTGTCGATGAGGACGAGGTCGGAGCGGACGCTCCCGGCGAGCGTCTTCACGGGGACCTCGTAGGAGCCCGAATAGATGAAGGTCGAAACGCCCTCGATCTCCAGGGCCCGGGCCTTGGCCAGGAGCGAGGTCATGTGGCGGGTGACGCTGTCGGTCCCGAGACAGCCGACGACCGTCGTGACCCCGGACGAGACGATGTCCTCGACCCGGATCTCCGGCGCGCGGGTGGCCGGGCCGCCTTCGCCACCCCCGCCGAGGATGTGGACGTGCGGGTCGATGAGACCGGGGAGCACGCGCTTCCCGGCCGCGTCGACGACCTCGACCTCCATCCCCTCCGCCCGGATGCGGCCCCGGTCGGCCACCCCGGCGATGACGCCTCCGGCGACGAGGATGTCCTTCCGGCCGAGCGGCTCGGGGGCGAAGACCTCTCCATCTCGGATCAGGGTGACCATGGGCGCCTCCTCGATAGGGTGACCGGCCTAAATTAACACGCCTTCCGCCCGTCCGCAAGCCGCCGCGGCCGTCCCGCCAGCTTTTGAATTTCGGCCGGGGTTTCAGTAGAATAAGCCTCGCGCCCATGCCTACGTTCGAAGAGGAATTCCGCCATATCCACTGGCTCATCGACCGGGCCACCTGGCTCTTCCTCGTGCCCAAGAAGGTCGACCTTCGCGGCGCCGAGAACTTCGTGCCCGAGGGGCCGAATATCATCATCGGCAATCACATCGGGGCCTACAAGGACGTCTCGATCCTGCTCCGCCGCGTCCCCCGGATGATCTTCTTCACGGCCAACAAAGCCATCTTCAGCAAGCAAGAGGCCAGCGATCTCGTCGAGCGCCATCTCCACCGGCACATGGGGAGGTTCGGCGGCGTCGTCCACTTCATCCTCGGCCCCTTCTACGCCTTCATGGTCAATTTCGTCTCGACCTACATCGGCCGGATCGGCTCGATCCCCGTCGACCTCGTCGGCAGCCGGCGGGAGTCCGTCCTCAGGTGCCAGGAGTACCTGAAGAAGGGCCGGGCCGTCATCGCCCTCCAGGGCCGCGGCCGGGTCCAGCCCAAGGACCCCAATCCCTATGTCGCGGGTTTCCGGCGGGGCGTCTCGATCATGGCCTACAACCTGTTCAAGGAGAGCGGCCTGGCCGTGCCGGTGACGCCGCTCTCGATCTTCGGCACGCACATCATGTGGGGCGTTCCGGCGACGATCAAGGTCAACGTCGGCCAGCCCCTGTTCATCCGGGACTACTGGACGGGCGAGGAAGCGACGACCGTCGAGAAGTTCCGCGCGGCTCTCGAACATACTGTCTCCGGTCTTCTCCGCGAGAGCCTGAGCTGGTGACCCGGGCCCGGCCTCGGGGGAAAACGGCTTAAGGAGGGAACGATGGCACTCGAAGGGATGTTGATCGCCAGGGGGGAGAAGGACCTTCTGCTGCTCCCGAGGATGGCCAACCGCCACGGCCTCGTCGCCGGCGCCACGGGCACGGGCAAGACGGTGACCCTTCAGGTCATGGCCGAGCACTTCAGCCGCCTCGGGGTCCCGATCTTCATGGCCGACGTCAAAGGCGACCTGGCCGGCGTCAGCCAGCCGGGCGTGGCCAATCCGAAGATCCAGGAGCGCATCAAGCTGCTCAAGCTCGGCGATCACCCCTTCGCCGGGAGCCCGGCGGCCTTCTGGGACATCTATGGGGAGCAGGGGCATCCGGTCCGGACGACGGTGTCGGACATGGGGCCGCTCCTGCTCTCGCGCCTGCTCAACCTCAACGATGTCCAAAGCGGGGTCCTGACGCTCGTTTTCCGCATCGCCGACGACAACGGGCTGCACTTGCTCGATTTCAAGGACCTCCGGGCCATGGCCCAGTACGCCGGCGACCATGCCGACGAGTTCGAGACGGAGTACGGGCGGATCTCGCCGGCCAGCATCGGCACGATCCAACGGGGCCTCATGACCCTCGAGGACCAGGGCGCGGACCGGTTCTTCGGCGAGCCCGGGCTCGACCTCGAGGACCTCATGCAGACCGACGCCCAAGGCCGGGGCATGATCAACATCCTGGCCGCCGACAAGCTCATGCTCACGCCGCGGGCCTACTCGACGTTCCTGCTGTGGCTGATGGCCGAGCTCTTCGAGCGCCTGCCCGAGGTCGGCGATCAGGACAAGCCGCGCTTGGTCTTTTTCTTCGACGAGGCCCACCTCCTGTTCAACGAGGCGCCGCAGGTCCTGCTGGAGAAGATCGAGCAGGTCGTCCGGCTCATCCGCTCCAAGGGCGTCGGCATCTACTTCGTCACCCAGAACCCGATCGACATCCCCGACGTCATCCTCGGCCAGCTCGGCAACCGCGTCCAGCACGCCCTGCGGGCCTTCTCGCCGCGGGACCAAAAGGCGGTCAAGTCGGCGGCCGAGACCTTCCGCCAGAACCCCAAGGTCGATGTCGAGACCGAGATCACCCAGCTCGGCACCGGCGAGGCCCTGATCTCCTTCCTCGACGAGAAGGGCTACCCGGGGATCGTCGAGCGGGCCTTCGTCCTGCCGCCGATGAGCCGCATCGGGCCGATCACCCCGGCCGAGCGCCAGGCCATCGTCCAGAGCTCGGTCATCTACGGGCATTACGAGAGGGCCGTCGACCGCGAGTCCGCTTACGAGATGCTGAAAGGCCGGGCCGAAGAGAAGGCGGCCGCCGAAGCCGCGGCCAAGGCCCAGGCCGAAGCCGAAGCGCGGGCCCGCCAGACCCCCTACGGCTATCCTTATCCGCCTCAAGCCCCCTCCGGCCGGTCCCGGGCGCCGCAATCCTACCCCGGCTATCCCCCAGCCTCCAAGCGCACGTCCGGCCGGTCACGTGACACCTTGGTCGAGGCCATGGCCAAAAGCGCCGCCCGGTCGGTCGGCAGCAGCCTCGGCCGCCAGATCCTCCGCGGTGTCCTCGGCTCGATCCTCGGCGGCAAGCGCTAGGCAAGTAAGAAGAGAGGGTCAAACCTACTTTTTTTCGAAAAAAGTAGGTTTGACCCTCTCTCTTCTTTTGATATAATCGCCGCGCTTTGACGGCTTTCCGGCATCCATCAAATCCCTTCCGAGGAGGCTGAGCCATGTTCAAGGGACACCCCAAGGGCCTGTATGTGGCCTTCTTCGCCAACATGGGCGAGCGCTTCGGTTTCTACACGATGGTCGCGATCCTCGTCCTGTTCATGCAGGCGAAGTACGGCATGTCGCCCGCCGCGGCCGGCGCGGTCTATTCGGCCTTCCTGTTCGGCGTCTATTTCTTCCCCCTCCTCGGCGGCTTCCTGGCCGACCGCTTCCTCGGCTACGGCCGGACGATCAGCTTGGGCCTCATCGTCATGTTCCTCGGCTACGTCCTGCTGGCCCTGCCGACGACGATGAACACGGGCTTCCCGCTCATCGTCGCCGCTCTGGCCGTCGTCGCGCTCGGCACGGGCCTGTTCAAAGGCAACCTCCAAGCCCTCGTCGGCAATCTCTATGACGATCCCAAGTATTCGGCCTTGCGCGACCGAGCCTTCAACATCTTCTATATGGGCATCAACGTCGGGGCCATGTTCGCCCCCTCGGCCTCCAAAGCGGTGGGCGACTGGATCCTCGGCCGGGCCGGATACCATTATGACGCCCATATTCCGGCCCTTGCCAATGAGTTCCTCAAGGGCGCGACCGACAAAGCGGCCGACCTGCTCGGCTACGCCCAGGCCCAGGACCCCTCGGTGACCCTGGACTCCCTCCGGGCCTTCGCCGAGAAGTATGTCAACCTCCTGAGCAAGTCCTATCACTTCGGCTTCGGTGTCGCCTGCATCAGCCTGATCATCTCGATGGCCATCTTCTGGGCCTTCCGCAAGCACTACAAGATGGCCGATATGACCGAACGGCAGAAGGCCAAGTCCGAGGCCCACAAGGCCCAGATCGTTGAGCTCACGCCTGCCCAGACGCGTGAGCGCCTGACCGCCCTCGGCCTCGTCTTTGTCGTCGTCATCTTCTTCTGGATGGCCTTCCACCAGAGCGCCGTCACCCTGACCTATTTCGCCCGCGATTATACCGTCCCGAGCGTCGGCCAGGCGACCTTCCTCCTGTTCGACCTGACCGGGCTCCTCTCGGTCTTTCTCTCGGTCCTCGGACTCGTCTTCCTGGCGAAGAAGGGTTCGAGCGGCCTCATGCGCCTGATCGGCGGGGCCGCCTTCGCCGGCTTCGGCGCCTTGGCCTATCTCCGTTACAGCGGCTATGCCGCGACGAACCCGTTCCAGCCGCAGATGTTCCAGCATTTCAACCCGTTCTTCATCGTCGTCCTGACGCCCCTCGTCATCGCCCTTTTCGCCCGCCTCAACGCCAAAGGCAAGGAACCTTCAGCGCCGCGCAAGATCGGCATCGGCATGCTGACGACGGCCGCGGCTTACTCGATCCTGATCATCGGCTCCCTGAGCCTGCTGAGCCCGAAGGCCCTCGGAGGCCTCGTCGCCCCGGCCAGCTCCCAGGTCTCCGTCTGGTGGCTCATCTCGACCTATTTCATGCTGACCGTGGCCGAGCTCTTCCTCAGCCCGATCGGCATCTCATTCGTCTCGCGTGTGGCCCCGCCCAAGTACAAGGGCCTGATGCAGGGCGGCTGGTTCGCCGCCACTGCCGCCGGCAACTTGCTGGTCGGCGTGACCGCGTTCTTCTGGCAGCGTCTGCCGCTTTCGGCCGTCTGGGGCATCCTGGCCGGGGCTTGCGTGCTTTCCGCCGCGTTCATTTTCTCCATCATGAAGCGGCTGGAGCGGGTGGCCAAGGCCTAGCGGTCCGGCGTCGGCGCAGGCCAGGCGGGTCTAGTACGAGAGGATCGCCCTCTTCTTCTCGAGATAGTAGAGGTAGTTCGCGTAAGTGACGTCCGGCGGGACCCTGTGGTCGACGCAGGGGAGGTAGCCGCCGCGCTCGACGAGCGGCCGGAGCTTCTCGAGCTCCCGGTCGATCGCCTCCCGCCCGGCGATCAGGGCCAGCTTGTCGACCCCGCCGAGCAGAAGCACCCCGTTCCCGTAGTCTCGCCGCAGCTTCCAGGGGTCCGTGTGGGCCGCCTCGATCGGGAACATGCAGTTGATGCCGCCCCGCAGCCAGCCGGGCACGAGGTCATAGATGCGGCCGTCGCAGTCGAGGACGTTGACGAGGATCCCCTTGGCCTCGAGCGCGTCCGTGATCCCCTTGTAGCGCGGCACCATGAGCTCCTCGAAGAGCTTGGGCGACATGAGCGGGCCGTGGTTGTAGCACATGTCCTCCCACCACCAGGCCACGTCCACCTCGCCGCCGGCCGGGATGTCGCGCTCGATGAACTCGAGGTCCATCCGGGTCAGGTGCTCCATCATCTCCTCGACCCAGGCCTTGTCGGTCATCAGGGCGATGGACAGGTTCTCGAGCCCCATCCAATCGCGCAGCCACCCGTAGAGCGAGCCGCAGTGAAAAAGAATAGGCATCCCGGCCGCGTGGGCCGCGTCGACCGCCGCGCGCACATCTCCGACCCGGCCGGGCTGGCGGGGGTTGAGCCGCTCGTCCCGGAGCTTCTCCCAATCGGCCCGCGTCTCGACGGCGAACTTGAGGAACTTGGGCATGGACGAATCGTAGTCGAGCATCTCGGTCAGGGCGCCGTCCTTGGTCTGGACGATGCGATGCTCGCCCCGGGTCTCGACCGTCACTTCGTCGAAGGCCGGGAAGAGCCCCCTCTGGACGGGGACTTCGGGGATGATCTCCAGGCCCTCGAGGCCGAGGTGCCTCTCGACGTCCTTGTTCGTCCGGCACGCCGACGGCAGACCCTGGTCGTGCCAGACGGCGATCGTCTTGTCCCAATAGCCGAACTCCATGTTCGGGAGGCGGTCCGGCTTCTCCCAGCGGAAGACCTTGTTGAATCGCTCTCTTATGGTCATGGGCGCGACGATGATATCCCAGGGACGAGAGCCCGTCAACGGCCCTTCCAGGCCGATGACGCGTTGAAAAGAGGGGCCGGCCTGTACTAGAATGGGGGGGCCGAGGATTGGAGAATTCCCAATGCGTGTTCGGTCAAACCGCCGGGTTCCCTTTGTCCTCTTGGGGCTTCTTGCCCTTCTCCCCTGGGGCTGCGCCAGGAAGGGCCCCCTGCCGGATGTCGTCATAGCCACAGACGCCTCCTGGCATGAACAGGCGGCCGCCGCCGAGATCCGCCGCTACCTTTACCTTCGGACGGGGTCGCTTCCCGTCCTCCGCAAGGCCGGATCGTTCGCCCGCGTCCCCGACGGGGCCGTGGCCGTCGCCGAGAAAGGCGGAACGCTCCTCGCTGGCCTCGAAGATCAGGACGCCGCGGCCAAGGTTGCCGCCCTTGGCCCTGAGGACTATTGGCTGAAGAGCGTCAAGCGCGGCTCCGGCCGCGTCCATCTCATCGCCGGCGCGAGCGGCCCTGCCGTCCTTTACGGCGCCTATCAGCTCGCCGAAAAGCTCGGCGTCCGTTTCGGCCTCGAAGGCGACATCATCCCCGACGCCCGGATCGAGCCTGCGTCCCTCGCTCTCAACCTCGACGAGACCGGCCGCCCCCTCTTCGCCATCCGCGGCATCCAGCCCTTCCACGACTTCGCCGAGGGCCCGGACTGGTGGACCCGCGAGAACTATAAGGCCATCCTCGGGCAGCTGCCGAAGCTGCGGATGAACTTCTTCGGCCTGCACACCTATCCCGAGAACCCCAGCCGCGAGAAAGGCGCGACGCCCAACGCCGAGCCGACCGTCTGGATCGGCCGCGAGGGCGACTTCGGCCCCGACGGCCGCGCCGCCGTGAGCTATCCCGCGAGCTACCAGAACACGGCCCGCGGCAACTGGGGCTACGAGTCCAAGAGAACGTCGGACTTCCATTTCGGCGCGGCCTTGCTCTTCGACCGCGACGATTTCGGCAACGACGTCATGGAGGGCTACAGCCCCGACCCCGCGGCCGGCGAGGCCTCGAACGCGGTCTTCGACCGGGCCGCGGCCGTTTTCCGCGACGCCTTCACCCTGGCCCGCCGCCTCGGCGTCAAGACCTGCGTAGGGACGGAGACGCCCCTGACGGTCCCCGCCGCCGTGAAGGCCCGCCTGGCCGACGCCGGACGCGACCCGAGCGCGCCGGCCGCCGTGAAGGACGTCTACCGGGGCATCTTCAGCCGCATCGCCGCGGCCTATCCCATCGACTATTACTGGTTCTGGACGTGGGAGGGCTGGACCTGGGACGACGCCCCGCCGGACGCCATCCGGGCCGTGACCTCCGACCTCGCGACGGCCGTAGAGGTCTGGAACGAGGTCCGGCCGCCCTTCGCCCTGGCCACCTGCGGCTGGGTCCTCGGGCCGCCCTCGAACCGGACCCTCTTCGACCAGGTCCTGCCCAAGAACGTGGCCATGAGCACGATCAACCGCGAGGTCGGCAAGGCCCCGGTCGACCCGGGCTTCTCCCGGATCTCCGGCCGGTCCCTCTGGGCCATCCCCTGGATGGAAGACGACCCGGCCCTGACCTCGCCCCAGCTCTGGGCCGGCCGGATGCGCCGCGACGCCGCCGACGCCCTGCGCTACGGCTGCGACGGGCTGCTCGGCATCCACTGGCGGACGCGCGTCCTCTCGGCCAACGTCCTTTCACTCGCCCGGGCGGCCTGGGACCAGACCTGGAATACCCTGCCGAAGAGGGTCGCCGAGGATGTCGGCCCGGTCACCGGCCAGTACGTGAGCTTCGGCGACCGGGCCATCGCCGGGGCCGGAGCGGCGGCGGCCGTCTACCGCGACGTCCGCGACCGCGTCTTCGCCTATCACATCCCGGTCCCGAACGGGACCTACGCCGTGACCCTCCAGTTCGTCGAGGGCGGGGTCGATCGGGCCCGGGGCCGCGTCTTCGACGTCCGCCTCCAGGGCCGCCTGGTCCTCGACAACTTCGACATCTTCGCCCGGGTCGGGAAGTTCCGGGCCCTCGACCTCACCTTCGCCGGGGTCGAGGTCGCCGACGGGCGCCTAATCATCGATCTGGCCGACCGCATCTATTATCCGGCCCTGGCCGGGATCGTCATCAGGGGCGGGAGCTTCGTCAAGAAGATCAACTGCGGCGGTCCCGCCGTCCTCGACTACGAGGCCGACTGGCCGGAGACCGAGCGCTTCATGCCCGCGCTCGATCTCTACGAGGACTGGTGCCGGGCCCAATTCGGGCCGGAGGTCGCGGCCGACGCCGCGGCGGTCTTCACCCGGATCGACGGCCGGCATCCCGTCCCGGTGACGTGGATCGGCGGGCCCGGGAACATCCAGCCCGACCCGCGTCCCTGGAGCGAGGTCGAGCCGTCTTACGCCTTCGTCGACGAGCTCGGCGCGCTCGAGGGCCGGGTCGCCGGGGCGGGGAACAAGGAGCGCTTCGGCTACTGGCTGGCGAGCTTCCGCTATATGCGCGACGTGGCCCGGTTCAACAGCCTCTGGGCCGTCTACAACAAAGCCGTCGAGAAGGCCAAGGCGGCGGCGGGCGGGACGGCGCGCCAAGCCGTCCTCGCGGAAGAAGCCCTGCCCGTCCGGGCCGAGATGGCCGCCGCCCTGCGCCGCGTCTTCGCCGGGCTGCTGGCCACCGTCAGCAACACGGGCGAGCTCGGGACGATCGCCAATTGGGAACAGCACCTCCTCCCCGGCGCCTGGGAAAGGCCCGAGGCCGAGCTCCGCGAGATGCTTGGCCGCGAGCTCCCCGCGGAGGTCCGGCTGTCCCAAGCCTATGACGGGCCGCCCCGGGTCATCGTTCCGGCCGTCCGGACATCGCTCGAGGCCGGCGAGCCGCTCGAGCTCGAGGTCCTCATCCTCGCCAAGGCCAGGCCCGGCTCCGTCACTCTCTTCTGGCGCGAGATGGGCCGGGGCGCCTACAAGCCGCTCCCGCTCGAGAACGCGGCCCGGGGCGTCTTCCGCGCGACGCTCCCCGCTCCCGCCGGCGCCGTCGAGTATTATGTCGAAGCTTCGGCCGACGGCGAGGTCGCCCGCTTCCCGGCCTCGGCGCCCGCCCTCGCTCAGACCGTGATCGTCCTGCCGGTGGCGAAATGAGCGAGACCGTCGTTCTGCCGAAGAAGTTCCGGGCGGAGGAGATCGTCAAGGTCCTGGCCGATCTCCACCGCCTCAGCGGCGACGGCCCGGTGACCCTCGATTTCCGCGAGGTCGAGGAATTTGACAGCTCGACCCTGGCCTTCCTGGGCCATATCACCGACTGCTTCCCCGGCGTGGCCGCGGCGAACGTTCCCGAGGCTCTGGCTAAGGCCGAGGCGGCCTTCGTCCGGCGGCCCGACGGCTGCTGGCCCGAAAAGCCCGCCGTCCCGCCTGCGACCGGGCGTACGGACCGTTTCCTCCAGGGCATGAGCGACCGCTTCCTGGCCCGCCTGCGCGTCCTGGGGCGGTTCCTGGCCATGTTCGGTGACGAGGTCTATCACATCACCCATTATCTCCGCCGGCGCAAAGGGGTCTATCCGGGCGAGATCTGGAACCAGATGTTCTTCATGGGCTACCGGTCGGTCCCCATCGTCAGCCTGCTCATCTTCCTCGTCGGCGTGACCATCTCCATCACCTCGGTCGATCAGCTCAAGCTCTTCGGCGCCGATATCTACATTGCCGACCTGGTCGGCCTGGCCATGCTCCGGGAGCTCGTGCCCCTGATGACCGGCGTCATCCTCTCGGGCAAGGTCGGGGCCGCGGTCACCGCCGAGCTGGCCAGCATGACCGTCCTCGAGGAGGTCGACGCCCTCAAGACCATGGGCATCGTCCCCGAGAAGTTCCTGATGGTCCCCCGGCTCATCTCCATCACCCTGGTCGTGCCGCTGCTCGTGGCCATCGCCGACGCGGTCGGCATCTTCGGCGGCATCGTCGTCGCCCGGTTCTCGTTCGGGATGCTGCCCAAGGCCTTCCTCGACCAGATGCTCAACTCCGTCGACTGGACCGATTTCGCCTGGGGCCTGGTCAAGACGGTCGTCTTCGGCTGGGCCGTCGTCGTCGGGGCCGGCTTCAAGGGCCTGACCGTCGGGCGGAGCGCCGAGGAGGTCGGCCGGGCCACGACCGAGTCCGTGGTCCTGTCGGTCACGATGATCATCATCATCGATTGCATCTTCGCTTTCGTGCTGTACTGATCATGGATATCATCACCGCCCGCGACCTCACCGTCGGCTACGGGAAGACCGCCATCCTCCGCGGACTCGGCTTCGCCATCCCGGCCGGCCGGATCACGGCTGTCGTCGGGGTCAGCGGCTCCGGCAAATCGACGCTCCTCAAGACGCTGGCCGGGCTGCTCCCGCCACTCGCCGGCGGCTTCGACTTCGCCGGCCGGGCCGTCGATTACCGCTCCGAGGCCTCGCTCGATTTCCTCTACGGCAAGATCGGCGTCCTCTACCAGGACGGCGCCCTTCTCAACGGGCTGACCCTCTACGAGAACGTGGCCCTGCCCGTCCGCATGCACTACCCGGAGCTGCCCGAGGCGGTCGTCCGGGATATGGTCCATGCCGGCCTGGCCCAGGTCGAGATGGCCGACAGCGCCGAGAAGTACCCTTCGGAGCTCTCCGGCGGCATGCGCAAGCGGGGGGCCCTGGCCCGGGCCCTCGTGCTCGACCCGGAGGTGGTCTTCTGCGACGAGCCGTCCTCGGGCCTGGACCCGATCACGTCCCATCTTCTCGACGACCTCCTCCTGCGGCTCAAGGAAGGCTTCAAGATGACCTTGGTCGTCGTCACCCACGAGCTCCGATCGATCGAGCGGGTGGCGGACCGGGTCCTCCTGCTCAACGACGGCGGCCTCCGCTTCGCCGGCGAGTACTCCGCCCTCCTCGCCTCGCCGGACGAGTTCGTCAAGACATTCTTCCTCAGGAAGGACCATCATCATGATGACGCATGAGCAAAAGACCCGGCTGGGCATCTTCCTGACCCTGGCGACGGTCCTCTTCATGGCCGTCGCGGGGTTCTTCATCGTCCCCAAGCTCCGCGACCCCGGCGACGTCTTCGTCATCAAGTTCCGCAACGCCTCGGTGCACGGCCTCGTCGAGGGCTCCCCGGTGAAGTACCAGGGCGTCCCGATCGGGCGCGTCATCGGGCTGGAGGTGAGCCCGCTCGACATGAACTGCGTCCAGGTCGACGTCAAGATCCGGCCGGGGCTGCCGGTCAAGACCGACATGAAGGCCACCCTCGTCTACATGGGCCTGACCGGGCAGAAATACATCGAGATCACCGGCGGCACGCCGGAGGCCCCGAACCTCAAGGCCCATTCCGAGATCCTCGCGGGCCGAGGGCTGGGCGAGCGGGCCGATGACATCATCTCCAACATCGAGACGACGGCCAAGCGGATCACCGAATTCCTATCCCCGGAGAACGTGGCCCGGGTCAACGCCTTCCTGGAGAACACTCAGAAAGCCTCGAGCGCGCTTTCGGACGTCCTCGAGTCCCGCCAGGACTCGCTCCGGAACACCCTGGCCAGCTTCGAGAGGGCCTCGGCCGAATTCGCCAAGGCCACGGAGAACTTCGTGCCCATGACCGAGGACCTCGACCGGCTCGTCCGGACGGTCGAAGCGAACGCCCAGAAGACCCTGGGCAACATCTCGGACCGCTTCTCGGCGGAGGAGATGGGCCAGGCCCTCAAGGACGTCCGGGACTTCCTGGCCACGGCCTCGGTCAGCCTGAAGAAGGTCGAGAGCGTCATGCTCGAGCAGCAGTCGGAGCTGTCGCGGACGTTCGCCAGCCTCGGCGAGGCCGTCGAAAACCTGGCCCGCTTCTCCCGGGAGATCGCCGACGAGCCTTCGGCCATCCTGCGGACGCGAAAGGACAAGAAATGATGAGGAAACATGCCCTGACCCTCGCGGCCATCCTCCTTCTTGCGGCCTGCTTCTCCACACCGGCGAAGCGCTATTTCCAGATCGTGCCCCAGGACAAGACCCCGGAGCCCCATCCGGCGATCGGCAAAACCCTCTACATCGAGCCCGTCCGCGTCGATCCCCTCTACGACGACTACCGGATCATCTACCGGATCACGCCGTACGAGCTGAAGTACTACGCGTCCATCTTCTGGGCCAAGAAGCCCGACGCCCTCTTCCGCGAGGCGATCGGCGACTACCTCGGCCGGAAAGAGGGGTTCCCGCGGGTCACGATCGACGTCCTCCAGGGCGATCCGGAGATCGTTCTCCGGTCGAGCGTCAGGCTGATCGAGGAGATCGACAATCCCGACGCCTGGTTCGGCCGCCTGGCCATGGACCTGGAGTTCCTCGATTTCAAGAGCGGCAAGACGTTCGCCCGCCATTCCTTCGACAAGAGGCTGCCTCTGGGCGCCCGCAAGCCCCAATTCCTTCCGGCGGTCCTCTCGTCCCTGCTCGTCGACGAGCTCGACGTCGCCGTCCGCAAGCTGGCCGACGCGCTGACCGCGAAGTAGCCTATTCCGCCTTGAGCCAGCGGCGCTCGATGTCCTCGAGCGTTTTGCCCTTCGTTTCCGGCAGATAGAGGGCCATGAAGACGAGATCCAGGGCGCACATGGCCGCATAGAGCCAGAAGGCCGTGGCCGGGTGGAAGCGGTCGGAGATGATCGGGAAGGTCAGCGTGACCGCGAAATCGGCCGCCCAGAGGATGAGCGTCGCCAGGCCCATGGCCGCGCCCCGGACCTTGATGGGGAAGATCTCGGCCATGACCACCCAAACGAGCGGTCCCATGGCCGAGGCGAAGAAGGCGATATAGAGAAGGATGACGAAGAGCAGGGCCGAAGGCGGCAGGAACTGGAACTTGAAGGCCGCGCCGAGGAGGACGAGCGAGCCGCCCATGCCGGCCGTGGCGACGAGGAGGAGCGGCCGGCGGCCGACCTTGTCGGCGAGGACGATGGCCACAACCGTGAAGACCATGTTGACCAGGCCGACGATCGTCGACTGGCCGATGGCCGACATCCTCTCGAAGCCGGCGCCCTCGAAGATCCGCGGGGCGTAATAAAGGATGGCGTTGATGCCGGTGATCTGCTGGAAGATCGCCAGGACGATGGCGATGAGGAGCGGCCGGCGGAACGCGGGCCGGAAGAGCTCGCGGAAGGAGCCTTCCTCGAGGGCCAGGGTGTCCTTGATGTCGTGGAGGCCCGCCGCGGCGGCCTCGGCGCTGTCAGCCCGGGTGAGGACCCGCCGGGCCTCGTCCTCGCGGCCGTTCTTGACCAGCCAGCGCGGGCTCTCCGGGACGCCGAGGAGCAGCAGGAAGAAGAGGACGGAGGGGACGGCGCCCATGGCGAACATCCAGCGCCAGGTGGCCGGGCCCGTCCCGGCGAAGATCCAGTTGACGAAGTAGGCGAGGAGGATGCCGGTGACGATGGCCAGCTGGTTGACCGAGACGAGGGCCCCGCGGGCCCGGGCCGGCGCGATCTCGGCGATGTAGAGCGGCGAGAGGACCGCCGCCGAGCCGATGCCCAGGCCGCCGACGAAGCGGAAGACGACGAATTCGGTGATCGTCCGGGGCAGGGCGCAGCCGACGGCGGAGACGAGGAAGAGGACGGCCGAGATGAGCATGAAGCGGCGGCGGCCGATCCGGTCGCTGACGGGGCCGGCCAGCCCGGCGCCGATCATGCAACCGATGAGGACGACCGCGACGGTCCAGCCCTCCTGGAGCGAGTCGAGCGAGAACTGCTCCTTCATGTAGCGGGTCGCGCCGGCGACGATGGCCGTGTCGAAGCCGAAGATCAGGCCGCCGATCGCGGCGACGAGGGTGACAGCGAGAACGTACCAGGCCGCTTTCCTCATAGAAACCTCAAATCGGGGACACGTACCCGGTACATGTCCCCCTTTCCCATAAGCGACGTTCCCCCTGACTTAGAGCCAACGTCAGCTCTTCCCATGATACTCGCTAAGAGCATTGAACATCGCCACGATGTTCGCGACGGGGACGTTGGCCTGGATGTTGTGGACGGCGTTGAAGACGAAACCGCCGTCCCGGCCGAAAATCTCGCAGCGCTCGAGGACCTCGGCCCGGACCGCCGCCGGCGTCCCGAAGGCCAATGTTTTCTGGGTGTCGACGCCGCCGCCCCAGAAGACGAGGTCCTGGCCGAACTCCTTCTTGAGCCGGCGCGGGTCCATTCCGGCCGCGGAGACCTGGACCGGATTGAGGATGTCGAAGCCGCTCTCGATGAAGGAGGGGATGAGCGTGTAGACCGCGCCGCACGAATGCTTGAACGACTTCCAGCCCGTGTTCTTGTGGATCCAGCCGTTGATCCTCTGGTAATAGGGCATATAGAGCTCGCGGAAGGCGGCGACTGAGCAGAAGGTCGACTGCTGGGTCCCGAAGTCGGTGCCGCAGATGAAAGCCGCCTGGACCTCGTCGCCGACGCGCTCGTGGATCTTGGCCAGGTTCTTCAGGGCGATCTCCGTTTGGCCTTCGAAGACCTTGTGAACGTAGGGGCGCCGGGTCAACGTGGAAACGTACCATTCCTCGATGTCCCGGATGCCCCGGGGGTGCTTGATCTGGGGACCGGGGACGAGGGCGATGTCGCCGAGGGCGGTGCCGCCGAAGCTCCCGATGATGCCGCGGCCTGTGGCCCCGGCCCGGCGGCTCTCTTTCTCCCAGTGGTCCAGGGTTTCGTCGTCGATCGGCCCGAATTCCTGGAGGTTGTCGGCCGGGTCGAGCTTGGCCTCGTCGACCGGGTCCTGACGGACGATCGTGTCGAAGAAGAAGCCATTCTTGGGCAGCCGTCCGGAGGGAGGGGCGGAGCGGTCGCCCTCGGGGAAGACCAGCGTGTCGCCGTTCGCGTCCTTGGTCGTGTAGAAATTCCCCGACATGAGGACCTCGGTCCCGTCGTCCATGCGCCAGGGCTGCCAATTCTCGTTGCGGTAGCCGAACATCGTGTTGGGCCCGTAGGCGCCCTCGACGTCGAGGCCGAGAGCCGTCTGGAGGTCGTCGTCGATCCAGCCCAGCATCTGGTAGGGCTCGTGGACCTTGACCAGGCGCTTCTCCAGGCCGTAGTGGTCGCGGAGCCCGATGACGCACTTGACGTGCATGCCCGTGACGGCCGTGCCGTTGAAGTCGACGGGGATGCGGTCGGGCTGGCGGTGGCTGAGAGCGGCGGCCAGGCGCTCGCGGCTGGTCATCGGCATGGCGGGCCTCCTCGTTTCGGCCCCAAGATTACCGATTTCGCCCCGGGTTTGCAATAAAAGCAAGGGGACATGTACCGACGGTACGTGTCCCCGTTTTGTTCAACGTGGCTTGGATGTCTTGATGAACGTCCCGGCCCGGTACTCGCGGAAGGCCGTCTGGAGCTCCTCCTGGGTGTTCATGACGATGGGTCCGCGCCAGGCCACGGGTTCGCCGAGGGGCCGGCCGGAAAAGAGGAGGAACCGGACCGGGGAGTCGTTGGTCGTCACCTTGATCCGCGAACCGTCGCCGAACAGGATGACCGAGGCGTCGCCTTGGAACGACCTCCGCTCCAGGTCGAAGTAGCTGGCCGGTTCGACATCGTAGGAAGACAGGCCCGGCGCGTCGGAGAAGCAGCCCTGGCCTTCGTAGACGTAGGCGATGACGGTGTGGCCGGGCTTGGTCGGGTGGACGAACGCGGCCTGCGGCGGCATCGCGACGTCGATGTACTCCGGGTCGATGACGATGTCGCGGACAGGGCCGCGCTCCTGGCCGACCGTGCCGCAGATGACCTTGGCGGTTGCGCCGCCGGGCAGGCCGACCTCGGGGATGTCCGCCTTCTTCACGTCCCGGTAGCGCGGAGCCATCATCTTCTGCGCGGCCGGCAGGTTGGCCCAGAGCTGGAAGCCGCCCATGCGGCCGTCCGGGCCGCCCTTCGGCATCTCCTGGTGGATGACGCCGCTCCCGGCCGTCATCCACTGGACGTCGCCGGGGCCGATGACGCCGCTTCCGCCCATGCTGTCGCCGTGCTCGGCCGTGCCCCGGAGCATGTAGGTGATGGTCTCGATGCCGCGGTGAGGATGCCAGGGGAAGCCGGGCAGGTACTTCTCCGGGTCGTCCTGGCGGAAGTCGTCGAACATCAGGAAGGGATCGAACATCGGGACTTCGCGGAAGCCGAAGCCGCGGCGGAGATGGACGCCGGCGCCCTCGAGCGTGGGTTGGCTGATCAGGACTTTCTGGATCTTGCGGGTCTTCTCCACGTCACCCTCCTTCTCCTCCTTATTCTACCATGAAGGGGACGAAAGAAGGGGACACGTACCGCTTCGGTACGTGTCCCGTTTCAGCGGCTGACCCGGCGCATCAGCAGGAAGACGGGGAAGCCGACGGCGAAAAAGATCGTCCCGTAGAGCGCCTCGCGCGTCTGGGTCACGAGGACGTTCGCGGCGACGGCCAGCATGAACAGGATGAAGACCGCCGGCAGCACGGGGTAGAGGGGCACCCGGTAGCCGGTGTAGATCTCGCCGGACCTCTTGGCCTTGCGCCGCAGGAAGAAGACCGACGACGAGACGATGGCCAGGGTGATCGTGTCGAGGAACATGACGTAGTTGACGATGTTCTCGAACGTCTTCAGGAAATAGATCGAGACGAGGATGATCGCGCCGAGGAAAAGCAGTCCGAACTCCTGGGTCTGGGTCTTGGGATTGACCTTATGGAATATTCCGGGGAGGGTCCGGTCCTCGGCCATGGAGTAGTAGACCCGGGGGATCTGCATCAGCGTGACGTTGAGGAAGCCCATGGCCGAAAGGAAGATGGCCAGCGAGACGACAAGCTTGCCGGTCTGGCCCAAGGTGACGCGGGCCGTCTCCGCCGCGACGAGCTTGGCCGCGGCGATGCCGGGGACGCCGAGCGTTTTGACATAGGCGACGTTGATGGTCAGGTAGCAGGCCAGCACGATGAGGATGCCGAAGAAGATGGCCCGGGGGACGTTGCGGCGGGCGTCGTGGACGTCGGCGCCGAAGTTGATCGTGTTCTGGTAGCCGCCGTAGGCGTAGAAGACGTAGATGAAGGCGACGCCGAGGGCGAAAAGCCAGGGCCGGTCGAGCGGCAACGCGGCCGGACCGGCCGCAGCCTTCTTCGAGAGGAACGCGGCCACGACGAGCAGGCCGATCATGCCGACCTTGAGGAGGCTCAGGACGTTCTGGGCCCAGGCGCCCGTCTTGATGCCGAGGTAGTTGATGGCGAGGAGGGTCAGGATGAGGACGACGGCCGTGACCTGGACGGTCGCGGTCGTCGGCGTCGCGCCCGGGAAGAAGATGGGCGTCAGGTACTCGGCCCCGATCAGGGCCACGCCGGCCGCCCCCGCCCCGTTGAGGATGACGACGTTGGTCCAGTTGAGCATGAAGGCCAGGCCGGAGCTGTAGGTCTCGGCCACGACCTTGTAGTAGCTGCCGGGCTTGGCGAAGCGGCCGCCGATCTCGGCGAAGGTCAGGGCGCCGAGCAGGCTGACCAGGCCGCCGAGGCCCCAAGCCGCATAAAAGAGGGCCGGCGTTTTCGCCGCCGCCGCGACCATGGCCGGGGTGCGGAAGATGCCGATGCCGATGATCAGGCTGACGACGATCATCGTCGCGTCGAAGGTGGTCAGCTTGGCTTTGATGCTCATGGGGGCCCTTCGCGTTCGGGCTCTATTCTATCCAGGGCCGGGGGTTTTACAAGGCCCTTCTCCCGAGCCCTGGTGATCCCTCTCTTCGGCTTCGCTCGGGAATTGCCTCTCGCTCCCCGGACCCCCTGGGAACCCGTCCCGACGGTTCCCCCGCTCGGCGGGACCCCCTCCGCTACGGGGATCGTCGAGGCAAATTCCCTCACCGCCGCGAGAGGGATCCGGGTAGCAAACAGAATCGGGTGGCTTTTGGAAACTAGATTTGATAAGTTCAAGCGAGGGGCGAAAGATGAACATGCGAGCGTCTCGGTTCCGACGCCTGGCCCTGGCCGCCGCCCTGCTCGCCGCCGCGGCCTGCGCTTCTCCCGCGCCCTTCGCGCCCAGGATCGGCATCTGCACCTCTGTCGCCAACGCCGGGATCGCCAAGAACGCCGGGTGCGATTATATCGAGGAAGGCGTGCGGAGCTTCCTCGTTCCCGACCGGCCCGACGCCGAGTTCCAGGCGAAGCTCGACCTCCTCAAGGGATCCCCGTTGCCGATCCGGGCCTGCAACGGCTTCCTGCCGGAGACGCTCAAGTCCGTCGGCCCCGAGGCTCGACACGACGAGATCGCCGCCTTCGCCGAGACCGCCTTCCGTCGGGCCCGTGAGGCCGGCGTCCGGTTCATCGTCTTCGGCAGCTCGGGCTCTCGCAACATCCCCGAAGGCTTCGACCGCGCCGTGGCCCGTAGACAGTTCGTCAGCCTGCTCCGGCGCCTGGGGCCGGTCGCCGGAAAGTACGGGATCATCGTCGCCCTCGAGCCGCTCCGCCGGGCCGAATGCAATTTCATCAACACCGTCACCGAAGGCGCCGCGATCGTCCGCGAGGTCAACGATCCCGCGATCCGCCTCCTCGCCGACATCTACCACATGCTCTGCGAGGACGAAGGACCGGCGGCGATCGTCGCCGCCGGTCCGCTCCTCGTTCATTGCCATATCGCCGAAGAGGACGGCCGCACGCCGCCGGGCGTTCACGGCCAGGACTTCACGCCTTATCTCGAAGCCTTGCGCCGGATCGGCTACGCTGGGGGCATTTCGTTCGAGGGCCGGTTCACGGACCTCGCGTCCGAGCTCCCGGCGGCGGTGAAGACGCTCGAAGCCCAGTTAGCCCGGGTCGCCGGCGCGGCCCTGAAGCAGTAAAGGAGGACCAGGATGTCCAACGAAGAACGGATCTCGCGGCGCGGCTTTCTCCGGAGCGGCGGCACCCTGGCCGCCGGCGCTTTCGTCGTCGGTGCCCTACCCTCGCGCCGGACCATTCCGGTGTCGTCCCGGCGCGCTCCCGCGCCCGCCGCCCAGGCCGGCGGAGCGAATGACCGCATCAACCTGGGCTTTATCGGCGTCCGTGGCCGGGGCCGCGACCTTTACGGCTATTTCGGCGCTCTCCCCGGGGTCCGGATCGCCGCCCTCTGCGACGTCGACGGGAACGTCCTGGCCGAGCGGGCCGCCGCCGTGGAGAAAAAGTTCGGCGCTAAGCCCGCCGTCTACAAGGACCAACGGGTCCTTCTGGAGAACAAGGATATCGACGCCGTCGTCGTGGCCACTCCCAACCACTGGCATGCCCTGTCGACGATCTGGGCCTGCCAGGCGGCGAAGCATGTCTACGTCGAGAAGCCTTGCTGCCACAATCTCTTCGAAGGCCGGCGCATGGTCGACGCCGCGCGCCGCTACGGTCGTATCGTCTCGGTCGGCTGCCAGAACCGGTCCAGTCGCAGCGTCCGCCAGGCCATGGCCTTCCTGAAAAGCGGCGGCATCGGGGAGGTCTACGCCGCCCGCGGCCTCTGCTTCAAGGCCCGCGACCCCATCGGGCTCGTTCCCGACGGCCTGGGCACGGGCGACCGGTTCAAGTACTTCGTCTGGAACAGCCCCGGCGCCAACTACGACCAGGCCTATATGGCGAACGTCGACTACGACGCCTGGCTCGGCCCGGCGCCGCGGCGCCCTTTCAACTACAACCGCTTCCATTACAACTGGCAC
>Ga0172364_10000122_pt1 | contig 45443 bp, 38 predicted proteins | sample LakKivSesite10cm_FD_114545 | JGI IMG/M metagenome (GOLD analysis project Ga0172364, IMG submission 114545) | Sediment microbial communities from Lake Kivu, Rwanda - Sediment site 10cm | ecosystem: Environmental > Aquatic > Freshwater > Lake > Sediment | place: Rwanda: Western Province, Lake...
TAAACCCGGGAGCCGCGCCGATAACGCCGGCGATTCCCGCCGCTGCGCAGCCGATCGCTCAGGCCGCGCCTGCGGAACCGGCTCCCGCGCCCGCCGCGAGCTACCAGCCCACGGATGAGGCGGTTCCGGGACTTCCGAGGTGTGAAGTACACAACGCCGCGGTAAACACCACCGAAAAATCCGGATATAACGGAGCTTACGATTCGGAAGTTTACGCTTCTTATGACACCGGCGTGAATGCCGAAGAGAACGCGGTAGTGGCTTAACGGGAGTTTGGCTACGGAAAACCGGCTCTGAGCCGGAAAATCAGAAAATAAACCGAAAAACTCATAGATGGCGTTTGCTTGGAGCGCTCTTGGCGCCGGCAGTCCAATTGAAAACGAGGATTTTAACGAGATAAAGACCAACCTGGATACGGTATATACCGCTCTGGGGATTTCGCGTGTTGGATGCACCGGTCCCGGATGGACCGTTCTTCCCGTTTCGGACGGAGACTCTGTAACGTCGGCGCAAAGCCAGCAGCTCCGGGATGTCACGGATTACGCCGACACCAACTGGTGCCCGACGCACAACGTGACGCATAACGCGACCGTATACACCGCCCAGAACACGACGAACAACGTTACGAACAATACGACGGTGGACGCGGCGGACAACACCAGCGTGTATTCCGGACAGAACTCCACAGTGAGGAGTTCTTACAACGCCGCGGTGGATGCCGCCGATTTCACGAGCCACTTCAGCGGGAACGACACTACTTATTGCTCAACGCACAACACCGGCGTTAATTCACCGGATAACACCGCCGTTTATTCGCTGAACAACACCACCGTGAGGAGCACCTATAACGGCACGGTAAGGTCGGCGTATTACACGGGAGACAACACAACCGAAAATACCGGATACAACGCCACTTATCACTCAACGGTGGATGCGCCGGATTACGAAACTCATAATTCCGGGCAGAATACGACGGTCCGGTCAACACATTACACTTCGGTTAACTCGTCAAACAATTCAACCGTATATTCCGGCCAAAACAGCACGGTAAGGTCGGCCTACGACAGCACTATCCGCTCAACCTACAACAGCACGGTAAGGTCGGCCTACGACGTGAGCCATTACGGACAGAACAACAGCATAGTGGATACCGGGGACCGTACCATTCACCGCGGGAGCCATTACGACACGTATGATACGGCTTATCACATTACCGTAAGGTCGGCTTTTTGGAGCGGTCACCTTTCGGCTGCCAACACGAGCGTCAGGAATTCATATAACTCCGCCGACAACGCTCTCGTATGCCTGCTCGTAAACCAAGGGGTCTATACCGCCCACAACAGCACGGTTAACGGCTCAAATTGGAGCCCGTTTAACTCAAGCGTGAATACTACGGTGCGTTCGGCGTACAACACGACCGTTTATTCGGCGGACAACTCCGTGGTGCGCTCGGCGTACAACACGACCGTTTATTCCGCCGAAAATTCAACGGTGAGGAGCGCCTACAACACCGGTGTTTACTCGGCCAATAATTCCAACTATGACGGCTCAGACTACACCTCGGTTAATTCCGGCAATAATACCGGCGTGGATTCTTCCCATCACAGCACGGTGAGGAGCGCTTACTGGGGCCCTTACAACGCCCCCGTGAACACCACAGTGAGAAGCGCATACCGCAGTTCTATTAATTCTTCGTACAACACCACCGTTTATTCTGCGCAAAATTCAACTGTTCGTTCCGCTTACTGGGGCCCTTACAACGGCACATATAATTCAACGGTGAGGAGCACTTATAATTCAAACGTGGACGCGCCGGATTACGGAACACATTAAAACAAATGGCATTCACCTGGGAACAAAACATATCGGCGGGAGCCTCCATAGACGCGGCGGACATTCTTGAGATACGCGCCAAGGTGGACGCGCTGGACACCAAAAAGTGCCTGACTCATCACGTGGCGGTGAATGCCGCGAACAATTCCACGGTTGACGCCACCGACAACACATCCGTCTATTCCGGGCAGAATTCCGGATACAACAGCTCCTACAACACAACGGTCAACGCCACGAATAATACCACCGTCTATTCCGGGCAGAACTCCGGATACAACGCCACTTACAATTCGGCGGTGGATTCCGCCGATAACGCGACAGTGAGGAGCGCCTATCAGGCGACGACAAACACCTCTTACAACACTTCCGTCAGAACGACATACGATGCGACGGTCCGGTCAACTTACGACGCGACGTATTGCTCCTCCAATAATTCGGCGGTTGATTCCGCCGACAATACGACGGTGAACGGTGGCAACTGGAGCCCGTACAACTCGGGAGTAAACACGACCGTCCGGTCGGCCTATGACTCAAGCGTTTATTCCGGCCAATTTACGGGGAATAACAGCGGATACAACGGATCGGTGAACACGGCGTACAACACGACCGTTTACTCCGGCCAAAACTCAACGGTAAGGAGTACGTACAATTCCGCCCAAAATTCCGACTATAACTCCGCCGCTCTTTCCGGAGAAGACTCTTCCTACTATTCCCTTTATAACGGAAGCGTTGACACGCCGGATTACACCGGACATAACTCAACCAATAATTCCAATGTTCAGAGCACTTACAACACCGCCCACGACACAAACTACAACTCCGGAGTGAGGACTTCCGAAAACTGGACGGTGAACACCGGCGAACGAACATCGGTAAACACGGGTTATCATTCAACGGTAGATATATCGGACTATGATACCCAAAACGCGACGAACAACTCGGTTGTCCGTTCCGGTTATTACTCTACGGATAATTATTTAAATAATAGTACGGTGAGGTCATCTTATTATTCTGTGAACAACAGCTCCTACGATTCCGGCGTCCGGTCGGCTTATCACACAAGCGACAACGGGAGTAACTGGTCGCCGTACAATTCCGGACATCACAGCACGGTGAGGTCGTCGTATGATTCCGGTTATTACGGCACTTACAATTCAAACGTGGACGCGCCGGATAACTTTGGCCAAAACAGCACTTACAACAGTTCGGTAAATGGAGGAAATAATACCACCGTCCGGTCGTCATATAATTCAACGGTGAGGAGCACGTACAACTCAAATGCGGATTTGTCGGATAAAACGACCACGAGAACCTCATATAACGGCACGGTGAGGAGCGCTTACTGGGGCCCTTACAACTCAGTTTACTAAAAACCGGCAAAATGCCGGTTTTTTAATTGACACGTCCCAAAGGCGTGTGGCTCTAAGACAAAAGAAGAGGTTTGAAAAGCCATTGCCACAGGAAACTCCCTTAACTAAAATAGGGTAATGAGATTTGAAGCGGCGGAACTTTTGACTACCGGGCAGTGCCCTTTGAGCTGCAAATATTGTTACATTCCGAAAGTTCCGGCGATGCAGGCGGTGCACGCGGACATTATCAAGGGCCTGGAAGACGGTTCCTTCTTAAGCAATCTCAAAAAGATAGTCGGGGACAATCTTGCTTTTTTGAGTTTTTGGGGAACGGAGCCGGCGCTCACCTTACCGGTACTAAAGACCAAGCTGGACGACATAGAGCGGATGTTCCCGAAAGTGAAGAATATAAGTTTCTCCACTTCCATGGTGATGCCGGAGCCGATAGTGGATTTCGCCAAAGAACTGGAAAAGAGGGGAATAAAGCTGGATGTGCAGGTTTCCATAGACGGACCCAAGTTCATAATAGACAAAAACCGTTTTCCCGGAGCATCCGAAAAAATTCCCGCGTCCATTTTGAAGTTCATTCAGGATATGCAAAAAACGAACGTCCAGGTGGACATTTACTGGAAGCCGACGCTCACCATGGACAATATCCAAAGCATGAACGAGCGTCCGGAAGAGATAGACGAATACATCGGTTTTTTCCGAGATTTAGAAGCGAAAATCAGGGAAATAAACACCTCGTCAAACGTCCATATGAGGGAAGGCGGATACATACCGACGCTCGCCGTCCCGGGCAAATATTCATCCGACGACGGAAAGATATTCACGGAGTATTTGCGGAAGCTTCACGCGAAGGGATACGAAAGCGCTTACACGAGCCGATTGAAGAGAATAATCAACTTCACCGACGAACTCGGAGAGAAGAGAAAAATGTTCACCTGTTCCGGCGGAGACTCCAACGTCGGAGTGGGCGACAGCCTGCACATCTGCCACAGAACTTTTTATCTGAACGACCCGCGCTACGTCCAGTCTGTGCTTGAGATGAGGGACATGGAAAATTGGGACATCTCCATATTCAACCAGGGAATGATAGACCATCTGCGCGCCTGGTACATGCCTTCCGTGGATGACGAGATGAAACTTCAGAACTTTGATTACATACTTCGCGGATACCACGATTTTTGGGAAATGAAGCTCTCAACGATAGAGGTGATGACCAAGGAACTCGCGCTCGCCGGACAGGCCGACCCGCTATTTCTTGAAAACAAAGACTATATGAGCCTTTTTTCGCTATTCATGGCGTCGGCGCATTCGTGCCCGATGGAGGCGGTCCTGAACACGGGAAGCCTCCAGCTCACACCCGTGTCAATGATAAGGATGTTCGGGAACGGAGCGTTCAGAGAACTAATAAAAACGGTGTAAAATGACCTATCAAGAAGAAAACAACAAACTGGCGGAATCGTTCTTTGACCACAACTTCGGCAAGGGGTACCTGCATCCGGAACTAAAAGAATCCGAAAATTTCAGGTCGCTTGAGATATTCTTCAACGACAAGTGCAATCTGGCGTGCAAGTACTGCTATCTGCAACGCTTCGGTGACGGGCTATATCCCAAAGAGCTTCAGGACGGGAAAAGGCTGCTGGACAATCTGGAAATGTTCCTCAATTGGATGGATGAAAAGGGATACGTCCCGAACCACATAGAAATATTTTCGGGGGAAGTGTTCATCCAGGATGCTGGGTGGAAGGCGATAGACATGATCTTGGACCGCTACAAAGACAGGGAAAAGAAACCGGAATTTTTGGTGGTGCCGACCAATTTCACTTTCATGCTTTCTCCGGACCTAACCAAAAAAGTTGAGGACATGCTTGAGAAGTCCCATGCGGTCGGATTGCCCATCGGCCTTTCCGCTTCTTTTGACGGAAAGTATTGCGAATCCAACAGGCCATTCAAGAGCGGAAAGGAAATAAGGGGAGACGAGTATTACGACAAAGTTTTTGAATTCGCCAAGAGATGGGGTACGGGATTCCATCCGATGGTTTATTCGGAACATGTGGAAGACTGGGAAAAGAACTGGATGTGGTTCCAGGAAAATTTCACGAAGCACAAGCTGCCATGGAGAAATATATATCTGCTTGAGGTGAGGAACGTGGAGTGGACCAACAAGCAGATGGAGGATTTCGGAAAGTTCGTGGAGTTTCTCATAAAGTGGACCTTCCATAATCCCTGCAGGGGGGATGCGGAAGCTTATATGAAGTTCCTGTTTGACGGAGGATATAACATATTGAGAAATCCGCTTACGACGATAGGGAGGGGGATCGGGTGTTCCATTCAGTCGGCGGTAGCCTTGAGGCTTGGCGACCTGTCGTGGGTGCCGTGCCACAGAACGTCGTACTCGCCGTTCAATTTCGGCAATTTTAAAGTGGAAAACGGAAAGATAACCGGCTTTGAGGCAAAGAACACGGATATGCTCATGACCATATACTCGTTTGACGCGAGCACTCAGCCGTGGTGCGAGCAGTGCCTTTTAAAGTCGCTTTGCTCGTTCGGCTGTCTCGGAAGCCAGCTGGAAGTCACCGGCGACCCGTTCACGCCTATTCCGACAGTGTGTCAGCTGCAGCACGTGAAGGTGGGAGCGATGATAAAAGCTTACAGAGAACTCGGCATTCTTAAAGACGTTATTGTAAAGATCAATCCAACCAAAGCGGACGCCATAAAAGAGCTGGAAAAGATGCTTTACACCGAGAAGACGCAGCTTTGACACGAAAGTTTCCGATGCTATCATTTAGTCATAAAACACCCTAAAAAATGGAAAACTCAGCAATAAATTCTTTGAAAGCGAGCAAGGCTCAGGTGGAGAACATCATGAATTATCAGGATGAACTCCGCAAAAGCATTTCCAATAACGGAATAAATAATTTAAGAAAGTGTCTCGCGTTCATGACGCTGCATCTTGAAAAGGCGATTGCCGGAACTCCGGTTACGCCGACCACCGAAGAGAGGAATACGGCGGGGGAGATGGCGCGCCTTTTCGCCGGCGCCTCCATTGAAAAACCGATAGAGCCGATATTTAGGGATTTATCTTCGGCGTTCCTTCCCATAATGCATAACTGGAACATGGCGACCGTGAACGATCCGGACATAGCGACACAGATAAGGCTTACCGATGGAATCATAAAATCGCAGCTGACGCTCATGGACACCATAGCCGTTCTGCAAAAAATGCTGGATAGGGCAAGAAAGACTCACTCCTACGAACCGCCTTCCTTCAATTTAAGCAGGGCGTATCTTGATAACCTTAAAAAAGCCATAGAAGAAAAAGGTTCGGACGCTTTGGTTCCCGCGAAACCGGATGCCTCAAAATAAGAAAAAGAAGGAGGATCCGCGTGTAAACTCTTTCAGGGCTGTTGCCGGTTCTTCTCTGCTTGAAAATCTGTCGGCGCAGCTTTTCGGAGAAGTTATAAAAGTAAACGCCGATTCGCTGACGCTTAAAAAGGACAAGGACGAAAAAGAGATGCTGATTGCCAAGGAATGGGAAGTTCCGGTGACGAAAACGTTCATATCGGAAGCGGGAGAAAAAGATTCCAGTCCGGCGGTCTTGGGAGACGTGAGAAAGGGCGACCTTGTGAAGGTGAACGCCGCGCTTCTTCCTTCGGGGGAGTGGCAAATTATAGGCATAAACATAAGGGAGGACAGGAGAAAGAAATCGGAGTAATGAGAAAAACGGTTATTTTCGCCGGAGAGGCCGGACAGGGAATTGACCGGACGGCGGTCATTTTCGGGAAAATAATCGCTTCGCTCGGTTATTCCTGCTTCATATACAGGGATTATTCTTCCCTTATAAGAGGAGGACACAACTTTAGCGCCGTCACTTTTTCGGATGAAGCCGTGAGAAGCCACGACGAGAAAGCCGATGTTCTCGCGGCGCTTGACGCCAAAGCGGTCACTTATCATAAGAATTCCCTCCATAAGAACGGAGCCGTTTTTTTGGCGGACGACGTGAAGAGGGAAGGAAAGAGCAAGTATGACACGAATAACGCCTTGCTCGGAATTGCCGCCAAATATTTTTCCGTTCCGCGCGCCGCCGGGATAAGCGCGCTTAAAAGAGAATTCGGCGCCAATTCGCCGAGTCCGATTGAGGCGTTCGGTTTTGGCTATTCAAAAGACGTTCCGAAGTCCGGATTCAAGGCGAGAAAAATCGGACCGAAAAAAGAAATATCGGATGGAAACAAGATGGTGTCCGAAGGAGCGCTCCACTCGGGAGTAAAAGCCGTTTTCTATTATCCAATGACTCCGGCAACCGGCGTTTTCACAAAACTTGAAGAAACAAAGAACGCGACCGGTGTACTCGTGGAACAGATGGAGGATGAGATCGCCGCGGCGAACGCAACGCTCGGCGCGAGCTATGCCGGAATTCCGGCGATGACCGGAAGCTCCGGCGGAGGGCTGGCGTTAATGAGCGAGGCGGTCAGTTTCGCCGGAATGGCGGAACTGCCCGTCGTTTTTTACGCCGCCCAGCGAATGGGCCCCTCAACCGGCGTCCCGACTTATACGGCGCAGGGCGACCTGAAGTTCGTTCTAAACATGGGGCCGGGAGAATTTCCGCGCGCCGCTTTTATTCCGGGAGATATTGAAGACGCCTACAGGGCCGCGAGAGAAGCCTTTTATTTCGCGGCGAAATACAGGATGCCGGCTTTTATAATTTCCGACAAACACATAGCGGAAAGCTATTCAACGCATGGAACTCTGAAGTCTTTGCTACCGAAGGTAAAGCCGCTCACTAAAAAAGCGAAAGAAAACTATAAGAGCTATGCGGACACAAAAAACGGAGTATCGCCCGCAATCGCGCCGGGAGGAGACCAGGTGTTCCGGGCATCAAGCTACGAACACGATGAATACGGGCACACAACCGAAGATCCGACGGAGATAAAGAAGATGAACGACAAGCGTCTCCGCAAAGCGGAAGCGCTTGAACGAGAGCTTGCCAAGTTTCCCGGGATTTCCGTTTACGGCAAAGGAAAAAAAATCATAGTCTTCGCCGGCTCGCCGAAAGGAGCGGTGCTGGATTCTCTTCACTCGCTTAAGGCGTATAAAGCCGTCCAAATAAACAGGCTTTATCCGTTTCCCAAAAAAGAACTGACAAATATTCTGAAAGGCGTTCCGTTCTATACCGCGGAAAATAACTCAACGGCCCAGCTTGCCTCGCTCATAAAAGAAGGTTGCGGACTCACCGCAAAAAAAAGCTGCTTGAGGTATGACGGCAGGCCGTTCGTTCCAGCGGACATAATTAAATTTTTCAAATGAGCAAAAAGCCAAAAAGCCTGGATACGAAGGAAAAGAACACTTGGTGTCCCGGATGCCTTAATTTCACGACGCTTGCCGCGCTCAAGAAAGTCCTGAGAAAACTGGATGAGGAAAAAAAGATAAATCTTGACTCAACGGTGCTCGTGACAGATATCGGATGCGGAGCGAAAATATACGATTACATAAACGTGAACGCGGTTTATTCGCTTCACGGCAGAGTGCTGCCGGTTGCCTCGGGGATGAAGGCGGCAAACCCGGAATTGACGGTTATCGGTTTTGGCGGCGACGGCGGAACATACAACGAAGGAATGAACCACCTGATCCATTCTTCAAGAAGAAACGTCGGAATTACGATGATAGTGGGAAATAACAGAGTGTTTGCCTTAACCAAGGGCCAGCCGACGGCGACAAACGCCGATTCCGCCGGAGAGTCGATTGACGCCATAAAGCTTGCGAAGGAAGCCGGAGCGACGTTTGCCGCGAGAACTTCCGCTCTGGATATGGAAGGGCTATCGGGCGCGCTTGAGACGGCGATAACACACAAAGGATTTTCGCTTGTGGAAATCATCCAGCCGTGCCTGATATTCAAAAACGACATTCAGGCGATAAAAGAAGAAACGGAAAAAATCCGTTCCGCCGGAACGATGAAGCCAGCCATAAAGCCAGTTTGGGAAGAGAAAATAAGGGCGGGGTTGCAACCCAAATAGGCGGAAATTAAAATAACCTTAAATGGCAAAAGTAACGTTGAATTTGGACAAGTGCGTCGCCTGCGGAAGGTGCGTTGATGTTTGTCCCGAAATATTTGAAACGGATATGAATACCCTGAAAGTCGCCATTGTCGGCGGAACAAGAGACGGAGATATCTGGTCGGGAGAAACGCAGAACGGCGAATGCGCCGCGTCTGCCGCAGGAGGGTGCTTGATGGGCGCAATCACGGTAGAACAGTAAATCCCAACTCCCAATCCTCAAATCCCAACAAGACAAGATGCCGGAGCCTGTTATCCGCCAATAAGCGGAGCGGGACTTTTGTGAGTTGTGAGTTGGAAGTTGTGAATTACAGGCTCATTCTAAATGGAATTGTTCGCGCAGGGAGTCCAATTTTGATTTAAGCGGGGTGAATTCCTCAAAGCGCATTCCTTTTTCCATTACGGCATCAACCGCTTCGCGGCTTACGCGAATGAGCTCCTTATCTTGAAGAGCTTTCATTGTCATATCTGGAATCCCTTTTTGGCTGTCTCCCAAGAGCTCGCCCGGACCCCTAAGCGCCAAATCTTTTTCGGCGAGCTCAAGTCCGTTTTTTGCTTCGGTCAGGGCGGTCAGGCGGTTCTTGGCTATTTCGGATGAAGCTCCCGAGAAAAGCAGGCAATAAGACTGATACTCTCCGCGGCCGACGCGTCCGCGGAACTGATAAAGCTGAGCGAGGCCGAAGCGGTCGGCGTCTTCAATAATCATTATGGTGGCGTTCGGAACATCTATGCCGACTTCAACCACGGAGGTGCACACGAGAACGGATATTTTCCCGGATTTGAATCCGGACATGGTTTCTTCTTTTTCTTCCGCCGACATTTTACCGTGAAGGGCTCCGACAGTAAGATTCGGAAAAACCCGAGCTGAAAGGCGCTCGTATTCTTCTTTGACGCTTTTCACATCGTCCCACGAAGAGCGGACAGCGGACATCTCTTCTTCGTTCTCTTTGGTTTCAATTTTCGGACAGATGACGAACGCCTGCCTGCCTTTCGCCACTTCTCCTCTCACGAACGCGTAGGCTTTATCCCTGTTCTGCGGAGACACCCATTTGGTGATTATTTTTTTTCTTCCCTTGGGAAGCTCGCTTATGAAAGACATATCCAAATCGCCGAAGAGGGCTATCGCCATGGTGCGGGGGATGGGCGTCGCCGACATGCTTAAAAAATGGGGCATTGCGGAAGAATCGCCTTTCGCGAGAAGGGCGCGCTGGGACACGCCGAAGCGATGCTGTTCATCAATGACGACGAGCCCCAGGTTTTTGGAACTCACGGCGGGGGAGTTTTTGCGTTTGGCTATCAGCGAGTGGGTCCCTATTAGGATGTCTATTTTCCTTTTTGAAAACATGTCAGTCATTTCCGATTTTTTGATGCCGGATTCAAGTCCTTCTTCCACGAACATTTTCGCCGATTCGGAGGTCAGCAGTCCGAACTTGGCGCCGGAGTTCGGGAAAAGTTTTTTGATCGTCTCGTAATGCTGGGAAGCGAGAATTTCGGTGGGAGCCATTATGGCGGATTGGAATCCGCGCTTAACGGCGACGAGCGCGGCGATTGCCGCGACAACCGTTTTGCCCGAACCGACGTCTCCCTGAAGCAACCTGTTCATCGGATGGCCGGAAGACATATCCCGGAGCACTTCAAGAAGGGATTTTTTCTGGGAAAAAGTGAGCTCGTACGGGAGAAGCGACAGCATGTCTTTTATCTCGTCCGCGTCAAAAGAAATGACCGGAGCGCCCATTTCCATCAATTTTTTCCGGCTCAAACGGTTAAGCAGCTGGATCAGAAAGAGAGTCTCAAAAGAAAAACGTTTTCTGGCGTCGGCGCCGTCTTTCATTGATTCCGGAAAATGCGCTTTGCGGACGCATTCGGAAATCTTCGGAACTCGGACGGAAGAAAGAACACTTTCCGGCAAAAACTCCGGAAGAGAATCGGCGAGTGGAAGCAGTTTGCCGGCGATCCGCTGGATCATAGCGGAACTCACTCCTCTGGGCCGGGAATAAACCGGAACGACGGAACCGATACGCGCGTTTCCTTCCCTGCCGACGACTTCGTAAACGGGGTTAAACAGGACAACACTTTTCTGGCGCTCGGTTATTTTCCCGGCGGCGACTATTTCATCGCCTTCGGCGAAGCCGTATTTGACGTAAGGCTGATTGAACCAGACAGCCCTCATTTTGCCGCCGCTTCCCTCAAGCTCCGCTTCGGTGATGGAAAGCTTCCGGGCCCAGATGCGCTTAGTGAATGATTTGCCGACACGAGCTCTCACGACAACGCTGTCGCCGACCTTGAATTTCCCCGGGGGAACGGGGTTTGACCAGTCTTCGTACCTCACGGGAAAGTGCCACAGCAGATCTCCGGCGGTTTTAATTCCGGCGGTTTCCAGCCTTTTTGCCGTTCCAGGAGGGACTCCTTTTATGGATTTAAGAGGGGCGTTTATGCCTGTTTCTTCCGCCATTATCAGTTGATTTTACCCCAAAACGGCCCATTTGCTTAGCGCTAAAATATGTGGTGTAATGGGCGAAGCAAAGATTTACCGAATGCTCTTTACCACGTAAATAAGAAAGGAGGCGCAGGAAATGGAAACGGCCCAGATAGACTTCAGAAGCATTGATGAAAAGTCCCTCGCGAAGATAAGGCTGGCTAAGGGGTGGCTCGAGAAGAAATTTCCGCAAGAGGCCGAAACAGTGGAAGAAAACCTTAAATATTTTCTTTCCATGAACCCGCCTCTCACGGACGATTTCAAGGACACGCTCCTGATCCATTCGCTCACTGAAAAGGTTTTCGGAGAATACGCCATAACGGCCGACTTCGCGGATGAAATCAGGAAAGAGAATCTCGCGGCGCGTCTCGTAAGGGCGGCGTACACCGTGCTGTACCGAAGCCGGGGGATACCGATGGAAGTCGCGTTGCAACTCGCGGAAGACAAGAGGAAAAAGGTGGCCGACTGGCATAGACACAGAAGACTGGAGGTTCTGGTTCCGGCCGCAAGAGGCTGACTTAAAAGCGGGCAATAAGCCCGTTTTTTTATTTGAAAAAAAAAGAACAGGTGGTATCATACCAGTTAGGTTTTTGTAGCCCACCTTCGCTAAAAGCTACGGTGGGCATAAAAAAGACCAAGGTCTTTTTTATGGATCGCTAGCTCAATTGGCAGAGCAGACGCCTCTTAAGCGTAAGGTTCTGGGTTCGATTCCCAGGCGATCCACAATTTAAAGCACCGCAATTTGCGGTGCTTTAAATTGTATATGGATGTACCGTGGGAATCGAACGCCGGACTGAAGGTTTTTCAGCAGAAAAACCGAGGGAGGCGGGGCCGGAGAGCGTTTTTCCGCGACGGCGGAAAAACGACTCGGAGGGATTCCCAGGCGCGGGTTTGGAAAACCGTGAGATTCCCGGATATTTTATAAAAGAGCCAAGTTGATTTAGAGTGAAATTATGCGCCTTTAGCTCAATGGATAGAGCGTCTGGCTTCGAACCAGAAGGTTGCGGGTTCGACTCCTGCAGGGCGCACCAGAATCCTTATGGATATTTCCAAAAAAATTCCAAGCGAAGTAAAAGACGTTCTTGCGGCTTTGGAAAAAGCCGGTTTTTCGGCATACGCCGTCGGAGGAGCGGTAAGGGATATTATCATCGGAAGGGAACCTAAAGATTGGGATGTGGCCACTTCGGCCAGTCCCGAAGAAATAATCAAAATATTTCCGGACAGCGTTTATGAAAATTCCTTCGGGACGGTTGGGGTGAAAACCCGCTCGGAAAACAAAAGCGTATCGGTCATTGAAGTCACTACTTTCCGCAAGGAAGGTAAATACACCGACTTTCGGCATCCGGATGAGGTGGAATTTTCGGACAAGCTGGAAGATGACCTTTCCCGCCGGGACTTTACCGTGAACGCGATGGCAGCTTCTTCAAGCGGAGAAATAGCCGATCCGTTTGGCGGAAGAGACGACATAAAAAAGAAAACAATAAGGACGGTGGGCGACCCGGACAAGCGATTTGGCGAAGACGCGCTTCGCTTGATGCGCGCCATAAGATTTGCCGCCGAACTCGGCTTTGATATAGATCCGGAAACTTTTTCGGCGATTGTTTCAAACGCGGACTTACTTTCCAAAATCGCCGAGGAGAGGATAAGGGACGAATTCGCGAAGATGATGATGAGCGAAGGAGCCGGTCCGGCGTGGGGGATAGTCCAAATGGAAAAAACCGGAATCATAAAGCACGTGATCCCGGAACTTTTGGAAGGGATCGGCGTGACCCAAAACAAGCATCACATATACACGGTCTGGGAACACAACTTGCGGGCACTTGATTATGCGGCGAAGAGCGGCGCCTCGCTTGAGGTGAGAATCGCTTCGCTTTTGCATGACGTCGGCAAACCCCGTTCAAAAGCGGGAGACGGGCCGGACGCGACCTTTCATTCCCACGAAATGATAGGAGCGAAGATGGCGAAGAAGATAATGGAGCGCCTTAAGTTTTCCGGAGAAATTTCCGGACGAGTGGTCCATCTCGTAAGGCACCATCTTTTTTACTATAACGTCGGCGAGGTGACGGAAGCGGGAGTCCGGCGTTTCATAAGCAGAGTCGGGGAAGAAAACATAGACGACCTTTTCAAAATCCGCGAAGCGGACCGGATAGGTTCCGGGGTGCCGAAGGCGGTGCCGTACAAGACGCGTCATTTGAGGTTCATGATAGACAAAGTCCGCCATGATCCCATAAGCCCGAAGATGCTTAAGACGGACGGAGTGAAACTGATGGAACATCTTAAAATCGTTCCCGGACCGAAAGTCGGAATGATACTCGGGATTTTGCTTGAAGACGTGCTGGACGAGCCGAACAGAAACGACGAAAAACATCTGCTTAAAAAGGCGGAAGAACTTAATAAGATGAGCGAGCCAGAACTCGCGGATATGGCGAAAAAAGCGAGAGAAACGAAGCTGGAGTTTGAGGCGGAGGAAGAAAAAGAAATGAAGAAGAAGCACAAGGTTTAGTTTAAATACTAAATGGTTTTGCTTATTGGAAGTGAAAGAGACATCAAGGTTGTTTCTTCGGAGAGCTGACGGTCTAACTTAAAGCTAAGTAATAGTCGAACTGCGGAGTAAAGTGCGTTTAATGCGAGTTATTAAACGGTGTTATTTGTTATTTGACACAATATTGTGTATAATGGTTGACATTATACTAGTATAGTATATTATTATAATGCTTATTAATACAAAAATCATGTATTAAAATCGCTTTTCTAATAAAAATATGATAAGAAAAATAACATTTAATAATTTTTACTCTTTTAGTGAGGATGGTCAGGCGATTGATTTCACAACTAGTAAGAAAAAATCATACGACTACTACAATAGCGAAAAGGGAGATCAGATAACTAAGGTTATCGGCGCTTTTGGTGGCAATGCGGCAGGGAAAACAAATATTTGTAGAGTTTTTGGTTTTTTAAGATATTTAGTTACAAACAGCGCGAAGCCAAATGCTGAAATGGTCTATAAGAATTTTTTTAGTAATAATAATGACTCTTACATAAAAGTAGAATTTGAGACTAAAAGTAAAATATTTTTTTATGAGATTGAGTTTAATAAAGAGAAAATAATTTTTGAAAAACTTTCTTATAAGCAACTCAAATCAAATTATAGAAAAACAACTGTTTTTAGTTTTAATAGAAAAACTAAAATAACTTCTTTAAACCCTAGAGTTAATGATGATCTAAAAGGATTAGACATAGATTATCTTAAAACAATTCGTTCAGATATTTCGTTTGTTGCTCACATTAGTTCAAAGCAAAAAATTGATTTGATATCTGATGTGTATGATTACTTTGAACAAATGTCAGGGGATATTACTGAGGGTGGCAATAAGATGGATACAGCACTCAAGGGTCTTGGAGTTTATAAAAACGATAAAGAAATTAGGGAGAAAGTTAATGACTTTATCTCAAATTTTGATCTTGGGTTAAGCGAGTTTAAGGTTTCAACAGACTCAATATCAATTAAAGACATTAAGGATTTAAAACAATTAGCTAAGATAATTAAAAATAAAGATAATCTTGAACTTATAGAGGTAGAGGGAATTCATGATAATGGGAAGAGTTTAGATTATATTTATGAGTCTCTTGGGACTAGAAATATAGCATCTTTGGTAATTCGTATGTTAGTTGCCATAAGAAATGATGCTGTTATTGTGGCTGATGAGCTGGAAGAGGGAATGCACCCTGAAGCTTTATTAAAGATAATTCAATATTTTATTGATGAAAACGAAAATCATAAAGCTCAATTGATATTTACTACCCATATTGTTGACGTTATGAACATACTTGATTCTAATCAGATAGTATTAGTTGAAAAAGATTCTGAAGGAGCAAGTCATGCATTTCGTCTTGATAAGGTTGAAGGAATTCGACCAGAACATAATTTCCGGGCGAAATATATGTCTGGCGCTTATGGGGCGTTTCCTCATATTTCAGTCTAATGAAGAGAACATATCTTTTTTATGGCGAAGGTAGGAAGGATAGGAAGTTTATAGAGAGAATATCGAGGATTAGTCAATTTAAACATAAAATTGGTGGTTGTTCTTTTTTGTTTGGAAATTCAAGCGGCGGTCATCCAAGTAAGATTTTGAGAGAATGCGTAAAGTATATTTCAGGTAGAGAGTTCGATGTAATTATATGTTTTATTGATCTTGATAAACTTAAAGAAGAGTGCAGTTGTTGCAGGAAAGGATCGACAAAAAAGTATTGGGTGTCAGAGAAGACAAAATTAGAAGATAAATACAAAGAATATGGTATCAAGATTTTTTGGCACGAAGATAATCTTGAGGATGAAATATGCAGAGTTATTCCAAGGGCTACTGGAAAAGGGAAGTCAGCAATAAATCAGATGGCACTTAGTAATATTACAAAATTTATAAATTCAAATTATTGGAAGAGAATATTTCTTTGCTTGAGATCTAACTAGATGTAGAGTGTTATTGACTTATTCTCACTTTGGTGACCACATGGATGGATTTGTTGAGTTCTTCTAAGGCGGATTCTTCCATATTCGCTTCTCGGCATAATACCAAAAATCCCGCCAAAGCGGGACTTGATGTCGGGCTGCCGAGAAATCTCACGTCGTCGTTTCACTCCTTCTTAAAAACCCTCGGTTTTTAATCTTTTCCAACACGGGAAAACGTTTATAACGTTTTCCCGACCCCTTTCAACGTTCGCTTCTCGGCATAATATTAAAAGTCCCGCCAAAGCGGGACTTGATGTCGGGCTGCCGAGAATCGAACTCGGTCTTTACGCACCCGAAGCGCACGTACTACCGGTATACTACAGCCCGAAGAGAATAATACGAACGATAACAACCAATCAGGCAAATTGTCTATTATGCCGTGAAGCGGTGGAATAGACACCGAAGCGAACGTACCCGCTGGTTACTACAGCCCGAAGAGAATTAACTGACAAGGCGCATTATAGCCTTACAGTTAAAGGCTTTCAACCTTGTATAATATAAATGAAGAGTTTAGTTTTAACGCGATGATTTCCGTATTCCACAAATCAAACAAGGAGAGCCAGTTGAGCCTCCTCAACAGCTTCGTTCCCGGGAGCTGGGTTTTAATGGAGGCGCCGGACGAGGAGGAGATAGCCCGCGTTGCCAGGGAGTTTGATTTGGACGAAGGACTTCTGAAAGACGGAATAGACCCGTACGAGGTTCCGCGCATGGAGACGGACGACGGCTCCATATATGTTTACACGCGCGTGCCGCACAAGGAAAAGGGAGCGGCGGCGACGGCACCCGTTTTAATCGTTATCGGAGGGGACTTTTTCGTGACGGTATCGGCTTCGCCCATCCCTCTCTTTGACGCGCTTGCGGAAAAAGAAGAAGAGCTTGTTTCAACCGAAAAAACGGCGATGCTCATCAAAGTTTTGTCGGAGATAATATTGTCTTACAACAACGTTCTCACCGACATCAGAAAGAAAGTGAGAGGAGCGTCCGCTCTCTTGGAAGACATATCAAACAAGGAGATAGCCCAGCTTGTTCTTTATGAAAGCGTTATCAACGATTTTCTGTCGGCGCTCATTCCGACAAACACGATAATCTCAAATCTCCTTTCCGGAAAGTTCTTTGATTTCACGGAAGAAGAACACGAGCTCGTTGAAGACGTGTTTCTTGGGATCGGCCAGCTCGTGGAACTTTCCAAGTCAACTCTCAAAAACACGGTGAACATCAGAGAGGCGTATTCCACGATAATGACGAACAACTTGAACAGGGTGATTAAACTCCTTACAGCCCTTACGATCGTGCTCACCATACCGATGGTTATTTCCGGCTTTTTCGGGATGAATGTTATCGTTCCGTTTGCCGATTCGCCTTACGGATTCTTCCTGATGATAGGAATTTCCGCGGCGATATCCATCGGGCTTTTTTACCTGCTGAAGAAAAACAAGTGGCTGTAACGGATGGCGTTCATAAAAGTAAAAGAGAATTTTGTCTGCGATAATTGCGGAGCCGAAGTGGAAGGAAAAGGATACACCAACCATTGCCCAAAATGCCTTTGGAGCAAACATGTGGACATTGATCCGGGGGACAGGGCGTCCGATTGCGGAGGCATGATGGAGCCGATTTTTCTGGATTACAGTAACGGCGCTTTTTCAATAATCCACCGCTGCGTTAAATGCGGAACGGAAAAAAAGAACATTGCTTCTCCCGATGACAATACGGACATTCTGATAGAGGCGGGAAAGTGCTGATTTAGAATAAATAAAAAACCCGCCATCCTTTCGGGAAGGCGGGGTTTATGCCGAATCCAGAGAAGAACTACTTCTTCTTGGCTTTTTTGGTGGCTTTTGCTTTTTTCTTTGCTGCCATTGGAGTTAGTTTTGACCTTGTGACCTTTCTTATAACTTAATTATAACTCTTCGGCACATGTGAATAACTTATTTTCACCGTTTCTGATTTAATATAAGTGAGATGTTCATAAGCAACTTCAAGGAACTCGCGGAGACAAAGGCCCGAAAAGACGCTCTGGAGATAATGGAAGCGGGAATTTCCGCCTCTATGCCGGAGGCGGTCCTTGAAAAAAAATTAAGGCTGAACGGAAGCGTCCTCAAGGCGGACGGGAAAAGGCTGGACCTCTCCAAATACAAGAACATATACGTTGTCGGGGGAGGGAAAGCGGCGTTCCGCGCCGCCAAGTTCACCGAGAAGACTCTGGGCGGCCGGATAACGGACGGAGTGGTTTTGGACGTGAAGGCGGGAAGGCTCAAAAAAATCAGATGCTACGAGGGAACGCATCCGTTTCCGACCGAAAAGAACGTAGCGGCAACGAAGGAACTCGTCGCCTTGCTCAAAAAAGCGAAAAAAGGAGACCTTGTCATAACCATCGTTTCCGGGGGCGGTTCGTCTTTGCTCTGCGATCCGCACAAGACAACCTGCGCGGAAATAAAAAACATCACGGAGGAATTTTTCAGAAGAGGAGCGGACATAAAAGAGATAAACATCGTACGGAAGCACATTTCAAACATCCACGGCGGAAACATAGCGAGGCTTGCTTATCCGGCGGACGTCCTGGGGCTCGTGTTTTCCGATATACCGTTCAACGATCCAAGTTTCGTGGCTTCCGGGCCGACTTACATGGATAAGACGACTGCCGCCGACGCGAGAAAAATCGCCCTTAAGTACGGCATAAAAGGAATGTCTTTTTTGGAAACGACGAAAGACAAGAAATATTTCGGGAACGTCGCGAACGTCCTAATGCTTTCAAGCGCCGACGCGCTGTCGGCGATGAAAGCGTTCGCGGAGAAGAAAGGATATTCGGCGCGCATTTGCGGATCGTGCCTTAAGGGCGAAGCAAAAGAACTTATTCCGAGGCTTCTTAAAAATTTTGAAATGCCTTCCGGGAAAAGCGTTCTTCTGGGCGGAGGCGAGACAACGGTGAAAATCACCAAAAAAGGAAAAGGAGGAAGAAATCTGGAGACGGCGATGGGAGCCCTTGGAGTTCTTTCCAAAAACGCGGTGGTAATTTCCATGGCATCCGACGGCAAAGACCATATAGACGGCGTCGGCGGGGGAATAGCCGATTCGCTTGTCGCGAAAAAAGCGAGAGACTTGGGCTACGATTATAAAAAGTTCTTGGAAGATAACATGTCTTATAAATTTATGAGGGACACGAACGGACTTATAAGAGCGAAAAAGACCGGAACGAACGTTTCGGACTTGATAATTATATTGAAAGCATCTTGACAAATCACTTATTTTGTGATGTAGTGCGCGGGTAGTTTAAAAACTTTTTTTAAAAGCGAAAGGGGGAATACCGCTTGGTATTCATAAGAGTTTTAAGTATTTTTTACGCGGGCGGACTGCAGAAGGAGGCCCGCAGGGTTTACAAAGATAATCCGGACAGGCCGTTCCTGCACATCATAGGAGGAATAAGCGCCATCGGTTACACGCTGCTTTACGTCGGCTTGCTTTATTCGCCGATAGTAATCATCGGACTGATCTTGGAAGGTTTTGAGAAGATGATGATTTCTGCCGCCGGTTTCGGACTTCTTATCGCCATGGGGTATATCACCGTTCTTTCGGGATGCTTATCCCTGCGGAAAATAATCCGCAAAGCTTAAAGAGCCAGTAATGGCTCTTTTTATTTTCTTAAGAGGCGCGCCCGGGCTATAATTAGGGACATATGCAGAACGTAATTTGGTTCAAGGACTTATCCATAAAGAACGTCCCCGAGGTTGGAGGAAAAAACGCCTCCCTGGGAGAAATGTACAATGCCCTCACGAAAAAGAACGTGAATATTCCGAATGGATTCGCTGTGACGGCGGGAGCGTACGCGAAATTTCTGGAAGAGAACGGACTGCCGGGAAAAATACACGCGGTCTTGAAGGGGCTCAATACCCATAACATCGCGAACCTCCAGGCGCGCGGAAAGAAGATAAGGGAATTGATCCTCTCTGCCGAAATTCCGGCGGACATCAAGAGCGATATAGCGGAGGCGTACAAAAAGCTTTCGGAAGAATTCGGCGCGAAGAACGCCGATGTCGCCGTCCGTTCGTCCGCCACGGCGGAAGACTTGCCGGACGCGAGCTTCGCCGGACAACAGGAAACTTATCTGAATATTTCCGGGGAGAAGGCGACGATAGAAGCGGTCAAAAAATGTTTCGCTTCACTTTTCACCGACAGGGCGATTTCGTACCGCGAGGACAAAGGTTTTGACCATATGAAAACCTATCTTTCGGTCGGAGTCCAAAAAATGATTCGTTCGGACAAGGCATCTTCGGGAGTGATGTTCACCATAGATCCGGAAACCGGATTTGCCGGAACGGTCATCATCAACGGCTCATGGGGACTCGGGGACATGATAGTCCAAGGAGAAGTGATTCCCGACGAGTACAAAGTGTTCAAGCCGACCTTAAAGGAGGGGTATAGACCGATAATAGCGAGAACGCTCGGAACGAAGGAAAAAACCATGATTTACGGTTCCGGAAAGGCGGTGACTAAAATCGTGAAGACTTCCGACAAAAACAGAAGCAAGTTCACATTGACCGATGACGAAGTTTTAACGCTCGCCAAGTGGGGAACTCTGGTTGAGGAACACTACGACAAGCCGATGGATTTAGAGTGGGCGAAAGACGGCATGACGGGCGAGCTTTTCATAGTGCAAGCGAGACCCGAAACGGTTCATGGAACCAAGGAGGTGAATCAGATAGAGGACTACAAGATGATCTCGCATCCGGAGAAGGAGCTTGCGAAAGGAGCGTCCGTCGGCTCAAAGATAGCCGAAGGAAAAGCGAACGTGATTCTTTCCGTTGCCGGAATAAAGAGCTTCAAAAAAGGGGAAGTGCTCGTGACGAGAATGACCGACCCCGACTGGGAGCCGATAATGAAAATAGCCGCCGCCATCGTGACCGATGAAGGAGGACGCACTTCGCACGCGGCGATAGTCTCAAGAGAGCTCGGAATTCCGTGCATAGTGGGATCCGGAAATGCCACGAAAAAAATAAAACAGGGGCAATTCGTCACCGTTGACTGCTCAACCGGAGCGGACGGATACGTATGGCAGGGCAAGGCGGAGTGGGAGATTAAAAAGTACAATGTGAACCGCGAGGAGCGGCCGAAGACCAAAATAATGATGAATATCGGTTCTCCTGACGAAGCGTTTGAAGCGTCGTTCATTCCGAACGACGGAGTGGGGCTCGCGAGGGAAGAATTCATCATCGCTTCGCACATCGGAATGCATCCGTCGGCTTTGATAGATTTCAAAAAGCTCAAGGATAAAAAGCTTAAAAGAAAGATAGAGGAAAGGACCGCCGGATATGAAGACAAGGCGAAGTTCTATGTGGACAAACTCGCCGAGGGTGTCGCGCAGATAGCGGCGGCGTTTTATCCGAAACAAGTGATACTCCGTTTCTCCGACTTCAAAACGAACGAATACGCCGCGCTTCTTGGCGGAAGCTTATACGAAGGAGAAGAGTCAAATCCGATGATAGGCTGGAGGGGAGCTTCACGCTACAACGACGACCGCTTCAAAGAAGCTTTTGGGCTTGAATGCCTGGCGGTAAAGAAAGCGAGAGAAGAATTCGGACTGACGAATCTCGTTGTGATGGTTCCCTTCTGCCGGACGGCGGAAGAGGGAAGGGGAGTTATCGCCAAAATGAAGGAGAACGGGCTGGAACAGGGAAAGAACGGACTCAAGGTTTATGTGATGTGCGAAATACCGTCAAACGTCATAGAGGCCGACGAATTTCTGAAAATCTTTGACGGATTCAGCATTGGCTCAAACGACCTGACCCAGCTTGTTTTGGGAATAGACCGCGACAGCGCTTCTCTCGGCAAAATCGCCGACGAGCGCGACCCGGCGGTGAAATCGCTCGTTAAGACGGCCATAAAGGAAGCGAAGGCGAGAGGAAAATACATCGGCATTTGCGGTCAGGCGCCGTCGGATTATGAAGAGTTCGCTGTGTTTCTTGTTGAAGAAGGAATAGACAGCATGTCGCTGAATCCGGACACGGTCCTTAAAACAACCGAGGCGGTGCTTAAAAAGGAAAAGGAGATCGGAAAATAAACAATCAAAACCAAAATGAAAATAGCTTTCTTTGAAACGGAATCATGGGAAGAGGCTTATCTCATGGAAAAACTTGCCGGACATGAGGCGGATTTTTACGGAGGAAGGATAGACAAAGACAATATTCCGGAGAAAAAAGATTATGATGCTTTGTCAGTTTTCACGAACTGCGAGGTAAACAGGGAAGTGATTGAAGCGTTTCCCGGCCTGAAATTCATTTCCACGAGATCAACCGGATTTGACCACATAGACCTGGCGGCCGCGGCGGAGAAGGGAATCGTCGTCTCAAGCGTTCCGTCGTACGGAGAGAACACGGTTGCCGAATTCGCGTTCGCGCTGATACTTGCTCTTTCAAGGAAGATATTCAAATCGTTTGACCGCATAAAGGAGAGCGGTTCGTTTGATCTGGACGGACTTCAAGGATTTGACCTTAAAGGGAAAACCCTTGGGGTGGTGGGAACGGGTAAAATCGGCAAGCATGCCATAAAAATGGCGAAGGGATTTGATATGAACGTGGTGGCGTTTGACGCATACCCCGACGAAAAAATGGCTTCTGAGTACGGCGTAAAATACATGCCGTTTGAAGAGCTGCTCAAAACATCCGACGTCATCACTTTCCATGTTCCGGAATTGCCGAGCACGTTCCACATGATCAACGCGGGGAACATCAATCTAATAAAAAAGGGAGCCGTCATCATCAACACGGCGCGGGGAAGCGTGATAGAGACGGCGGCGCTCGTAAAAGCGCTGGATGAGGGAATAATCGGCGGAGCGGGGCTGGATGTGCTTGAAGAGGAGGTATTCACGAAAGACGTAAAGGACTTTCTGATAGACGGAACACCCAAAGAACACAATCTGGAAACAATACTTCAGAACCAAATGCTCGTGGATATGGACAACGTGATAATCACTCCGCATAACGCCTTCAATTCAAAAGAAGCGCTTATGAGGATATTGGACACGACCGTGCTGAACGTCACCTCGTTCGCTTCCGGAACTCCTCAGAACGAAGTTAAGGCGAAATAATGGGAAAGTTTTTCAATAAAACGAAAGCGGTGGTCAAAATACTCGTCGGAGTAATCGTGGCGTCTTTCGTCGGCTCGTTCATATCCATTTTCGCGATGCTCTTTACCGGCGCCGGCGCGCTCAGCTTCGCCCTCGGGATAATCATAATGATCGGAGCGGCCGCGTTTGGCGCTTTCATCGGCGGGAAGTGGGCGAGGAAAAACACCGCCGAGCTTGAGAGCGTCGCTCCAGTTGCCGTTTCGTCCGCCATAGTGTATCTTGCGGTCAATCTTGCGATATCGGCGGTGAGCAGCGTTCTGCCAGCGATGTTCGGCGGAGAAAAAGGGGGATTCTGGATACAGGCGGCGCAGGTTGCCGCCCAGTCTTTCGTCGTTTACGCCGCTTCACGGTCGGCGATGGCAAAAGCCTTGCCAAAAAAAGAAACCATGGAATAATTACCGGCTATGGGAATATTCAATCAGTTTAAAGAAGCGCACGAGGCGATGAAAAACATGAGCCCCGATGAAATAAGACAGATGATGGAACAGGCGAAAGAAACCCAAAGGATGCTGGACGACATGATAGAGAAGAAGGTGGAAAAGATGATAAAGGAAAAGGATTTGGTTTCGCGGGACGAAGTCAAAAGAATGCTGGAAAGATAACTAAAACGCCCCCTCCCGGGGGCGTTTTAAGCTTTGAAAAGAGCGAGGAAAGCCTTTATAATCCCGAAGAGCTTTATATTGGTTCGTATCGGCAAAGCCGATGCGTGCCCTCGCTCTGATAGTATAGGCGTTTATCCCTTAATTCTTATCGCTCGGGCCCGTAGTATAGTGGTAGCACGCGGCATTCGCATTGCCGAGACAGGGGTTCGATTCCCCTCGGGTCCACAGATCCCTCCGGAAGGAGGGATTTTTTGTATTTAGAATAAAGCTATAAAATTAAGAGGTGAAAAGACTCATCGCTGTTTTTGCGGTTTTTGCCTGCTTTTTGATTCCGGACTCGGCTTTCGCCAGAGATTACGGATACCGGTCAATGGAAATAGAATATGCCGTGAACGCCGACTCAAGTGATTGACGGAGAAACGGGAAAAGAACTCCGCCGTTCGCTTTGGGAACTTGATAAAACCGACCCGGACAGCTGGGGGTCTTATTACGTTGAAAGCTCGGGCAATTACGAAAACGTTTACTGGTATTACAATCTCGCCGACACGGAGCATACGTGGGAGGTTAAATACACGATGCACGGGGCGATATCGTTCATGGATGAATTTGACGAACTGTATTGGGACGCCATCGGCAATGAATTTGAAAAGGGAGTGGAGAGAGTGAAAGTGACGGTAAGGATTCCGGAAGGAGCGAGCGCCGGAGACTTGAGGTTTGCCATGTACGGCGATCACATGACTAACGCAGAAGTTGCCGACGCGCGGACGTTTGTCTTTGAAGCGGAGAACGTTCTGCCAAGGGAATATTTCACCGTTGCCGCCGGGTGGCCAAAGGGGCTTATTGATGAAAAATCTTTCATAAAAGACTGGTTCCTGATCCACTGGCAGGGAATTTTGGCCGTGGCGCTGATTCCCGCGTTCATAATCGCGTGGAAGATAATCATTAAGAGAAGGAAGAGCGGTTCAAGGGTGATAGTGCCCCATTACGAACCGGCGAGAGGGATGAAGCCCGCCGAGGTGGAATATTTTTTCCACGGATTTAATTCCGCGGGATCGTGGTCGGCGACAGCCGTAGACCTTGCCGAGAGAGGATACGTACGAATTGAAGAAAGGGAACCGTCCAAAAGCGAAATGAGCACGCAGAAAATCGCGAACGCGGCAATCAAAATCATCATCGGAATCCCGGCCGGAATGCTTGCCATGTTCGCCATATCGGGCATCATCTCCATCGCGACGGATTTAGGCGACCAATGGGAGGCGATATTCATGGCTTTGCCGACTCTCGTCGCCGGATTTGCTTCTTTCTCCATGTTCAGGATTGTTTTCGGAAAAGGGAAAATATCCGCCGTTCCGAATCCGCTTTTTTACGTGATAAAAAGAACCGACAAAAAGGAAGGAGCCGATATTTCAAGATACGAGAGGATTTTGATGGAGGCCATGTTTTTAAGAGGTGATTTTGATTTGACGGCGATGAGACAAAGCAGCGAATCCATAAGGCTTTCATCCGACATGGCTCTGGCGGGAAAAGCTTTGTCCGAAGATTTTGACCCGGCGGAAGGACTGAGAGTAAAACGGGGCGCGAAGCAGATATTAACCGTAGTCGGTTTGGTCTTCGCATGTTTCTTCGGTTTTATCATAGTGATAAGCGCGATAGTGCCGGTTTCGCCCTTGCTCGGAGTTATTATCATCGGGGCGCTCATAACCGCCACTATACTGGCGGCGGGAACGCGTTACACCGAAGAAGGAAGGAGGGTGAGGGACGAGCTCCTGGGATTCAAGCTCTACATTGAAACAGCGGATAAGTATCGGATGCAGAATCTGACGCCGGACCTGTTCGGAAAATATTTGGCATATGCGATGATATTCGGACTGGAAAAGGAGTGGGCAGTCGCTTTTGAGGGAATAAACGTTTCTTCGCCTTCGTGGTATGCGGGTTCATCATCTTTCTCGACCTCGGGAGGCTCTTTGGGCTTTTCTTCGGCGGCATTCACTTCCGGATTCTCGGCATCATTCTCATCCATGTTCGCTTCGGCTACCGGAACGTCATCTTCCGGCGGCGGGGGAGGCTCCGGCGGAGGAGGTTCTTCCGGCGGGGGAGGGGGCGGAGGCGGAGGAGGAGCGAGCTGATCCCCTTTTTGCCAGCAGCCCGATAAAAAGATAAAAATAGAGATAATGCACTTAGCGATAATGCCTGATGGCAATAGGCGTTGGGCCAAAGAAAAAGGGCTACCCGCGCTTATGGGCCATAAAGCCGGAGCGGAAACCATGGAGAACATCATCTATGCCGCTTTTGACCTTGGAGTGACGCATCTCACAATATGGGGTGCTTCGGTTGTGAACATCACTGAGCGGACGAAGGAAGAAACGGAATTTTTATTTTCTGTTTTTGAGAGATCGTTCAACAGGCTTGCCGGTTCAAAAAGACTGAAAGACGCGCGGGCGCGCGTGGAGATAATCGGGGAATGGAGAAATTATTTTCCGGAGAGTCTTATAGCCGCGTGCGACAACCTGATCGGCGCCACGAAAGACGGAGACGGACCGATGCTCACTTTTGCGCTCGCTTACAGCGGAACGGGAGAGATGGTCGGAGCGGTAAAAAAGATAGCGGATAAAAAATCGGAAGATCCCGGATTTGAAATAACGAAGGAAAGCCTTAAGGAAAACCTGATGACGGCGAAACTGCCGGCGGTTGACCTTGTGATACGCACCGGAGGAGAGCCTCATTGGTCGGACGGATTCATGATGTGGGACACGGCGAATTCCCAATTGTATTTCACGGAAACCCTCTGGCCGGCTTTTTCAGAAGAAGAATTCAGGCGCGCGATCGGCAACTTTAGCGTGACCGAGAGAAGAATGGGAAAATAAAAGCAATGGACGATCGGACCGAGAAATTGAAAGCTATAAGGGATGATGTCTGGAACCTGAAAGAATCGCCCCTTTACGCAGACCGGATGAAAAACGGCGCGTTTGCCGTTTTGGGAGAAGGGGACCATTACGCGAAAATAATGTTCATAGGGGAAGCTCCCGGAAAAAACGAGGCGGAAACAGGCAGGCCATTTTGCGGCGCGGCTGGAAAGGTGCTTGACGAACTTTTGGAATCGGCGGGAATAAATAGGTCCCAGGTTTACATAACGAACATCGTTAAGGACAGGCCGCCGGGAAACCGCGATCCGTTTCCCGATGAGATAGAGATCTACGCGCCGTTTTTGGACAGGCAGATAGAAGCAATACAGCCTAAGGTGATAGCGACCCTCGGCAGATTTTCCATGGATTACATAATGAGGAAGTTCGGGCTTGCGGAACTGATAGAGCCGATAAGCCGGGCCCATGGCAGGGAATTCGAGGCAAAAGCGGGCTATGGCAAGGTAAATATATTGCCTTTGTACCACCCGGCGGTTGCAGTCTATGACAGGTCGAAGCTTGGGGAGCTAAAGGAAGATTTCAAAAGGCTTTCAGAATATTCATAAACGATGAGAAAAACGATTTTGGCCCTTCTCCTGGTTTTTACGGCTGCCGCAGCCGCGGCTTTCGCGTGGCAGGGATTTACCGTGAGCACCAGAAGGCTTACCGCCACCATTTCGGAAGCGGAAATCCCGGCGCCGGAGCCGGAAAACAAGACGGCATCGCTCACGTTTTTCGGCGACATAATGTTGGACAGGCAAGTTTACAATCTTGCCGTGAGAAACGGGGACTTGGGATATTCATTTGCGAACATTGAAAATATTTTTTCCCTTTCGGACGCGAACGTGGCCAATATTGAAGGGCCGATAACTTCTTTTGAATCGGAGGCGGCAAAAACCAACGGAATGAGATTCACCATCAGTCCGGCTTTCGTTCAGGAGCTTAAGGAGAGATTATTGGCGCTCAGCCTTGCCAACAATCACACGTTGGATTTCGGCGAGGACGGCCTCCGGCAGACTAAAAAGAATCTGTCGGACGGAGGCATAACTTTTTTCGGGGATTATGACAACAGGGGAGACAATGTATCCGCGGTGATTGCCGTGAAGGAAATAAAGTTCGGCCTTGTCGGATATCACGCTCTTTCCGGAAAGAATTTTGCGAACGTCATTCTGGACATCAAAAAACTCAAAGAGACAACCGACTTCGTCATAGTGGCGCCCCATTGGGGAGAGGAGTATGAACTTATGCCGTCCGAAAACCAAAAACGCGAAGCGAGGCTTTTCATAGACGCGGGAGCGGACGCGGTAATCGGAGGCCATCCGCACGTCATTCAACCGGCGGAAATTTACAAAGGAAAAGCGATTTTCTACAGCCTCGGCAATTTCGTGTTTGACCAATACTTTTCCGAAGATACGATGAAAGGAATCGCCGTAAGGCTGGAACTTAAAGAAGCCGATGGAGCGCTTTCACCGTCTTACGAAATAATCCCGATACAAGGAAACAGGATGAGCCAGCCGGCGCTGATGGAGCAGGGAGGCGCCGACAGCCTGCTTGAGGATTTTGCCGGTAATTCTTCCGTTACGGAGGAAAAGCGGGAAGAAATGAGGCTTTTCCACAGGCTGACTCCCTAAAACTCCTGAAAAACAGGGCGATTTTTGGTATAATTTCAAAGAACAGAAAGGTCGCTCAAATAAAAGCAAAAAACAGATATACAAATGTTGGTTCAAAGCTGGTTGGACGCGCTCGTGAATTCTCTTATGGGCGTTCTTGACGACATTATCGGCTTCATACCCGATCTCGTCGGAGCGATCATATTGCTTATCGTCGGACTCATTGTCGCGAGAGCGCTTGAGTTCGCGATTGAAAAAGTAATATCCCTCGTGAGGCTTGATTCCGCCTTGAGAAAGATTGGTCTTGACCGTTATCTTCAAAGGGCGGGTATCGGTTTGAACTCCGGAAGATTCCTCGGAAAAATCGCCTACTGGATAATCCTTATTATCTTCACGGTGGGCATTGCCGACATACTCGGCCTTTCCACTTTATCGATCTTCATTACTTCGGCTCTCGGATGGGTGTTTACCAGTCTCATCGCCGCCGTCCTTATTCTTCTCGTTGCCGCGTTTATCGCGCAATTCCTGAAGAAGCTCGTGAACGCTTCCGTTTTGGGAGCGAAACTTCACTCCGCCAAGTTCCTCGGATCGGTCACCTGGTGGGTGGTCATGGTCTTTGGAGCCGTTGCGGCGCTGAAGCAATTGGGCGTTGATACCGGACTCATTGAGAGCACCTTGATGAGCTTCATTGTCGCCGCTCCGCTCGCTATCGGACTTGCCTTCGGACTTGCCTTCGGACTCGGAGGAAAGAAGCAGGCGGAAGAGATTTTGGAGCGTTTGGAAGACAAACTGGAGAATCGCTAAAAACGGCTATTTTCCTGGTGTTTTCACACAAACAACCCCTTGACAGGGGTTGTTTGTTCTATATACTTTACTCTTGTAGATGTTGATGCTGCACAAGCTAAGGAATGGTCCAATTTAAGCGCGGATTTATCCGGCTTTGAGAAGACCGCTCCGAGAGCGGTTTTTATGTCCCGAACGGCTGAAACGACCGAAGCTTGAAAAACGAAAAGTCAAAGTCCTTCAAAATTTTTCTTTGAAAAACTTTGAAGGATAAATCCACGGATTAGCAGTCCGTGGTACGTTCCACCGAATAATAACAAGTGCGTTTGGTGGAACATTGCAGTGTAAAGCATTCAGTCCGACGAAAGTCGGACCTAAATAAGCTTCTAAATGATCGGTTTATTCATTTAAGGGCGTATGGTGGATGCCTTGACATGGAATGGCGATGAAGGACGCTGTGTAGCGGCGATATCTTCGGTGAGGCGTGTAACGGCCTTCGACCCGGAGGTTTCCGAATGGGGCAACCCGGTTAGGCAAACCCTAATCATCTTCGCGCGTAAGACGCGAAGGAGCTGACCCGCTGAAGTGAAACATCTCAGTAAGCGGAGGAAAGGAGAACGAAGTTATTCCCCAAGTAGCGGCGAGCGAAAAGGGAAGAGCCCAAACCACATGATGTAAAGGAATTTATTCCGATACCTGAGTGGTGTAGTAAGATAGGAATATTCTTTCCATAACGGTGTCACGCTCGTGATTCGTCACGAGGGGGACGCCGTTATGGATGGAGGAAAGTTACAAATTGGTTTGTTAGCGGAACGGACTGGAAAGTCCGGCCATAGAAAGTGAAAGCCTTGTACGCGAAAACAGACCAACTTTCTTGTTTCTAATCTTGAGTACTTCGAGGAATGAAAACCTCGGAGGAATCATCCCGAACTATCGGGAAAGGCTAAATACATTCCATGATCGATAGCGAACTAGTACCGTGAGGGAAAGGTGAAAAGCAGCCCGGGAGGGCGGTGAAATAGAACTGAAACCATATGCTTACAAGGACTCGGAGCTCTAACGTCGCAAGACGCAGAGTGACGTGGTGCCTATTGAAGAATGAGCCAACGACTTATTGTCGGTTGCCGGTTAATTCCACTCAGTGGAAGCAGCCATAGGGAAACCAAGTGTGAATAGCGCGCGTCCGTCCTTCGGGACGAGACAGGTAGCCGACAATAGACCCGAAGCCAAGCGAGCTTGCCCTGGCCAGGATGAACTCCGCGGAAACGCGGCGGGAGGTCCGTACCGGTTGGTTGTTCAAAACCTTCGGATGAGCTGGGGTAAGAAGTGAAAAGCTAATCGAGCTTGGTAATAGCTGGTTCTCTCCGAAATAGTTTTAGGACTAGCGCTGGATAAAACCCTTACGGGGGTAGAGCTACTGGTTTGGTGGTAAAGGGCGCAAGCTCGGCCTCCGATTCAAACTCCGAATACCGTAAGGGGAAACTCCGGCAGTCAGACTGTGGGGGATAAGCTCCATGGTCAAAAGGGAAACAGCCCAGACCGCAATCTAAGGTCCCTAAATTTTCGCTAAGTGTAAAAGGCAGTGTCACGCCGCTGACAGATAGGAGGTTGGCTCAGAGGTAGCCATCCTTTAAAAAGTGTGTAACAACTTACTATTCGATGGCGTGATGCGCCGAAAATGTATCGGGGCTAAGCGAAATACCGACGATGCGGATTTCGTCCTTTATTGGACGGAGTGGTAGGAGAGCATTTTAATCGCGCTGAAGGTTGACCCGTGAGGGCGACTGGAGCGTTTAGAAGAGATAATGTTGGCATGAGTAACCCGCTTATTTAGTGAGAAACTAGATCCCCGAAAATCCAAGGTTTCCGTAGCAATGGCAATCAACTACGGGTTAGGCGGCCCTAAGGCGATGGCGAAAGCCGCAGCTGATGGACAGCCGGTTAATATTCCGGCCCTTCCGTACGTTTCGATGGAGGGACGAAGCACAGTAGGTCACGTGCCTTAATGGTTTGGCATCTTTGACTAAGAGAGGAACGCAAGGCAAATCCGGCGTTCATCCGTCGCAAGGCGGGCTCTCAAGGGTAAAAGCGAGGTGGAGGTTTTCCTCTGCCAAGGTGGTCGAGCGCGCTTCCGCGAAAAACTTCTAAGGTTAAACGTATGGAATCCGTACCGGAAACCGACACAGGTGGATAGGGCGAGCAGCCCAAGGGGTACGAGTGAGTTCTCCTTAAGGAACTCGGCAAAACAGCGACCGTAAGTTAGCGATAAGGTCTGCCCTCTTCGGAGGGCCGCAGCTAAAGAATTCCTGGCAACTGTTTATTAAAAACACAGCTCCCTGCGAACTCGCAAGAGGATGTATAGGGGGTGACGCCTGACCGATGCGAGAAGGTCAAGCTTGGGGGTGAATTTCTGCCGCAAGGCAGGGGTTTGCTCACTGAGTTAAGCCCTCGTCAATGTCCGCGGTAACTATAACCGTGTTAAAGTAGCGCAATTCCTTTTCGGGTAAGTTCCGAAGCGCATGAATGGCGTAATGATCAGGAAACTGTCTCAAGGAGAAGCTCGGTGAAAATGCGATTCCAGTGAAGACGCTGGATACCTGCAGCTAGACAAAAAGACCCCAGGAGCTTTACTGTAGCTTGGTATTGGCTCTATGACTTGGATGCGTAGCGTAGTGACGAGAGATTGAAACCATGTTTTTGGATGTGGCGGACTCGACAATGAAACAGTCATCTTTCAAGTTTTAGAATCTAACCTTAGAGGCAAAAACTATAGGGAACAGTGCCTGGTGGGCAGTTTTTCTGGGGCGGAATCCTCCAAAAGAGTAACGGAGGAATTTATTAAGGTCGGCTAGGGCCGGATGGAAATCGGCCCGATTGTGTAAAGGCATAAGCCGGCTTAACTGCAAGACCCACAAGTCGAGCAGATGCGAAAGCAGAACTTAGTGACCCGACGGCTCTTTGTAGAAAGGCCGGAGACAATGGATAAAAGCTACCCTGGGGATAACAGGCTGGTGATGCCCGAGCGTCCATAGCGACGGCATCGCTCGGCACCTCGATGTCGGCTCATCCTAGCGCGGGGCTGGAGAAGGTCCCAAGCGTGTGGCTGTTCGCCACTTAAAAGGATACGCGAGCTGGGTTTAAACCGTCGTGAGACAGGTTGGTCTTTATCTGCTGCAGGCGTGTAAGCACTTGAGGAAAGTCGACCCTAGTACGAGAGGACCGGGTTGAACGAGCCTCTGGTCTATGAGCTTTGGTACCAACTGAATCGCTCAGTAGCTATGCTCGGAAGGGATAAGCGCTGAAAGCATATAAGCGCGAAGCCTATTCCAAGATAAGGTGCAGGCCCCTGATAGATGATCAGGTTGATAGGCTCAAGGTGTAAGGCGGGCAACCGTTTTAGCCGAAGAGTACTAAAAGGCCGCGGAATGAGCCGATCATTTAGAAAATTATTGGCAATACACTGTTCCCAGACGCAAACAATCAGGTTTGCTACGGGATAAATTGACTTTTCGTTATTTGCAAGCTAACATCTACATGCTTGGTATCAATCGCTGGTTGTCCCACCCGATCCCATTCCGAACTCGGAAGTGAAAGATCAGCGGAGCGATGATAGTTCCTTTGTGGGCGAAAGTAGCTTTACCAGGTATTTATCAAAATGACCGCCGAACAGGCGGTCTTTTTGATAAATGAGACTTCTAAATTCCTACTGCGACAGCCGAACGCTCACTCGGAGTACCCGTTTCACTGTAACGTACACCTTCGTTCGCGTTCGGCTCGTCTCGCTACGGAATTTAGAAGTCTTTAAATCAGTCTCTATTTCATACTACTGAAACTGCACTCAAAATAAAGGATTTGGGCTTGGTTTATTTTATTGCCACTTTGCCGCGAAAACCCCTTTATTTATGGGGGTAAATTGGACTTTTGAAGGGCAATAATTTAAGTTGAATCCAAGGACTAATGAGGCTTCTGAAGCGCGCCATATACGGAGTGATAATACTCGGAACGGTTTTCGCCGTTATTTTATCCATAGGCGATTCTTTCATGAACGAAAATCCGACCTGTTCCGACGGCAGAAAAAACCAGGGGGAGTTACGCGTTGACTGCGGAGGGCCGTGCCATCCCTGCGGAGCGGCTAACCAAATAGTCATTTCCGACAGGGGAGTTTTCACGCACGACGACATCGGCAAAACTAGCTTTTACGTCGCGTTCAGCAATCCGAGCGGTGATTATTGGGTACGGAGCTTTAAATACAAAATTCACGTTTATGATTCTTACAACACCCTGATAAGCACCATGAACGGCGCTTCATCCATTCCTCCCGCCGCCATCACCGACAAGGGGCTGGTTCCGGGATTGGCGAGAGCGGTGGTTGTCGCGGCGAATGTCTCTCCGATAGACGCCGTCCGGACCGATATTGAAGTGAGCGATGAAGAATGGGTTTCGGCTTCCGCGTACGCCGATAACGGCTTGAGTATCGGAAGCGTGAGGTTTGCCGGAGACGGAGAGCGGGTGACTGTTACGGGAACGGTAAGAAACAACACACCCGATTATCTATCCGGAGTTTTTGCGGGGGTTGTTTTCAGGGACAGCGCCGGAAAAGCCATCGGCGTCTCATCCGCCGAGGTCGGAAGCATGTCTCCGCTTTCCGCCAAAAATTTTGAGATATTCTGGCGCGCCGAGGGCAGCAGACTTCCGAGTTCCGACAAGAGTGAAATATTCGCGGAAAAGAAATGATCGGATTTTTGAAACGGGCGGACTGGCTGTTGAACGCTTCGGTGGTATTTCTCTCCGCGGCGGGACTTTTGGTTTTGGCTTCAAGCGGGCCGGATTTATTCGCGAAGCAGGCGGTTTTTTTCGCGGTCGGATTTGCTTTCATGATCGCCGCTCCGCTCTTTGACTTTCGCCATCTCGTCAATTACCGCTGGCTCATCCTTTCCGTTCTCGCCTTGAGCGTGATTCTTCTTCTTTCGGTCCATTTTTTCGGAGTGGAGGTGAGCGGGAGTAAGAGTTGGCTTGATTTCAAGTTGTTCAGGATACAGCCGTCGGAATTCGCGAAAGTCGCGCTTATAACCGTTCTCTCCGCTTTTTTCAGCCAGAGGCATATCGCCATCAAACGGCCTTTGACTATCCTGGGCTCATTCGCTTATTTCATAATTCCCGCCGTGCTCATTCTTACGGAACCCGATCTCGGTTCCACTCTGATACTTTTCGGAATATGGTTCGGATTTCTTCTTGTCGCCGGACTGCCGGCGAAATACGTCGCGGCGGGAGTCGCTCTTTTCGCTCTCGTGGGAGCGGCGGCGTGGAACGTCGGATTTAAGGATTACCAAAAAGACAGAATTCTCGCTGTGTTTAATCCGGAGGCGGACCCGCTCGGAGTGAACTACAATGTCATACAGTCAAAAAACGCCATCGGCTCTGCCGGATTTTTCGGCAAGGGGTTCAAACAGGGAGAAATAGTGCAGCTCGGATTCTTGCCGGCGGCGCAAACCGACTTCGCTTTTGCTTCGTTCACCGAAGAGTGGGGGATACTGGGAGGGACGCTTATCATCATCGCGTTCGCGTTTCTAATGTGGAGAGTGTCGGCGATAGGTTCGGCTTCCGAAGACAATTTCAGCAAGTTCATTTGTCTAGGAACTATGATATTCTTAGGACTGCAGTTCGCGGTTAACATGGGTTCCGTTGTCGGATTCACGCCGGTTATCGGAGTCGCGTTTCCTTTTCTTTCCGCGGGAGGGTCGAACCTCATAGTATCAATGTTTTTGCTGGGAATTGTTCAAAATATCGCTTCGCGGAGGACGGCTTAAGTCCCTGCTTTCCGTCGCCGTGCTCACGGCGCTTGCCGCAGCCGCCATCATCAATTTTTCGAAACCGGAGGAACAGCCGGTATATCCCGTGAGGACGATAACCGTTCCCGAGGGATACAACTCTTTCCAGGTGGATAAGCTCCTTTTTGATAACCGAATAATCGCCGAAGAAGGATCTCTGGCTTCGCTCGACCCCGGAGAGTTCGGGGGATACTGGTTCCTTGAGGGAGTCGATTCCCTTGAAGGTTTCCTTTTCCCGGACACATACGAGTTTTATGAACAATCGTCCCCGGAGGTGGTGGCGCGCAAATTTCTGGAAAATTGGAACAATAAAGCGTCGGTCCTCTTTATAAGCAGGGAATCGGTGATGGATCAGCTTACGGCAGCATCAATAATCGAGAGGGAAATACATAACAACCAGACCGAAAGGGCCACGGTGGCGGGAATCGTTTACAAGAGGATTAGGGAGGGGATGCCTCTTCAGATGGATGCCACTCTTTGCTACATCAAGGACAAATTCGGGTGTGGCCGAGTTATCCCCAGCGACAAAGAGGCGGATTCCCTTTATAATACCTACAAGAACAAGGGCTTGCCTCCCGGTCCAATCTCCAACCCGGGCCTCTCGGCCATAAAGGCGGCCATTTTTCCAAAAAGCTCGGAATATTGGTATTTCATATCCGATCCGGAGACCGGCAAGACGGTCTTCGCTAAGACTCTTGACGAGCACACTCAAAATATCGTTAAATACCTAAGATAAACTCATCTCTTAACCCAAAAACCAAGCTTGGAGGGTTTTTTATTGTCCATGCCAAAACAAAAAGCCAAAGTGTTTTCCTCGCATCCCGGCTCGTTTGTGAGGGAACCGGATTTAGTATCAATACAAACAGAGTCGTTTAACTGGTTTAAAGAAAAGGGGCTCAAGGAGCTTCTAAAGGAAGTTTCTCCCATAAGCGACTATTCCGGAAAGGAATTTGAGCTGAATTTCAAGGATTTCTACTTTGACGAGCCGAAATTCTCAATAGAGGAGGTGAAAGACAAGGCCTTGACCTACGAGGCCCCGCTTCGCATGACCGTGGAGCTCACAAACCTCATCACCAAAAAGAGGACCGAACAGGAAATCTACTTCGGCGACTTTCCCATAATGACCAAAAGGGGAACCTTCATTATAAACGGCGTTGAGCGCGTCATTATTTCCCAACTTGTCCGTTCTCCCGGCGTTTATTTCGTCGCCGATACCCTTCGCGGACAAAGATTTTTCGGAGCCAAGATAATCCCGAATAGAGGAGCCTGGATAGAGTTTGCCACCGATTACGACGGTACGATACAGGTAAAAATAGACCGCCACAGAAAAGTGCCGGCGACTTCTTTCCTCCGCGTTTTCGGATTTGAAACCGAAGAAGCGATAAAAGCCGCTTTCTCCGGAGAGAAAGAGCTCGCGGCGATAGAAGCGACGCTCAAGAAGGACGCCGCCAAGACTCCCGCCGAAAGCTATATGGAAATTTACCGCAGGCTTCGCCCTGGCGATTTGGCGACCGCGGATGCCGCGAAGTCACTGATTAATTCCATGTTCAAGAGAGAAGACAGATACGACCTTTCCGAAGTCGGACGTTTCAAAATAAACCAGAGGCTGGGAATCAACGAATCTTCCGAGAGGCTCCTTTCTCAGGATGACATCATCAGGATAATCAAGGAGATAATCGCCTTGAACGACGATTCAAGAGCGAAGGAAGACGACATTGACCATCTCGGAAACCGCAGAGTGCGCGCCGTCGGCGAGCTTTTGCAGATGAGAATGAGGCTCGGCTTCAGCAGAATGAGAAGGATAGTCCAGGACAGGATGTCCACTTTGGAAAAAACGACTTTGACTCCGGTCCAGCTCGTGAACGTGAGGCCTTTAATCGCTTCCGTCCGCGATTTCTTCGCGACTTCTTCCATGTCGCAGTTCATGGACCAGGTGAATCCTCTCACTGAGCTTGAACATAAGAGAAGAATCTCCGCGCTTGGTCCCGGAGGGCTCACTAAAGAAAGGGCCGGATTTGAGGTGCGCGATGTTCACTCTTCCCATTATGGAAGGCTTTGCCCGATCCAGACCCCGGAAGGACAGAACATCGGACTCATTAACTATCTTTCCATATTCTCCCGCACCAACAAGCACGGATTCATTGAGGCTCCTTACATCAAACTTGAAAAAGGAAAGATCACCAAGGAGGTTGTTTGGCTGGACGCTTTTGAAGAAGAAAAGCACAAGATAGTGCATTCCGGAGAAAAGCTTGATTTGGAAAAGGGAATTTTGAAGAACAAAATCGTGGAAGCCCGCTTTGCCGGAAAGCCGACCAATATTCCGAGAGAAGAAGCCGACCTTATGGACGTTTCGCCCGCGGAAATCCTTTCCGTCGGAGCCTCGCTCATTCCCTTCCTTGAAAACGACGACGCCAAACGCGCGCTCATGGGATCAAACATGCAGAAGCAGGCGGTTCCGTCCCTTAAGCCCGAAATTCCGCTTGTCGGAACCGGTATGGAAAAGAAGGCCGCGTATGATTCCGGACACGTGATCATCGCCGAAGAGGATGGTGTGGTTCAGGTCGCCGATGCTTCGCATATAGTCATTCTTGAAGAAGGCGGAAACAAGCGCGAATACAAGCTGGAAAAATTCAGGATGACGAACCAGTATATCGCCTTTTCGTACAAGCCGACCGTGATGGTCGGAGATAAAGTGAAGAAAGGAGACGTCATCGGAGACGGACCTTCCACCAAAGACGGCGTGCTCGCCCTTGGGCAGAACCTCACCGTTGCTTTCGTTTCTTGGGAAGGAGCAAACTACGAAGACGCCATTATCATCTCGGAACGTGTCGTCCAGCAGGACAGATACACTTCCGTTCACATTGAAGACTTTATTTGCGACGTCCGCGACACGAAGCTCGGACCTGAAATAACCACTCCCGACATTCCGAACGTTTCGGAAGACAAGCTTAAAAACCTTGATGAAGAAGGCATAGTCCGCATCGGCGCCGAGGTTTTGGCGGGAGATATTTTGGTCGGCAAAATTTCACCGAAGGGCGAAGCCGAACTCACTTCCGAAGAAAGGCTTTTGCGCGCGATATTCGGCGAAAAAGCGAGAGACGTCAAAGATACCTCGCTCACCGTTCCGCACGGCAAAAGCGGAAGGATCGTCGGCGTCAGGATTTTTGACCGTGAAAAAGGAGATAAGCTTGATCCGGGCGTCATCAGAAGAATACAGGTCCAGGTCGCCTCGCTCCGCAACATTCAGGCGGGAGACAAGATGGCGGGACGCCACGGAAACAAAGGCGTTATCTCGCAAATCAGGCCGGTTGAAGATATGCCGTTCCTGGAGGACGGAACGCCGGTGGATATCGTTTTGAACCCGCTTGGCGTCGCGAGCCGCATGAACCTTGGACAAATTTTGGAAACTCACCTCGGCTGGGCGGCGGAAAAACTCGGATACGTGGCACATACGCCCGCGCTTTCCGGAGCCACCGAAGACGAAATCAGGGAAGAACTTAAGAAAGCCGGGATACCGGAAGACGGAAAAGTCACTTTGTATGACGGACGCACCGGACAGTTGTTCAACGGAAAGGCGACTGTCGGCAGAATATACATGCTGAAGCTGAACCATATGGTTTTGGACAAGGTCCATATGAGGTCCATCGGTCCTTACAGCCTTATCACCCAGCAGCCTTTGGGAGGAAAAGCCCAGTTCGGCGGACAGCGTTTCGGAGAAATGGAAGTGTGGGCTCTTGAAGGATACGGCGCTTCGCACACCCTGCAGGAAATGCTCACCATCAAATCGGACGACGTGCTTGGAAGATCCGCCGCTTACGAAGCGATAGTCAGGAACGAGAAAATAAAGCAGCCGAATATTCCCGCGACCTTCAACGTAATGACGAGCGAGCTTAAAGCGTTGGGACTCAACATTGAACTTCTTTCCGACGGCGCGGAAGAAGAGGAACAAAACCAAAACGAAGAATAAACATGGACAACTTTCATTCCATAAGGATTAAGGTCGCGTCTCCGGAGGAAATACTTCGCTGGTCTTACGGCGAGATAACCAAGCCGGAAACCATCAACTACAGAACCCAGCGTCCCGAAAAAGACGGACTTTTTTCCGAGCGTATTTTCGGACCAACGAAAGACTATGAGTGCTATTGCGGAAAATACAAAAAAGTCCGCTATAAGGGAATAAAGTGCGACAAGTGCGGGGTTGAAGTAACCCGCTCGTCCGTCCGCCGCGAAAGGATGGGGCATATCTCCCTTGCCGCCCCCGTCGCGCACATTTGGTTTTTGAGAAGCGTTCCTTCAAGGATCGGGCTTGCCATAAACGTTCCCGTTTCCAAGCTGGAAAAAGTCATTTATTACGCCGCTTTCATCGTTGTTTCTGTTGACGAAGAGGCGAGAAAAGCCGCTCTCGCGGAAATAGACAGAGAGCTCAAGTCCAGAAGAAAGACCGAAGACGAAATCAAGGACGAGCTTGAAGTCGCCGCCGAACAGACTCGCCAGACCTTGAAAGATCTTCGTCCCGGAATGGTGCTTTCCGAAACCGAATACCACAGCCTTTCCAGAAGGTTTGGAGACGTTTTCGTTTCCATGAGCGGAGCAGAAGGCGTCCGTAAAGTTTTGCAAGACGTTGACGTTGACAAGGAAATAAAGGCGATAGAAAAGGAATTTGGAAAAACCGAGGACGCGAATCGCAGGCAGCATCTTTCCCGCCGCCTCAAGTTCTTCTCTTCCATGCAGAGGAGCGGAGTGAGGCCCGAATGGATGATAATGACGGAGCTTCCCGTGCTTCCGCCAGATCTTCGGCCTATGGTCGCTTTGGACGGAGGCAGATATGCCACATCCGATTTGAACGACCTCTACAGAAGGGTTATCAACCGCAACAACAGACTTAAGAAACTTTTGGAACTCAACGCTCCCGACATTATTGTCGTGAACGAAAAGAGAATGCTTCAGGAAGCCGTTGACGCGCTTATAGACAACACCGCGAGAATGGGACGCGCCCAGCTTACTTCCAGAAGGAGGCCTCTTCGCTCTCTCGCCGACATGCTTAAAGGAAAGCAGGGAAGATTCAGGCAAAATCTTCTCGGAAAACGCGTTGACTATTCCGGACGCTCTGTAATCGTGGTCGGACCGAAGCTTCGCTACGACGAATGCGGACTACCGAAGAAAATGGCCCTGGAGCTTTTCAAGCCGTTTGTCATCAGTAAGATATTGGAAAGGGGACTTGCGCACAACATAAAGAACGCGAACAGACTCATAGAGTTCGGACCCGCCGAAGTCTGGGAAATTTTGGAAGAAGTCATTAGGGATAGGTATGTTCTCTTGAACAGAGCGCCGACTTTGCACAGATTGGGCATTCAGGCGTTCAAGCCGAGCCTCATTGAAGACCTTACTATCCAGATCCCTCCGCTTGTCTGTTCCGGATTCAACGCTGACTTTGACGGAGACCAGATGGCCGTGCATTTGCCGCTGACCGAAGAGGGCCAGGCGGAAGCGGGCAATCTGATGCTTTCCAGCAAAAACATTCTGAAACCGGCTTCCGGAAGCCCGGTTCCGGGACCGTGGAATGATATAGTGCTCGGACTTTTCTTCTTGACCGAAGAAGATCCTGAAGCGCTTGGCGCCGGAAAGATGTTCTCAAGTGAATCGGAAGCTAAGCTCGCTTATGAGTTCGGAGAATTGGCGCTCGGAGCCCCGATTAAAATCGGAAAAGATTTCGCGACCACTGTCGGAAGGGTAATCTTCAACGAAGCGATTCCCGACGATTTCGGATACGTGAATCACGCGCTCACCAAGAAAGCCTTAAACCAGTTTTTCGCCGACGTGATAGAAAAATACGGCTTTGAGGAAACCAACAACGTTTTGCACAAGATATCCCAGCTCGGATTCCAGTACGCCACCAATTCCGGAATCACCTGGAGTATGGCGGATCTCAAGGTTCCCGAAGAAAAGAAGGCGATATTGGATGAAGCCCACAAGAAAGTGGACACCATTGATGAACAGTACCAGGACGGACTTTTGACCAATGAAGAAAGGAGAGCGAGGGTCATTGAAATCTGGAATGACGCCAAATCCCGAGTTGAAAAAGTCGTGTCTACCGCGCTTGATCCCAAGAACTCCGTTTATAAGATCATCTCCTCCGGAGCCCGCGGAAGCTGGGAGCAGATAAACCAGATGATGGGAATGAGAGGACTTGTGAAGAACCCGAAGGGTGAGACTATAGACCTTCCGGTCACTTCCTCGTACAAGGAAGGCTTTACCCCTCTCCAGTACTTCAACTCCGTTCACGGAAACAGAAAAGGTTTGGTTGACACCGCTTTGAAGACAGCCGAAGCCGGATATCTTACGAGGCGTATGATAGACGTTGCTCAGGACGTTATAATCAGGGAAGACGACTGCAAGACGAAGGATGGAATAGAAGTGAAGCGCGATGACGGAAACGAGTTCGGACACAAGTTCTCCGACAGGATATTCTCAAGGACTTTGGCGGAGGATGTTAAGTCCGGCGGAAAAATAATCGCCAAGGCGGGCGAAGCGATAACGATGAAGCTCGCGAAAGAAATTGAAAGCTCCGACGCCGAATCGGTGAAGATAAGGTCCACTCTGACCTGCAAGACTTTGTACGGCGTCTGCGCCAAATGCTACGGATTGGATTTGGGGCACAACGGACCCATCAAAGTCGGAGAAGCGGTTGGAATCGTCGCCGCCCAATCCATCGGAGAACCGGGAACTCAGCTCACGCTTCGTACCACCCACTCGGGAGGTGTTGCGCGCGCCGATATCACTTCCGGACTTCCGCGCGTTGAAGAACTTTTTGAAGTCAGGACTCCGAAAGGAAAGGCGATACTCGCCGAATTTGACGCCGTGGTTGACGCCATTGAAGACAAGGGCAATGTCCGCGTGGTCCGCTTGAAACAAATCGGCGGAAAGACCAAGAAGGAAAGAACCGCGGAATATCAGTTCCCGAGAGTCATCCTTTTGAACGTTGAAGCCGGCCAGACGATAGACAAAGGAACGGCGATATCCGAAGGAAGCCTTGACCTTAAGGAGCTTTTCGCTTTGAGAGGGAAGGAAGCCGTTTACCGCTACATCATCCAGGAGGTTCAGAGGATCTACCTTTCTGAAGGAGCTGGAATAAACAATAAGCACATTGAAATTATCATCAAGCAGATGTTCGGAAGGGTTAAGATAACCAATCCGGGCGACAGCGACTTCGTGATAGGCGAGGTGATGGACAAATCCAAATTTTTTGAGACGAACAGAGAGCTTAAGAGAGCCGGGAAGGAACCCGCGAGAGCGGAAGAGTTGCTTCTCGGAATCACTAAGTCGGCTTTGACTTCTGAAGGATTCCTGGCAGCCGCTTCGTTCCAAGAAACCGCGAGAATTCTCGTGGGAGCTGCGAGCGAAGGAAAGACCGACGGCCTTCGCGGACTCAAGGAGAACGTCATTATTGGCCGCCTGCTGCCGATAGGAACAACCTACAGGAACGAATTCCCGTTTGCCGAAGGAGAGGACTTTAGCGAGGAAGACGAAATTCCGAAAGTGGCCGCGGAAGAGGCTCCTGCTGAAGCCGAGGCTAAATTGACAGAAGATTAATCAATCTGATAGTTTAAGGCGATGTCCGAAGAGAAAAAACAGTACGAAATATCATATTTGGCAAGAACCGAAGCCGACAAGGATGCCGTTTTGAAGGTTCTTGGCGGGGCCGGAGCCGAAAATCTGGAAGAAGGAAGGCTCTCGGAAATAAAGCTCGCTTATCCCGTGAAAAAGCAGACTTCGGCGTATTTCGGATCAACCGTGTTTGAAGCCGCTCCCGAAGCGATAGCCAAGATAAACGATTCGCTCAAGTTCACCGAAGGAATCCTGAGATTCCTCATAGTGACCCCTCCCGCCAAAAAATCCCATCCGAGATTCGGCGGAAAAGAAAGAATGCCGGAAGAAGCGCCTATGGCGGAAGAAACAAAGACCGAAGAGGCGCCGGCGGAGAAAGAAGAATCGGCCGAACCGGAAATCAAGGAGGCGAAGACGGAGATAGACGATGCGGCGCTTGATGAGAAGTTGGAAGAGATATTAACCAACACCAAATAAGATGAATTTAAACAAGGTATTCATAATCGGAAGATTGACGGCGGATCCCGAAATAAGGACCACCCCGACCGGAGACAGAGTGACTACCTTAAGCATCGCCACCAACCGGACTTGGAACGACAAGTCCGGGGGCAGAAAAGAGGCGACCGAATTCCATAACGCCGTTTTATGGGGCAGGCAGGCGGATATTGCCGGCCAATTCCTGGTAAAGGGAAGCGAAGTGTTCATTGAGGGAAGACTTCAGACGAGGAGCTGGCAGGCCAAAGACGGAAGCACCAGAAGGGTAACCGAAATAATCTGTGAAAGGATGCAGCTTGGCCAGAGGCCCGGCGGCGGCGCGGGCACCCGCAGGCAGCCGGAAAACGCACCTTCTTCGGAGGACAACGACTTTGATGGTGACAAACCGTCCGGAGAAGAGGTTCCCGTGATAGAGATGGGTGATGACGGGGAAATCAAACCCGAAGATTTGCCTTTTTAAGAAAAATAGTGATAAAGTAAGGCACACACAATGGATAAACAGTGTTTTTTCTGCTCGCAAAACCTCGTGGATATAGACTATAAGGATACCGAAATGCTCCGCAGATTCGTGTCTGGACAGGCTAAAATGATAGACCCAAAGCACACCGGAGTCTGCGCCAAACATCAGAGGAAACTTGCCGAAGCCATAAAGAGAGCCAGATTCATGGCGCTTCTGCCTTACGTTAGGAAGTAATGTTCCCATTTCCTTTTGAGGAATCAATAGTGAGGACCGTTTTTGAGACCGTGAGCAACGCTTCTTTTTTGAAGCCGATCACGGTTTTTTTTGGTTCGGTTGTCCCGTGGATCATCACCGGATGGTTTATATTGTCGCTTTCGCGCGCCAGAAGCTTCAAACTTAAGTTTTATTATTTCGCGCTTGCCGCGCTTGGAATCATAATTTCCCGGGGAATAATAACCGAGGCGGCTCGCAGCTTTTTTTATTCCTCTCGTCCGTTTGAGCTTTTTGAAATGACTCCCGTCATAGCGAAGGGATTTGAAAGCGGGACGCCTTCCGGACACATGGCGTTCCTTATCCCGCTTGTTCTGGCTTTCATGCACATGAAAAAGAAACAGGGACTTTTCGCCGGCGGTTTGGCGCTCCTTGCCGGAGCGGCGAGAGTTGCCGGAGGGGTGCACTGGATATCGGATATATTAGCCGGTGTTTTAGCCGGAGTCGCCGGATTCTTCATCGCCAAGGCGATTATGCCCCGGAAATTATCCATAGGATACGAAGAGCCGCCCGAGGTGGACGAGCCAAAACGCTTGGTTTAAAATTCAACACATGAACAAGTTTTTGGAGAAATATTCTGTTCCCGTTTCCATAATGATAGCGGGACTTTTCGTCGCCGGAGCCGTTTTGCTTTCCAATTTCTACGCTCCCAAAAATGAAGACGCTCTTGCCGATGTTTCGGAAGGAATTGAGGAGGAAACTTTTTATCAGTATGCGGCGCCGATCACCGACGCGGACAGAATTCTCGGCAACAAAGACGCCAAGATCAAAGTCGTCACCTATGCCGATATGGAGTGCTCTTACTGCATGACTTTTGAAGATACGATGAATACGCTGGTTTCCGAATACAATGGACAAGTCGCCTGGGTGTACAGGCATTTCCCGCTGGATTTCCATGAGAATGCCATGTCCGCCGCGATCGCTTCGGAATGCGCCGCCGATGTCGCCGGAGAAGGAAAGTTCTGGGAGTTCATGACTAAATTTAAGGATGCCGTGAACGCCGGAGGATTGGTTGACGTCAAAGCGATAGCCTCTTCCGTGGGCGCGGGCGGATCGGCGTTTGACGAATGCTACAGCTCCAACAAATTCGCCGATAAAATAGACGGCGATTATAACAACGGAATAGAAGCCGGACTTCAGGGAACTCCTTACAGCGTGGTCTTCGCGGACGGAACTCCCGTCGGAATGGTGGACGGCGCTTATCCGATAGAAGATGTTAAAGCGGCGATTGACCCTTATCTCTAAGCGTTTAAAACTAAATAAAAAAAGAAGCCGTAAGGCTTCTTTTTTTGTGCCGCCAATCGGACTTGAACCGATACGGGTTGCCCCACACGATTTTGAGTCGTGCGCGTCTACCATTCCGCCACGGCGGCTGGCAGAGGTAAGAATAGCTTACGAAAAGTCGTTTTTCAATGAGGAAGCCACGTTGAGAAAGGAATGGCTCGCGTGTATGATTAGCTTATCAATGACGCGGATTTTGGCCGTTTGCAACCAGAAGGGAGGAGTAGGAAAGACAACCACCGCGGTTAATTTGGGGGCATACATTGCCGCA
>Ga0172364_10000126_pt1 | contig 44561 bp, 32 predicted proteins | sample LakKivSesite10cm_FD_114545 | JGI IMG/M metagenome (GOLD analysis project Ga0172364, IMG submission 114545) | Sediment microbial communities from Lake Kivu, Rwanda - Sediment site 10cm | ecosystem: Environmental > Aquatic > Freshwater > Lake > Sediment | place: Rwanda: Western Province, Lake...
ATTAAAATTATAACAGGATTCTAATTTGATGACGAACAGAAACTAGCAGCCGGTGACCCGGCCCGGGTCAGATTTCAAACCATGACCGGGATGATTTCTGTGATATCATTACCAGGTCGGATTTTTTAGAGAGCTGTTTTTTAGACCAGGATTCCGCTCTGGTCGGTTGACAGACCTGGGCACCTTAAAATAGGATTACAGTGAAAATGAACTCAAAAGACAGTCTCAGAATAAAAGAAAACAGCCTGAACAAATATTTGCTTCCGGCTCTGGTATTTTTAATTTTTGTTCTCTTTATCCCATTCAACCTGGAATCGCAGAAGAGAATCAGCCGCCCCTTGAAACCAGGTGAAGAAGGACGGGGGCCCTGGTGGATGAAGGCTACGGCCCTGACTCCAGATGGACGCCTGCCCGGGCTTAAATCCCGTAAGTGGTGGAAAAAGTCCCTGGAGCTCAAACCGGGCGAGACACTCATGCTGGAAGAAGGCGGGGAAGCCCGGGACCGGATGGCCATCCGACTGGAAAGTTATGAGCTGGAGGATGGACAGAGAGTTGAAGTCCTGGTCTTGGTCATAGATGATGACGGGAATGAAAGCCTGAAGTCCGGCGGCGATTATCACGATGATTGTTATCTCTATGACCTTAATCGTGATGGTCAGGTTGACCTGATGGTTGATTATGCCGATGAGAACAGGGACGGGCAGGCTGATTTCCTGGAAATCAGGTATTTTGAAAGAGGTTATCTGACCAGAGCCTGGATCGGATACGACTTTGAAAACATCGGCGAAATCATCAGTTTCAAAAATCCCCTGGAACTGATGTCCGAAATTTTCACCCAGAACCTTAACGGGAAAAAGCTTCACTTCCAGAATATTTATAATCAGGCTCTGAGAAGCTGGCGACCGTCAGGAGTCTGCCCGGTGGCCAGTTTTGACCTTAACGATGATGGATTGACAGACCTTCTCGTCCGGGTCAACCTGGGAAGCGAAGGTGGAAATCCGGTAATAGCCTCCCTGGAAATCAGTCTCGACGCCGACCGCGGAAATGGTCAGGATGCTCCCTTCCACTATGATTTAGGCCTGACTCTGGCTGGCAAGCATCCCTTTGATTTCAATGAATACCGGATCTTTTCACCAGAAAGGAGGCCACCCCAGGAAGTTTTTTCTGTCCCCTATGAAAAAATAAGCCGTCTGATCAGTGACCTGGAGGTGTCCGAAGCCGGCTTTTCCTGGCGGGAATACCGGGACGATAATCTGGAAGCCAACCCGAAATGGAAAGAGCAGGAAGGACAGGGGATAGGCTGGTCCGGCGAGCGTCGGGTGCTGCCTTCGGCTTCAACCTGCTTTCAGAAATGGAATGTCAGAAGAGAAATAGCCTCCGTCGGGGGGCCGCTTGAATTGTACTACAGCGAGGTTGACCACAGGATTCACCTGTTCCGGGCAGAAGAGGGCTGGCTGCCCATAGGATACCTGGCCGGCCTGCCCCGGGTGGGTGAAATCCGATATTTTGATACCGACGGAAACGGCTACTTTGACCGCAGGGAAATTTACCTGACCAGCAGCACCAGGCCGGTAATGACCCTGCCTTTGCCTGAAGACAGAAACAGAAAACTGCCTTTCGATTTGAACCTGATCTCGGAAATCTATCTCAAAGAAGCTGTAGCTGCCTCCAAAGTCAGAAATGAATTCTTGATAAATTCCATGAAGAAGATTTATCCTTATGACCCGTCGTCAGGCCTGAAAGCTGCCCTGGAGCGGGCGACGGCCGCTGAGACGAGCTATCTTCTGGAGCTTTTAAGCCTTCTTTACTTTATCAATTTAAGAGATCACTTTCTGACCATCGCCAACCAGACCCTTTTTCAGGAGCTATTACAGAATAGAGAAGGTCTGCCGGTGGGCGACCTCAATCCGCGTGCCTTTAAGGACCCGAGAAGGGTGTCGGAACCACTGCCTTCGGACCGGGCCTGGAAACTGGCCAGGCTTCTGACCGAGCTGGAACAGGCCTACGGCCTGGCTCAGGTGGAGCGCTTTGATAAGATTATCGACCGGATTAAGGAACTCGGCTTCTGAAACCGGGCTCAGACCTTTGCCTGCTTTTTCTTCAGGATTTCCTCAATTTCGCCGACCAGCTCGGGAGAACCCAGGTACAGTGCCGTCCTCTGGTGGAGATTATCGGGCCTGATTTCGAGGATGGGGCGGCCGTCTTCATCCACTGCCCGGCCCCCGGCCTCCCGGCACATAAAACTGACCACCGCCGCTTCGTACATCAGCCGGAGCTTGCCCCGGGGATAGTTTTTTGGGGGGTCGGGATGGTTGACTATAGCTGGATAGAGAAATAGCCCCCCATTGCTCAGGATGCGATGAAAATCACCGGCCAGAGCTCCGAGATAACGGAACTGGTATCTGGTTTCATTTCTGTAAAGCCAATCGCGGATCGCCGGGGCAAAATATTCCCGATGAGCCGAATTGAACGATAGTTCCCAGGTTCTCCTGTCGGCCGGCAATTCCAGCCGGGTCGGCTTGACAAAATTCATCGTTTCATCGATGTGGAAGCGCCAGCAGCCAGCTTCTTTCAGGGCTATGGTGAAAGTGCCGGTGGGAATCACAAACATTCCGGCAGCGATGAATTCCTGACCGGCCCTCAGGTGTCCGTCCTCCGGACCTTCCAGATTTCTCTTGGCAATGCCGAAAAGAAACCCGACCGGCAGATTATGTGGTATGTTCGAGGAGCCGTCCATCGGGTCATAATAAACAAAGTAGCGGCCGGCGGCATTCATCGGAATTATCTCTTCCTCTTCCTCGCTGACGGCGTAAATCACCCGGCCGGATCTGGCCAGATAATGCTTGACCACCTCGTTGGCGATCTGGTCGAGCTTCATGACTTTTTCACCCTGGATATTCACCAGGCCGCTCAGTCCCAGGTTTCCCTTCAGAGCCCCGGTCAGATAATAATGCTGAATCCGTTTGGCGGCGTTGAGGATGCTGTTCATCAGGATGAGAAAATGATAGGTGCGGCCGTGCCGCTCCTGGTGTTCCAGGAGAAAATCCATGAAGGTTATTTCAAAATTGAGCATTCTCCACCTCTTGGCTTTCCTTTGAGTTCTTAACTATCACAGGTTCGGAAAAAATTCAATCACTCCCGGGTGGCAGGCAGCAGGCGGGGAAAGGCCGGGTTCCTGGCCAGCTTCAACTTGAATATATAGGTTTGAAACCCTTGCCAAGGACCTCATAAGTATCATTGATGATGACAAAGGCCAGGGGGTCAGTTTTCTTGATAAAAGCTTTTAGTTCGGAAAGTTGCTTGCGGTGAATGACAGTGATGATGATTTCGCCCTCACGGTTGAGGTAGAGAGAGCGGGCTTTCAGGGCGCTGCCGCTGCGGTCAAGCTGATTGATTATAAAGTCGGCGATCTGATCAGCCCGGGTGGAGGTGATGAACACCAGTTTGGAAAAACTCCATCCTTCGAGGACCAGGTCAATTACCCTGGAAGAGATAAACAGGACGATATAACCATAGAGCGGAGCTTCCAGGTTTCTGAAGACCAGACCGGAGGCCGAAATGATAATAAAATCGGTCAGCATGATGCTGATGCCTACTGTCAGGCCAGTATATTTGCTCAGGATCAGGCCGATGACGTCCGAACCGCCGGTGGAAGCCTGTCCCCGGAAGACCAGCCCCAACCCCAGACCCAGCATCAGCCCGCCATAGATGGAAGCCAGAATGGGATTTTCTGTGCCCCGGGGCAGGCTGATTAATTCGTTGAACAGGTCTATAAACAGCGAGGAGACGGTCATTCCCAGAACGGTGGTCAGGAGATACTTTTTTCCCAGGAATCTGTAACTGAGGAGAAAAACAGGAATATTAAGAGCAATGGTCAGCAAACCTACCGGCAGCTTGAACAGATAATTAAGGATGATTGAGATGCCGGAGACTCCTCCTGGAACAAGATGGTAGGGGATGAGAAATAGAGAATAGCCGAGGCCCATAATGATCGAACCGGCCAGCAGCAGAAGAAGATTCTGGCTGATTTTTTTTAAAGACTCCATCTTGAGGTGAATGCTGGTAGCCATTTTTTGCCCTCGAAAAGAAAATTTTTGATTTTCTAACACAAGCCTGTTTCGCTGTCAACCCGGACCGGACTCTGAATTATGACCTTTTGAGGGAGTTGATTTTTAAGCAATATGTGTTATCATTAAGAAAGACTCTGTTGTGCTGGCTGGGCAGAGTCAAAGGATACCCTCCTTCAATCATCCCCTTATATGAGATTTTCCCCTAACCCCAACAGCCAGCACCCTGTTTACAAACACCCGGAATTCGGTTATTTTCTTACTTCTTATTTTTGAAATTGACCGGGAAAACAGATGACACCAAAACCCAGCCTGAACAACCCGGCGGGGCTCTGGAGCCGGGATTTCATTCTCGGTCTGTCGGCTTATTTTTTTCTTTTTCTCGCGGTCAGTCTTTTCTTCCTCTTGCCTTTATTCCTCAAACAACTTCAATCAAGCGGCAGCCAGGTCGGTTTGATTATGGGCATTCATAGCCTTACAGCCATTGCCATCAGGCCCTTTTTTGGAAGAATTATTGACCGACAGGGTGGAAAAAGAATCTCCTTGCTGGGCATAATCATTCTCATGGTCAGCGTCCCATTCTTTCATCTGGTGAGGGAGGTTAACGTTCTGCCGGTTCTGTTGAGGGCTCTGACCGGAATCGGCTGGGGCATCAGCATGACCGCTACCATCACCATGTGCACCGATCTGGCCCCGGTTCAGAGCATGGCCCGCTCGATCGGTATCGTCGGAGTGGCCGGGTTGATTGCCAACGCCGTGGGTCCTTCTCTCGGAGAAGAAATAATACGACGAGCGGGTTTTACGGGTCTGTTCAACTGCAGTCTGATTTTTCTGTTGCTATCGTTCATACTGGTGAACTTAACCCGAGAATTGCCGAAAGAAGACCGGGGGCCGGGCAGCTCTTCACCTCTGTCGGGTCTGCTGGGTTCAGCCTCAATCCTGGTTCTGCTAATCATAGGTTCGATGCCGGTGGTACATGGTTCTGTCCGGGGAGCAATGATTTATTTCATGCCCCTTCTGGTCAAAGCCCTGGACCTGGGCCGCGTCGGTCCGTTTTTTGTAATATTCTCGGCAGCGGCCATACTGTCCCGATTCAGGCTGGGAGGCCTGGCCGACCATTTCGGTCCCAAGAAGGTGGTCCTGCTTTCGGCAGCTACCATCGGCTTTAACCTGTTTTTGGTCTGGCAGATAAAGTCTCTGGCCGGGCTCTGGCTGACCGGTTTTATCGGTGGCTTCGGCCAGGGATTAATCTTTCCAGCGCTCAGCACCTATTTAATAGATTTTCTTGGTCATAAGAATAAAGGGCTGGCCATAAGTCTTTATAATTCTCTGTTTGATGTTGGCATGGGACTCGGTTCAATCTTATATGGCTGGGTTTCCGAGATCACCGGACTGCAGACGATGTACCTGATAGCTGGAATCCTGTTGCTTTCCTTCACGATTATTTTTAAGATAAAGGCGCCTGACCTCAAACGGCCAGCACTGACCCCATCCACGGGAGGTTGAGCATGGAAGACTTTCTGGAACTGATCAGGAAAAGAAGGACCATTCGCCAGTTCCGTTCAGAAGAAATTCCGGATAACATCCTGATCGAACTGGTCGACCTGGGACGGCTGGCGCCTTCAGCCGCCAACCTGCAACCCCTGGAATTCATCGTCGTCCGGGACCCCGAAATACGAAAGCAGGTTTTCCCCTGGCTGCGCTGGGCAGCCTACATCAACCCGGCCGGAAACCCCAGGCCGGACCAGGAACCGGTCGCCTACATCATAATCCTTGTCAACACCGGAATAAGACAGAAAGGCTATGAATACGATGTGGGGGCGGCTGCTGAAAACATCATCCTGGGAGCTTTAACCCAGGGGATAGGGAGTTGCTGGCTGATTTCAGTCGACCGTGATCGGTTGAAAAATATCCTGGAAATTCCAGAAGACTATAAGATCGACTCGGTCATCGCTCTGGGCTACCCGGCCGAAAATCCGGTGGTTGAAAGTTTTCAGGGCTCGGTCAAGTACTGGAAGGATGAAAACGAAACCCTGCATGTGCCAAAGAGAAAACTGAATGATGTGTTGCACCTGAACCGCTTCGGACAGAAAATCGACAAATAGAATTCGATTTATTTACCGGCCACGGTCATTTCTGCCACCCTGATGGTGGGTCCGCAGACCGGACTCTCAAAATGGATGTCGTTACCGACCAGTTCAATGTTCTGGAGCATCTGACCCAGATTTCCAGCTATGGTCACCTCAGATACGGGGAAGAGTGCCCGCCCGTCTTCAATCCACAACCCTGAAGCCCCGCGGGAAATATCTCCGGTAACCTGGTTCAGGCCGTGTCCGATCACTCTGGTCAGAAGAAAGCCTTTTCTGGTGGATCTAATTATTTCTTCGGCTGTAACCTTTCCCGGCTCCAGATAAAAATTATTCGGGACCACACCGCGGCCGTTGCCGTTTCCTGTAGCCGGAAGTTCCAATTTTCTGGAGGCGTAGGTATTGCAGAGATAATTTTTCAGAACCCCACGGTCTATAACCACGGTCCGCTGGGTGGGCACCCCTTCCGAATCAAAGGGTCTGGTGCCGAGCCGGCCGGGAAGCAAACCGTCATCAACCACGGTCAAGAGGTCGGAACCGATTTTTTCGCCCAGTCGTCCGGCAAGAAATGTAGTCTGTTGATAGACTGCGGTGCCCGAAACACAGGAGAAAAGAAAAGCCAGAAGCCAGGAGGTCATGGTCGGCTCAAAAATAACCGGCACGTTCTGAGTTTTTATTTTCTTCGGGTTAAGCTGCCGGACAGTTCTTTCCACTGCTATTCTGGCCACTTCTTCCGGGGAAGCCAGGTCGCTTAAATGTCTTTTTGATGAAAACCAGTAATCTTCAACCAGCCGCTCGCCCTGACCGGCCTGGAGTCCAAGACTCAGGCTGCAGTAGGTCTGCAGATATTCTCCGCTGAAACCGCTGGAATTGACCAGCACCGTTCTCAGTTCATTGGTGACAAAGCTGGCTCCGAAGGAATTGGTTATCCTCTTATCCTGAAGGGCGATTCTTTCAGTGGCCAGAGCCATTCTTATTTTTTCCTGCGGCTTCATCATGGCCACCTCGGGGTCGTAGAGTTTGAGAGAGTCTTCAGTGACCTTGAATCTGGCCGGAGCCGGCAATCCGGCAAACTCGTCGGCATGAGTCAGGCTGGCTCTCTTCAGAGCCTTCTGGACCAGAGATTGGAGAGTGGACTGACTGAGGTCGGAAGAACTGGCCGAAGCCACTTTCCTGTCCTTGAATAAGCGGAGAGCGCAATAGCGAGAATCGGCTTCAACCAGATTTTCAATCCGGCCGAGCCTGACATCGACATTGAATTCGCGCCCGTCGTACATCGTGACTTCAATTTCATCGGCACCCAGCTTCAGTCCGTACTGGACCAGCTTTTCAGCCAGTTTTCTGAGGTCTTGGCTGATGGTTTTCATTTCAGCCCCCCGACGGTCATTCCAGATATTTTTATGGTCGGACAGCCGTCGGCTACCGGAACGTCCTGACCTTCCTTGGAACAGGTTCCGGTCTGCCAGCCAAAATCCAGGTCGCTTCCGACCATTTCCACCTTTTGCAGAATGTCGAGGTTGGTCCCGATCAGGGTAGCCTGGCGGACCGGCCGTCCGAGACGCCCATTTTCTATGAGGAAACCGAGAGTCACGGAAAAAGTAAACTGACCGGAATCTTCCACCTGACCACCCGACAGGCGACTGACATAAAAACCTTTTTTCACGCTGCGGATGATTTCTTCCGGGTCATATTCACCCCGGTCTATGAAAGTATTGCCCATTCTGGGAAGAGGCCAGCAGGAAAAATCCTGGCGGCGGCCATGTCCGGTTTTTTCTTTTTTCATCAGCCGGGCGGAAAGGCCATCCTGGAGAAAACCCCTGATCACGCCTTTCTCCACCAGCAGGGTTTTACGCGGGCGGCTGCCCTCGTCATCAAAATTGTAAGAACCCCGGAAACCCGGAATCGTCGGGTCATCGTAAATGGTCAGCTGTTCGGAGCCAACCCTTTTTCCCAGCTTGTTCCAGAGGACTGAAGTCTTTTTACGGATAAAATCAGCTTCCAGCAGGTGTCCAACCGCTTCGTGGATGAGCACCCCGCTGTGCCCGGGGGACAGGACCACCGGCATCTCGCCGGCCGGCGGGTCGGCGGCCTCCAGCAGGAGACAGGCTTCTTTCGCCGCTTCCTGGCCTATTGCTTCCGGGGTCAGCTCGCGTTCAAAGTATTCCAGACCCACTCTTCCGCCCCCGCCGCAGAAGCCAGATTCCCGGCGGCCGTCTTTCTCAGCCAGGGCCATGACCACCAGTTTGACCAGCGGCCTCTTATCCTCAACGAACAATCCATCTGAATTAATTATCCGGACGTATTGCAGGGATTCCCCGTAAGCCACCTGTACCTTTTTGATGGCCGGGTTATGGTTAAGGGCTGAGCGGTAGGTTCTTTCTACCAGCTGGATTTTTTCTGGGAGAGGCCGGGAAGTGGCTATCAACCTGGCCTGGGAGACATCTTTATCCGACCTGAGATGCTTGAAACGAAGGGGGAGCTTCTGACCGGTCTGACCGCTGGCAATGGCCGAGGCGGTCAGAGCAACCGACCTCAGCTTTTCCTCCGATAAATCATTGGTGTAGGCGTATCCGGTCCGGTCTTTGCGGATGACTCTCAATCCCAGCCCCAGAGTGACACTCTCGGAAGATTCCTTGATCAGGTCTTCTTCCATAAGAATGGACAGGGAAGTTCGGTATTCCAGGAAGATATCGGCGAAATCCCCGCCGCGGGCCAGGGCCAGGGACAGAATTCTTTTCAGGTCAGCCGGCTCGAGCCCGAATTCGTGCGGTCTGGTCTTCGCCTTTATCTTTTTAGAAGTCATATGTTTATCCTTTGCCAGGTAAAAAACAGGAAGAATTTTGACATAAAATCTGGTCCGGGGCAAGATGAGGGACAACTATGTGCGCCGGTCAACGCCGGAACAAGGTTGACGTTATTCTCTCAAATCCTTATAATCAATTCCCATGGACTGGCAAAGAATTGATCAGCTGATAGACCTGGCTCTGGCCGAAGACCTGCCAGCTGGAGACATTACAACTGAAGCCCTAATCCCCGAAGCAGCCATGGCCCGAGCGGTTTTCCTGGCAAAACAACACGGAGTGCTGGCCGGGATTGAGGTTGCGGCCAGAGTTTTCTTCCGCCTGGATTCCCGGGTTGAATTCGTAACAAGACTGGAAGATGGAAAAGAGTTCGAGCCGGGTCAGGTGCTGGCCGAGGTCAGCGGACGGGCAGTAACGCTGCTAAAAGGGGAGAGGACTGCCCTTAATTTTCTCCAGCGTCTTTCAGGTGTGGCCAGCCTGACCAGGTCATTCGTTGAGGCTACCAGGGGGACGAAGGCCCGGATCCTGGACACCAGAAAGACCACTCCCGGCTGGCGGCAGCTGGAAAAATACGCTGTCAGGATGGGTGGAGGGACCAACCACCGGATGAGTCTATCGGATATGATGCTGATCAAAGACAACCATCTCCGGCAGGCTGGAGGGATTTCTCCGGCCCTGAAAAAAGCCAGAGAATATCTCCGGCAGAAAAAGCTTTCCGGTATCAAGATTGAAGTCGAGGCCACTAGCCTGGCTGAAGTTCGCGAGGCCCTGGAAAATGGAGCCGACTGGATAATGCTCGACAATATGACTTTGGAGGAAATTAAAGCAGCCGTGGCCCTGGTCTCAGGCCGCCTGCCGCTCGAAGCTTCGGGCCGGGTCAGCCTGGAAAACGTCCGGGAGCTGGCCTTGACCGGAGTTGATTATATTTCAGTCGGCTCGCTTACCCATTCTTTCCGTTCGGCTGACATTTCACTTGAATTTCTTTAAGCATGAATAAAAAAAGATGAGAAATAAACCGGAGCAGGAAGAGTACTATTCAGACCTGTTAATCATCGGCGGTGGTATAGCCGGAGCCACGGCTGCTCTGGAAGCGGCCAGCCTGGGCCTGGAAATTAACCTAGTGATTAAATCTTCCGGTCCGGAAGGTTCCAACACTTTCTGGGCCCAGGGGGGCATAGTGTCTTTCGGGGACGATGACGACCCCGAGCTGCTGAAGGCAGACATTCTCAAAGCCGGCGACCATATCAACAGCCCGGAAGCGGTCGAGGTTCTGGTCCGGGAAGGTCAGCAGGCTATCGACAGGGTTCTGATCAAGGAGCTGAAAATTCCCTTTGCCCGTTCTTCTCCGGAGAAGCTCGACTATGCCCTGGAAGGCGGTCATTCCCGGCGGCGGATTCTTCATGTGGAAGATTTAACTGGGCAGAGGATTTCCACTGCTCTTATGGACAGACTCCGGCAGTTGCCGAACGTTCATTTCTTTTTTGACCATACAGCCGTTGACCTGCTGAGCGTTCCACACCATTCAACCAGCCCGCTCAGTTATTACCGGGAACCGTGCTGCCTGGGAGCTTATGTTCTCGATAACCGGACAAGAAGGGTGAAAAAATTCCTGGCTCCCTATACCATCCTGGCCACCGGTGGTTGCGGGGCGGTTTATCAGTTTACTTCAAACCCCAGAACCACCATCGGTGCCGGCTATGCCATGGCTCTCCGGGCCGGGGCCAGAATTGTTAATATGGAATATATTCAGTTTCACCCAACTTCCCTCTATCATCGTGAGTCTGACGGGTTTCTGATTTCCGAATCGGTCAGGGGAGAAGGGGCCAGGCTTAAAACCAGGGACGGCCGGACCTTCATGGGAAAATACAGCTCCCAGAAAGACCTGGCCCCGAGGGATGAGGTGGCCAGGGCAATTTATCAGGAAATGATCAACACCAATTCCAGCTACGTTCTTCTGGATCTGGCCGGCTATGCCCGCGTGGATATCAGAAAAAGATTTCCCCATATATATAAAACCTGTCGGCAGTACGGCCTTGACATTACAAGGGAGCCTATTCCCGTGGTTCCCGCTGCCCATTTCTGCTGTGGAGGGGTACTGGTTGACACCTGGGGGAGGAGTTCCCTGAGGCGGTTGTATGCGGCGGGAGAGGTGGCCTGCAGTGGCGTTCACGGTGCCAACCGCCTGGCTTCAACTTCGTTGCTTGAAGGCCTGGTCTGGGCTATCAGAGCGGTCAAACACATTGCCGACCATTTCGAGCCGTCTTTTCCCTGCAATCCCTCATTGATCCGTCCCTGGTATTATCCTGAAAATGAAGAAGCCATAGACCCGGCGCTGATTCTTCAGGACTGGGCTACGATCAGAAGCACCATGTGGAATTATGCCGGCATAATCAGGACTGCCAAGAGGCTGGAGAGAGCCAGGGCTGACCTGGAATACCTGAAACACCGGATAGATAAATTCTATAAGGAAGCTCCCATGGACCCGGAAATCGTAGGCCTCCGGCACGGAATCCAGGTGGCTCTGATGATCACCCGGGCCGCCCTGGCTAATACCGAGAGCCGCGGCTGTCATTTCCGTCAGGACTGAAGCCCGGAAAATTGAACCGGAGCAGTGGCAGATCGAGCCCGGCTGTTCTATAATAGAAAAAATTGATTTGCCCGGTGGAGATTACCTATGTCTGAACCGATCGATCTCAAAAAGACTTTAAGCCTTCCCCAGACCTCTTTTGCCATGAAGGCCCAGCTGGCCCAGAAAGAACCCGAAATAATCAAAAAGTGGGACAGTCTCAACCTATACGAGAGGATTATAGAGAACAGAAAGGGTCGGCCAACTTTCATCCTGCATGACGGCCCCCCCTATGCCAACGGCCATATTCATCTGGGCACGGCGCTTAACAAAATACTCAAAGATTTCATAGTCAAGTCACGCACGATGATGGGCTATCTCTCCCCATACATCCCGGGCTGGGACTGCCACGGGCTGCCGATCGAAATCCGGGTTGACCAATTGCTGGGAACCAGAAAAAAGGAGATGTCGGTCATAGACATAAGGGAAGAATGCCGCAACTATGCCCTGAAATTTATTGACATCCAGAGGGAAGAATTCCGGCGACTGGGTGTTTTCGGCGATTGGAAGAATCCTTATCTGACCATGAATCCGGCCTACGAGGCCGATATTCTGAGATTTCTGGCAGAATTTTTTGCTTCAGGAAATATTTACAAGGGGAAAAGACCGGTTCACTGGTGTCTTCACTGTCAGACGGCACTGGCTGAGGCTGAAATTGAATACAAAGAAAAAAAATCACCATCCATCTATGTCAAGTTCCCCCTGCAGTCAGACCTTTCGGCCAGATTCCCGCAGCTGGCGGGGAAAAAGGTTTCGGTCATTATCTGGACGACTACCCCCTGGACTCTGCCGGCCAATCTGGCCATTGCCTTTCATCCGGATTATGAGTACGCGGCGATCGAGGCGGGAGACGAAGTATTCATCCTGGCCAGAAGATTGCTGCCGCTGGTGGCAGAAGAGCTGGGCTGGAGCAATTATCTTGAACTGGCGGTTATGACCGGGCGCGACCTGGAAGGGTTAAAAGCCAGACATCCTTTTATCAACCGGGAATCCGTTTTCGTTCTGGCCGATTATGTTACTCTCGAAGACGGGACCGGATGCGTTCACACAGCACCCGGCCATGGCTATGACGACTACCTGACCGGAGTGGCCTATGGACTTGATATCTATACTCCGGTGGACGAGGAAGGCCGGTTCCTGCCTCAGGTTGAACGTTACGGCGGCTTGAATGTTTTCGAAGCCAATCCCAGAATTGTGTCGGATATGCAGACAGAGGGAACCCTGCTCCGGCAGACTGAAGTCAGCCATTCATACCCCCATTGCTGGCGTTGCAAGCAACCGGTAATCTTCAGGGCCACCGAACAGTGGTTCATTTCGATGGACAGAAATGGCCTGCGGGAAAAAACTCTGGAAGAAATCAAGAAGATCCGCTGGATTCCATACTGGGGCGAAGAGAGAATAGCCAATATGATGCAGAGCCGCCCTGACTGGTGTATTTCGCGCCAGAGGTCCTGGGGTGTTCCCATCCCCGCCTTTTATTGCGAGAATTGCGGCCAGATCCTGGCCGACGAGCATATTACCAGAAGGGTGGCCGATATTTTTGAAAAATGCGGTTCAAACGCCTGGTTTGAAAAGACAGCGTCGGAGCTCCTTCCACCGGGGCAGAAATGTCCGGCCTGCGGCGGTTCCAGATTCAAAAAGGAGAATAACATCCTTGACGTCTGGTTTGAATCGGGAGCCAGTCACGGCATTCTGGGCAAGAGTCCCGAACTTCCCTGGCCGGCGGACCTGTATGTCGAAGGTCACGACCAGTACCGGGGCTGGTTTTATAGCTCTCTTGTAATTGGGGTCGGAGCCAGGAATGGATCACCATACCGGACCTGCCTTACCCATGGTTTTGTCCTGGACGAACAGGGACGGGCAATGTCCAAGTCGCTGGGCAACTACATTGAGCCGAATGAAATAATTGCCAGACATGGAGCTGAAATTCTCCGCCTCTGGGTGGCCATGCTCAATTACAAGGAAGATGCCCGCTTCGGTCAGGAAATTCTGCAGCGGCTGGTCGAAGCTTACCGTAAGATTCGCAACACCTGGCGTTTTCTGCTGGGTAATCTTTACGATTTCCGGCCCGATACCGACACCCTGCCGACAGAGGAACTTCTCTGGCTTGACCGCTGGATTCTGGAAAGGGCCCGTCAGGTTCGGCAGCGGGTGACTAAAGCTTACGAGGATTATGAATTTCACATTGTCTTTCATTCCCTTTATAACTTTTTTACCGTTGACCTCAGTGCCTTTTATCTGGACGTGATCAAGGACCGCATGTACTGTTCAGGTCCCGAATCGAAATTTCGCCGTTCTGGGCAGACGGCCATGTTCCGGGTGCTGGAGAATACTCTTAGGTTGATGGCGCCCATCCTGCCCTTCACCGCGGACGAGGCCTGGGAAGCCATGCCAGATTTCAGAGAAAAGGCGGCCTCGGTTCATCTCTGCTCTTTTCCCGGGGACAGCCAGCCCTGGCTGGAGCCGGAAATGATGAAGAAGGTCGACCGCCTGCTTGAAGTAAGAGAGCAGGCCCAGAAGGAAATGGAGAAAGCCAGGGAGGCCAGGCTGATAGGCAATTCCCTGGAAGCCAGACTTATCTTTCAGGCTCCAGAAGAGGTCTTTGACCTGCTGGAAGAATTCAAGGCGGACCTGCCGGCCCTGTTTATTGTTTCCGAGGTGGAGGTCAGAGCCGCTGTGGACGGAGAGCTGAAAGTCCAGATTTCCAGAGCCAGTGGTAATAAATGTGAGCGCTGCTGGAATTATTCTGTCAGTGTCGGGCAGGAACCTGATTATCCGGCTCTCTGTGAGCGTTGCGCCCGGGTGCTCAGAGATGAAATGAAACTGAAGCCATGACTATTTTTAAAAAAAATTATTTTTATTTCCTTTTCATTTTTTTCTGGCTGTCTCTTGACCAGCTATCCAAATTACTGGTGGCCAGGTCTCTGGTTCTCTATCAGGTGGTGGAGGTAATTCCGGGGTTTTTCAATCTGACCAGGGTCCATAACCGCGGAGCCATTTTTGGATTCCTGGGTAACAGTACCAGTTCTCTGGCCCTGGTTTTACTTAATGTCGGGGCTCTGCTGGCCTTTGCTGCGGTTACTTATTATTTCCTGAAAACCCCGCCCGAAATGTTCCTGACCAGAATTTCCTTTGCCCTGATTATAAGCGGAGCCATGGGGAATATTCTGGACAGGATATTCAGGGGCTATGTGATTGATTTTCTCGACTTCTATGCCGGTAGATTTCACTGGCCGTTCTTCAATCTGGCCGACAGCTGTATCACCGTCGGGGCGGTCCTGCTGGTATTTAATCTTTTCAGGAGTCAGAAGAAATGTTCCCCATCCTCTTCCGAATCGGCCCGGTAACCGTCCACACCTACGGCTTTTTCATGGCTCTGGGGGTGGCCGCGGGACTCTGGTTCATCTATGTCCAGGCCAGAAAATTCAATTATGACACCAATAAACTGCTTGATGCTGCTTTCTGGATAATCCTGATTTCCCTGATCGGGGCGAAATTGATTCTGTTTTTCAGTCACTTTTCTTATTATCTGGAAAATCCGGGAGAACTCCTGTCGCTGGCCAGGTCGGGGGGAGTCTTTCAGGGAGGTCTGACCTTCGGGGTAATTTTTGCCATCATCTATTTTCGCAAAAAGAAAATACCACTGTGGCCCGTGGCTGACCTGGTTGCTCCGGCCATAGCTCTGGGGCATGGTTTTGGTCGGCTGGGCTGTTTTTCGGCCAGCTGCTGTTACGGCCGCGAATGCTCACTGCCCTGGGCGGTGGTATACAGGAGCGAATATGCGCACGAGCTGACGGGCATTCCCCTCAATATTCCCCTGCATCCGGTCCAGCTTTATGAGGCCGGTCTGAATTTTTTAAACTTCCTGATTCTGTTTGCGGTTCTGAAGCGCAGAAAATTTTCAGGCCAGGTCTTCAGTCTTTATATTATTAATTACTCCATCATCCGTTTTTTTACCGAGTATTTCCGTGGAGACCATGAAGCCAGGGCTTACTTATTAAAAGGGGAGACCGCCTTGAGCAGTCTGTCGCTGCCGCAGCTCTACTGTCTGGCCGGACTGGCCGCCGGGATTATTCTATACAGGCTGTTGAGACATAGAAAAAGTGATTGAGAAAAAATTCAGGGTAGAATCAAGCAGTCACGACCGCCTGGACCTGTTTCTCAAAAAAAGGTTGCCAGAGGTAAGCCGGGCCCAGATTCAGAAGGCCATCAGGGAAGGTCTGGTTCTGGTTAATGGCCATAGAGCTAGGCCCGGACAGAGATTAAAAGTCGGGGATGAAATCAACCTGACGCTCGCGGATTCCGCTCCTGAGGACGGGCTTCAACCCGAACCGATTGACCTGAACCCCATCTTTGAAGATGAACATATTATTGTCCTGGACAAACCTCCGGGGCTGGTGGTTCATCCAGGAGCTGGAGTGAAGCGGGGGACCCTGGTCCACGGATTACTGAATCGCTATCCGGAAATGGCGACCGTTGGTTCTGCTGCCCGTCCGGGGATTGTTCATCGACTGGACAAGGACACCTCTGGAGTCATGGTTGTCGCCCGAACCCAGACTGCTTACCAGTTGCTGAGACAGCAGTTTGAAGAAAGATCAATCCACAAAACCTATCTGGGCCTGGCCCTTGGCCGTTTCAGACAGAAGAAGGGAACGATTGACCTGCCACTCGGACGACACATCCATCACCGGGAAAAGATTTCTGTCCGGACCAGAAAACCGCGAGTAGCCATTACTCACTACGAAGTTTTGAGAGAATTTAAGGAAACCACTTTGCTGGCACTTAGGCCAATTACGGGCAGAACCCATCAGTTACGGGTTCATCTGTCGGCAACCGGGCATCCACTGGCCGGGGATACAAGATATGGCGGAGGCAGCCGACCCAGGACCAGATTCTCCCGCCTGTTCCTGCATGCCTGGAAGCTTCGCCTGAAGCATCCGGCCAGCGGACAGGAGATGGAATTTGAGAGCCCGTTGCCACCGGAGCTTGAGAAAATCCTTGAGGCCGAGGCAGCCCTTAAATAAATGGGTGGCCTGTCTTGAGTTAATCGCCTTTTTTTACTATTATATATACTCATTTAGCTCCCAAGAATCTCTTTCTTGGCCTGAAAAAACCTGACTGGAGGAATGAATATGGCCGATTATAGCCCGGAAAAGCTCAGGAACATTGCCTTTATCGGACACGGCTCATCCGGAAAAACCTCATTGACGGCAGCCATACTTTTTGCCGGCGGAGTGACCACCCGGTTGACCAGAGTGGACAAAGGAAACACCGTTACCGACTTTGACCCGGAAGAAATCGAAAGACAAATTTCCATCAACTCGGCACCCTGTTTTGTAGACTGGAAGGGAAATAAGATCAACATAATAGATACCCCCGGTTACAGCAGCTTTCTCTGGGATACCAGAGAAAGCCTCAGGGCGGTGGACTCAGCTCTGGTTTTGGTCTGTGGTGTGGCCGGGGTGGAAGTGGGCACGGAAAAAGTCTGGGAAATGCTGGAAGAACTCCACCTCCCCCGGATGCTGGTAGTCAACAAACTTGACCGTGAAAATTCCAGCTTTAAGCGGACAGTCGAAGAGATTCAGCAGTTCTTCGGGCGCCAGGCCATCCCGGTTCAGATCCCCGTGGGAGAGGAAAAGGACTTCTCCGGTGTGGTTGATCTGATCAAAAAGAAGGCCTATCTGTACGAGAAAGACGATAGTGGAAAGTTTCAGGAAACCGATATACCGGCCAATCTGAAAGAAGAGGTAGAAAGGCGATATACCCAGCTGGTAGAGTTGGTGGCCGAGAGCGACGAAAAATTGATGGAGAAATATTTTGAAAAAGGAGAACTGACGGCTGAAGAACTTCTCCAGGGATTGAAGAAAAGCATTCTGGCTCATCAGATTTTTCCGATTTTTGCCGCCTCAGCCCTGAGCAACATCGGGACTCATAAGATTCTGGATGGGATTGTTGATTTTATGCCCTCGCCGGTGGATAGGGGCAGTCTTAAAGCCCGGGTAAAAGGTCAGGAGCAGTCTTTTAACTTTTCGGTTGACGGACCCTTTGCGGCTCTGGTTTTCAAGACCATTTCCGACCCCTACACCGGACGAATCTCGCTGCTGAGAGTATTTTCGGGGAAGGTCAGCGGAGATGCCACCGTTAGCAATAGCACCAAGGATACTGATGAGAAGCTCGGAGGTGTCTTTTTCCTGCAGGGAAAAGAGCAGGTTCCGGCCGGTCAGGCCAGAGCCGGCGACATTGTGGCCACGGCCAAACTGAAAGCTACTCTGACCGGCGATACCCTGTGTGCCAAGGGCGCGGAAATTGAGTTTGAGCCCATCAAGTTTCCTGAACCCTCAATTTCTTTTGCCATAGAGCCCAAGACCAGGGCAGACGAGGATAAAATATCTCAGGCTACCCATCGGGTAACAGAGGAAGACCCGACGGTCAGAATAGAGAGAGATCCGGAAACCAACCAGCTGCTGATTTCCGGTAATGGTGAACTCCACGTCAGAATCATCACTGACAAGCTGAAGAAGCGTTACAACGTGGATGTGGATCTCAAGCCGCCCAAAATACCTTACCGGGAAACCATTAAGGGCAGATCCGACGTGCAGGGCAAGTACAAGAAGCAGACCGGAGGTCGCGGTCAGTACGGCGATTGTAAGATCAAAATGGAACCGCTGCCCCGCGGCAAGGATTTTGAATTCGAAGATAAGATTTTCGGCGGAGCTATTCCTAAAAATTTCATCCCTTCCATTGAGAAAGGCATTCAGGAAGCCAGGAAGAAAGGGGTGCTGGCCGGCTATCCGGTGGTTGATTTCAAGGTCATTCTCTACGACGGCTCCTACCATGAAGTTGATTCATCAGATATTGCCTTCAAGATAGCTGCCTCCATGGCCTTCAAGAAGGGGATGAAAGAAGCCAGGCCCACCCTGCTTGAGCCGGTGATGAATGTTGAGATCTATACGCCGGAAGCCTATATGGGTGACATCATGGGTGCTCTGAACGGCCGCCGCGGCAAGGTTCAGGGCATGGAACAGAAGGGCAACATGAGAATCCTCAAAGCTCAGGTGCCGATGGCTGAAATGCTTGATTTTGAGCCGACCCTGACCTCAATCACCGGGGGCCGGGGCTCTTTTATAATGGAATTTTCTCATTACGAAGAGGTGCCGGCTCAGATTCAGCAGAAAATAATCTCCGGGGCCATCAAAGAAGGCCGGGTGAAGCCGGAAGAAGAATAAAGTCAATCAGAATTAATACCCGGCCCGGAGATCTGGTCAGGACAATAATTAATAGGGAATCTAAATGTCCTGAATTTTGCTTCTGGGCTGGTATAAGCGCCAGGGGTATCTATCTCAATCCAAGAACCTTTTTCTATTTTGATTTCCCGATTAAGCCCTCTTTTGTATATCCCCACCGGCCTGATCGATTAGTCTGACCGGCTTACCTTCGGAGAGCTATACTTAAAATTCCTGAGTCCGAATGATTTCCCGGTCAGGAAAATGATTCTTCGGCCAGTCTGTATCTAACCCGATGCTCAGTTGGGCCGGTTTTATCACTCGGAAGAAAAGATTAGACCCATAAATATGAAGCCAGGCTCCTTAATTTCTTAGCTCTGAAAAGCAGGGCAGGGGGCAGATGTTTTCTGAGGCAGAAGCCATTCTGGGCGGGAGAAGAAATTGATTTTCTTTTTTTGCACCAGGCAGATGAGGTAAAATTTAGAAAATGATTTTCATAATTTACGACAGGAGCCGCGATGGAAAGATTTAAGAAATGGTCAGCGGCAATTTCTATTTTAGCCGCCCTTATTCTTTTTGTTACTCTTGAGACAAAGAGTCCGGCCTGCACCCTGATTGTGGTTTCGGGCCGGGCCAGTGCCAGCGGTCGACCGCTGATGTGGAAAAACCGCGACACTCCTCAGCTGCTGAACAAGTTGATGTATTTTAGGGGCGAAAAGTTCAATTTTATAGGTTTGATCGATGCCGGGGATGAGACCGGAAAAGAAATCTGGGCTGGCCTTAACGACCGTGGCCTGGCCATAATGAACTCCCAGGCTGATGACCTCGCGGTCAGGGAGAGAAAGTACGATGGCTCCGGGAACGGCAGCTTTATGAAACTGGCTCTCGGCCAGTGCGCCACCGTTGAGGACTTCGAAAAGTTGCTCCAGAGAGAAAAGGGGAAATGGGATCTGGCGGCCAATTTCGGTGTGATTGACGCTATGGGGAAGGCCTGTTTTTTTGAGACTTCTTCAGAATACTACACCCGGTTTGATGCCGATGATAAAAAAGTAGCTCCATTCGGTTATATCGTCAGGACCAATTTTTCCTATACTTCTCCTGATTACCTTCAGGGTGGTGGATTTATCAGGTTTGAAAGGATGTCCCACCTGGCGGAAGAGGCCAGGGCCGCCGGACGGCTTGGGGTGAAATTCATACTTCAGGAAGCAGCCAGGGACCTCAATCACGAAAAGCTTCATTCATTTCCCTTGAGCCGGCCTCTTCCCGAAGATCCGTCCAGGCCGCTTTACATAAATACCAACGACACCATCAACAGAAACAGCACGGCCTCGGCGGTTGTTTTTGAGGGGGCTCCTTCGCCCGAGCGCCCCGACCTGGCCACTATGTGGGTTCTTCTGGGTCAGCCAATAACCATAGCCGCCATTCCCGTCTGGCCGGTTTCAGGCCAGGTGCCAAGGGTGGCTTCAGCTCCGGGTGGAGAAACCTGTCCTCTTAATGCCTTTTCCAGAAAACTGGTGCAGTATCTTTATCCCGACCGCAGAGGAAGGATGCCCCAGTATCTTAATGTTAACCGGCTCAGGACATATGACGGTGAAGGTGTTCTGGCTAAATTGATGCGCCTGGAGAATCAGGTTATGGACAAAGCCGGAGCCCAGCTCCGGGCCTGGGAAATAAGGAAAGAAGTGCCGGCCAGGGTGGCTGTCTTTCAGGAAACCCTGGCCGATTTTGTCCTGGAGAATTTGAAGCAGGAGTTTCCGGATATCAGATGAAAAAACGGATGTTGAATGAAAACCCATGAAAGACAGATTTAAGAGGGGAGAAAAATTAGTGTTTGGCCACAGGCTGCCAGCTGAAAGGAGTTATTTTTAATGAATTACAATCCAAGTCAGAAGACTTCAGGAATCTTAAAAGAGGCAACCGGGCTTTTAATCCTGGCTTTAATCCTTATGTCCTGGCTCTGGTCTCAGGTCAGGGCAGAAGACAAATCACTGCTTCTGCCGCTCGGCCCTAAAGAGCACCGGGGCCGGTTTATTAATGTTGAAAGCGGTCAACTGTATTCGGCCAGAAAAGGAAAGCCGGTGACCTTTGAGTCCATGGTCAGAGAAATGAAAAAAGCTCGCCTGATACATGTGGGGGAGACTCACGACGACCTGGAAATGCACGAGATGCAGTTCAGGATTATAGAAGCTCTCTACCTTCAGGATTCCAATCTGGCCATTGGTCTGGAACAGGTTACGGTTGACCTGCAACCGGTTCTGGACCGCTGGGTGGCCGGTGAACTTGATGAGAGCAGTTTCCTGCGGGAAATCAGGTGGTATGTTACCTGGAATTTCAATTACAATTATTACAAGAAGATTTTTGATTTTGCCCGCGAACATAAGCTTCCAATCTTTGCCCTGAACGCCCCGCGAAATCTAATTTCCAAAGTTAGAATGCAGGGCTATGAGGCCCTGAACGAGGGTGAAAAAAAAGTCATACCTTCTCTGGACCTGAACCAGGTTGAACACCGGCTCCTGGTCCGGACGATATTTGAATCGGAAGAAATTCCTCCCCAGATGAAAGGAGCCGGGCTGGATTCCATGTTTGAGGCTCTGTACCGGGCCCAGGTAGCCTGGGATGAAACCATGGGACGTAATGCCGTCCGGACGGCTGAAGCCAGCGGCCGGAGGGTGGTGGTGCTGGCCGGCTCCGGTCATTTGCTCTATGGCCTGGGCTTGAACTTGAGAACCCGGCTGTTAAGCCGCTGGCCCCAGGTTACGGTAATCGGGATTCAGGTGGCCGAGGGCAGCAGACAGAAAGTTTCCCGCGGCCTGGCTGATTTTATATACGGAGTTAAAGCCAGAGAATATCCGGCTTACCCGGCGGTGAGCATAAACCTGAAAAAAGTGGAGGGGCTGAAAAACCTGATAGTAGCCTCGCGCCCCAGTGAAGCTCTGGCCCGGATGTCCGGGCTGGACAAAGGAGACGTGATTCTGTCGGTTGATGGTCAGGAGGTTTTTGAGGTTAATGACTTCAGGATGATACTGGCCGGATTTAACTGGGGAGAAGAAATCAAGTTCAAAGTGCTGAGGAACGGGGAAGTGCTTGATCTCAGTCTGAAGCTCGATCCGGCGGCGCTTGGTAACAGGCAGAACTAATGGGGTTAATAAAAAACCTCTGGTAAATATAAAAAGGCAGGCTGGATTCATAATGACAGCCTGATTTTTTGGGAAAAAACAAATAGCAAAGCGGCAACAATTGAAGGAGGTCATGATGAGAATTAAGAAAAAAATTGCCCTTCTAATCCTTGGCCTCTGGCTGTTATCATCAATTCCGCTGGCTGCGGCTGTTCTGAAAACACCGGCCGAAGAAGCCCGTTATACCAGGTACAGTCAGTATGAAGATGTGGCCAGGTTTCTTTCAATTCTGACTGCTCACCATCCGGTCCTTAAAGTCAGGGTGGTCGGGCGGACAGGGGAGACGGGAAATTATCCTGCCCGTGACCTTTTTCTATGTGTTCTGACCGAAGAGGGAGCCGGTGAACCGGCTTCCCTCGACCGCAACAAGCCGACCCTGTTTTTTATTGCTGCCCAGCACGGCAATGAGCAGTCGGCCAAGGAAGCGGCCCTGAGGTTGATAAGGGACCTGGCCGGCGGAGACCTCAGGCCGTTGCTCAAGAAAATCAATGTCCTGGTAATGCCCCAGGCTAACCCTTATGGAAATTATTTTGATATCCGCCAGAATGAAACCGGTCTGGACCTCAACCGGGATCATGTCAAACTTGAGGGCGATTCCACCAGGGCGATACATCGGGTGTTCAGCCTCTACCAGCCCGAGGTCACGATGGACATTCACGAAAAGGGGGACGATTATTACCGGGTGTCAGTGGGCTGCGTTTCCAACCTCAACATCCACCGATCGCTTCAGGAATATTCCAGGAATACCATATTGAAAGAGATCGAAAAGAAACTGGCCAGGAAAAGGATTACCTTTCATGAGTACCTGGTCAGTGAAGTCCTGGGAATGGATACTTCTTCCGGAGCGCGGCTGGCCCAGGAAGCGGGGAGGGAAATGATGCTCCGTTTCAGCACGACTGACCTGAATGATGGCCGCAACAGCCTTGGAATTTACGAAACCCTGGCTTTCATCCAGGAAGGGGCTTCCAGACACGACCTGGCCTCGCTTGAAGCCAGGACCGGCTGGCAGTATGAAGGCCTCAGGGCTCTGGCCGAAATCCTGGCCGAGCGGCCGGCCGAGGTCCTGACTCTGGTCAGGGAATTGAGAACCGGCCTGCTGAAAAGGGCCCGGCAGAAGTCTGAGGATGACCCCGTTCACCTGAAGATGGCTTATGTTAGAGACCCGCGACAACCACAACTGGAGCTCAGGGCCTTTGAAAGGACCGGTTCCAGCATAAGAGGGATTATGAGGGTCGACAGGAAAGCCGGCGATTATCTCCTGGCTGAAGATATCGCGCCCTACCAGGGTCCGCCTCAGATGAAAATCATAACCAGGGTGGAAAAGAACTGGTTTCCACTGGTTGAATCCAGGTTGACGGTCAAGCGCCCGGCTGGATATGTAATCCCGGCCGATAGACTCGATCTGGCTGAAGTGCTGGTCAGGCATGGCATCCGGGTTCAGATGGTGGAGAGGGCGACAGTAGCTGAAGCCACCGGCTATAAAGTGATCGAAGTTGTTCCGGCCACAACCGATTATCTGGCTCCGGAAAAACTGGAAATTCGGCCAGAACAGCTGAAGGTGCCGTTGAAGCGCGGCGATTTTATTGTCAGCTGCGAACAGCCGGCGGCCAATCTGATTTCCTGTCTGCTTGAACCTCAGTCTGAATACGGGTTGATTCGTTATTTCAAATTCAGATTGGTTCCAGAAGCTGGAGATTATTTCGCCATCTACAGGCTTGAAGCTCCGGTTTCCCTGCCGCTGGTGGATTACAGGAACTGGTAGAGTCTTATTTCCCGGCCTGTTCCTGAGCTATTTTTTTCAGCTTTTCGTTGGCAATGATACCCAGGTCCACCCGCCGGTTCTGCTGACGGCCTTCGGGCGTCTCGTTGGAAGCTATCGGCTGGTCGGGACCGTAGCCCATCACCGAAAAGCGCGAGGACTGGACTCCGAGCTGGGCCAGGTAAGCGGCCACGGCCCTGGCTCTTCTCTCGGACAGAGTCAGGTTGTATTCTCGGGTGCCGGTGGAATCGGTATGCCCCTCAATTATGATGTTGGTATCCGGGTACTTGTTAAGGATCCCGGCCAGTTTCTTGAGGTTTTCCTGACTGGCCGGGCGCAGGTCATACTTGTCGACGTCAAATAGAAGTCCGGAGTCGAAAGTAATCTTGATGCCCTCGCCGATTCTTTCCACCCTGGCTCCTTCCAGGTCGCGGCGCATTTCTTCGGCCTGCTTGTCCATCTGCCGTCCGATATAAGCTCCGGCCGCTCCGCCGACAGCCGCTCCGATGATGGCTCCGGCCAGGGTGCTTCCGGCTACTTTGCCCACCACGGCTCCGGCCACAGCGCCACCCGCCGCACCGATGGTTGCTCCCTTGGCTGTTTTGCTCCAGCTGGCGCATCTGAAGTTAGAAGCGGCCAGACAGAGGATGAGAATCAGAGGAATGATTTTTTTCAAGATAACCTCCCGGCTGAATTCTTTAGATATTTCAGTTTACGTCAAAAAGGTTTCTCTTAAAAGATTTTTAATTTTTTCCATAAATTCTTCCGGACCTTTATCTTTGGCCAGGGGAGCAGAGCTCTTCTGGCCGAGTCTTTGCAGGCTCAATTTATAGAAAAATGAACCAGAACTGGAAGGGAATTTCAGACTGTAGTCAATGATATTCTGGTATTTATTTCTGGCTTCCTTCTGCTTTCCCATCCCTTCCAGGCAAACAGCCTCCAGGAAATCCTGAAATCTCTGGTCCGGGTTGAACGGGCGTCCGGTTCCCAGGGCTTCGGGATATTCCCTGGACCGGGTGATTTCAGCCAGGGCTTCAGTCCATTTCTGTTCCAGCATTAAATCGAGGGCCAGATGCAGATGGGTGCGGACAAAAAGGCTGTGAACCTCGCTGGCCCCCTCATACGGTAGAACGCGCATTCTGTCCAGAAGGTCTGCGGCCATTTTATACCGTCCAGAAATCAGCAAAGCCTTGACGGTGTCGGCCTGAATATAAATATTGTCCGGGAATTTTTCTAGAGCCTGGAGAGATAGCTGACCGGCTTCAAGGTTATTGCCCGCTGCCAGTTCAAAGGTTATGAGATGATGCCAGGTGCGCCAGGCCTGAGGCGCCAGATTCAAGGCGGTCTGCAGGTCGCGCCTGGCGGCTGCCCGGTCTTCAGAATTGAGGCAGGCTCTGGCTATAAAAACAGGATAATAATCAGCTTCATTAAGACTGGAAAACATTATCCTGGCTTCTGGCAACCGGCCTTTATGCCAGAAGATTAAGCCGAGGTAATAACGAAATTTCCAGCAATCTGGTCTAATCCCCGCTGCCCACTCAAAAACCGGGATGGATTCTTCTCGAAAAGGAAAGACCAGCCACGGTGATGCTCCGGCCGCTTTTTCCAGAAGGGCCAGACTCTTCTGTCTGTCACTGTCTTTATGAACAAAGGCCTGCCAGGCCAGGATCTCCGGATTTTCTGGCGCCAGAGACAGCAATTCGACTGCCTGCTCGCTCTGATTGGTTCTCCAGTAATAAAGGGCCAGTTCCAGGTAGGTTTCACCAGGAAATTCATTGCGGATCATGTTTTGAAAATCACGCCAAGTTCGGGCATTCGGTTTCAACAGATAAAGCTCATACCTGGCCAGATGATTCAGAGGGTCGAGCTCCAGCAGCTGCCGTCCTACCTTGGCGGCTTCTTTTGTTTTCCCCTGCAATCGAAGAGATAAAGTCAGGAGTTCGAGAGGCAGGGGATTGTTCCGGTCCTTTTCTGAGGCCCGGCGGGCAAATTCTTCTGCCTGAGAATAATCCCGTTCAGCCAGTGAAATTTCTGCCAGCTGAAGATTGGCCGGCACGGCCAGGGCAGGAGAACGGGCGGCCCAGCCCAGGGCTTCCCTGGCCTCGCTCCGGTAATTGAGATGACGGGCAGCCAGCCCATAAACATAGTTTGATTCCGGGTCGTACATGGAAATTTCCAGCCCGCGCCGGGCATAATCGCGGGCAGTCAGGTATTCTCCCCGGCGAAGATAAAGCTCGGCCAGCCTGCTCAGAGCGCCGCGGTGGTCGGGTTCTTTCCTGATGACTTCAAGATATTTCTCCAGGGCTGCGCTGTAATTCCTTTCGTTTTCAAAGGTTTGAGCAGTCAGGAAAAGGGCTTCAGCCGAATCTCCGCTTGGGTTGTGGAACCTAAACGGACGGCTCAATTCCCGGTCTTTCGCTGCCTGATGGATTATTTTTTGTCCCAGGGAGAGGCTCAATTGGGCCGGGTCTGAAACGTCTTTTAGCTCGATTATAATTTTTTGGGCTGGCTTAAGGTTTATCGGTCCGCGATATATCCGGCGACCTTTTTCCTTAACTACCAGAGTTTCTCTGATTTCCTGCAGGGCATACATCCCGAGTTCCAGGTGATCTCCGTCGGGATTAAGGCTTATAGCCACAGCTGGACTGGCCCCGGCCAGAGGACCGATGCCGCTATAAGGAAACCAGATTTCCTGCCAGGTGTCGGAGAGGCCGGGAAAGAAAACTCCATGGTCGGATTGATTCAGGAGCCTCCCGGCCTGGGGCTCGGTATACTGGCCGTCGGTATCGGTCAGTAAATCCACCCAGATTTCACCGGCCCGGCTCAGGTCCCAGATCCAGACCTTCTTGCCCGGCATATCAGAATAATAAGCCTGATGCCCGAAGCCAAAATCGCTGTCGCGGTAATAGCCGCCATAAAAATGGTCATAAGTTCCGACCACGAAATAACTTTTGGAGCTTCCGAAGTTGTTGTTTCTGTACCAGGACAGGTCTCGTCCCTGGTTGTCTATCGGCCAGGGTTCCAGAGGGCTCGAATAATCATGGCCAATAAAAAATTTTCCCGGAAATATGTATTTCAGGTCGGGGGTGGCCTTAATGGCGGCGCACATCCAGGCATAGTAAGACTGGCGATAGGGCCCCGGGTTTGTCCAGCGAGAAGCGGTTTCAAAATAGGCTCGGTCGGGAGGCAGAGTTATGGCCACCTGCCAGCGCGTCCGTGAAGGCCAGTCATAATTGCCGACCGTGCAGACCAGGCTGCCGTCAGGTTTCTTCCGGACATGATAATCGACCGGAGTGGCTGTGGAGGGCGCATGTCCTATGACCCCGAAGTTAAACTCAATTCCACCCGAGGTCCATGGTCCCCGGAGGGCAATTTCTCTGAATTTAAGTACTCTATTGGTATAGAGGAATTCTTTGCCGGTCTTTCTGTCAAGAGCCCCCCAGACCTTCCCGCCTACCTGAGGCAGAATCGAAACCTCAAGGTATTTATTTTTAAGCCTGATCACAGTCCATTCCTGGGGTCTGGATTCCTGGCTGAATCCATTGAAAACAAAATAAGGATAAATTTTAGAACCGGAACCCCAGAGAGATGAGCGGGCGAAGACCGGAATGGGGTCCGGGTCGGAATAGGGGTAGGTGATGATGTTCTCGCCTTTAACCGAAAAAGAAGCCTGCCGCTTGGCCTTGCAACCAGCGAGCAGGAGAATTACCAGAAATAAAAAAATAGCCCAGCCCCTTCTTGAAGCCAATAAATTAATCTTTTTCATCTTATATCTCCAGACAAGCGCCGGGGAAAATCAAGGAACCTGAAAAGAATTGTCCGACCAGAATCAGTCTCCGACGGTCTTTTAATTACAGCTTATTTCTTATCCTTTATTTCCCGATAGATGATCTCCACCAGGGGCGGCCGTCTGACCTGGGATCCGGCCGGTGGCGACTGCACTCCAAGAGCCGCTTTGATGTCATCAAGACTCTTACCCTCGGCCATCATTTCCCTGACCCGGGCTTCTTTCTCTTTAAGACTGGCAATAAGTGCGGAGACTTCCTTGCGACCCGCCGGTTCGGCATGACCTGATAAAAATGTTTCAATCTGTGGTTTATAGTCAAGCATCAACTCCAGGGTCCTCAGGTAACCAAAAAAGGTGCCCTTCTTCTGCTTGTGAATGAGCGGGTCGCGGCCGTAAAACATCAGATCTCCGACTATGGCTACCCGGCTTTCCGGTATGAAGATTATGGTGTCGCCGCTGGTATGGGCAGGTCCAAAATTTTTCAGTTCCAGCCTGGTGCCCTCAAAATCCATAAGCCGGTTGCCTTCGTAGGTTTCGGAGGGCAGCGTGTCTTTTAGTTCCGGCATCTGTTCCACCGCCGGTAGCATTTCTTCATAGGTTTTCTGGTGGGACAGAATTCTGACCTTTTCCTCAAGCCCCCTCAAACCGTTAACATGATCCCCGTCGCTGTGAGTCAGAATGATCAGGCCAAGCGGAAGGGGAGATGTCTTCTGGATTTCGGCCAGCATATCCCTGAACGATTCGGGCGTCATCTTGGCATCGATCAGCAGGTTATGCTTTTTTCCGGCAATTAAAAAACAATTGGCTCCAGAACCGCCCTTGATTATATAAATGTTGTCTCTTATCTTTTCTATGGACAGGGATGGGGGAGAAGTTGTCTGCTGAGCAATATTCAGACCCGGGAAGAGAAGAAAACACCAGATAAAAATTGTAAATACAGGAACCAGCCTGATTGCAGGCTTGAAGGTCGATCTTATCAAAACTGAATTTATCATTGGCCCTCCTTTGATTTATTTACTATATTTAATTTTATATCACAGGCCAGAGAAAATTACACGCCGGTATCTGGTTTTAACCGTCAGCGCCCGGCAGTTCCGGTCAGACTGGTCGTTGGCGGAAAGAACCAAAGGCCCGAAAAAATTTAATCATTAATTTTACCTTCGCCATCCTTTCAAATTGACACCAGGCGATCAGGTGTTTTATGATTGGCCAGAAAACTTCTGGTTAAATTCTGACGGGTCAGATCAAAAAAATTTTTCTAACAAGGAATGCCTCAGATGATAAGATGCGGTCTTGGTGGCAGGAACGTTAGCCGGTCATTCAGGCGATCTTTTCCGGCTTGTCAAAAGGCGGTCCTGATTCTGCTTATTATGGCCTGTTGCTGGCTTTTTCCAGCCTGCAACCGGATTTCAGAGACAGCCGAATCCTTTGACCTCCCTCCTGAAATCAAAATCAGCGGGCCGCTGGTAATAATTGATTACCGTGGAGAACGAATATTTTCCGGAGAGGTCATAACTGGCGGCGGAGAATTTTCTGTTACCCGGAATATTTTTCGAGACGGGGAAAAACTGACCGGGGTGCTGGCCCTGACCGCAGCCCGGGGAAGCAAATTAAATTTAAACGCCCGGGTCCTGGCCTCGGCTGAGTCGTTTCCCTGCGAAGCAGAGCGCCGCCATTCGTCACCGGCGATAGTCAGGCACGTATCCGGTCTCAGCCGCAGCCGGTTAAACCGGGCCGTCTATGACCGCCGGCACGATTGGGTTCTTTCCGTAGACGCCGGACCGCTGGTTGAGATTATTCCGGAATCTGAAAAACCGGACAAATCTGTTTATCGAGTGGAAGCTTCTGGCGGAGAAATAATTCTCAGATTCAGACCTGCCTATTACCGGCTTCACCGCGGACTGAAATATTTTAAGCCCTGGACCTACCGCTTGAAGCGGGATTCGGTGTCTGGCTGGATCTCCTGGTTTGCTTTCTATGACCGGGTGACCGAGGCCGACATACTGGAAACGGCTGATACTTTAGCTGAGAAGCTCCTTCCTTTTGGCTATAGAGTTCTACAGATTGATGACGGATATCAAAGAGGAGAGGGAAAGCCGGAGCTATGGCTTCAGGCCAACGAAAAGTTTCCTCGCGGGCTTTCCTTCCTGGCTTCATACATCAAGGGGAAGGGCCTGGTGCCGGGTATCTGGACCAACGTCGCCTTCAAACAGGATGATTTTGTCCGGGCTCACCCGGGCTGGTTCGTTAGCGATGACTCCGGGCGTCCGGGTCGAGGTAACTGGGTTGAGTACAGCCTTGACGGTTCAGTGAAGCCAGCCCTGGAGTCTGTCGTCAGGCCCATTTATCGTGGCCTGAAGAACCAGGGCTGGGAATATTTCAAGGTTGATGCCCTGCGTCATCTGCGTTATGAGGGTTACAACGCCCACCGCCGGCATTTCAATCAAAAAAAGATAGACCCGGAGCTGGCTTTCAGAAACTATGTGGAAGTCATAAGAGAAGAAATAGGACCGGAATCGTATCTCCTTGGCTGCTGGGGAATAAGACCGGAACTGGTAGGTCTGCTGGACGGCTGCCGCATCGGCACTGACGGATTTTCTTATGCCGGGCTGGCTCAGTTTAATTCCTGGAATAATGTCGTCTGGCGCAACGACCCCGACCATATTCAGCTCGATGAAGAAAGATACCGTTCACTTCTGGTCACCTCTCTTACCGGGTCCATTTTACTGCTTACAGACAAACCGGCTGTCTATCAGACTCAAGCAATCGAGCCGGCCCGGAGAGCCGCTCCGGTTCTCTGGACAGTCCCCGGACAGATTTTTGATGTTGACCCCTCGCGTTCCGGATTACTCGACCAGGTGGATGAAGAGGTGAGCGGTTCAGGGCCCAGGCCTTTTGATGCCAGCCTCAGGCCGTCCTGCGATTTGTGGTTGCTGGAAATTGTCCGTGCCTTTGAGAACTGGATGGTTCTCGGAAGAACAGGAGAGAGCGAGAAGAAGGTGAATTTCTCAGACCTTGGGCTTGACGGCCAGAGAGAGTACATCGTTTTTGAATTCTGGTCAAAGAAGCTGGTCGGAATTTTCAGCGGGGGCTTTGACCCTGGACCGCTAAATCCCCGCTACCGTTCTCAGTGTTTCATCATTCGTGACCGGATGAGCCATCCTCAACTTCTGGCCACGAGCCGGCATTTAACTGGTGGCGGACCGGATGTGCTGGATATGAACTGGAGGGATGGAGAATTGTCCGGAAGGAGTCAGTTAACAGCCGGCGATCCTTATGACCTTTATATTCACCTTCCGCCGGGGTGGAAACTGGATGAAGAAACTGTTGAGGGCGCCGAACTTCAAACCATCTGGAGTGACGGCCCGCTCCTGATAGTAACTCTTAAGTCGGCTGCCAGTGGACCGGCCAGCTGGAAAATTAAATTTTCCAGAACCCGCTGAAGGTCTCTGGCTTTGGCTGGCAATAGATTATTTATGATGCTGATCACCCCTCCGTCAGAAATATATAAATTTCGAGGATAGCTGTAATTTTAGTTTTTTAGAGCCAGTGCTTCTGCGGTCATAAGTCCGATTCGGGCCGGGTTGTCTATGATTTTAACTCCTGCTTCTTTCAGGCGGCGGATCTTTTCTGCAGCCGCCCCCTGCCTTCCTTCGATGATAGCTCCGGCATGTCCCAGTCGCCTGCCCGGAGGAGCGGTCAGGCCGGCCACATAGGCCAGAACCGGCTTGGGATAAGTTGAAACTTTCAGGTAATCAGCAGCTTCTTCTTCGGCCTGGCCGCCGATTTCACCAATCATCACCACAACTTCGGTTTGCTCATCATCCCTGAACATTTTCAGCAAATCTACAAATTTCAGACCGATTACCGGGTCACCCCCAATCCCTATGGCTGTACTCTGTCCCAACCCGGCCGCCGTCAGTTGCTGCACGGCTTCATAGGTCAGAGTTCCAGAGCGGGAAATGATACCGACCGGGCCAGGCCGGTGAATGTGGCCGGGCATTATCCCGACCTTACTCTCCCCCGGAGAAATCAGACCCGGGGTATTGGGGCCGACAAGACTGGCTCCATATCTTATTAGCCAGCTTTTGGCCCTGAGCATATCCAGAACAGGAATGCCCTCTGTAATGCAGACGATAAGTTTAATCCCCGCGGCAGCCGCTTCCATGATAGCCTCGGCTCCAGCCAGCGGTGGCACAAAAATTATCGAAACGTCGGGATGTTCAGCTCTCACTGCCTGTTCTACCGTGTTGAAGACCGGAAGCCCCAGGTGCTTCAGGCCACCTTTCCCGGGGGTCACTCCGGCCACCAGCCTGGTGCCGTATTCCTGCATTTTCTGAGCGTGAAAGGTGGCTTCTTTTCCGGTCAGCCCCTGGACCAGAACTCTGGAATTGCGGTCGATAAGGATACTCATGTCAATTTCCTGCTCAATTCCACGGCCAGCCTGGCTGCCTGCTCGAAATCCTGGGCAAAAGTGAACGGCAGGCCTGATTCCTCCAGAATTTTTCGGCCTTCGGCCACATTGGTGCCCTCCAGTCTAACCACCACCGGCCGGTTCAGGGAAATGTGTCTGGCCGCTGTCACCACGCCCCGGGCCACCAGGTCGCAGCGAACAATACCCCCAAAAATGTTTATCAAAGCCGAACGCACCTGAGAGTCTAAAAGTAAAATTTCGAAGGCCCGGCTGACGGCTTCTTCGGTCACTCCGCCTCCGATATCCAGGAAATTGGCCGGCTGGCCGCCAAAATGATTAATGATATCCATGGTGGCCATGGCCAGCCCGGCTCCGTTAACCAGGCAGCCTATGTGGCCATTCATTTTAATGTAGTTCAGGCCGTATTGCCTGGCTTCTTTTTCCAGCTCGTTTTCCTGGCCCCCCTCCCGGAGGGCGGACAGCTCGGGATGGCGGGCCAGACTGCAATCGTCAAACTCCATTCTGGCGTCAACGGCGGTCAGCCTGTTGTCTTCGGTCACAGCCAGGGGATTGATTTCCAGGAGTTTGAGGTCATTTTCTATGAAAAAGCCAACCAGCAGTCTCGTCCGGGCAACAAAATCCTTGATCAAATTATCTGAAAGTTCCAGAAAGTAAGCCAGCTGCCGGGCCTGGAAATTCTTCAATCCGTCGTCGAGTTGAAAGAAAATTTTATTGATCAGCCCGGCTTCTGATTCAGAAAGTTCCTCGATATTCAAACCTCCCTGGCGGCTGACGATGGCCACCAGGGATTCTTTATTCCGGTCAACGGTCAGACCGAAGTAATATTCCTTTCGTAAATAAAGTGCCTTTTCCACCAGAAGCCTGGTTACCGGAAGACCCTGGCTTCCGGTCTGGGCAGTCACCAGCCTGGTGCCCAGAAGCTTGCTGGCCAGCAATTCCGCTTCTTCCGGAGTACTGGCCTTAAGGATTCCACCCGCTTTACCCCGACCACCGGCCAGAATCTGAGCTTTCAATACTACCGGACAGGACAGTTCTCCGGCCAGCTGTCTGGCCTCCCGGGCAGTTTCAGCCAGCCCTGAGGCCGGAATTTCCCAGCCCAGCTCTTTTAAGAAACTTTTCGCCTGAAATTCATGTATCAGCATACCGGAAACTCTGAAGACAATTTCGCTCTTAATTTTATAAATTTTCCGGAAGCCATGCCACAAAAAATTTAGGGAACAGAACAGTTTAGCGATTTTAGCCTAACTAAATCTGTTTGTTATTATTATCTAAAAATAAAAGGGGCGGAGCTTCTTCCTCTCCGCCCCTTTTCCTTGATGGAAGAATAATCCTCTCAGATTTTACATTCAGAAACTGTCTTGGTAACCGAAGCCACCGTCTTCTGGAACAGAGCTTTTTCTTCCTCAGTCAGTTTAATTTCATAAATTTTTTCCATGCCTTTAGCGCTGATCAGACAGGGCACGCCGATAAACAGACCGTTGACTCCGTATTCGCCCTCGCAGAGAGCGGCGCAGGGCAGAATACGTCTTTTATCCTTGAGGTAAGATTCAGCGATGACGATAGCGCTCCAGGCCGGGCTGAAAAAGGCTGAGCCCTTTCCAAAGAGCTTGACGATTTCAGTTCCGGCTTCCCGGGTTCTGGTTACCAGGCGTTCAATCTGCTCTGCAGTGGCAATTTCGGTCAAGGGCACGCCACCAATGGTGGTCAGGCGCGGCAGGGGAACCATGTCCGGTCCATGGCCTCCGAGAACGGTTCCAGCCACATCGGCCACTGAAACACCCAGTTCCATGGCAATAAAGGCTCTCCAGCGCGCGGTATCCAGAGTACCGGCCATGCCGATGACCTGGTTCTTAGGAAACCCGGTAACTTTGTGGAATACATAAACCATGGCGTCGAGCGGGTTGGTGACAATGATGCAGAAAGCCTTGGGTGCATATTTCTTAACCCCATTGGCCACGTCGGTGATGATTTTGATGTTGACGTTGAGCAGATCCTCTCTGGTCATCCCGGCTTCTCTGGGTTTGCCGGCGGTAACGATGACCACGTCGGCCCCTTCGATATCTTTGTAATCTGAAGTCGCGGTGATATTGGCATCATAATTTCCGTGGGGGGCCATTTCCATCAGATCCAGGGCTTTGCCCTTGCAGACGTTTACATAGTCGGGGACATCGAGAATGACAATGTCACCCAGTTCCTTCTGGGCAGCCAGAATGGCCAGAATCTGGCCTATCTGTCCACCGCCAATTAAAGCTATTTTTTTACGCATATTTAACTCCTTACAAGATGTTGAATTCTGTTTTTCAAACAAACAGGCAACAAATTTCTTTTAAGATTCAGCCCTTAACGTAACCCACCCAGGTTTCTTCGAGCTTGGGGTTGTTCAACCATTCAATCAGATAATCGGTAAAAGCCTTGCCGGTAGCTCCGGTTGGCCGGCCGGTTATGACCAGCTTCTTTTCATACTGGCCGCAGATGTCCAGGGCCATTTCCAGCTTTCTGGCTTTTTCCACGTATCCAATATGATTGATCAGCATAGCTGCGCCTCTGATCATGCTAGCCGGGTCGGCATAGATAGCCCGGCCTTCCTGAACCATCCTGGGAGCAGACCCGTGGATAGCTTCAAACATGGCATACTGCTTGCCGATGTTGGCCGCTCCAGCTGTGCCCACGCCTCCCTGGAATTCAGCCGCTTCGTCGGTCAGGATATCGCCGTAGAGATTCGGCAGAACCAGAACCTGGAATTCACGACGCCTTTTTTCATCAACCAGCTTGGCGGTCATGATGTCAATGTACCAGTCATCAGGCTGAATTTCAGGATATTCCTTAGCTATCTTGTAGAAGGTTTCCAGGAATTTGCCGTCGGTGGTCTTAACCACATTAGCCTTGGTGACGCAGGTGATTCTGGATCGTTTGTTCTTCCGGGCGTATTCAAAAGCCATCCGACAGATCCGGTCGGAGCCAGGGGTGGTAATCAACTTAAAATCAATGGCGATATCGCCATCGACATCGATGCCCTTGGAACCCAGGGCATAAAGGTCTTCCGTATTTTCCCTGAAGAATATCCAGTCGATCCCCTGTTTGGGCACCCGAACCGGTCTGACGTTGGCAAACAGGTCGAGCTCATTCCTCATGGCCACATTGCAGCTTTCGATATTGGGCTAGGGGTCGCCTTTACGGGGAGTGGTGGTCGGGCCCTTGAGGGTTACGTGATACTTCTTGATCTCTTCCAGAACATCGTCGGGGATAGCTTTGTTATGGGCGGCTCGATTTTCTATGGTCAGGCCTTCAATGGTGTCGATCTGGACTTTGCCCTTTTTCAGCTCATCCTCCAGCATGAAACGCAGTACTCTTTCGGCTTCAGCGGCAATGAAGGGGCCGATGCCGTCTCCGGGGAGAATTCCAATTTTAACGGGTGAGATCCGGCTGTAATCCACCCAGTCCGGAGCGGCTTTCAGCCTGGTCACTCTTTCCATCTGTGCTTCCAGTAGCTTGCCAAAATGTTCTTTGGCTTTTTCGATAGCGGTCCGGTCGATCATCTTACCTCCTGATTTGATTTTAAGAGAAAATATTAAGATACAATTCTATTATTTCCAGAAATTAAAATCAATAATTTTTTTGGGCTTCGGGTTGCGATTTCTTTTGACAAAACAGCTGATTATTTTTAAGATATAGAGCTGGATTTTCACCTCTATAATTAAATCTGACAAGGAGTTTTACCTATGCTGGAAAGCTATTATCAAAAAGCCCGGGAAAGAGAAGCCCAGGGGATCCCGCCACTGCCTCTGACCGCCGAAGAAGCCCAGGAAGTTTGCCGGCTTCTGGAAAATCCCCCGGCTGGAAAAGAACAGGAACTCGTTAATTTGCTGGAACAGAGAATTTCTCCCGGAGTGGACCCGGCAGCCCGGGTTAAGGCTGCCTGGCTGAGTGAAATAGCTACCGGGACCAAAAAATCTCCGCTGATCAATCAGGCAAGAGCTGTCTTCTTGCTGGGGACTATGATCGGCGGTTACAACGTCGATCCCCTGGTGGACATGCTGGAAAACGCGGAACTGGCTTCCGCGGCCGCTTCCGCCCTGAAGAACATAATTCTTGTCTATGGTGCCTATGACAGGATTCTGGCTCTTTCTAAAAACAATAAATATGCCCATGAGGTTCTGGAATCCTGGGCCCGGGGAGATTGGTTTCTGTCGAGACCCGAGCTACCGGAGGAAATTGAACTCAAGGTCTTCAAGGTCGACGGAGAAATCAATACCGATGATTTTTCTCCGGCCAGATACGCCTGGAGTCGTCCCGACATACCACTTCATGCCCTGAGTATGGGAGAGACCAGATTCCCCGAAGGTCTGGAAATTATCAAAAAATTCCGGGAAGGGGGGTTTAAGGTCGCTTTCGTGGGGGATGTGGTCGGCACCGGCTCTTCCCGTAAATCAGCCTGTAATTCTCTGATGTGGCACATCGGAGACGATATACCCTTTGTCCCGAATAAAAGGCGCGGGGGCGTGGTTATCGGCGGCCTGATTGCTCCGATTTTCTTCAATACCACTGAAGATTCGGGTGGGCTGCCTATCCAGGCTGAAGTTAGCCGCCTTAAAACTGGCGATGTAATCAAGATCAGGACCCGGGAAGGAGTTATCGTTAATCAAAGCGGGGAGGTGCTGTCCAGATTTGACTGGAAACCGGTGACAATTAAGGATGAATTCCGGGCCGGGGGAAGGCTCAATCTGATAATCGGCCGGCAGCTGACGGCCAAGGCCAGGAGAGACCTGGGCTGGCCGGAGCCTGACTTTTTCGCCCGGGTCCAGAATCCGGTGCCGAAGGCAGGTCAGGGCTATACTCTTGCTCAGAAAATCGTTGGTCGGGCCTGCGGCCTTACCGGAGTTCTCCCCGGGACCTCCTGCGAGCCCAGAATGACCACGGTAGGTTCGCAGGATACCACCGGTCCGATGACCGCTGACGAACTAACCGAACTGGCCTGCCTGGAATTTCAGACCGAACTGTTCATGCAATCATTCTGCCACACGGCTGCTTACCCCAAACCAACCGATGTCCGCATGCACCGCAACCTCTCCGCCTTTGTGGTCGAGCGGAAAGGTGTGGCTCTGAAACCGGGCGATGGGGTCATCCACTCCTGGCTGAATCGCTTGATTCTGCCCGATACTGTTGGCACCGGAGGCGATTCCCATACCAGATTTCCCGTTGGTATAAGCTTTCCGGCGGGCTCAGGACTGGTGGCCTTTGCCGGAGCGCTGGGATTCATGCCTCTGGATATGCCGGAGTCGGTCCTGGTCAGGTTTTCGGGTCAGCTGAACCCCGCCCTGACTCTGAGGGATGTAGTTAATGCTATTCCTTATTTCGCCATCAAGCAGGGATTGCTGACGGTGGCCAAAAAAGGCAAAAAAAATGTTTTTAATGGCCGCATACTGGAGATGGAGGGTCTGGAAAACCTGACTGTGGAACAGGCTTACGAACTGACCGATGCTTCGGCTGAAAGGTCAGCGGCTGCTGCGGTCATCTCCCTCAGGGAGGAGAAGGTAGCCGAGTTTATCAGGAGCAATATTGTCCTGATGAAAAAAATGATTGAGGCCGGTTATCGGGACGCCGGCACTCTGGAGAAAAGAATAAAAGCCTGTGAGGACTGGTTGAAAAACCCTCGCCTGCTGAAAAGAGATGCCGGGGCAGAATATGCCGCTGTCATCGAAATAGACCTGGGCGAAATCAAAGAACCGATTCTGGCCTGTCCCAACGACCCCGATGATGTCAGACTGCTTAGCGAGGTCGCGGGCGACAGGATAGATGAAGTATTTATCGGCTCCTGCATGACCAACATAGGTCATTTCCGGGCTGCGGCCAGGATTTTCGATAAAGCCTGTTATCCAGCAACCCGTATCTGGCTGACCCCGCCTACCAGAATGGATTATACCCAGCTGATGAAAGAGGGACTGTTTGCTACCTTTTCTCAGGTGGGAGCCAGAGTAGAAATACCGGGCTGCTCACTCTGTATGGGCAATCAGGCCCGGGTCAGACCGGGGGCAACGGTCCTTTCTACCTCAACCAGGAACTTTGATAACCGGATGGGGGATATGGCCCGGGTATATCTTGGCTCAGCCGAACTGGCGGCCATTGCAGCTGTGGAAGGACAATTGCCGGCGGTCGATAGATACTTTGCCGTCATGAATGAAAAAATCATCCCCTATTCTGAACAGATATACCGGTATCTGGAATTTCACCGGATGCCTGACTTCAGTTTGAGTTATATTTGATAAGAAGGACTAAAATGATGATCCAACTCGACGGGAAAAAAGCTCTGGTAACGGGAGGTTCTCGGGGAATAGGACGGGCAACCGCCCTGTTGCTGGCTGAAGCCGGAGCCGACGTGGCCATCCATTATCAAAAAAATGAGGCCGCAGCCAGCGAAATTAAAAGGCTGATCGAGGAAAAGGGTCGGGAAGCCCTGCTCTGTCGGGCTGAGATTGCCAGCCGGAATCAGGTGGAGAAAATGGTGGCTGAAATAGGCAAGCGCTGGGCTCGAATTGATATTCTGGTCAATAATGCTGGCATCTGGACCTACGGGGAGATGGGAGACCTGCCCGAAGAAGTCTGGAGAGAGACCATGTCCGTTAACCTGGACGGGGTTTTTTACGTCACTAATGCTGTCGTTCCCTGGATGAAAAAGCAAAAACAGGGCTGGATCGTTAATGTAGCCTCCACTGCTGCCGTCAGGGGAGAAGCTTTCCATTCACATTATGCGGCCAGCAAGGGGGCATTACTGGCCCTGACAAAGTCCCTGGCAGTGGAGCTGGCACCTCACAATATAAGAGTAAACTCCGTGGCTCCCGGCTGGGTTGATACCGATATGTGCGTTGAGGTCTTCTCAGACCCGGAATTCAGGGAGAAGGTAAGACAGTCAATTCCTCTTAAGAGAATACCACCCCCTGAAGATATAGCCGGCCCCATCCTGTTTCTGGTCTCAGACCTTGCCCGCCACATAACGGGTGAAATACTCAATGTCAACGGAGGGTCGGTGCTGTGCGGCGGTTAAGCAAACCCCTCTGATTTCTGGATAGGCGGCGATGGTTGATGGGGGGTACCGCGGCCGATGCCTGTAAAGGCCAGCCTGACGGGAGGCAAGGCAGAGAAAAGATATTTAAATTGAGGGGACCGCGCCTTCAGCTGATCCTTTATCCAATCTAATTTTCACAGATATAATTATTCTCTGGCGTTTTAAAATTATTTGCTAAAATTCAATTTTTTTGATATTTTTTAGACAAATTTATAAGGAGGGTAAAAATGGAGGAGGTAGAGGTAGGTCGAATAACGCATTTTTTTTCGAAAATTCAGGTCGGGGTGGCCAAGATTTCGGGCCGAGGACTGAAGATCGGAGACGTTGTGCACATCAAGGGGCACAGCACCGACTTTTTTCAAAAAATTGAATCGATGCAGATTGAACATAGACCGGTGGAGGAAGCCCGGGCCGGAGAAGAAGTGGCCTTTAAGGTGGATATGCCCGTTCGTGAGCATGATGTGATTTTCAAGGTGATCGAATAGAGCATTGTGGATAAGTTTTTGCATAAGGTTGACAGAAAAGGTAACAATATGCTAAAGGAAAGGCTTAGAAATGGCTAAAAAGTTTATATCCATAGTCATAGTTCCTAACTGGAAGACCAGTTTCCGCACTATAAATATTCCCCAGAAAGCAGTCCGGCTGATGCTCGGGGCAGGCATCTCGTTTCTGGTCCTCTTTGTGTTTTTTCTGCTGGATTATTTCTCAATGACCATGACTAAGGCCCGCTATCGTGAACTTCTCAAAGAGACGTCTGTTCAGAAGGAAACCATAGCCAACTATGAAAGCACCATTTCCCAGATGAAAGAAACCATCCGTAATTTTGAGGATTATGCCCGGAAGATAAATGTTCTGGCGGGCTTACAATCTCCGGAGAATCTCAAGGGCGAGCCCGGGCTTGGTGGCGGAGAGAGAGCAGACCTGATTCTGCCCCAGCAAAACAAGAATATAGAACCGGGTGCCCTGCAGGCTATCAAACAGCGGGCGGATGCCGTGGAAAAGAACCTGAATTACATGCTTCATTTCTTCGAAAGTCAGACCGCGGTGCTGGCTACCACTCCCACCATCTGGCCGACGGTGGGCTGGGTTTCTTCACCATTCGGCCCCCGCATTGACCCCTTCACCGGTCGGAATGCTTTTCATGCCGGTCTTGATATCGCCACCAACCTTAATAACCCGGTGGTGGCAACCGCTGACGGGGTGGTGGTTCAGGTTGGTTCCGATAAGTACAAGGGAAATTATGTTTCCATCAGCCACGGTAATGGTTTTTCCACTGAGTACTGGCACTTAAACAAATATGCGGTCAGGTCCGGGCAGAAAATAAACCGTGGTCAGGTTATTGGCTATGTGGGTAAGACCGGCAAGGCCCTGGGGCCTCACCTGCATTACGAGGTTCATCTGAACGGAAAACCGATCAATCCTGTTCATTACATCATAGAAGAATAGGCAGCCCTTTTCTGTCGGATTAGCCGGGCAGAGCATCATCAGGAGGCAGCTTTTATAAATCAACCCAGAATGGTGCCGACCCTGGCTTTCCCTCCGAGAGAAAAAGAATAAGCCGACATTTCCTTTTTGCCCTCCGGCTTTACCTTTTCTATCAGGTAGAAGGTTCTCTGGCCGCAGCAGACATAGATTCCCGATTTGTCTATCTGGACAACTTCACCGGCCTCAGCTTCCGGCATCAATCCCTGGGTGACCAGGCCGGAAATAATTTCCAGACGCTGGTCTTCAAGGAAGGTAAAGGCTCCAGGCCAGCCATAAAAAGCCCTGACCTTGCGGTCAACGACCTCTGCCGGTTGCTGCCAGTCTATCCGCCCCAGTTCCTTGCTCAATTTTGGGGCGTAGGTGGCCAGAGAATGGTCCTGTTCTTTCGGCTCCAGTAGGTGTATATTTTCCAGAGTCTTGAGCAGAAGCCGGGCCCCGATATGAGACAGTCTGGTTTCAAGTTCATGAGCGTTTTCACGGGGAAGAATCGGAACTAATTCTTGAGCCAGAATCGGCCCCTCGTCCATTTTTTCGGTCAGCTGGAAAATGGTAACGCCGGTAAACCTTTCTCCGTTCAGAATGGCCCATTGGACAGGGGCGGCCCCGCGATATTTGGGCAGCAGGGAGAAATGTATGTTGAGCGATTTGAGAGGCGGGAGATAAATAATGGGTCCGGGAATTATCTGACCGTAGGCTACAACTATGTTTAATTCAGGCTTAGCTTCTTTTATGGCCTCCAGGATTTTATCATCCCTCCGGATTTTTTCGGGTTGAAGATAGGGCAGTTTGTGATCTTCGGCAAAGACTTTTACCGCCGGCGGAGTCAGTTTTTTCCCTCTACCGGCAGGTTTGTCGGGCTGGGTTATAACTAACGTTATCTCATGCCCGGCGGATAGCAAGGCATTTAGTGCCGGAAGGGCGGTGGGGGGACTGCCGAAAAAGACAACCCTCATCAGGTCTTTCTTAGTTCCCTTTTCAGGCGGCTGCGGACCAGGCGTCTTTTAAGGGGAGAAAGCCGGTCCACAAAAAGCTTGCCTTCCAGATGGTCTATCTCGTGGCAGAAAACCCTGGCCAGGAGGTCCCTGGCTTCTATTTTTATTTCCTGTCCGTCGAGGTTGTAACCCCTGACCAGAATCTTTGACGGGCGCAGAACCTTTTCATAGATTCCCGGAACTGACAGACAGCCCTCTTCCGAAACCTGCTCCCCCTCAGTCTCCAGAATTTCAGGGTTAACCATAATGAACAGATCCTTCTGATTTTCTCCGACAGACAGGTCGACGGTTATCAATCTCAGGCTGACGTTGACCTGGGCGGCAGCCAGTCCGATTCCGGGTGCCCGGTGCATGGTTTCCACCATATTCCTGGCCAGTTCCACAATAGTCTGATCAATGTTCTCAACGGGCAGAGCCCGGCGGGCCAGAGTGGGATGTCCGACGGTTATGATTTCAAGCAGAGCCATGCTTTTATTTTAGACCAGCGTTGCTTTCAAAACAACTGCCGTCAGGCTGAAAAATTACTTAAGTTCAGATCACAGCCGAGGGCGGTGGCGGTTCGTCCGGAGCTCCTGTGTTTTTAAGTGGAACCGCAATCAGGTAAAATCCGATCAGGACCAGGACGGCCAGTCCGCCGAGATAGGTCGGATTTTTGAAAATAATCGGAATGTCTTTACCGATCAAATTCTGCAGGAAAAAGAACTTCCAGGCAGCCCTGATCAGACCGGTCAGTGCTTCGCCGGCAATCAGACCGGCTGCCAGGAGTATGCCCACGTTCTCAACCCTGGCTTTCTGGGCCGGGTTCAGCTGACGTCTGGTTATCATTCTGTCCAGAATACCTTTGATCATTCCACCCATAAAAATGGCAAAAGTTGTTTCCAGTGGCAGGTACATGCCGACGGCCACCAGCATGGGGGAGCGGACCTGAACCAGAATCAGGGCAAAGCCCATCAGCATGCCGACTATGACCAGCGGCCAGGCCATCTCCCCACCGACTATTCCCTGAGAAATGGCCGCCATCAAGCCGGCCTGAGGGGCAGGCAGGTCTTTGCTGCCGAAAGTAAAAGCCCCGTGCAGGATCATCAGAGGGAAATAAAGGAGCAGAGAAGCCAGCAGGACTCCAAAGATGTCACCCACCTGCATTTTCCAGGGTGTTCCACCAAGGATATGGCCGACTTTAAGGTCCTGAAGCATTTCACCGGCAACGGCCGATGACACGCAGACCACCGAGGCCACGCCCAGCACAGCCACCACCCCGCTCGTGCCCCTGGCCCCGATAAGTACCATCAACAATCCGGCTATAATCAGAGTTGACAGGGTCAAGCCCGAGATGGGATTGTTGGAAGAACCGATGGTTCCGACCAGATTGCCGGAGACAGCGGCAAAGAAAAATCCAGCCAGGGCCATAACCACCGCGGCCAGAATGGCCGGGGGATAGCTTCCGGCGAAGATCCTGTAAACAAAAACCATAAGAACCACCGTTACCGCCATCAGAAAGAGAACCAGCCTGCTGTTCAGATCCTTTTCTATTCTTGAGCTTACCTCTGTTTTTTCAGCCGCTTTTTTGACATCGCTTATTGACCGTCTGATTCCCGCTCCCAGATTTTTCCTCATGCGGAAAAGAGTGTAGCCGGCACCGACCAGCATCCCACCAACGGCAATCGGTCTGATAATGAATTTCCAGACATTGGTTACCAGCTCCGGCCAGGCCACGTCTGACATGGCTACTCCGGGTCCGTAAAATTGAGTCACCAGATGGGGACCGAGGAAATACATCAAAAGAGGAGCAAATAAACCCCAGGCCAGAACCCCGCCTGCAAAATTAAGGGAGGCCAGACGCGGTCCTATTATGTAGCCGACACCGATGTAAGCCGGAAAGATACCGGGTCCAGAAATGCTGACCAGCCCCCCGGTTCCAATGGTCTCAGCCTCTTTGCTGGCTCCCAGCCGGACGAAGCTGGAACCGATTTTCCCCAGCTTTATTATGAATTCCTTGGAAGCAGCAAAAAGTTGTACCACACCCAGGGCATAAAGCAGAGCTCCGACTCCCATAGCCTGGAAAAGGAACTTGGCTCCCGCGCTGCCCTTCTGTCCGGCTTTGTGGATTTCGGCCGCGGCTACTGATTCTGGAAAGGGGAGCTCCGGGTCTGTTACCATGATCCTTCTGAGGAAGGTGACAAACAGAATTCCCAGCAACCCGCCGACAAACATCAGCGCCGTGGACTTGATGTAGGCATCAACGGTATTGAATTTCAGCCAGGCCCCGGTTATCAGGAAGGCCGGGATGGTAAAGATGGCTCCGGCAGCCACCGATTCTCCTATCGAGCCGACGGTTCTGGCTATATTTTCCTCCAGGATTGAACCGCGCATGATCTTCAGCAGGGCCATGCCAATGACGGCAGCCGGGTAGGTAGCGGCTATGGTCATTCCGGCCCTCAAGCCGAGATAGGCGTTGGCTGCTCCCAGAATGACAGTCATAATCAAACCCAGGATGACCGCCCGCAGGGTGAATTCTTTCAGGTCAGTTTTTTCAGGGACATACGGTTTATGGTCCATCTGGCTCTCCTTTCCAGTTTTTTCTTAATGTATATTAAAAAACCTAAAGTTAAGTCAAGAAAATTTTTGCTTTTTAGGGGTAATTTACTATTTGCCAGAGGTGGTTTTTTATGTTAAATATCATATGGCAGACCGAGGAATGAAAGGACAATCATGAGCCTCTGGAGCTGGCTGAAAGACCGATTGTTTTGTGACCTGGCGGTGGACCTGGGAACGGCTAATACCCTGGTTTATCTTAAGGGCCGGGGAATCGTGGTTCAGGAACCCTCGATTGTGGTGGTTAACAGGCAGGCCGGTAAAATTGAAGCTGTCGGCAACCGGGCCAAAGAAATGCTCGGCAAGACTCCCAACAATGTTGTGGCCATAAAGCCGATGAGAGACGGAGTCATCGCCGACTTTGAGATTGCCGAAAGGATGCTGGACTATTTTATAAAGCAGGCTATGAATAACCGCGGCTTTTTGCTGCGGCCCAGAATTGTGATCGGTATCCCCACTGGCATTACCCAG
>Ga0172364_10000132_pt1 | contig 43911 bp, 33 predicted proteins | sample LakKivSesite10cm_FD_114545 | JGI IMG/M metagenome (GOLD analysis project Ga0172364, IMG submission 114545) | Sediment microbial communities from Lake Kivu, Rwanda - Sediment site 10cm | ecosystem: Environmental > Aquatic > Freshwater > Lake > Sediment | place: Rwanda: Western Province, Lake...
CAGTTGGAGCAGCTGGAGCGGTTCAGGAACTGGTACTTGTGATAAAGAGAAACGGTAAAACCGAAACAAGACGTTTATCGTTTGTAAGGTTTGTACCGTTCAAAAGGTTGTGATTCCGGGGCGGTTCAAACGCCCGACCCGTCCCGAGTCCTCGGGACTGCTCTATCCAGTATATAAAGAAAGGCACTCTATCCCTTGAGTGTCTCTGTGATTCCGGGGCGATTCGAACGCCCGACCCGCAGCTTAGAAGGCTGCTGCTCTATCCAGCTGAGCTACGGAACCGGATTGCGGGGGCAAATTTATATTGATTTCATGTAATTAACAAGCCCTTTCATATTGATGATCTGCTTAAGCTTGCCGGTAAGCGGTTCAAAACTGAATTTCGCTGTTCCCACTGAGATATTGCCCTTATTAAAATCAATGCCCACTTCATCACCTGGTTTATACGCGCTAACTGCCGCCCTGTGAACAATCAGAACTAGACCCTGGTTAATTGACGAGCGGTAAAAAATACGATTGACGGATTTCACAACAATCGCCTTCACTCCTGCCCTTGAAAGTCCGACTGAAGGATGTTCACGTGAACTTCCGCAGCCGAAATTCTCACCAGCTATTATTATATCGCCGACAGCAATATTTGGAGCAAATGAAGGATCAAAATCTGCAAAAAGAAGTGGTATTATTGATTGGGGATCAGTGCTTAATATATTATAGGTATACTTACCTGCAAACATCTGATCGGTATTAAGATTATCCACATCTGAATAATCCCACACATTTCCATGTTTTCGCATCTCGCCTTTTTTTATTTCAAAGGTCCGGCTCTGTACAGGATTGAACGGGAATTTTTCTTTCCCGGGATTTCTTCTGGGATCTGTTATCTTTCCGTTAATCGCTGATATAGCGACAGTTGCAGGTGAAGCAAGATATATTGAAGCTTCTTTGTTTCCCATTCTTCCCGGAAAATTGCGGTTAGCTGTCGAAATAACCGTATGTCCGCTAGCAGGTATACCCTGTCCGGTCCCGAGGCATGGTCCGCAGGAGGGGGTAAGGATATTGGCGCCTGAGCGTATCAAAGGTGCTATCAATCCCTCTTCAATCGCCTGTAAAAAGATATCTCTTGAAGCGGGAATAATATTTAGTTGAAATCCCTGAGCTATCTTTTTCCCTTTCAGAAGGCCAGCGGCAATTCTTATATCTTCAATCCTTCCGTTTGTACAGGTTCCTATCAGACCTTCATGAACAGGATTACCTGCCACTTCAGAAACTGTTTTTATATTATCGACGTTGTGTGGTGCAGCAACCAAAGGGGTAATTTCGCTTAGTTTTATACTTATTTGCCTGAAATAGCCAGCATCCTTATCAGCCCAGACCCCTTTCTTTTTACTGCCAAGAAACTCATGTAGTATTTCATCTGACGGAAAGACAGCATTCTTCGCTCCCATTTCCGAGGCAAGGTTGGCTATTGTCATCCTGTCAGATATGCTCAGATTCTTAACACCCTCGCCGTGGTATTCAACTGACATGTAGTTAGCACCATCCGATCCGATCATGCCGATGATCCAGAGTGCCAGATCCTTGGCAGAAACGCCTGCTTTCAGTTTGCCGGTAAGGGTTATTTTAAGTGTTTCAGGCACCCTGAACCAAGTCTCACCTCTCTTCCATATACCTGCAGATTCAGTCCTGTCAATGCCAGCTGCCAGTGCATTAAACGCACCTGCCGTGGAAGTGTGGCTGTCGCTGCCCACTATCAGCATTCCGGGTCTGGCATGATATGACATTATCTGATGGCATATTCCGCTTCCGGCATCATAGAATCTCCTGATACCCTGTTCTTTTACAATATCCCTGATTTCCTGGTACTGTGTAGCAAGTTTTGAATCGGCCGGAGGTGCATTGTGGTCGAGTACTATCAGCATCTGGTCAGGGTCTGAGACCCTTGTGCCTCCCATATTTCTGAAAGTCTTGTAGATGCTCGATGTATTATCATGAGTAAGAATTATCTGCGGGCGTGCAAAGACTATCGTTCCTGATGCGGCTCCGAAGATCTTTTCTGCAAAAGTTAAGGGTGCCATAATCCTATTATATTAATCCGCCTTTCTGGTATATTTCAAACTGTATATCAGAAAAAGGTTCTGCTGATGTTTCTTTGTTGTTCCTCATATTTATTATTGTTCCTTTTCTAAGGTCTGCTCTTATTATGTCTCCATCGATCATATCCATTTTCTCCGGAGTTTTGCATACTATTACAGGGAAAGCGGCGTTAATGGCGTTCCGTTCGTAAATTGCACCGAATGAGCGGGCAATAATTCCCTGTAACCCGAGTGAAATGAAGCAATCAACTGCCTGCTGGCGTGAACTTCCGCTGCCAAAATTTTTCCCGGTTATAACAATATCCCCCTGCCCTACTTTTTTTGCGAAATCCTCATATCCCTTAAGATTGTCAAAGGCATACTGGCCCATCTCCCTGGCATCTGTAATTGCAAGGTACCTGTTATGAAAGATCATATCGGTATCGATATTATCCTTGTCTATAATCCATACCCTGCCTTCGATGAAATCAGGTTTATTTTTGGATTCTTTCCCGGTTCTTCCGGTTGAAGGTTTCTTAGTTTCAGGTGATATAAAGCGAGCAGGCTTTTCAGGTATTTTGCCAGGAGTGGTTAAATAACCTGCGACAGCTGATGCTGCTGCCACAGCAGGTGATGCAAGGTAAACGCTTCCTTTTCCCTGCTTGCCCGGGAAATTCCTGTTTCCCGTGCTGACAGTAACTTCACCAGGTCCATTTTGTCCAACCTGCCCGGCGGCGCAACCAGCACATCCTGCGTTGGAAACCAGGGCACCTGACTTTTTGAACAGGTCAATAAATCCGTTATTGAGGCACTCTTTCCATATTTCATCAGTTGCCGGGACTATCTTTAACATAACCCCGGGTGCGACAGATCTTCCTTTCAGTATTCCTGCTGCAGCCTGCAGATCCTCCATTCTTCCGTTGGTGCAGCTTCCAATGAAAGCCGAATCAATTTTTAGTCCTTCCACTTCTGAGACAGCAACTGTATTGTGAGGCGCTCCCGGCATTGATACCATTGGTTTAAATCCTGTTACATTTATCTCCCGGGTCTTTTCATATGAAGCATTGTTATCAGCATACAAAGGAGTTATTTTTCTGCCTGCCCGGCTGCTGCAATAGTCGATAACTTGTCCGGAGGGAGGGAACAGGATTGTTATTGCACCCATTTCAGTTGCCATGGAGGAAATTGTTATTCGTGAATCCAGACTCATATGGTCTACACAATCACCGTATAATTCAACAGAATATCCAAGGAGCGAATTTGCGCCATAGATTCCCAGCAGGTTCAGCGCAATATCTTTTGCTGTCACGTCAGCAGGTACAGCACCGGTAAGCTGTATCATTACAGATGGAGGGACTTTAAACCATATTCTTCCGTTATGCCATGATGCTGCAATATCAAGATCACCCATCCCCTGGCCGAAGGCTCCCACAGCACCGAGTATATTGGCATGTGAATCGGTTGAAACAGCAGTAACACCCGGGAATACATAACCCCGGTCAATCAGCAGATGAGTCCCGATACCAGAATCAATATCATAAACCCGGATACTGTTTTCGCGGGCAAACAGCCTGCAGATATGCTGATTTACAGCATATTTCTGATCTGACCCGGTAGGATTGCAATCGAAGGTGAAAATTGTTCTGGCAGGATCTTTTACAATCAGCCCTTTATCTCTTATATTCTTCACTACATTCGCTCCGCCGAAGTCACGGGCTGCACGGACATCAATTTCAACATCAACAATCTCACCCGGATGCACAGTATCACGTCCTGAATGGGCAGCCAGTATTTTTTCTGTAAGGGTCATCATTTATTGATAATTTATCGATTCAAATTTAATCAGAAAAAGTTGTGAAAAATATTCCTTGCATCCCTTTGAAATTTGTAAAACATTTATTATATTTGTTACAGCTAATGCTATTGGTATAAGAGGAGAAGAGCAAGGGTAGGGAGTGAAGATCAACAGGATTGTATTGCAGACATTGACTTTCACATCTGGAACTTGAGGAAATGCGCCAGCTTTCTATGGTTCCGTCCTTTTATCAGACAGTAGACACGGGAATTATCTCAAAATAAAACCCGCTCCCTGATTTTCACAACCCACCCTTTCTCCTCTTATTTTTTTGTCACTTTCTGCAGAACTCTATCATCTTATGCTCCCGGTCAGATAAAATTTTTATATTATCTTTGCCTCCTGTTACAAGGTATTTGGGTATTTCTTAAACGGGTAAATGAAGACATATATCAGACGGCGGGAAAAGAATGACCAGCTTGTAGTATTCTATGGAGGCTGGGGCACTGATGAGAATGTATTCACACCTCTGTGTACAGATGATCTTGATTTCATTCTTTTTTACAACTATTCAGCTGATGAGGCACTAGTTCTCCCCGAAATGAAAGTGTATAAAAAGATAACCCTGATAGGATGGTCATTGGGTATATGGGCAGCAGAATATCTGTCAGCACGAACCGGAATAATCCCCGATGTGACAATTGCTGTAAACGGAACACCTGTACCGGCTGATGATCAATATGGAATCCCCCTGAAAATTTTTGAAGGCACATTAAACAATATAACAGAAGCCAACATGGAGAAATTCTATCTCAGGATGTTTGGCAACAGGAAGACATACCGTCTGAATACAGAACGAATCCCTCACAGGACAGTTAAATCGCTTCATGATGAGCTAAGATGGCTGTATAACAGGATAATGGAGCAGCCTGAACCAGGATTCATGTGGGATTATGCTGTTTCAAGTGAAATTGACCGGGTATTCCCCTCAGAAAATGTAAACAGCTACTGGAAGAAGCAAAAACAAACCAGGCATATAATCCTTCCTCTTCCCCACTACATCTTTACGAGGTGGAATTCGTTTGCTGAATTCATAAGCTTCGTTGAGCAGTTCAGGAAAAAGAGGACCGGGAAAGTAAAAATCACAGAAACAGTACTCAAAGATCTCTGATTAGTATATTAGAATCTGATTTAGCTGTTATCTTATCAAATTTTTCCAGCATTGAGACTATCTTTTCATAGTCCTTATTTTTAATAAAGGACTCATGTTCAAGTCCTTTCCTGTCCAGTCTTGATAATACAAAACTCACCGATAATTTGTTGATATCCAGGGCCGGCTGATACAGGCGTTCAAGTTCATCCTTTTCATGAATTACTGAAACCAGGCTTACATTTGTAAGATCCTTAAGGATATCCCGCACAAGACGCACTGGTACTTTCAGTAATTTCCCGATATTTTCAGCACTAAGCGGCCTGTCACCTACTGCGAAGTTCCTTATAAGAACATTCATTATAAGTATTACCAGCGCTCTTTTATGGAAATGACTGACATTCAACGCTTCTGACTCAAATTCATATCTTGAGATGTTCTGATTGGCAAATGAAAGTTCGGCTCCTATAAGAATAATTATCCACGTTGTCTGAAGAAATATAATAAATAAGGGAATTGCAGCAAGACCACCATAGATTGCGCTGAGTTTTGTAATACCGAACTGCAGGTCGAGGTAAAGCCACTGAAGTATTTTAAGCAATGTTCCTGCAATTATCCCTGAGATCATGGCTGGCATGAATTTGACTTTGGCATTTGGCATAATGATAAACAGCAAAGTCAGGCTTGTCCAGGTAAGCAAAAAGGGTGCAAATTTTATGAGAAAGCTTATTACTGGTTTAAAAAATGATAGTATAGGCGCTTTAGTCATGAACTCCGTGAGTTCAGTACTTATGAAGACTGTGATGCTGCTTGACAGGACGAGCAGAACAGGGGCAAAAAGCATGATTGTAAGATAGTCTGTAAACTTACGGTACCATGGTCTTGCAGATGCAATCTGCCAGATATGATTAAATGAACTTTCAATCTGTCCCAGAAGAGAAATTACCGACCAGAACAGGATAATTACACCAACGCCTGCAATGTAACCTCCTCTTGTCTCCTGGATAGTGAGCCGCGCCCTCTCAAGAAACGGAGTCAGTATCTGGCTGTACGACTGATAGTCCTTTGAGTTGGTGATGACTGATTCGAGGTTCTGATCAAGTCCGAAACCCTTCGCGATCGCAAAAGCAATGGCTATGACCGGTATTATTGAAAGAAGCGTATAAAAAGTGAGTGCGGAAGCCCTGAGTTCAACCCTGTCCTTCAGCGAGCTGCGTCCGGCTATAAAAAGTATGCGCAGTTGTTTGATAAGGAATGTCTTTCTCCTGGATAATTCTGAAAGTGGTGTGTGCCAGATAGCATCATTCAGATTATTGGCCTGCTTCAGTGCCCATGATACCGGATTAGCCATTTATGGTGTTTTTTCAAATATACAAAATTGGAAGGGTCATTAAGGAAAATTATTACTATTTTTCTGTGCGGATAAATAAGCTCATGACTATAGATATTACTGAATTTACTGAAGGAGCACGCAAAGCAACTGGTGTTACCGTAATAATTGATGTATTCAGGGCTTTTTCAGCTGCCTGTTATATTTATGATTCAGGCGCTGTACGGCTGATAACGACCTCAGAGGTGCAGAAAGCCTTTGATCTTAAAAAGATCTATAAAAATTCTGTTCTCACCGGAGAACGAGGTGAACGCAAGATTGAGGGATTTGACTACGGAAACAGTCCTACCGAAATTATAAAAGCAGACCTTACAGGAAAAACTGTCATACAGACAACGACAGCCGGGACTAACGGGCTCATAAACGCCGTAGATGCGGATGTTATACTGACGGGAAGCCTTGTAAATGCAGGATCTGTGGTAAAATATATCAAAGCACTTAATCCTGTTCATGTATCGCTGGTGGCCATGGGATACAGGTCGTCGGTATCGGCTGATGAAGACCTGATATGTGCTGAAATGATAAAATCAGGGATCACAGGAAGGAGTATCAATTATGAAAAGCAGATTGATGAACTAAGATACGGATCAGGAAGAAGATTTTTTGACCCGGCAAATCTGACCTACTCCCCTCCCACCGATTTTTTCCTATGTACAATGATCAACAGGTTTTCTTTTGTACTTAAAGGTGAAAGAAGGCCAGACGGGAATATCGACCTGATGAAAATAGATGTCTGATCAGATGTCAAGGTCAGGCAGGAGTACAGGGATAAGCATCCTGCGCTTGTGAATTTCCCTGTAGGTACAGAACATTGTTATTTTATAGAAGCTGAAAAGCCACAATGGCGGTTTGGCTGAATCAATACGAAGCTCCATTCGTTCCATGAAACGGATAAACAAAGCAACGAGGATCAATCGCACCTTTAATATCCTGATCCTGTTATATGTACGCAGTATACCAACTGTTGAAGTGAAAGTATGCTTGTCTGTAACCCTGTCATATAGTCTGCTCAGATTTTCAAGGCTGAGCTTTGTCTTTTCCAGGAACTCGCCGTTTGATTCAAGTCCCTCATGTATGAGTCCGTTATCGATATGAAGAATATCTATTCCTGCTTTTTTAAGCTGGTAGCTGAACAATGTATCCTCATGGCCATACTGACGTAATTCCTCATTAAAACGCAGCATTGAAAATATGTTTCTATCGATTAGCACGTTAAATGTTGTAAATGAGGCATGAGGATGTTTATTTCTATCCGAGGCTTTACGCTGCTCACGCCTGATGCCGTATATCCATCTGAGTATTCTGTCAGGATCGCCGGGGGGGCTTTCATGGTAAAGGATACCACCTGATATCACTCTTGCATATCCCAATACGCTAATCCATTTCTGGAGGTACAAATCGGCAGTAGCCGGGATCATTGCATCGGAATCAATAAACAACAGATAGTCACCTTTTGCCTCCAGTGCAAGCCTGTTCCGGATGGCCGCTCTTCCAATGTTCTTCTCGGATACTATGAGTCTGACGCCATCGCCTTCAAGCGCCCTGTACTTGGCCCTGTTTTCTGCAGTGGATCCATCATCGCCAATTATTATTTCAATAAGCTCAGGAATCCTTCCAATGGAGCTTTTCATACTGTGAACAAGGGCCACTATATCATAATCACAAACCGGTATGAGCAGGGAAATTGTCATTTACTACCCTCAGAATTAACAGTCCAAAAATACAATAATTATTATTAATGGCATGTTATGCATTTGGCAAAGAAATTGTAATAACTAAATTTGTCAACTCTATTTATCAGACAATTCAATGAAGAAGATCATTCCGCTGATCATATATTTCATGCTTGAACCGGCAGTTTCAGCCCAGCTTAAAAACAATCATGAGATATCCCTCACCGTAAACGGATTAAGGGATTCGTCGGTTTATCTTGCCTATCATTTTGGCGATAAGCAGTATATAAACGACACAGTTGATCTTGACAGCAGGGGTCATGGAGTATTTTCGGGTCCGGAGGCACTTCCCCAGGGGATTTATATGATTGTTCTGCCAGGGAAGCAATATTTTGAATTTCTTGCATCAGACGACCAGATATTGTCAATATCATGTACATACAGCGACTATTATAATACATTAAAGTTTACCGGATCTGAGGAAAACACAGCTTTCATCGATTATCAGAAAAAATGGACTTCGCTCCAGAACAAGGCTCAGAATTACGGTAAAAGGCTCCAGTCAAACAGGCAGAACAGCGATTCGGTGAAATTTCTTTCGGATAAACAAAAAACGCTGGAAGAAACAATGAAATCATACCTGAGAAGCGTTATCAGCGGAAATGGAGACAACCTCCTTGCAATGCTTGTGAAATCGATGCTTCCTGTAGAGGTACCTGATTTTAAAGCCCCCGCCGGCTCACATAACCCTGATTCTGTTATCTGGGTGCAGAAATACAATTATAATAAGGATCATTTCTTTGACAATATCGATCTGACAGATGAAAGAATACTCAGGACTCCCATTCTGTACGCGCGTCTGGAAACATTCTTTTCAAATGTCGTAATTCAATATCCGGATTCAGTAAATAAGGCAATTGACAGACTTATAAAGAAGTGCGAACCTGATCATAAAATTTTTCAGTTTGTGTCAGTATTTCTGTTCAACCATTTCAGGGAGAGCGAAATAATGGGGCATGATGCGGTAATGGTAAAACTTGCGGATGATATCTACCTGTCAGGCAAAGCTGACTGGGTCACAAAGGAATTCAGGGATGACCTGGCTAAACAGGTTGAGCTGCTGAGAAACAATCTCATAGGGCTGACCGCCAAAGACCTTGTAATGAACTCGTACAGCGGCAGGTTTGTTTCGCTGCATGACGTAGATAAGGATTTCACGATATTATATTTCTGGGAACCCAACTGCGGTCACTGCAAAGAAGCTACTCCCAAACTGAAAGAGTACTACAATACGGTTAAGAACCAGGGAGTTGAAGTTTTTGCAGTATGTACAACCGCTGATAAAGATGCCTGGTCAAAATATATAGAAGATAACGGCCTTACCTGGATAAACGGCTGGGACCCTGACCGGAAATCATATTTCGATTATTATTATAATGTCCAGGCAACGCCTATGATTTATATACTTGACAGGAATAAAAAAATAATAGCCAAGAAGCTTTCCGTTGACGATATTCCCTCATTCATAGGGAATTACAGGAAGTATGGCATGTAGCTAGTTTAAAAAGAATCTTACAGCGTCAGTCTTCATCAATTAATGCAAAGCTTCTGTCGCCTGAATTAAACTTAACTGACGGCGATCTGAAGAGATGTTCGAACTCTCCTGCAGCAAGCAGGTCATGAGGTGTACCCTTCGCAAGCCTGTCATCAAGAAGAAGCCATATCTTATCTGCATGATTTAATGCAATATTGAAATCATGAGTTGAAAGGATAATAGTCTTTCCTTTTGCAGCAAGCTTTTTTAAGAGGCTTATAATTTCATATTTACCGGCAATATCAAGAAAGGCTGTAGGCTCATCCATGATAATCAAATCAGTATCCTGGGCCAGAACCCTGGCAATCATTGCTTTCTGGCGTTCACCGTCAGAAATCTCAGCAATATTCCTGTTCCTCAATGATGTCAGTCCGGTCATCTGCAAGGAATCTTCAACAGCAATCCTGTCATCGTGGTTCATGCTACCAAGCCAGTTTGTATGAGGGAAACGTCCCAGGGCAACCAGATCCCAGACCCTCATATTGTCAACCTTAATTACTTCGGTTGAAATATAACCACATATTCTTGCCATCTCCGGCTTTTTGTATTCAGAAATGTTTCTGCCGTTAATCAGGATATCTCCTCCCAGAACTCTCTGCAATCCTGCAATAGTACGTAAAAGGGTGCTTTTTCCGATCCCGTTTCGTCCTATAAGTGCAATTATTTCACTGCCAGCCGATGAAGCAGAAACCGGTACATACACCTGATTATGCTGCCTTCCTGATGAGTAACCAATTCTCAGGGAATCGAGAATAATTTTCATATTTACTCTGTCATTCTTCATGAGGTTATCGTTATCGTCCTGTTACGAAGTATGATCCATAAAACTACAGGTATTCCGATAAGGGAGGTTACCGAGTTTACCGGGAGCACACTGGCTGTGCCCGGAAGTTGTGATATTATATCACTGACTATCATGACAATACTTCCAATAAGGATTGTAGCAGGTACAAGTGTGGTATGATCAGCGGTTTTGAAAAGGTTTCTTGCGATATGGGGAACCGCAATCCCTATAAAACCTATCGGTCCGCAGAAAGCTGTAACACTGCCTGCCAATATACTTGTACCGGCAAATATCACAAAACGCGACATACGGAGGTTCAGCCCCAGGCTGGAAGCATAATTCTCACCCAACAGAAGAGCATTAAGCATCTTTACCGACATCAGCGCCAAGGCTGTTCCTGCAGCTACTGCCAATACCAGAACATTCAGCTGACCTGACGACAGGTTACCCAGGCTGCCCATAGTCCACACTACATAAGCTTTAAGCAATGTTTCATTGCTGAAATACTGCATGATACTTACAACAGCCGAAAGTCCGCTTGCCAGCATTATCCCGATTATAAGGATAGTCATAACATCCCTTATCCTGGAAGATATGAACATCATCAGCAACATCACTGCCCCTGCTCCTATCCAGGCGGAAATGACCAGTATCCAGCTTCCAAGGCTCTGAAAACTTCCGGGAACAAACCTTGCGGAGAACCCCAGTATAACAAGCGCCACCCCGAGGCTGGCCCCTGAGCTCACTCCAAGAACATACGGACCTGCCATAGGATTCCTGAAGAGTGTCTGCATCTGCAATCCACTGATTGACAGAGCTATGCCGACACACAGCGCAGTCACGGCCTTAGGAAGCCTGAAATCAACTATTATGGTTCTGAATTCAGTATTGCTTCCTCCGGAGAGTACATTTAATATTTCAGGTATTTTAATTATTACAGAACCCAATATTATGTCGAGACAAAAAACAATTAAAAGCAGAATAGCCAGGATAGTAAACATGAATGTCTTTCGCCTGGAATTTATGGTACTGTTGAAATTCATACCGGCTTTCTATCTGAGTTGTTTATAATAGTAAAGGTCATAGTCAGGAAAGAGACCGGGATGCAATATGGCAGCAATATCCTTCAGTATAAGATGCGGCAGGAGTATTCCGCTTTCCCAGTAATCATTTCCTCCTTCAGAAGAAACTCTTTTATTGTTATTGTATACATTACCGGTAATGAAGCAGGGAATCTTTCCAAGGCGCGGATCGAGCGAAACTATTTCACTTTTCGATCGCGCGCTGCCTGTATTGAGCCAGTAATCAGCTTTTAATGACCTTATGTATACATTTTCAATGCTGTACGGCAGTGCCTCAGATGACGGAATATCATGCCACAGGTATTGTCCTCCTGCATCAGAAATGAACCTCCCTGCATATGAACTGCCCGGCGATATGAACCAGGTATCACGAAATGGCAGACCCAGAAGTACAACTGGTTTCTCATCACAATTCTGAGAAATATATTGCCTGGTATTAATATACTGTTCACTAATCGACTGGTATATTGAATCAGCCATTTCTTCCTTGCAGAATAATGCTCCGAACAGTTTTATCCATTCGGCCTTTGCAAGCGGATCCGATTCAAGATAATCGGCATTGAACATCACCCTGATTCCCAGTTCGCGCAGTTTTGAAAGATAACCTGCTGATTCGCTGCCAATGCCGTATATCATAATAAGATCAGGTGAAAGGCTGATTATCAATTCATTGTTAAGTCCTGCATCATACCCTACGTCGTGAATAATTCCTTTTTCGATTCTTTCAGATATTTCCCTGTTAAATATGAATCCAGTACCTGAAACGCCTGCTATGGCATCTGTTTTTCCCAGGGCAGCAATCATGGCAACATGAGTGGTTGACATGCAGATTATTTTTCCGACAGGTACACGAATCACCTTGTTGCCGTCAATAGAGGAGCTGAATTTGCTGTTGCTGTCAACGAGATAATAGACATTCTTTATACCTGATGCGCCCTGCCATGGATCGGTAATAGTCAGTATCGTGCACGAATCGGTTCTGACAAGAGAAAACCGTTCAGCCAGTTGTACAGAGGATTTTCCGGTATTATATGATAGTTGCGATCCAGAACTATCAGGGTTTCTGCAGGAAACGGTAAACAATGATGCAAGCAATATAAATACTGCACCTATGAACTCTTTTATTTTTGAGTTAATTGTCACTCGATCACTGCTGGTGGCTGTACCTTAAAGCACATCGATCCGGGAATAATACCGGCCTGATAAGCAGCAAGGGAATCGCCCTTGTTGTTGTATATATAAACGAACCCTTTCTGCTGATAGTCAGCAGCATCAGTAACGAATATATCGCCATTGACAGGGTTGACAGCAATCTTATAGAAAAAACGCCCTTTGTTATCAATCCATGATTCCGATGGAAGAGAAAGGGCATCAATATTCATTGTCCTTACCCCTTTTTCGATAAAGAAAAGTGTATCTGCAGTTCCATTTATTGTCAGCCCTGAAGGAGAATCTAGTTTAGAGGGGAAGGTAAAGGTTTTAATTATTTCATGAGTCCGTGTGCTGATGCCTATGAGTTTCGCATAATTCTCCCTTGCCCATCCCCCGTTACATAGGACCCATAATCTGTATTTCTTATCTATGACCATACTTTCCGGTTCCTTTCCAACTTCTACGGAATCAATCACTTCGTCACTGTCAGTGTTAATAACCATTACCTCATTTCCCCCATACCAGCAGGATACAAATGCTTTGTTCCCTGACACTATGATTGATTCAGATGTCCTTCTGATATTTATATAACCCGATACTGTGTTTTTCTTAAGATCGAGGATTCTGACGGAGTCTGAATACAGGCTGGTAACATATGCTTTAAGGTCATTTATAACAGCAATATTTCTGGGTGAAATCAAGCCCGGGATTGTAGTCACTGATTCCAGAGAATTCTTCTTTACAACCTCAACTTTACCGGAATTGTTAACAACAATATATGCATAATCATTGTAAATAGTCATTGAGTTAGGGACGTCACCAAGTGGTCGTTCATTGATCTCCATAAATACATCATTGAACATTTTTGATGAATCATAGGAGTAGAATGATAATGAACCATTTCCCCAGGTGAAGTTTCCTTCATTTACAATGAATACCCCGTCACCATTTATAAATGATTCCTCAGGATCTTCCTTAAAGGGATCAAGTCGGTTTCTCTCACATGAAATTGTGATTATAAGAACCATCAGAACGCAGATTACGCTTTTCATTTTACAATTTTATTCAACTTCAAGAGCAAAGAAATATGATATGATCTTCCCGGCTGGGGATAAAATGCCAATGCCTGATAATCCGCATTCAGGATGTTCTCAATCCTGAAGTTCAGATCAAAATGATTGTTCCTGACCGGCAGTTTTGCCCCGATGATCAATGTGCTGACACTATATCCATCCAGGTAATCTGAATTATCCTGTGTTATGTATCTGCGCCCGGTAAAGCTTGTTATCAGAAATGAATAGAAATTCCTGTATTCTGAATATAGAGAGCCGTCAGCCTGATTCTCAGGTATATACACTAATTGATTACCTGCAGCCGGCTCATCACCTGCTGTTATGGCTTTTGTAAAAGAATAAGAAGCTCTCAGAACAACCTTAAGCAGATTATCAGAGTATTTAAACGACACATCAGATTCAAACCCTGATGTATTTACCTTTTTTATATTGTCTGCCGTCCAGAATGTAAATTCGCCGGGATGCCATTGTATCATATCTCTTATGAGGTTGTGATAAAAACCAACCTCTGAGGTGATCCGTACCGAAGAAGATAAATCATGCTCAATCCTGTACCCGATGTCAAACATATAAGCGTATTCATTTCTCAGGTTACTGTTTCCACCGGGGTACCAGTACCGTTCATTCATTGACGGGATCCTGGAACTGCGTGCGATCCCTGTCCTGACAAAATGATCTTCACCTTTAAGTACCCGATACTCAAGGCCGGCAGAAAAATCAGGGATAAGGATTTTGTTGTTGTCCATCGTTTCCCTCAGCAGCATTGAAGCTCCAAGCCTGCTGCCTGCTCTCTTCTCCGTAATCAGGGTTAATGATGCATTATTGCCTGCAACATTATTTTCATAGTTAACTGAATTTATGAGATTCAGTTCTTCATTAAACAAAAGCCTTAATGCTATGCCACGTGCAATTTTATTCTCAATGCCTGCTGCCAGGGTGAAAGAATTTGATAAGTTCACTGAATTGATCGATGCTAGTGGATTTTTATATTCGAGCCGGTCATTTATCCATGCACCTTTAATATAATAACTGCATCTTCCGCTTTCTGCATCGTAGCTGATCATGCTTCTGACTGATTCGTCAAACTGCGTCTCAAGAGCATTCTGAGGCTGCATGAGCATCGAACCGGGAAGATTTCTGTCAGATGACTGGTACCATATCCGTCCGGATAGTTTATGTTGATTGCTTCTTAAATAAAATTCCTGCAGAATATCTTTACGTGAAAACTGGCTGTGAGTTCTGGTTTCCCGCATTGGTTCTGATGTTGCCGCTTTATTCAGATAAGGGTAATCATTTTCGGCCTTGTAAAAAGAGGCTTTTGTTACAGAAAGGAACCTTTCGTTCCCGGCTTGAACCTTAGCGCTTGAGCTTAATTCACCAAAGCTTCCCATGGCCGGATTCAGTGCCGCCATTACACCATACTGCCATTCCGGATTGTTAACCAGGCTGATCAGTCCGCCTATACTTCCAGTTCCGGCTGTTGATGAGGACCCGCCATAATATACACCAATATTATCTGCCATTCCGGGATTGATCAGCGAAAAGTCAGTCTGTCCAAGCATAGGGTTGCTTATGTCGATTCCGTTCCAAGATACCTGTGTATGGGAAGCAGCGGTGCCTCTGATGGAGGGAGTAGCAGATCCTCCTGGTCCATAGCTCTTTATGAAAAGATGTGAGCCGGAAGAAAGGAGTTCGGATATAGATTGCGGATTTAGTGTTTCCAGCAATATTGTATCTATCTCACTGCTGCTGAACCCCGGTAGAATTGCGCTTACAGGCCTGCTGATGATAACAACTTCCTTAATCCTTATAGTATCGGAGTGTAACAAAGACTGACCCATAGCAGGAATTGCCGCTAGCAGAAACCCTGAAACCAGAAGGTTCTTAATAGAGCATTCTTTGAAGCTAAATCTGACCATCCTCAAACTCCTTAAATATGTACCTTATTCAGGGATCTCAGAAGTAGAAGGATTGAATCTTTAATGACTCGGAGCTTTACTTCCCGAAAGCCTTGAATATAATTTGTCTGGCAGGTCTTCTGACTTATCCCGGTCTTCTGAAGCCTTCCCATCCCGAGGATTCGGGACAGTGGCAGGTTATCAGAAAACCGTCATCCTGCATAAAGCGGGATCGGGCATCACAGCAGCGGGTACTGTCGCGGATTCTTACCGCATTCCCTTTTCATCACACTGATTTAATTTCAGTGCAACACCAACACGGATCAAAGATAAACTAATTATCCAATTAGTGTAAGTTGATAAATGAGGGAGATATTAACAGTTACTGGCTTTTCCCACCGTAGTCCCGAGTACTCGGGACGAAGGTGGGTTGCTGGTTACTGGTAACTGGTTAATGGTCTATGGGATTACATTAAGGATATGATCACCAGTACCAATTATATAACCTTCTGATAAATACACTATTCTGCCGTATTTATCAGATACAATTATCAGGGGAAGGCCGAATTCCTTTACCGGGTCATTTATGAAAGTCTCATATGGAGCGTGTTCAAAACCAATAAACACCGAATTTGAAGGTTGCTTCTGCATCTCAGGTATTTCGCCCTGCGATATGAAAATAAACTGCAAATTACTGGCATCCAGCTCTTTCTTCAGAAGAGAAAGATCTTTAAGTACATGCTTTGCCGGTTCTGTTGCCGGATCCATCCAGATGACAGCAACTCCTTTATCTGTATTCTTTCCCGGGGGGAGCAGACTTTTTATCTTTTCCATATCTAATTTGCCTCTGATCTCCTGAGGTGACAGGTCTCTTCTGACCTTTACGTCAACGGTTTTATGCTCATCTTCGCCAAGATCGAAGAATGTAAGTCTCGTAAGTATCATGCCGTTGCTGAGTCTGTTTCCCGTAATCATCATGTAATGTCCGGGGGTAAGAGACAGATCTTCGCTGAATGAAGTTATTTTCAGGTTATAATCGTAATCTAATGTGTTGTATCTGCCATTACTGAAACGTGCCAGTGTGAAATGAGTGTAATATTCTGGTACAGGGTTGCTTTTGTCATATGTGAGATGCAAGAATCCTTTTCCGGCTGGTGGATTTTCCTGGTTAGAGAAATAAACATCTCTCCATGACGAATTATGCCAGAACTGAGGCACACTGCTTCCTGGTTCAAGTCGTGAAGGAATACCAAGGCTCCTGCAGATAGCTACAAAGCAAATCGCTCTTGACCTCTGGTCTGAAATTCCAAGTTTAGTTACTCCAGAGGGAGAAATAGCTGTTCCGGAGTAATTGCCTGGATCGTCAATTACAATATTTTTGTCAATCCATTCAGTAATCAGAGAAGGCGAGTCGGGTGCCGAGGTTTTAAGGTCATCCGGAAGATAGAGAATAAAATAACTTCGCCAGGCTGTAAGGATTTCGTTGGAGATACGCGGATTAAGTACATACTTAATAAACATTGTATCAGCTGCACCGTTAAGCACAGGGCAGAACGGGACAGAGTAATTAAGATGATCGGAAAGAATATCACATCTGGTATCACGCAGATCCTTATCAGCAATAACCTCCAGCAGCGAAACAGCAATATTTCTCAGATCATCAGGTGTTTGATCCAGGAACTTCATTATCTGCCTGTAGTTTCCCATACTCTTTTCTATAAGAGATGAGACACGTTTACTGTTTTCACCAAATCTTAAGGCAAACACTCCTGCATCTTCTTTATTAATCCATGAATCAATATATTTCTGCCTCACATTATTTCCGGCTTCAACCAGTTTCTTATTTGCATCAATAAGATCAGCCGATGGCCCGGGAAGCGGTGAGGGAATCCCCGGTACATCAAGGTCAAGCTCAAGGGTCCGGGGTTCAAAGTCAGATCTCAGTGTTAGAAGTATAGTATCAGCAGATGGGACAGATATTTTTGTAAAATCAAACAAGTCACCCTTCCTACCCCAGACGAGTAAATCACCCATACCCGTAATAAAAGAACTGAAGCCGTTTTCATCAGAAGGTACTGATGCAAGCGGATAAAACTCAGCATAATTGTAAAGCTGATATTCAACGATTGCATTGCTGAGAGTATTGCCTTCAGGATCAGATGTCTTCACATAAATCCTCTTTGTATCAGCATATTTCGGAAGGTTATTAATCTCGGAATATTTATCATACCGGTTAATTACTATTTCATCACCATTATATGCTCCGAATACTTTTGTATGTACCAGCATGGAACGGCGGGCAGGTTCTGTAAACCATCCTCTGTCGATTACAGGTTCAGGTTCACATGCTCCCATATAGTACCATTTGCCATTGCTCCATACCTCAACCCAGGCATGGTTATCGTCGGTGTGAGCCCATCGCGGAGTGTACACCTGTCTTGCAGGTATCCCGGCGGTACGAAGGGCAGAAACAGTTAATGTTGATTCTTCACCGCATCGTCCGCGAGCCGAGAGCATAGTACTTAATGGTGCCGAGGTCCTTGAATCGGATGGCTGATATGTAACTTTTTCCTGACACCAGTGGTTAATCTCAAGAGCCGCATCAATAATATTCTTTTTGTCCTTTGTTTTCGAATAAATCTCATCATAGCATACCAGTCTGAATGAATCCAGGTTCTCATTGTTGACTCTCAACGGTAGAACGTAATGAAGAAAAATATCTTCCGGAACAGATTTACCCCATGGAGTCCTTTCCCTGGCTTTCAACGACATATTAACATTTTCCAGGAAAAATTCACCAGTATAATCTGCCAGGTCATTCAGGGGCATATATGCATAGAGGAATTTCAGTGCTTCGGTCTGTCTCCTGTTCAGATCAGGAGTGAACACTGAAAACAACTCCCCTCTCCTGCTTTTAGCAGCAGCTTCTACCAGCTTAAATGCCGAATCGACTTTATTTCTGTAATTTTTATCGCTGATGAGATGATTATCAGTACAACCTGCTGAAGTGATTATTAGGAGACTAATCAGTGCAGAATTCAGATATTTCATATACAACATATTATCTAAAACTCACCGCAGGAACTTCTGACGACGAGTTCAGGTGTGACATTTATATGCCGTCTGAATTTTCCTTTTCCGGAATTCTTAACTTCCGACCAGATCATATTTGCTACTTTAACAGCCATACCGGAAAGTGGCTTCTTAAGTGTTGTAACCGGTGACAGTAAAAGATCAAAACCTATTCCATCTTCCATGGAAATAATTGCAACATCCTGGGGCACCCTTAATTTTCGCCTCGTTAAATATCCCATGAGAGCATAAACCAGCGATGAATGTACTGTAATAATAACATCGGCTCTGTAAGGTGGCCGCAGGAATCTCTCAACCTGGGATAAATCAGTTTCGATGCCATTGAGAGGATTTTCAACTTCAAAGATCACAGGTTTGTTAATAATCTGAAGCTGGCTGATGGCGTCTTCAATTGCAGTAACACTGCTTCTGTCGGATGAAACAGATCTTTTCTCGGCAATAATTACTACATTTTGATATCCAAGTTTTGTAATGTGATTCACTACGAGCTTTGCACCTGCTGCCTGGTCTGTACATATTGTGTTAAGCCTCAGAGTCTTTGGCATTCTTTCAAGAATAATAAAAGGGTAATCGGCAGAACGAAGCGACCTGACGGTGGCATCATCAGCAGCGTCGCCGACAAGTATGAGTCCACTGAAAAATTTTCTGAAGGCTCCGGCGAGCCTGTCAAAACGCTGATCATCAGGATCTCTTGTGATAACTGAGAATCCGACGCCTATGCTTGCAAAAGCTTTCTGAAGATAAGGTGTTATACCGGTTACAAACGGATCACTCATAGCCGGAACAATCATACCGATCACACCGGGTTTTTCTTCAACAGGGGATACTACATTATTCTCCTCGAGGTTCGAAAAATAGCCCATCTGTTTTGCCAGGGCAAGAACCTTTTCCTGCGTCTCCTTCTTAATACCGTGCTGATCAGCTTTATTATTCAGAACAAGCGAAACTAGAGTTCCAGATACTCCTAATTTAGCAGCTAAATCTTTATTCTTAAGTGTTTTCCCCATTTCCCCGAAATATAAACCACTAAATTTATAGGATTTTCTAAATAGAAAACTGAATTTAATTTTTTTTAACAAAGAATGTATATACAAATATTATAACCACTCCGTAACACGTTGAACGTGACTCACCTTCTCTTCAGAGCGGAGGCTGTAACGCTTTTTCGGGAAGTGTCCCCCCGAAGTTGGGAGGAGATGGTGATTTTTAATACACTCAATTTTGTTTAGGTGCTAAACTATTTCCTTGGCGGGTTTATCCCACGTGAACGGGCAGCTTCTTCAAGCCGCTGCTGCCATTTTGATTTTTTAATAGGTTTTTTTCGGTTTTCCTCCAGCGTGGCCAGCACTTTTTCCTGGTTAATGAATCTCTTAGATATAAGATTCTGACCCCATGTAATCATATTAGCAAGGAAATAGTAATATGTGAGTCCCGAGGACCAGTTGTTCAGAAGGAACATGAACATTATCGGCATCATCCACATCATTATCTTCATGCCCGGCTGATCTGATCCGGCAGTTGATCCCGACATCTTCATAGTCAGCAGTGATGATGCAGTCATTAGCAGAGTGAAGAGACTCACATGGTCACCATACATCGGAATTGTAAAAGGCAGATGAAGAATAGAATCATATGTTGAGAGGTCGGTTGCCCAGAGGAAATGCTCCTGTCTCAGTTCGATGGAAACAGGGAAGAACCTGAACATTGCAAAGAGAATAGGAAACTGAAGGAGAGTCGGAAGGCATCCTCCCATAGGGTTTATCCCGGCTCTCTTATACAGGTCCATTGTTGCCTGCTGTTTCTTCATTGCATCCTCCTTCTTCGGGTATTTCTTTCCAAGTTCATCAACAAGAGGCTTCAATACCTGCATCTTTGCCTGCGACTGGTATGATTTAAAGGTGAGAGGAAACAGGACTATTTTAATTAAAATAGTAAGTATCAGTATTATAATGCCATAACTGCTGACAAATCTTTCAAGCCAGTTAAATACAGGTATTATTACAAAACGGCTAATCCAGCCTATAACATTTTTACCGAGAAAAATTATCTTCTCAAGCTCCATTCCCTCTTTCCGCAAGGTGGATATATGGTTTGGTCCGTAATAAAGCTTCATGCCGATTTCTGTATCCTGGCCCGGGGAAAATGGGACTCCAACTTCAGCGGTAAAATACCTGATATACTTTTTTGATGTGAGTGTTTTTGAGGATGTCACATAGCCGTTCAGAAAGAAATCATCACTGATGAGAACAGAAGAGAAGAACTGATCGACAAATGCAATCCAGTTAAGTTTTGTTGTGATGTCTACCTCTTCAAGTTCCTTATTTGAACGGAGCCTGAGTCCATCAACCTCGTCCTGGTAATATTTATATTTAATGGTTGTATAATTCTCTTCATTCTGTCTTCCTTTCTCCTGCTGGGCTATGTACATCCGCCAATCAAAAGTTATGTTGTTCTGGTTTACAGGAAGGATCTCATTCAGATTCCGGAATTTCACATCAAATTCAACACTGTATTTCTGCGGTTCCAGCGTATACTTATATTCAATATATCTGTCATCACCTGCCGGAAGTCTGAGAATCACGCTCTTAGTTTCAGATTCTGCATTATAGTATTTTTCAGGGCTGACAGGTGTGAAGTAAAGTTCATTGGTAATAATCGCCTTATTATCAGCGGTAAAGAAATTGAAACCGAATATTGTTGAGTCTCCTGAGAAAAGTATCAGAGGGAGTGAGTCGTGTGTAGTATATTCTTTCAGACGTGCCGACCATATCCTGCCTCCCTTCGACGAGATTTTAAGCTCTATCTTATCATTCTCAAGAGTTATAAAATCTGTCTCACCTGTTGCAGCATCAGCAAATTCCCCATATTGAAGCCCTACAGGCCCGCCCGAAGGTGTATTCGTTTCAGGTTTTTGCTTCTGATCCTCCACAGGGGCTGTTACCGGGTCAGCAGGTGTCCCGGCCGGGGTAATACCCAGTTCGATATTTAGTTCATTAATCTTCTTCAGAACGTCGGGATGATTCGGTTTAAACCTCAGTGCGTTGACATACTCTGTCCTTGCTCTTTCAAGGTTGCCTTTTGAAATCTCGGCTTCTGCAGCTGCAACAGCTTTTTCATATCCTTTATTCAGCCGGGTATTATTTATTATGCTTGATCCGATAAAGATCGCGATGATCAGTATAATGCCTATTATGGTGTTTTTATCCATCATTCTATCAATCTCCGCTTATTTAATACATGCCTTAATGAAATGAATAAAAAGTGGGTGAGGATTTAGTACAGTGCTGCTATACTCGGGGTGGAATTGAACTCCTACAAACCATTTGTGTCCTGGTATTTCCATAATCTCCGCAAGTCCTGATTCAGGGTTTGTCCCCACTATTGTCATTCCATGTTCTTTGTACAGATCCACATATCTGTCATTGAATTCATACCGGTGACGATGTCGTTCAACAAATTCTGTTTTACCATAGGCTGCATAACTATTTGAATCTTTTTTAATTATGCATTTATAAGCACCCAGTCTCATTGTACCGCCTTTGTTAACTATACTTTTTTGTTCTTCCATGAGATCTATGACCGGGTGTATTGTTTTGTGATTCATTTCGGTTGAGTGAGCACCTTCAAGGTTAAGTACGTGGCGTGCAAATTCAATAACTGCGCACTGCATACCAAGGCAGATCCCCAAGTATGGTAAGTTATTTTCCCTGGCATATTTTGCTGCAGTTATTTTACCTTCTATTCCTCTTAACCCGAAACCAGGAGCGACAAGAATACCGTCTAAACTGCCCAGCCGTTCAGCAGCATTATTATCGTTTATGTCTTCGGACTGGATATAGTCAATATTGACCTTGCATTCGTTGGCCGAGCCTCCATGTATAAAGGCTTCTGAAATAGATTTATATGCGTCAGGCAGCTCAACATATTTACCGACAAGGCCTATGCGCACTATGTGCTTCGGATTCTTAAAACGCCTCAGGAATGCTTTCCATTCATCCAGATCAGGTTCATTTCTTTTGGTTAACCCAAGCTTTGCCAGTACGATCTCGTCAAGTTTTTCTTCCTGCATTTTAACAGGAACTTCATATATCGTCGATACATTAACCGATTCCACGACAGCTTTTTCCTCGACATTGCAGAATAGGGCTACTTTCTTTTTCAATCCTTCCTTAAGACTTCTGTCAGTGCGCAGTACAAGAATATCGGGCTGTATTCCCTCTTCCAGCAGCATCTTCACCGAATGCTGTGTTGGTTTTGTTTTTGATTCGCCCGTGGTTGACAGAAATGGAACCAGGGTGAGATGAATAACTATGCAGTTTTGTGAGCCAAGCTCCCATTTAAGCTGACGCATCGATTCAATGTAAGGCAATGATTCCATATCCCCGACAGTACCACCTATCTCTGTGAGGACGATCTCATAAACATGTCCTGAAGCTACAAGTTTTATTCTCCGCTTAATTTCATCGGTAATATGAGGTATTATCTGAACCGTTTTGCCGAGGTAGTCGCCTTTGCGCTCTTTTTCAATTACTGTCTGGTAAACCTGACCTGTGGTAACGTTATTGGCTTTTCCGGTGGGCACATTCAGGAATCTTTCGTAATGGCCGAGGTCGAGGTCCGTTTCAGCTCCATCGAGTGTAACATAACATTCACCATGCTCATATGGATTCAGCGTACCAGGGTCAACATTAATATAAGGGTCAAGTTTCTGAATGGTGACGGAATAACCTCTTGCCTGCAGCAGTTTTGCAAGTGAAGCGGATAGTATACCTTTTCCCAGTGAAGAGGTCACACCGCCGGTAATAAAAACATATTTAACGTCTTTCAACTTATAAAATCTTGATTAAACTGAGAGTAATCATTCATCAAGACCTGACTGGTCGATCATCCTCACCTTTTCCTCGAGAGTCTTTATCATCTTCTTTGCATGGTCAATCTTCTCTTCCACTTCACGGATCATGGTATCAGCATTGGTGGATTTTGCAAAGAAGCCTATATTGTTCTCCCACAATACTATATCAGCCTCCATCTGTTTAATCTTCGTTACAAATTTATCTCTTTCATTCCTGATTTTACGTGAAGCCTTGGGATTTGTTTTGAGGTTATCCAGTTTTGTCCTGTACTTTAGTATGCTCTTATCTTCGTCTCCGATTTTAAGTTTGTCAAATTCCAGGTTAAGCACGTTTCGGTAGCGGTTGGTTATTTCGTCTTTCTTATTGAAAGGTACGAATCCTATTTCGGTCCATTTTTTCTGAAGTTCTTTCAGCCGATCGAACGCTGCCTGAACATCAGACCCCGGTTCAAAGGATTCAAGCTGTTCAATTAAAGATACTTTTGCTTTGAGGTTATCTTCGTATGAATTATCCAGTTCAGCGAAGAACTGGGTTTTACGGTTAAAGAAATGATCGCATGCTTTTCTGAAACGCTTCCAGCATTTTTCAGATTGTTTTCTCGGAACAGGACCTACCTCCTTCCACTCTTTCTGAAGTCTGATCATTGCATCTGAGGAGGCTTTCCAGTCAGTGCTGTCCTGGAGAGCTTCAGCCTGAACACAGAGATCTATCTTCATCTGGAGGTTATTCTGCTGTGTTTCCTTATTGTCGGCATAGTATGCCCGTTTTTTTTCGAAAAAGTTATCGCAGGCTTCCCTGAATCGCTGGTATATCCTGTTATTCTGCTTTTTGGGTGCAAAACCAATTGTTCTCCAGAGTTTCTGGAGATGAACCACTTTATCAGCCTTTTCATCGAAGTCCTTGAAGTTTTTTATCTCACCGTTGTTTAAAGCTTCCACCTCCTCGCAGATTGCGATCTTTGCTTCAAGGTTCTTTCGCTGGTCGTCCTTCTGTTTCTCAAAATATTCATGGTGCCGTTTATTAATCTGGGATGTAGCTTCCTTGAACCTTTCCCATATCTCGTTCTTGGATTCCTGAGGGACAGGACCGATCTCCCTCCACTGGTTATGATAATCCTGGAGGGTTCTGAAAGCATTTACGGGATTGGGTTCGAGAAGAAGCTCTTCAGCCTTTTCGCACAACACTATCTTGAGTTCAAGGTTCTTTTTCAGGTCGAGGTCCCTGAGTTCCTTGTTGATTTTTATATAATCGTAGAAAATCTCAACATGGTGATGGTAATTTTCCCACAGGTCTTTCAGGGAATTCTGCGGTACAATACCTACAGAATGCCATTCGTTCTGAAGCGACCTGAATTCATGGAAAGTCTTATTGATTGATTCTTCGCGATTTACAAGTTCCTTGATCTTATCGATTATCTCATATTTCTTTTTGAGATTTTCGTATTTCTCAGCTTCCTGTATTCGGTTGTAATCGGATTTCTTTTCTTTATATTTCTCAAGCAGATGTTTAATCCTGGCTTCCGAAGGGTCGACCCATGCACGGTATTCTTCTATCTTTCCGCCATCAGCAAGAAATTTGTTTTTTCTTTCATTTGATTCCTGCTTAAGCTTTTTGTAGAACAGTGCTTTAATACGTTCGGTATCATTACGTATTTCAGCGGGAGGCCTGTTTTCAACAATCAGGGCAAGTGTTTCAACGAGTTCATTCTTCGAGTAACCGGAATAATCAACCGGAGGAAGAACAATATCATCAACATCCTGGATATTGTCTTCCTTCACGTCAATAGTTTCAGACTCTGCTGAATGAACTTTCCGTGATCTTCGCCTTACTTTCTTAACGACACCTTCACTGCCCTCTGCCTGATCTCCTTCTTCTTTTCCTGTGTCTTCTTTTTCCTGTGCTTTTTCAGCTTGTGTTGTCCCTTCAGTTCCGGCGGCATTTACATCAGCCCCGGATTGTTCTTCACGAACAGAGTTATCCGGATCTTTCTCAATCATAATCAATCCTTTCTTGTTACAGCCTCAATTCCTTTCTAGACCATGGCTCTCCATGGATTTTTGAGACTACGAAAATATTGAAATATTTATTAATACTCTAATAACTTTAATAATATCTTTGAAAAAACTATTCAACACTCTGGTTCAGACAAATAAACCAAATATTAGAATCAATGAGATCATCTGAAGTTATTTTAATTGTACTGGCGTTTGCAGCGCTTGGATTCAACCTATACAGGAAATATATCAAAAAAGACCAGGGCAAGCCGGGATTCAGACAGAATAAGAGTGCAGGTTCATCATTCACATCCCACACAAATGATGATGATTATGAACCTTATGCAAAGAAGTGATCAGATGGTCCTGCTTTTCGAGATCAGGTGCCTGAAAGGATTAATTATCTTCTGAATAAGTCTCATATCCTCAGTTACAATTTCCGCAGTTCCCTGCATTCTCTGGGTGAACTCGAGTTTCTTTCCGTAGAGCGTATTAAGGCCATCAGTCAGACTCACCTCAATTATATAGGCATCACCTGACGGAACCAATGATTTAGATCTTATGACGCCTCTTACCATTCCATATTCAAGATACGGGTATCCACTCAGCTTTATATTGACGGTCTGACCAGTGCTTACCTTGCCTGACCGTTGCATCTTAAGGTTTATTCTTCCGATATACTCTCCTGTGCTTTCCGGAACGACTGTAATGACCGGCTGATCAATTGCAACATACTGATTTTCATTCCAGTACTCAGTAAAAGCAATCCTGCCTTTTATCGGAGATATAAGTAAATATGTTGTCTCCCATATTTTCATCCGGGCTTTCAGATTCAGAAATGTCTCACCGAGTGAAGAAATCAGCTTTTCTTTCTCTGACTGCCTGCTTATTACGTAATCCTGCAGAAGCTGTCTTTTTTCAGAAAGCTCAATCAATCTTGAAGCGTAGTCGAGCCGCACCTCCTGAAGTTCAAGCCGGGTCCTGATAAAAGCCTGCCTTGAGATCTCAAGATCGCTTTTTGAATACACATTAGTGGAATAAAGGGTTGAGTCACGCCTGTACTTGTTTTCCTCGATCTCAAGGTTCTGGGATACAAGTATTTCCTTGACTTTCAGTCTGGCGATATACTCTTCAATCCCGTTTATTTCGTCGGACATTGAGGTTATTCTTTTACCATAGAAATCGTTCCGGATATATGTATTGAAGTCAGCAAGTGATTTCATGAATGAAGCATAGGGTTCCTGTATTTCACCCAGCTTGTATAATTCCGGAAAGCGTTCATTCTGAAGCGACTCCGGCTTCCGGACAGTATCAATCACTGATCTCAGGATCTCAAATTCCCCGATTGAGGCGGCTGTTTCCATCACAGCCAGGATCTCACCGGGTGAAACATTCTGGCCGTCTTTTACGTATAATTTATTTATTGCTCCTGTAATTTTACTTACAAGCGTTACCGGAGGATTTACCGTAGTTATTTCCACGGCAGCAGGAACCACATCCGGATATCTGATAAGCCACGACAGAATAACCATGACGGAAAGGACAGAAAAGATAATAGTTGTTCCCCATCGTATTATCCTGCGGGGAGGATTTGAGATTATCTCCTTAACAGGATCAGAGTACAAAATGTCAGCTTTCCTGTTCTTCATCGGTTTTTATTTTCCAAGCTCAAGCTGATTCCTGACAAGATTATAATAAGGCCCTCTGCTTGCTACAAGTGAATCATGTGTCCCTGTTTCAGCAATACGTCCGTTATCCATTACAACAATCTTATCAGCGTTTCTTACGGTGCTCAGCCTGTGGGCAACTATTATTACTGTTTTACCTTTAAAAAAGCCTGAAAGATTCTCAACGATTGCCTTTTCATTATTTGCATCAAGTGAGTTTGTTGCCTCATCAAATACAATTATTTCAGGGTTCTTGTAAACGACTCTTGCTATCAGAAGTCTTTGCATCTGTCCTTCACTGAGGCCATGTCCGTTTGTCCCGATTTTTGTGTTATAACCGAGAGGCAGTGATTCTATAAATCCGCGGATATTTGCAATTTCAGCAGCTCTGATCATCCGCTCATCTTCAATATCATCATTACCTGGTGCTATGTTTGATGCTATTGTTTCATGGAACAGGAATCCGTCCTGCATCACTGCACCTGTTTTCTGCCTCCAAATCTTCAGGCTTAGGTTGGCGAGCCGTGTATCACCTATAAGTATATCACCCGAAACAGGCTGGTAAAAACCTAGCAGGAGCTTAAGCAAAGTAGTTTTTCCACTGCCGCTTGTTCCTACAATAGCTGTTGTTTTGTTTTCCTCGATATACAGGTCTATATCTTTCAGAGCCCAGGGTGAACGAGGGCCTTCGTACTGAAAAGATACATTGTTTACATAGATATCCTTCTTTTCAGGAAGCTTCCTTACCTTGTACTCCGGATCCGGTTCCTCGTCTTTCATCTCATGTACTTCAGAAAGCCTGTCGAGGCTCATTTTTGCATCCTGCGAAATCCTGAAGAAAGAGATTACCTGGCTTACAGGTACATTCATCTGTCCTATGATAAACTGAACGGCAAGCATTGCGCCGAGGGTCATATTCCCTTTCAGCACTGCTGCAGCTGCAATCACAGTTATCAGCAGGTTTGTTACCTCATTTATAAATGTTGCGCCTGCTGACTGGTACTGAATTATGCTGAGTGCTCTTATCCTGAGTCCAAAAAGAGCAGCCTGTAGCTTTTCCCAGTCCCACCTTTTACTAACCTCACTCTGGGTAAGTTTTATCTCCTGCATCCCGTTGACAATATTTATCAGCATGTTCCCTGATTGAGACATCTGCCTGAACCGCTGCTGATCGAGCCTTGCTCTCTGCTTCATGAATAACGATACCCACAGTAGATAAAGTGCTGAACCAGCAAGGAATACCGCAAGGATCTTAATATTGTAAATGGCAAGGACGACTCCGAAAATAACAAGGTTGAAGAATGAAAAGAGGATTGATAAGCTTGCAGAGGTCAGGAACTCCTCAATTCGTGTATTATCTTCAATCCGCTGTAGAATATCGCCAGTGAGCTTTGTGTCAAAGAAGGCTATTGGCAGCGACATCAGCTTCTGAAGGAAGCCTGAGATTATGGCAACATTCACTCTTGTACCGATATGGAGAAGGAGCCATCCCCTGATAAATTCGACCGACATTCTTCCTGTTATCAGCGCAAGCTGTGCAAACAGCACCAGGTAAATAAATCCCAGATCATTGTTATTTATGCCTGTATCGATTATTGACTGGGTCAGGAAAGGTATGATGAGCTGGATCAGGCTGCCAATGAAGAGTCCGAGTATCAGTTGGAAAAGATATTTTTTGTAGAGCCGGAAATATTTTAACAGGAACCGGAATCCCTGGGGTTTCTCAACGTCATTCTCCTTCTCATAAAGTGCAGGTGCAGGTTCGAGAATGAGCACCAACCCGGCGGGTTTGCCATCGGAGAGTGTGGATGCCCAGTTCCGCATAAATTCTTCCCTGGTGTACCGCACAAGTCCGAAAGCCGGATCAGCAGCCCAGACAGTATCCTTCCTGATCTTATATACCACAATGAAATGGCGTTGCCGCCAGTGAACCACACATGGCAGGGGCACTTTCTCCTCAAGCATTTCAAATGAGATCTTAACTCCCAGGGTTTTAAAACCAAGTGATTCAGCTGCTTCAGAAAGACCCAGGAAAGAGACTCCCTCACGTGTTATATAGCATTTACGCCTGATTGTCTCGAGTGAGAAGTTCTTTTTATAAAACGCCGATACCATTTTCAGGCAAGCCGGCCCGCAATCCATTGCATCAGGCTGTTTTACAAAAGGAAACGACATCGTTTTTCGGCAAGTAATTATGATGGGTAAAGATATTTATATTTTAACAAGAAGATCAATAACATTCCCAAAAAACCAAAGTGCCGCGGGGGCTGAATATTATCCTTGTCGGGAAATAGTATATTTGTCAATTATATGCTATCACCCGAGGCTTGTTCAGAAAGATACAAGATAAAAATATAATTGAGGGCATTAAGAATCAGGATGACAAGACCCTTAACTGGTTGTATGATAACTACCTGCAGACAGTCAGGAACTATGTTATGAAAAACAGTGGAACCAGTGAGGACGTATCTGATGTATTTCAGGATTCAATAATAATACTTTATAGCAATATTACGAGCGCTGATTTTGAGCTGACATCAGATCTTAAGGGGTACTTCTTCGGAATAGCCAGGAATGTCTGGAGCGGAATGTTAAAAAAGAAACGAAAGACAACTTCACTCGATTTTAATTTTCCTGATGAACCGGCCCTTGAAGAGACTGAAGATCTGATGTTTGAAAGGATCGTCAGCAGAGCCTTTAACAAGCTTAAACCTGATAATCAGTTGATACTTACTCTTTATGCAGAAGGATTCAGTTATGAAGAAATTGCCCTGAAAATGAATCTCAGGAATGAGGTTTATGCAAGAAGAAAAAAGTACCTGAGCAAGGAAGCTCTTATGGAACTGGTCAGGGCTGATGCTGAGTATCAGGAATACCTCCGGTACAATAGGTAGGCCGTTATGAGAACTGCTAATGCGATTAAGGCTGGGATCAATGTTCTGAGAGGATTCACATAAACCGGGGAATTATCTCCATAAACAACAAGCGATGACCAGAAATAAGGGTGGGATTTAAGCTGGCCTGCGTTCCTGAGGTATTCAGTTCTTGCTTTTTTCAATGCCATACTTTTCGTTTTACCTTTTCTGAGTTCATCATAAAACATTTTTACAATTTCTGTACCTGAACGATCTTCTATTTCCCACATTGACATAACCACCGACTGGCTTCCGGAATAGATGAACCCGCGGGCAAGACTTAGAATGCCTTCACCTGACGATAAAAGTCCGGATCCTGTATTACATGAGCTCAGGACAACCATTTTTGCTTTGATCGGAATGCCATAAACCTCAAAAGTATTGAGAAGTCCATCTTCAGGGAGGTCATTACCCTGGCTGAAAATCATTGCAGAAATCATAGGATCCTGGTCATTCAGCCAGGTATGCATAGCAAGGTGAATTATATCGTATTTTCCTGCTTCAGATTTAAAAACAGATTCCCTGGCACTCTCATGGCTGTATAATGTGCCGCTGGAAATACCGGCAACATACTCAGCTTCCTGCCGTGCATAGGGCAGATCGTAAAGAATTTGCCTTTGCCCATCCCGTCTCACACTGATGGAATCAATATATATTTCCCTGGTATATACCGGTGCAAAGGCTATGAGCCGGGTTCTTTTTCCATAATTCCTTCCCATTGTCTCCTTCATGAAAGATGCGGAATAGGTGTAAGAGATGCTGTAATTATTCATCAGGTATGGCAGTCTCCGGTATTGTATACCCTCACCGGTATAGTCTGATGAGAGCAGTGTTTCAAAAGGAATGTAGGACAAAATATTGTCAGGTGATATAACCAGGTCTCCCGAGATAAAATACTTACTGACCGGCTCAACAAGGATATGGTAAAGGCTGTATCCCTCACTAATGAACGTTTCAAACTTGCTGCGTGCATTCACCGACAAGTTATTCCCCGACAACAGTCTGCGGAAGCTGAGAATTTTATTAAAAAAAACAGTGTCAATTCTTGCAGTATGGATATATTCATATTTGCGGTTAACCAGTATAATATACAGTATAGAGTCGGACACGACATAATTTATATAGTTTGTGTTACGGCCTGTAACATCCGGCACATCGTCTGCAGATATCACATCAGGAGTATATTTAATTGCAAAATATCCGGGATAATCCCGTTCAAAGGTCATAACGAGGGAATCCCTGATTTTAACTGCTTCAAGCAATTTGTTATTATATTCTGAGAGAAGATTGCGGTTTGGCTTTTCTTTCCCGTTCTCCTTGTTAATCTCTGAGTTATAATATGCTATATCTCTCTGAAGTGACGTCTCGAGTCCTGCAATACCTGACGGTATCTGGAAGTTTGCAGCATTCATCTCACGTGTTGCAGCCATCAACCCGACAGCCTTGCTCTTCTCTGCAAGCTCAAATACTTTTTCAAGGAACAGGTGTTTGCCGGTTTTAATGTAGCAGGTGTAAAAATCATTAATGGCAAGGATGTATGAGTCGCGGTACTTGTTCCCAAGGATTATCCTGCTTTCTTCTTCGCTGATGTTAATCCTTAACCTGTCAATCAGGGATATAATGATTTCGGCTGATGCGGCTGCATTTTCCAACACTACCTGGTCATTTGTTTCAGAGAACAATTTCTTTAAGATTTCATATTTAACCCGGAATGTATTCAGCAGATCCCTGTCAATATGCTTTTGATCCAGGGATGGATTGTCATATTCTCCATACTTACCCTCATTATTAAGATCATAAAACAATAGTTTTTGAATTGCATCCAATGCTTCGACAGTCTGTCCGTTACGTAAAAGGCTTGCTGCATAACCTGAATAAACGGATTCCCTAAGCACTATATCATCGCTGTTCCTGTCCACATAATCAAGACAGGTTAAATAGTAAAGTATCGCATTAGGGTAATCATTTTTGTAATCAGACAGATAGTAAGCATAATTCTTAAGTGCTTCGATATAATATCGCGAATCAGACCCGTAAGTTTTTCGTGACCGCTCAACAAGATCCCTGACCATCTCCTCACCTCTGCTTACCATTCCGGAATTTGCAAGAGAAACAGCAAAATTGTTTATCAGGTTATATGAGAGAGATGAGTTATCCGATACTGCCAACTCCATTCCCATTTCATAATACTCCCTTCCTTTTGCAGTCATACCGAGGTTCCTGTAAGTTAAGGCAAGGCTGTTTATCAGATTGATATAAACCTGGTCCCGCTCAAGTCCGTCCCTGTCATAAACAGATTCGGCTTCTTCCAGATATATACGGGCTTTAGAATAGTCTGCAAGCATTGCATAACCAACTCCCATATTAACATATAACCTTCCCAGTTCAGATCCGCTCAATGCATTTTTGTTCGCATTTAGTATCTCAAGTGTACGGAAGGTATATGACCTGAAGCTCTGATAATCATTCTTTTCGAGCGAAGCGCTTATAAGTGTTGAATATGCACCGGCCACTTCCGGACTATTCTCTCCGTACATTACTGAGCTAAGCGTTATGTATTTATGCATGAATGCTGTAACCTGGTCAAAATCACCAAGGTGATTATATGCAACACCGATATCATAGATTCCATTTGCATAATGATTATCAGTAATCCCCAGTTTCTCCTTATAATCTACGCATAATTGAAGCCAGTTGAGGGCTTCATTATATCTGAAGGCAAGAAGGAGAGATACTCCGATATGGTAATACAATTCAGAGGCCAGGGTGCTGTCGGACTGATATCTGGGAATTATCCCTTTAAGACTGTCGGCAAATGATATCAGCCCGTTAAAATCCTTAACCTCATTAAGTGAAACGACCCTTGCATTGAATCTCTGCAGAAATATTGTGTCATCAGGGATATGGGAAGAAGCTTCAGTACTATAAATCTCCTCATTCAACAGATTGTATCTGTGATTATCTGATCCTGATGTATATAATAATGAAGAGCCTTCAAAGAACAAAAGCAGGCAAATTATATATGCAAATTTCTTCAGCATAACCCCCGGAAACATAAAAGTAAGTCAAATCTAATACTTTTTTCTCAAGTTCCTAAATAGTTAATACATTGATATCCAGACCATCCCGTTGACAATGAAAATTTTTCCACTTTTTTTGTGTCACAAATTCCGGTCAAATGACATGTACATATAAATTACCCTGAATAATTAAACTTAAAACAAGAATTATGAAAACCCTGGATTTTGAAAAAACTGTTGACATTTTTGCTGAATTTGCACTTTCAAACGACGAAATGATCAATGTACGAGGCGGCGACGGTGAAATCCTTCATCCTGTGCCTCCTCCTGTAAAGATCTGAAATTGTTGAACCGGGTCCTGCCAGGCGGTTAAGAGGCAGGATGAAAAATATAAAGGTCAGTCGGGTGGCTGATCTTCTGGTTATTCGGACAGGTTTGTCCGGTAGTGTATATTGCGAAATTATTGAATCATGCAACTATATGCATGTATCTGATATACAGGTTTTTGTTATGACAAACATAAAATAAAAAAATATAATCATGAAAACAATTGACTTTTCATATTTCATCGAAAGGTATAATGCCGGTGAAATGAATGAAGCTGAAAAGACGTGGTTCCTGAAGGAGCTTGAAAGCAATGAAACGCTCAGGAATGAGGTTGATCTGAGGAAAAGGACCGATATGGTTCTGAAGAATCATCATGATGTTATCAAACTAAGGAATAAACTATCTGAAATTGAACGAATAAGGGCAGTACAAGAACCTGTTAAAAATACGGGTAAGCGTATTTTATTCAGATACGCTGCTATAATAACCGGTTTCATCCTGGTCGGAAGTATAACTCTTTATTATTTTTACGGCACGAGCATGACTTCTGATGAAATACTCAACCGATTCTATAATTCGTATGAGGTAACTTCACCCTCCAGGTCTCAGCAAGCCATTTTTAATTCTGATTATTCCACGGCAATTGAGTATTACAACATTCACGACTACAGGAATGCTGCCCTTTATTTCAGCAAAATACTGGAGAATGATGATAAGTACATGGAGTCAACATTCCTGAGCGGGGTTTCAAATTTTGAGGTCAGAAACTATCCGGATGCAAGCAGGTCATTTGTAAAAGTAATTGACAATAATGACAACCTATTCATTGAAGATGCACAATGGTATCTGGCATTATGCTACCTCAGAACTGATGAGTCTTTAAAAGCTAAAGAACTGCTTACCGAGATTAAGGATGCTTTCAGTATTCACAGCAGGGATGCAAAGGCTATTCTGAGAAACATGAAATAGGTGGTATTATTTGAACTTTTATAATGCTTAATCTAAAGATAGACATAGAACAACAGGGTGAAGATTCTCAGCTCGCAGCGAATAACATACGGGGGACAGAATCGGTGATCAGCTGCCCTACTGTACTTCAGGGTATGTCGCATGAGGTGAGGACTCACATGAATGCGATAGTGGCATTTTCATACCTGATGTCCAGGAGCGGTTGTGATAACCAGGAAAGGGAAGAATACAGCAATCAGATATTAACATCCTGCGAGCAGCTTATCGGGCTGTTTGATGATTTTCTTGATTCTGCAATACTGGATACAGGCACGTCAAAATCCGACTTTAAAATATGCAAATTCAACACTATACTCGATGACCTGCTTTTTGAATTCAGGGAAATATTAAAGAAAGAGGTTTATAAAGATCTGACTCTGGTAACCGAAAATGGTTCTGCTGAAACTACAGAAGTTCTTATAGATTTAAACAGGGTGTTCAGGGTAATTCGCAACCTGTTTCAGAATGCACTAAAGAATACAAAGTCGGGCTATATCAGGATCGGTTACTATCTGAGGGATGACAAATTAACTTTCTATGTTGTTGATTCTGGCCAGGGTTTCTTCAAATGCAAAGACTTTCTTCATACGGAGGATTTGAATGACACGCTGTCTAAATACAATGATACGGGGTCGGCTATAAATTTGATCCTGGCCAAGAAGCTTATCAGGACGCTGGGCGGTACATTATGGCTCGAATGCAACGGATTGACAGGAACCGGGATATACTTCGCGATCCCTGCAAAACTCGTTGAAAGCTCAGATATCGAAATAAATAAATATTTAAGCACAGTGATCGCAATCTGAAAGGCATTCCAATAGCAATGTCTGAAACCAGTGAGCATGAGTGAAAAGAAAATGGTTGCATGAAAGCAGCCATTTTTTATTTCATCCCGATTATCCTGACCTCAGTCCTCCGGTTTAACCTTCGTCCTTCGGAAGTAATATTGTCTCCTATTGGTGAAGTGTTGCCGTATCCCCTGTACTTAAGCCGGTCCTGTCCTATTCCCCTGCTTATTAAATAACTGACTACTGAAAGCGCACGCTTCTCCGACAGCACCAGGTTATGCTGATCCGTACCAGTTGAATCGGTATATCCGTCTATCTCTATAATCAGTGTATTATTTTCAGATAAAAGATCTGCCAGGGTATTAAGCTCCGACACAGATTCTTTCTTAAGTTCCCATGAATCAATTTCATAAAATACATTTGCAAGTGTCATCTTCTCTCCCACCTTTACCGGACTGAGATATATCTTCTTTATGAAAGGTTCAATTACTGTATGCTGGCCTTCAAACATGAAGTTCTCAGAATAAAACAGATATCCCGGTTTAGAGATATTTATCCCGTAGTTTTTGCCTGAAGGAAGGCAAACCAGGAAGTTGCCAGATTCATCTGTCGTATTTCTTGCGGTTATCCTGTTGTTTGAAAGATTAATCAGTTCATATTCGGCCTTAATAAATTTTCCGGTCTCCTTATCAGATACCCTCCCCTTAAGGTATGAGACAGGAGTTGGCCTGAGCGATTCATCCAGGTTAAAGAAATAAATATCCTTACCTGTGGTTTTCTCCCTTGCTGAAGAGAAATAGGCTTTCTGACCTCCTGTTTCGATAACAAGTCCCATATCATCGTTGAAAGTGTTTATAGGGTATCCAAGGTTTCGCGGTTCCGTCCAGGTGCTGTCATCGTTCATAACCGTCATATAGATATCGAATCCGCCCAATCCGGGGTGACCATCAGATGTAAAGTAGAGTGTTTTACCATCGAAATGAATAAAAGGTGACATTTCATCGCCATCAGTGTTAATGGAATTTCCCGGATTTACAGGCACCGACCATGTACCATCTTGCTTCATCACTGTGTACCAGAGATCTTTACCTCCATATCCTCCGGGTCTGTTGCTTGAAAAGAACAATAGATTACCGTCAGCACTTATTGACGGCGTCGACTCCCAGGAAGAAGAATTCACTGGTGATCCGAGATTATATGGCATTGTCCAGCGATCACCCCTGAAGGCTGAGAAATAAAGGTCGCAGCTACCCATACCTCCTTGCCTTTCGCATGCAGTAAAATACATGTATGTTCCGTTTGAGGAGAGAGTCTGGGCTCCTTCATTGGAATCGGTATTAAGCGGATATCCCGCATTTATTGAACTTGTCCAAACTCCGTCAGATAGGAAACTGATATAAAAATCCTCCTGTTTGGTATTTCTCGAGAAATATGATGGTGACTGATCCATGGTCTGACGGGTGAACATGAGAGTGCTACCATCAGCAGTAATTGAAGGCCAGTATTCATCATCGGAGGTATTAACTCCGGCACCAACGCTTTCAGGATTAAAAGTAACAGGGTTCTTCAATGCCTTAATAGCAAATTCACAGTTCCGGATATTCTTGAGGGCAATCTTTCTGTTTTTTTCCTGTCCTCCTTTATAATTAAGGTAAGATCTGTAATGCAACAGTGCATTTTCATAATCTCCTGTCTTCATTTCAGCTTCAGCCAGCGTAAAGTAAAGTGGTTTATATACAATGGAGTCAATCCTGACAGCTTCTCTATAACTCTTAGCAGCAGATGAGTAATTTCCCATTCTGTAATACATCTCGCCGAGCATCATATAAACCTCATAGAAATTCTTGTCCAATTTCAGAGCGTCTGTGAAAGCTGTCCTTGCGGCTTCAAAGTCGAGGAAATCATACGCTTCAACACCCTGGTTGTACAGCTTGAGCGCTCTTCCGGATGTAGTGTGCAGACTTTGAGAATAAGCCGGACGTGAGGCAGAGCAGGATGTCAGAACCATTAACAATATGATAAAATACCTTGCCATTCTTCTATTGTATGTGCATATACTTGTGTATTTGAAGTGAAATCCTCCACTCCGGATTTGCTTTCACATACTCTACTATTACAGGGATAACTGATTCAAACCTGTTCCATTCAGGCTGGAGAAATAATCTGCACTTTGCAGAGACTTTAGTCCGGTATAATTCCGCCCATTCTATATCGGTACTGTCCTCAATAATAATCTTAAGCTCACTTGCTGCAGGAATTATTGTTTCAACCGGGGGCATGTTTCTTTTGGGAGAAAGACATATCCAGTCCCATTTACCGGTAAGAGGATATGCTCCTGAGGTTTCAAGATAAGTACCGATATGATTCTTTTTCAACTGTCTGCATAAATACCCAAGATTCCACATAAGTGGTTCCCCTCCGGTAATCACAACAGAATCTGTACCTGAATTCAATACGCGATTTAAAATATCGTCTGTATCAGCAAGTGGATGAAGTTCAGGATTCCAGGCTGAGGGAGTGTCGCACCAGCTGCATCCCACATCACACCCTCCCAGCCTTAGGAAATATGCCGGTTTGCCTGAATGAAATCCTTCTCCCTGTATTGAAAAGAATTCTTCAACAACAGGCAATTTTGTTTTCCCCGATCCTGCGGTCGGCCTTTTTACCATTTAATAGTGTCTGTAAAGGGTTTATTTATAATTAAACGAAATACTCTGGTAAATATTTTATTTCTTGATCTTCAGTAGTTTCAGGAACCTGTCGAGAAAGAAAGTGTTATCATTTATTCCGGAGAATTCTTCCGCACCGGGACCAAATGAAAAAACAGGTACCATTACGCCTGTATGTCCTTTGGTAGAGAAGTTCACATTCAGGGTATTTGTTTTCGGGTCTTTTCCAGGGATAGTGAGTCCGCCAGTTTCATGGTCGGCAGTTACCACAATAAGTGTATTACCGTCTTTCCTGGCGAAATCCATAGCAACTCCGATAGCCTTATCAAGATCAATAGTCTCAGCATTGGTGTATTCAAGATTATTATCATGCGCACCCCAGTCGATCATTGAACCTTCAACCATCAGGAAGAAACCATCCTTATCCTGGCTGAGTGTCGTAACTGCTTTCCGTACCATTTCTTCAAGGACTCCTTCCCGGCCTTCCAGAGCAGTAGGCATATGTTCTTTTGCAAGTAATCCTGCAATCTTCTGAGAACCGGAAGCTTTCAGCTGGTCAAGTGTATATACAACATCATAACCTTCAGCTGCGAGATCTGAGGTGAGGTCCTTGCCGTCTTTCCTGGCCTTGAAATGGTTTTCGCCACCGCCTATAAATACATCAGCTGTACCTCTGAGAAAATCAAGGGCAATATCCTCATAATTTCCACGGCCTGAATTATGGGCAACAAATGATGCCGGGGTTGCATGGGTTATAGCGCTTGTGCTTAAAACACCTGTTGCCAGACCTTTCTGGTGGGCAATTTCAATTATTGAAGGAACAGGTGTGCCATCAGGAGCGACACCGATCATTCCGTTATTGGTTTTTACTCCGCAGGCAATAGCAGTACCCCCTGCTGCTGAATCAGTTGTGTAATCATTCGCAGAATTCGTTATACTGAATCCTGAATATGGGAACTGCCTGAATACTAGTGTATTATCACTCACAGACATGGCCGCATAAACTTGTGCCACGCCCATCCCGTCGCCAATGAACAAGATTATATTCTTAGGGTTCTTCGGGGGTTTTGAATAGCTGTATGGACTCACAAATATTGTTGCTGCGAGGGTTAGAATTACAGCAATAAAAAAAGAAATATTTCTCGATTTCATGATTTAAGTAAGTTTATAAGTATATAACAATATTGATTATTGAATGGTTTGCCCAAATAACAACAAATATTCCTGTGGAACTCTGACTTTTATCCAGCTTTGCGGAATGAATTTCCAATTGTCCGGAGCCTGAGTATCCAGGGTTCCTCTTTCTTCTATATACCTGAGAAAATAGTATCTCAGATCTTTTTCGGTTGACGAGATCATTCTTGAACTGAGTTCCGCCTCTCTGATTCCGGCACCTCTTGTCAGATGACCGCCCCCACCGTTACCCCGGTATGAATTAAGTGCAACTTTGTATGACTCTTTGTAGCTAAAAGGTTTTCCATTGGTGAATGATGTGATTTTAATCCTTTCGCCCTCCGATTTACTTACATCCACGTAATAATCAATACCGGCACCGGAGTCAAAATTATATGATGGATTTGCCAGCCAGGCTTTTCCATCAGTAATCAAGGGTTTACCATCTTTCCCGGTTCTGTAATTCAACAAAAAGTCACCGGGACCTTTCATTGTCCTGATCCATCCGGAATATGAATATTCGAGGTATTTAAGAATCTCCTCACCTGTTAGTGACATAGTGTAAAGCATGTTTTCAAACCTATAGAGTTTGAACATATCCCTCACCCTTACTGGTCCCTTGGGTATTGCCACATCAAAAGATAAGGGTGCAGCAAAAGAAACATCAGCGCCTGTTATCTGAAGCTGTATTTTGTGTATGAGTCCGGTGAATGAGGAAGGGCCGAAATATGAGTCCCGTGAGCTTATGGTTTCAGGAGAAGATCCTATTACCCTGTTCACGTATTCTTTTATGATCCTGTCATCTGATCTGAATTTATCTACAAATTCCTTTTCGGACGGAAAATCTTTCATCTCAACGAGTTCCCCGTTCATTGAAATTATTTTCTTCTTGTTCTTTCCGGTCAGCAGCCCGATATCTGCACGAGCGACAAATTCTGAGCGGCTCCCTCCATTGAGAATGAGCACAGTATCACCAATTGAGTTCACGAATTTTTCATTTGCAGTACGGTGGTCATGTCCGCAGAAAATCACATCAAACCCCGGGACCTTCCATGCAACTGAGGCAGAACCGTTTTCATCCATCGAATCATCCAGTTTATATTTCTCATCCTGAGTGTTCCATCCTGAATGGAAAAGTCCCACAACGATGTCAGGTTTCTGGTTAAGTATTTCCGGCATCCACTTTTCTGCGGTTTCAACCATATCCCTGAATCCGATACCGGAATATAACTCCTCAGGAAGCCAGGTTGGGATGGCTGGTGTTACAAGGCCCATGACGGCAATCCTGATCTTATTCCTTGCAATAATTGTATATGGCTTGAAATATGGTTCGCCTGTTTTAAGGTCAACAGCATTTGCTGCCAGCATTGGGAAATGATACTCTTTTTCAACCCTGTCATACACATTATGGCCTGCTTCAATATCATGATTTCCGACAGAACAGGCATCGTAACCGAGATAGTTAAAGGATTCTGCTAAAAGATGGGGAGAGACAGTGTCGATAAAGTTATAGTAATACACTGCGGGTTGTCCTTGAAGGTTATCACCGTTGTCGAGCAGGATAACCTGGTCTCCTTTATTTCTCAGCTTTTTTATATATCCTGCCGTTGAGGCCAGTGAAGCTTCAAGTGGTACATCTTCAACATAATCCCATGGTAGTATAACACCATGAATATCTGTTGTTTCTACAATACTGATCATTTTTGTTTCACCGCCTGTACATGATGACAATAAGGAAATGAATAATACAGTAAAAGCAGCGATCCAGATATTTGTGTTTTTCATAAGGATATTTGTTTTCACGCATAATTAATTTCAGGCTATAAACATAGAAAAGAATATTCATTCCCGGCAATATCCGGATATGATTAATTATCTTGTAGCTGTTAAAATTGATTAATTATGACGTATACCGGTTTGGAACTGATTGATAAAAAGTTCCCTGCCAGGCTAAAAGGCAAAAGTATTGGGATTCTGTGCCATTCTCCGAGTATAACAAAGGATTTCACTCATATCGCCGACATATTCCATAGACGCAAAGATTGCAGGCTGGGTGCGCTTTTCGGACCGCAGCACGGCATATTTGGTCAGACCCAGGACAACATGATAGAATGGGAAGGCAGTATGCACCCTGTATATAAGATCCCTGTTTTCAGTCTATACGGGCAGAACCGGAAACCAGACAAATCGATGTTGGAAGGAATTGATGTCCTGGTTATTGATCTTCAGGATGTTGGTGCCAGGTTATATACATATATATGGACCGTAAAACTTTGCATTGAAGCATGTTCGGAATCAGGTATTCCTGTATGGATACTGGACCGGCCAAATCCGATAGGAAGGCTGCCATTTGACGGGCCTGTTCTTAAAGAGGAATTTTTCACGTTCGTCGGCGGAGCCTCGATTCCCCTATGCCACAGGATGACGATAGGTGAAATGGCAATATGGATCAGGGAAAAATATTATCCCGGGTGTGATCTTAATGTTGTTTGGATGAAAGGATGGAAAAGAAATTCATTGTTTAATGAAACCGGTCTGCCCTGGGTATTACCCTCCCCTAATATGCCAACACTCAGCACTGCAATAGTATACCCGGGAACAGTCTTGATTGAGGCACTTAATCTATCTGAGGGAAGGGGGACAACCATTCCGTTTGAACTCTTTGGTGCACCATTCCTGAATGCTGATAAGGTTAAAGAAAACCTTGGCAGCCGGAACATAAAAGGATGTGTGTTCAGGCGACACGACTTCATTCCAACATTTCATAAGTTTCATGGAGAACTATGCAGCGGTATCCAGATACATGTTACTAATCAGGCTGAATATCACCCTGTTGAAACTGCCCTTGAAATATTTGATGCAATACTTGAGACCTCGCCTGTCGGTATGCAATTCAAAGAACCACCGTATGAATATGAGGACAGGCTGAAGCCTTTTGATATACTTTCAGGGGATTCCTGCATGAGAGAATCTCTCATCATGCGACAGCCTGTCAAGCTGGAAAAACAGCGATGGCAATCAGAGATTGAGGAATTTAAAGCTGAATTTGCAGAAATTGCGGTATATAAAGAATAGCTTAAGTAATCAGCCTGATGCGAGTTTTTCAATGAGCTGATCGGCATAGATAGGTTTCAGGATGTAATCATCGAATCCCATTGTCATGATTTCCTCCATGTCGCCGGCAATTCCATATGCTGTCTGAGCAATGATCCTTATCTTTCTTCCCATCTCCCGTATTTTTTGGGCAGCTAAATAACCATCCATTACCGGCAGTTGAATATCCATTAAGATTATTTCGATTCCGGTATTTTCCTCTGTAACCTTTATCGCTTCCAATCCATCACCTGCATTCAGGATCACAGCTCCGGCCTTTTCAAGTATCTTATTCAGATAAAGCCTGCTTGATGGATCATCTTCAACCACCAGGATTATTCTGCCTTTAAGAGCCTGATTGTTCATATGATAGTTATTTTTCAAACAGACCGTCATCCCTCAAAAGAAGAAGGATTGCAGAATGAGGAACAACGAACAGTTTTTCATTATTGAATTCAATCTCAATGGCGCTGTTTTGCAGATAAACTGCCTGATCTCCCTCTCTGGGCTGAAGAGGAACATACTTAGGTTCATCCGTCCTGTTCTTCCAGGGTTCATCACTGTCATTCACAGAAGGTATAGGGTATCCCGGACCAACTTTAAGAACATACCCTATCTGGACTTTTTCATTTTCGTTTACACCAGGAGGCAAATACAGCCCGCTCCTGGTCTTTGATTGTGGTGTTTTGGGTTTAATCAGAATCCTGTCGCCAATGACAATAAGCTTCTGCAGATCTTTTTCACTTAACAACACGTTCATATAATTCTTCTCCGTAAAACAAAAATACCATTTTTTACATAAATTGGGAGTATGACAGGCAGTTTTGCTAAATTGCAGCATTAGATGTAATAATTATTTTCAGAATTTATTGTCAGAAAGTGATTCATATAAAACAATAAAGTCATTCTCTTCGGGCATTTATAAGGAGAAGGGCAGCAAGTTCATTGCTGAAGCCTGGCCTGTAAAAGATGAGGTTGAGATAAGTTCAATTCTTGAAAAAACCAGGAAGACATATCATGATGCCAGGCATCATTGTTTTGCCTATCAGACAGGTAAGGATGGACTTGTATGGCGGACCAATGATGACGGCGAACCCTCAGGAACCGGAGGACGTCCCATTCACGGACAGATTAAATCTTTTGGCCTGACTAACGTTCTGATCATCGTCTCAAGGTATTTCGGAGGAACTCTTCTGGGAGTAAGCGGATTAATAAATGCCTATAAATCGGCTGCACGATCAGCTATCGAAAATGCCACGATCATTGATCACATAGTTCTTGATCATTATGAAGTCAGATTCCCCTACCAGGCGACGAACAGCGTAATGAAGATAATAAAGGATGAAGAGATTGCCCAGGCTGACCATTCATTTGATCTTGACTCCAGGATAGTGATTAGCTTCAGATCGTCAGCCAGGGACAAGATTCTGAAGCGTCTTGAAAGGATAGAAGGAGTTACTTTTAAGTTCCTTTCATCAGGTTAAAGAACTTCCTGGATTTATTAAATAATTATCAACACTGCTCCCTGCGGTCGGAATTCTTAAGTAATTTTGAGATCAGAAAGACCCATTCTTCTAATCTATCGCCAATCTGATGAAAAACAGGAGTTTAGTATCAATTGCTGATTTCTCAAAGAAAGAAATCATAG
>Ga0172364_10000135_pt1 | contig 43685 bp, 43 predicted proteins | sample LakKivSesite10cm_FD_114545 | JGI IMG/M metagenome (GOLD analysis project Ga0172364, IMG submission 114545) | Sediment microbial communities from Lake Kivu, Rwanda - Sediment site 10cm | ecosystem: Environmental > Aquatic > Freshwater > Lake > Sediment | place: Rwanda: Western Province, Lake...
GGGTTCCCGGGGGTCGGAAAAAGCACCATAATAGACAAATTGATATCTATCTACAGGGGGCAGGGGCTGTCTGTTGGGGTCATTGCTGTGGACCCTTCTAGCTCCATTTCGGGCGGCGCAATACTCGGCGACAGAATACGAATGAGAACCCACCATAAGGACGAGAATGTTTTCATCCGGAGCATGGCTACAAGGGGTTTTTTGGGCGGGCTTTCCAGAAACACACGCAAGGCAATGGGGCTTCTCGATGCCTCTGGCCTTAACAAGGTAATTATTGAGACCGTTGGTGTTGGTCAGGATGAGATCGATATTGTTGGGCTTGCCCATACCTGTGCCGTAATATTAATGCCTGGCCTCGGGGACAATATACAGGCAATAAAGGCGGGCATATTCGAGATAGCAGATATGTTTGTCATAAACAAAACGGACAGGCTCGATCCAACCACAACGCTGAGCGATTTAGAATCCTTAATTAACTCAAAACATACAGACAATGTCTGGATTCCAAGGGTGATATTGACATCTGCAAAAGAAGGCAAGGGCATAGGTGCATTCGCAAAAACCCTTGATAGCCATTACGAGGCGTGGAAGGAGCTAAGCCCCAATAGAAGTCAAAGAAAAGACAGGGAAATAGATGCGATCATACACGAGGCGCTCCTTGACCTTTTTAAGAAACGTCTGGGCACAGATTATGCTAAATTCAAAAGGAAGCTGATAAATGGTGGTGTTGACATTTATGGCTTAATCGAGAACGTTATGTATCCAGGGCGAGGGGGTTCAGGGCAAAAATAGGACAGCAAAAAACAGTTGCAAAATTTTTTCTTTTGTATTAATATTGATTTTGAAGCCTTTCAGGGGAACCAAAGTTATCCACAAATGTTGAAAAAATGTTGAAAATTATTTAAATGATGGTTGATATTCTCTCTCAAATAAAACCTAAAATTGCAAGCATTATCAACGAGGATAGTTACAAAACGTGGATAGAGCCCTTACAATTTTTAGACTATAGTGACGGGAAGTTTTCCATTGTTGTTCCAAATGCATTTTTCAGGGACTGGGTTGTTGAGAATTTTGAACAGATCCTGCTCACGCTGATAAAAGACACGACCAAGGACGATGTCAGGATTGAGTATGTCCTTAAAAGGGAAGAAAAGGAGGACAGCAAAAGGGGTATTGTTTTAAAAAGACCCATCAAGTACAACCTTTTCAACCAAAAATACACGTTTGAAAACTTTGTCGTTGGTGCAAGCAACCAGTTTGCAAATGCTGCTTGCCTTGCTGTTGCAACGAATCCCGGAAAGACATATAACCCGCTTTTTATTTACGGCGGGGTTGGTCTTGGAAAAACCCACCTCCTCAATGCCATAGGCAACTTTCTCTTGGGGCACGGAAAGACAAATATGGATCGTATTTGTTATATAACGGCCGAGGTCTTTACGAATGAACTCATAAATTCCCTTAGATATGAGAGGATGGAGGACTTCCGGAACAGGTTTAGAAAGATGGATGTTCTTTTAATAGATGATATACAGTTTATAGCTGGCAAGGAAAGGACTCAGGCAGAGTTTTTCCATACATTTAACACCCTCTATGACAACATGAAACAGATCGTTGTCACGAGCGACAAGTTCCCGAGGGATATAGAAAACTTTGAGGAAAGGCTGCGGTCTCGATTTGAATGGGGCCTAATAGCAGACATACAATCACCCGATACCGAAACAAAGGTTGCCATACTAAACAAAAAGGCAGAAATAGAAAACATAGACCTACCTCTTGACGTGGCTTTTTTTATTGCCTCTAACGCCGAGGACAGTGTGAGATCCCTTGAGGGCGCCCTGATAAGAATTGGTGCATTTGCATCTTTAAATAAAGTGCCCGTTACCATTGGTCTCGCCAAAGAGGTTGTCGGGCACATACTCAGAGACAAAAAGAGGGAGGTTACGATAGATATGATACTGAAAGAGGTATCGTCATATTTCTCTATCAAGGCTTCAGACATAAGGTCTTCAAAGCGCATTAAATCGATCATGCTGCCCCGACAGATAGCAATATACCTATCAAGAAAACTAACAGGCTGCTCGCTTGTGAGCATCGGCGAAAGGTTTGGCGGTAAAGACCATGCAACAATTATTCACTCTATAAAAAAGATTGATGGTGAAATAAAGGTGAAAAAAGAGTTGAAGGACGCTGTTGAAAAAATAGAGCTACGAGTTAAGTCCACATGAATCTACACTCTTTTAACATTTTAATAAGATTTTTGCGCGCTGTTTTTTGTTTATATTTAAATAGGTGTGGCTTTTTTAACAAATCAACAGCGCTTATTATTATTAAGAGAGGTATATATGAATATAATATTAGATAGGAATGTTCTTTTGACACCAATATCTAAATTGGTAAGTATAACTGAAAAAAGATCTCTAATGCCGATCCTTTCGAACATATTAATAGCGTTTGATAAAGAAAGGACAACAATATATTCGACGGACTTGGAAATAAGCGCTACAGGATATATAGACTACAAATCTGAATATGAGAAAAAAATAGTAGTTCATGGAAGAAAATTTTTAGAGATATTAAAAGAGATGGACAATGAAAAAATAAGTCTGAGCATAAAAGAGAATGAACTAACGATAAAACAGAAACAAACAGAAATAGTGCTAAGCCTGCAGGACCCAGAGGAATTTCCAGAGGTAAAAGAGATTGTGGGGCAGGAGGAAATTACCATAGAAGGAAATATATTATTAAAAATGATAGACAAAGTAGGGTTTGCAATATCTATAGACGAAACAAGATTTATACTGACAGGGATGCATATGAAGGGGGCAGCAGGAAGTATAAGGGTTGTTGGGACAGACGGTTTTAGAATGGCACTATATCAAAAGGAAATCGAAGGGATAAAAGATTTTAAGGGCATTACAATACCAAAAAGGTCTTTAACGGAGATAGAAAGGATAATAGAGGGTGGAGAAGAAATTAAGATAACCATAGAAGACAAATATGTGCAGATTAGTACAGGAAAAGAGATAGTGGTCACAAGAACCATAGAGGGCAACTTTCCAGACTTTGAGAACGTGATACCAACAAAAAATAAAAATATAGTAGTTGTTGAAAAGGAACATTTTTTAAGAGGGCTGAAAAGGGTATCGTCTATTATGGGAAGGTCAGAACCCGTAAAAATAACACTTAAGGACAGCAACATGGAGATTGATGCAGATTCTGACATTGGGCACGCAAAGGAAATAATAGACATTGATTATAAGGGAGAGAATATAAGCATGAACTTCAATGTAAGATTTATATTGGATGTTGTGTCACACACGGAAGGAACAAGTGTAGTGATAAAAGCACCTTCAGAATATGGGGCAGTGCTTTTTGAGGGCGGGGAAGGCGAAAGATACAGAAATATCATTATGCCAATAAGGGTATAAAATGAGAGAATATGGGGCAGAAAACATAAAAATACTTGACGGGCTTGACGCGGTTAGAAAGGTGCCGTCTATGTATATAGGGAACACAAGCACAGAAGGGCTGCACCACCTGGTGTATGAGCTTGTTGACAACAGCGTTGATGAGGCGCTCGAAGGTTGTTGTGATAAAATAACGATAACCATTCACAGGGACAACAGCGTTACATGTGAGGACAATGGAAGGGGCATACCAGTAGAAAAACACACCGAAGAGAACATCCCCGCACTGGAAGTGGTTCTAACAAAATTACATGCAGGTGGTAAGTTTGATAAGGATGCATATAGATACTCAGCAGGGCTCCATGGGGTCGGCCTATCGGTTGTAAATGCCCTTTCCGAATATCTTGAGGTTGAAGTGAGAAGGGAAGGAAGGGTCTACTTCCAGAGGTATGAGGGGGGGAACAAGACGGCTGAATTAAGGGTCATCGGAGACACAGACAAAACCGGCACGAAGGTGAGGTTCAAGCCCGACAAATTGCTGTTTGAGTCGACGGATTTTAGTTACGAAATAGTCGCGCACAGAATGAGGGAAATTTCGTTCTTAAACAACGGGATACACATTGTAGTGATTGATGAAAGAAAGGGTAAAAGGCAGGAATTTAAACACGAAGGGGGCGTTAAGGAGTTTGTTAGATTTTTAAACACCAATAAGGGCGTGCTTTTCGATGAGCCATTATACATAACAAGCACAAAACAACCCCTTGACTTTATAGAGGTGGCGATACAGTACAACGATGGATACAATGAGAACATCTACAGCTTTGTAAATAATGTGAACACACAGGAGGGGGGAACACACGTGGCCGGGTTCAGGGGTGCCCTGACGAGGTGTATAAACAACTTTATACAAACAAACGCGTCCCAAAAGTCAAGAGAGAATATATCCGGAGACGATGTAAAAGAGGGGCTGGTAGCAGTTATAAGCATAAAGATACAAAACCCCCAATTCGAGGGGCAGACAAAGGCCAAGCTGGGAAACAGCGAGATAAAGGGGCTTGTAGAATCTGTCATGAACGAGAAGGTGTCGGAATATTTAGAGCTAAACCAAGAAACAGCAAGGGCAATTGTAAACAAGGCGTTGGAGGCGAAAAGGGCACGCGAGGCAGCAAAGAAAGCAAAGGAGTTGGTGAAGAGCAAAAGCCTTTTTGAAAGCGGTGTGCTGCCAGGCAAGCTTGCTGATTGCCAGGAGAGCGACCCAAGCATATGTGAGCTGTATATTGTGGAGGGGGACTCTGCGGGGGGGTCAGCCAAGCAAGGGAGAGACAGGAAAACACAGGCCATCCTCCCATTAAAGGGGAAGATATTAAACGTTGAGAAGTCACGACAGGAAAAGATTCTCACAAACCAGGAAATAAAATCTGTTTATTTGGCCCTCGGCATAAATTCAGAAAACATTGATAGGTTGAGATACCACAAGATCATAATAATGACAGATGCGGACGTGGATGGTTCACACATAAGGACATTGCTTCTCACGTTTTTTTACAGGAAAATGCCAGAGATAATAATGAACGGGTATCTGTATATAGCACAGCCCCCCCTATATAAAATAAAACACGGGAACAAGGAGAAGTATGCAAAAGACGAAGACGAATTTGAAAGGTTTATTACGCTAAGGGGCATGGAAAAAATAAGCTGCCATGTTGGGGATGCCCAGATTAACGGGGCAGCATTAAGGACAGGCATAGAAAGAGTGAGAAGCTTAGAGCGATATTTTAAGGACATGGCCAGCATGGGTATGGATAAAAAATTGGTTCTGGGGCTGCTCGGGGCAGACATTTGTAGCAGGATAGACTTTGAAGGCCAGGAAAAGCTGGGCAGGCTCAAGGACTATCTTGAAAAAGAGGGCTACACGGTGGACATAATCAAGGACAGAGAACACAACCTGTTTGCCCTAAACGTTAATGACAGGGCAAAGAAAGAGCAAAACATAAAGATAGATTATGAGCTGTGCACCAGGGACGACTATATAGATTCTTACAAAACCTATAGGCAAGTACAGATATTTTATGAAAAGGACATTAAGGTCACAGATGGGGGCGCCGAAGCACACTCCCCGAACGCAGAGGGACTCCTCAGGTTTATAAACGAAAAAGGCAAGGAGGGGATTAGCATACAGAGATATAAGGGTCTGGGAGAAATGAACCCCGAGCAGCTATGGGCCACAACAATGGACCCAGGGGGAAGAAGCCTTATAAGGGTTTCAATAGAAGATGCCGTCGAGGCAGATCAGGTGTTTACGGTCCTTATGGGAAGCAACATCGAGACCAGGAGAAAGTTTATAGAAGAAAATGCCCTGAACGTTAGAAACCTCGATATATGATAGTAATAGGGATAACCGGAATTATAGGAAGCGGGAAGACCACCATATCGAGAATGCTGAAAAACGAGGGATTTAACGTGATAGACCTGGACGGCCTTGCCAAGGAAGCTATCAAGCAAAAAGAAGTAAAAGGTAAAATCAAAAAGGCCTTTGGCGAACGGTACATAGAGGATGGCCAGGTAGATATGGGAAGATTAAGGGAGACGGCCTTCAAGAGCAACGAAACACTAAGAGCCCTCGAAAAAATAATACACCCAAGGGTAATAGAGGAGCTGGATAAACAAGTCGAAAGACTGAAAAGGAAGGGGGCAGGGGCTGTATTGGTGGATGCACCACTCCTCTTTGAAACAGGGCTATACAGAAAACTTGATAAAATAGTTGTTGTATCGGCAGAAATGGAGAAGATAAGGGAGAGGCTTAAAAGAAGAGGAATGGCAGGGGAAGACGTGGACAGGAGGATACCCTTTCAAATACCATTGAAGGAAAAAGAAAAAAAGGCAGACCACATTGTTTCCAACAACGGAACCGAAGAAGACCTTAAAAAGGAACTGGCAGCCCTCTTGGAAAAGATAAAAGAATGGGAGGTAAGAGCAAATGCACCTTAATGAATTGAAGGGAAAGAGGATTGGAGAACTTACACACATAGCAAAGGAAATGAATGTGGAAAATGCACCCGGCATGAGGAAACAGGAGATAATATTCTCCATACTGCAGTCACTCGTTGACAAAAACGAATCTGTATATGGAGAGGGAGTGCTTGAAATCCTATCCGAAGGGTTCGGGTTTTTGAGGTCTACAGATTCAAATTATCTACCCGGCCCAGATGACATCTATATCTCACCATCACAGATAAAGAAATTTGGCTTGAGGACGGGCGATACAACCTCGGGGCAGATAAGGCCGCCAAAGGATAATGAGAAATACTTTGCCATTTTAAAGGTGGAAACAATAAACTACGACGACCCGAACATGGCGAAGGACAAGATAATATTTGACAACCTGACACCAATATATCCGAACGAAAAGATAAGGCTCGAAACAAACCAGGACAATATGTCAACAAGGGTTATGGACCTATTTACTCCTATAGGAAAAGGACAAAGGGGGCTTATCGTTGCGCCGCCACGAACAGGAAAAACCATGTTGCTACAGAACATAGCGAACAGCATAACAAAGAACCACGAAGAGATTCACCTGATAGTCTTGCTTATAGATGAAAGGCCCGAAGAGGTTACCGACATGATGAGATCCGTAAAAGGAGAGGTTATAAGTTCTACATTTGATGAGCCGGCCACGAGACACGTTCAGGTAGCGGAGATTGTGATAGAGAAAGCGAAAAGGCTCGTGGAACACAAAAGGGATGTGGTTATACTGCTGGACAGCATAACAAGGCTTGCAAGGGCATACAACACGGTTGTGCCTTCAAGCGGAAAGATCCTTTCAGGCGGGATAGATGCATCGGCCATGCAGAAACCGAGAAGGTTTTTTGGTGCTGCAAAAAACATAGAGGAAGGGGGCAGCCTGACAATAGTGGCAACCGCCCTAATAGACACGGGGAGCAGGATGGACGAAGTCATTTTTGAAGAATTTAAGGGAACAGGGAACATGGAAATATATCTTGACAGAAAACTTGCAGAGAAAAGGGTGTTCCCTGCCATTGATATAAATAAGTCCGGCACAAGAAAAGAAGAGCTGCTGTTAGACAACGGCGACCTATCAAGAATGTGGCTACTAAGGAAGGTATTGCAGCCCATGAATCCAGTTGAAGCCATGGAGTTTTTACTTGAAAAACTTACAGATACCGAGTCCAATAAAGATTTTCTATATTCAATGAGCAAGGGAGGCTGAAATGAAGAAGGGGATACACCCAGACTTAAAGAAAGCAATAGTAAAGTGTGCATGCGGTAACACCTTTGAAACCCTGTCGGTAAGGGAAAAGATTAATGTAGAAATATGTGCAAAGTGCCACCCAATTTTTACGGGCAAAGAGAAGCTTTTAGACTCTGCAGGCCAAGTGGAGAAGTTTGAAAAAAGGTATGGAAAGAAAAGAAAGTAATGTTTGAGAAGCTAGAAGAAATTGAGAAAAGATACTACGATATCGAAAAGGAAATGGCGAAGCAGGAAACCATTGCTAATATGGAAGCATACAAGAGGCTTGCGAAGGAGTATACGGACTTAAGGGAAATAGTCGATATTTTTAAGGAATGGAAAAGAAAAAGGGATGAAGCAGAAAAGACACTGGAGATATTGATGCTTGAGACAGAGGAGGAGATGAAGGGGCTGGCGAAAGAAGAAACAACCATACTCGAAGAGGAAAAACAGAGGCTCGAGTCTTTATTAAGGGAAAGGCTTTTGAAGAAGCACACAAGACAGGCGAAGAGCATGTTTCTGGAAATAAGGGCGGGGACAGGGGGCGAAGAGGCAGCCCTGTTCGCAAAAGACCTGTTCACCATGTATATGAAATATGCTGAGAAGATGAAATGGAAAACAGAGTTGATAGGAACCAGCATGTCGGGCCTCGGCGGACTTAAAGAGGTTATAATGGTTATAGAGGGAAAAGACGCTTACAACATGCTGGAGTACGAAAGCGGCGTTCATAGGGTACAGAGGGTCCCGTTGACAGAAGCACAGGGAAGAATTCACACATCTACAGTAACTGTTGCCGTACTACCTGAGCCCGAGGAGCTTGAATTACACATAAACCCTGATGAGTTAAGAATAGATGTATTCAGATCGAGCGGTCCCGGGGGCCAGCATGTGAACACCACAGATTCAGCAGTCAGAATTACACATATACCTACGGGCATTGTTGTTACATGCCAGGATGAGAAGTCACAGCATAAAAACAAGTCAAGGGCCATCAGGGTGCTAAGGGCAAGGCTTAAGGAAAAGATGGAAAAGGAACAGGAACAGGAAATATCCGAAGAGAGAAGAAGGCAAGTAGGAACAGGGGAGAGAAGCGAACGCATAAGGACATACAACTTTCCACAGGGAAGGGTAACCGATCACAGGATCGGGCTTACACTATATAAGTTGCAAAACATATTGAACGGTGACCTTGACGACATAATGGCTCCATTGACAGCCCACTTCCAGTCAGAATCCTTAAAAAAAGGTAAATAATCATTGCGCATTAGAGATCTAATGTTAGAGGAAAGAAGCGTCCCAGGGCTGGACGTTATCAATATTGTATCCTTTGCGCTTTGTATCAGCAAAGAAGAGCTATTATCAAACCAAGAGCGGGGGATAGGGGACAAAGAAAAAGTCCATATAGAGAGGCTTTTGAAAGAAAGAAGGGGTGGGAAGCCGCTTGCATATATAACAAAAAGCAGGGAGTTTTTTTCCGAAAAAATTTTTGTTGACGAGAGGGTTCTCATACCAAGACCCGAAACAGAATTACTTGTTGAAGAAGCGATAAAAATATTGGAAGATAATCAAAACATATCCCGTATAGTTGATGTTGGAACCGGCTCTGGCGCCATCGGGATAATAGTAGCAAAAAGAACGTTGAGGGAGGTTGTGTGCGTAGATGTTTCTATTGATGCCTTGTTTGTTGCAAGGAGGAATGCACAAGCAATGCAGGCATTAAAAGAGGTAAAACTGGTTTGCTCAGACCTGTTTTGCAGTATAAATAGAAAAAAAAGATTCGACATGGTTCTGGCAAACCTCCCATATGTTGCTTCTGAGGAATGGGACGATGTGATGATAGATGTAAAGAATTTTGAACCAAGAGAAGCTCTTTACGGAGGGAAAGGCGGGGTAGAAATTTACAGGAGGTTTGTAAATGAATTGCCAAACTATCTGGAGAAAGATGGATACACATTATGCGAGGTTGGTGGTGATACCCAGGCAGAGAAGATAATGGACATGCTTGAATCGGCAGGAATTCATACAATTTCAAAAAGGGATCTTTCTGGGAACAAAAGGGTGATTATAGGATCATGGAAAAGTTTATAATAGAGGGGGGGGAGAGATTAAGGGGGACCGTTAAAATAAGCGGGTCGAAAAATGCAGTATTGCCACTGCTTGCAGCAACCATTCTACAGAAGGGCATATACAGAATAGGCAATGTCCCGCGCTTAAGAGATGTTGAGACGATGATGAGGCTTCTCAGCATTTTGGGTGGAAAAATTGAGTGGATAGACAGAAACAGCTTGAGGGTTGACACAAGAAATGTAGATAATTATGTAGCCCCTTATGACCTTGTGAAGGAGATGAGGGCATCAGTCCTTGTGCTTGGTTCCCTTGCGGGAGGCTTGCGGAGGGCATCAGTATCTTACCCCGGGGGCTGCGCCATAGGAGAAAGACCTATAAATTTACACCTGAAGGGACTTTCCGCCCTGGGCTGCGAGGTGAATATAAAAGAAGGTTATGTTGACGTGATAGCAAAGAACTTGAGAGGCGCAAGGATATCTTTTGATACACCAACCGTTGGAGGGACCGAGAACGTCCTGATGGCGGCGGTTGTGGCAAAGGGCGAAACCATTATAGAGAACGCTGCTCGTGAACCAGAGGTGGTTGACCTTGCATGTATGCTGAAACGTATGGGGGCAAAGATAGAAGGGGAAGGGACAAAAGCTATAAGGATAAAGGGCGTTGACACGCTTACCCCATGCGATTTCGAGGTTATTCCTGACAGGGTTGAAGCGGGCACCTTTCTTGTAGCATGCGGCATAACAAGGGGGAACATAACAGTAGAAGGATGTGTTCCACATCATATAAGGGCCACAATTGATAAACTGAGAGAGGCAGGCATGGATATAGCAGAGGAGGAGAACTGCGTCAGGGCTTCTATGAATAAAAAGAGACCGACAGCTGTAGATGTAAAAACAGCACCCTATCCTGGTTTCCCCACAGATATGCAGGCCCAGATGATGGCCCTTATGAGCGCTTCAAAAGGTACAAGCGCGATAACAGAAACAATATTTGAGAACAGAATGATGCATGCGGCCGAACTAAGAAGAATGGGCGCTGACATAAGAGTTATAGGCAATACAGCTATAGTAAAAGGGACCAAAATGCTCTCGGGAGCAAAGGTTATGGCAACCGATTTAAGGGCAAGCGCGTCCTTAATAATGGCCGGGCTCGCTGCTTATGGTGTTACAGAAGTTGCGAGAATATATCATATAGATAGAGGCTACGAATCAATAGAAGAAAAACTAAAGGGGCTTGGTGCAAAGATATTGAGGAGGAAGGATGAAGATATGGAATCTTGAAAAAGAAATTGACGCGCTAACCGCCTTTATTATCGGGAGGAGAGAAAAAAGAAAACAGGATATAAGAAGTGCGGTTGAGAGTATAAAGGAAGAACTACTTGCAAAGGGAGGGAAGGCGCTTATTGAATTTTCGAGGAGATGGGATGGGTGGCGTGAAGATCACCCATTGAGGCTCACAGAAAACGAGATACACGAGGGCGCATCGAAGATAGAAAAGAAAGAACTTACAGCTCTAAAGGAGATGATAAAAAACGTTGCGTCCTACCACAGGCAGCAGAAGGGTCATAATAGAACTTACAGAAGGAAGGGTGTTGTAGTAAGGGAAGAAATTGTCCCTGTAGAAAGAGCGCTTGTGTATGTACCTGGTGGAAAGGCATCATACCCGTCTTCCCTGATAATGGGGGTTGTCCCTGCTCAGCTTGCTGGTGTGAAAAACATATTAGTCACGACCCCTGCAGTAAATGGTGTGGTCAATTCATATGTGGCCGCGTGCTGTGCGCTTCTGGGTGTAAGGGACGTCTATAGAATTGGGGGTGCCCAGGCAATATATGCATTTTCTTACGGAATCGGTAGTATACCAAGGGTTGATATGATTGTAGGACCGGGGAATGCATATGTGGAAGAAGCAAAAAGGGATGTGTATGGGAGGGTTGGCATTGATATGCTGGCGGGCCCGACAGAACTCATTATTCTTTGCACTGAACCGTTTTCTCCCGAAGTGTTAGCCTGGGATATGCTTTCTCAGGCAGAACACGATGAGATGGCAATGGTTGGCCTGTTTTCCCCGTCAAAAGAACATCTCTATAATGTTCTAAGGAGCATAGAGAAACTTATCTCTTTAAATAAGAGGAGAGATGTGATAGAGAAGGCATTGAGAGAAAACGGTTTTTTGATACATTACAAAGATGTGGATAAGGCGATTGAGGTGGTAAATATGGTTGCCCCCGAACACATGGAATTAATAGGGGATGAGAGAGAAGAACGAAAGGTGTTTTACCCGGGCATAGTCTATCTGGGTCCCAATACTCCTGTGGCAATGGGGGATTATTATATCGGGACCAACCATGTACTGCCTACGGGAGGAGCAGGGAGGTTCACCGGCGGCCTTTCTGTTGAAACATTTACAAAGAGAAAGGTTCTGGTTAAAATAGATAAACAGTTCCTGCGTAGATACGCTGACAACGCGATTATACTTTCTGAGATAGAGGGACTTTTTGCACACGGGGAAGCCATAAAAGCAAGAAAGGAGTTGTAGGATGAAATTAAAAATCGGGTTACCAAAGGGGAGCCTACAGGAAACAACATTCAAATTGTTTAAGAATGCGGGCTATAATATAAAACTTCGCGAGCGTTCATACATACCAACAATAGACGACCCGGAGCTTGAAGGGCTTGTTATAAGAGCACAAGAAATGGCCCGTTATGTGGAAGATGGGATACTTGATATGGGGATAACAGGGCTGGATTGGGTGCTTGAACAGGACGCAAAGGTTGTAGAGCTTGTAAGGTTGAAATACGGAAAGGTGGGGTTCAGGGGGGTAAAATGGGTTGTGGCAGTGCCTGCAGATTCACCAATTAAGAGCATAAAAGACCTGAAAGGAAAAAAGATCGCCACAGAGCTTGTAGGTTATACCAGAAAGTACCTGAAGAAAAAGGGGATAGATGCTGCCGTTGAGTTTTCGTGGGGCGCAACGGAGGTAAAACCACCCCTTCTCGCCGATGCCATTGTAGAGGTAACGGAGACAGGCGCATCGCTTAAGGCAAATAACTTGAGGATTATCGACACAATCCTTGAATCTGAAACAGTGTTGATAGCAAACAAAAATGCATGGAAGGATGAGTGGAAAAAAAGGAAGATGGAGAACGTGGTAATATTGCTAAAAGGCGCATTTCTTGCAGAGGAGAAGGTAGGGCTTAAAATGAATGTGCCAAGGAACAGGCTTGAAAAGGTAATAAAAATCCTCCCTTCCCTACATACACCTACAATTTCAAACCTTTCAGATAAAGGCTGGATAGCCATAGAAGTCATTATGGATGAAGAAACCGTGAGAGACCTTATACCTGACCTTAAAAGGGCGGGCGCGCAGGGAATCGTGGAGTATCCGTTAAGCAAGGTGATACCATAGAAGCAGTTGATGAGTTTCGAGTAATTAGTTAAAGGCGAAAGACAAAAACCCGAGAGCGAACAATAAACATTTTTAGGGGGAAGCATGGATAGAAAATCAAAGGTAGAGAGGAAAACAAAAGAAACAACTATAACAATAAAATGGGTGCTTGATGGCAATGGTACGTACAGCATATCAACAGGGGTCCCCTTTTTTAACCACATGCTCGAGCTATTTTCAAAACATGGTTTTTTTAATCTGGACATAAAGGCAAAAGGTGACATAGACGTAGACCATCACCATACCATCGAGGACGTAGGGATTGCCATGGGAAAGGCATTGAAAGAGGCACTTTCTGGTTTTGAAGGGATAAGGCGTTATGGATATGTAATCATTCCCATGGATGAAGCCCTCTGTATGCTGGCAATAGACATAAGCGGAAGGCCTAACTTTGTATGGAAGGGGGGGCTGCGGGGCAAAATAGGCGCCTTTGATGTAGCAGTATCGAAAGAATTTTTTAAAGGATTTGTTAATGAGTCAAAATGTTCCCTCCACATAAATGTGCTCTATGGAGAGAATTTACACCACAAGATAGAAGCGGTCTTTAAGGCCTTTGGAAAGGCCCTGAGAGAAGCCGTGACAAAAGACGAGCAAATAAAGGGAGCGCTCTCAACAAAAGGCATGTTGTGATGCGTTTATAACCGGGATAACAATGATAGCCATTGTAGATTACGGAATGGGAAACCTGAAGAGCGTTACAAATGCATTTAAAAGACTCGGCGCTGATGTAGTAATTACAAGAGACAAGAGGGAAATAGAGTCATCCAGCGCCATTGTCCTGCCAGGCGTCGGGGCCTTCGGCAAATGCATTGAAAACCTGAAAAAGCTTGACCTGTTTTATTTTATAAAGACACTGATAATGAACGACAGGCGATACCTCGGTATATGTCTTGGCATGCAGACACTATTTGAATCGAGCGAAGAGGCCCCGGGCGTTGAGGGTATGGGGGTCATAAAAGGCACAGTACCGAAGTTTAAAGGCAACATAAAGGTGCCGCACATGGGATGGAACAGCATTGAGATTATGAAGAATACCGAGATTTTTGATGGTATAAAAAAATGGGAGAATTTCTATTTTGTGCATTCCTATTACTGCCAGCCAGAGGAAGACGTTATTGCAACAAAGACCCGTTACGGAATGGATTTTGCGTCATCTGTACAGAAAGGAAACATATTTGCCTGCCAGTTTCATCCTGAAAAGAGCCAGAAGGTTGGTATTAGGCTGCTTCAGAATTTCATAAATATGTGTCGTTAGCACGGAAGGCGGAAGAACGGAAGGCAATTGCGAGAGAGGGGATTTGAACCCCTACGGTTTTGCCCGCTGGATCCTAAGTCCAGTGCGTCTGCCATTCCGCCACTCTCGCATATTTGATAAATATTTAACACGTTTAAAGGGAATAATCAATTGGTCTTCAGACCGTCTCTTGCCTTGCGCTACCCTTTTCTCTCGCATAGTGTTTCAAAAAAAATAGATCATTCTCCGTAAAACCATCCCAGGCAAAAGGGAAGAGGACATTGTTCTGGTAGATAGGGTCGTCTGCTATGGGATATCGGGCAAATGCCTGAAACCCCTGAAACATCGGTGTATGTGGTATGGGGGTATACTCTGCGATATGGATCCTTACCCCGAAACCAGAAAGATAGTCTATCGTTTTCTTCACATCCTCCCACGGCTGGAAGGGGAGACCTGCCAATATGTAGACGCCTATCCTATCCATATTGAACCCGGCCCCAGATAAGCAACGTAAGGCATGTTCAAAGTTCTTTAAATCCACTTTTTTGCCTGTTGATCTTTGAACCGAAGGGTCTATGGATTCGAGCCCAATCCTTGCCTCTTTGAACCCAGCATCTAAAAGCAGATTCGCCAGTTCTTCGTCGATAAGCGCTGCATTTATGGCATTTGGATTATATATGTCAACAGAGAAGGGAAGTTGTGCAATCCCCCTGAGAAGGGGTTTTGCATAAGTATCCTTTCTGTAAAGAAAGTTGTCATCGTACAGTGCATATCTATCTACGCCCCGATTATGCCAGTGTAGAATTTCATTCATCACGCCTTCAGGGTCTCTTCTTACAATGTTTGGATGCATGTAGGGTGTTGCACAGTATGTGCAACGATACATACAGCCATATGAAGTAAGGATTGGAATGAACGGTATGTTTTTATACAGATCGAAGCAGGGATATGGGAGCTCTTTAAAGTCATACATGAATGGCTTAAGGGGCAATGGGGCAGAGAAATTTTTCTCTATAAAGGCATAAAACTTGCCCATTTCATTGTTCTTTACAATTAAATCGGCCTTGTTCATGTGTATGCTGGCATGTTCGTAACACAATGTTGGATATATGCCCCCGACCACAATCTTTGAGTGAGGGAACGTCTTTCTGAGGAGCTCCAAAACCTCTTTTGTACCGATATACCAATATGTCATAATTGAGGTGAGGAGGATAAGATCTTGCTCCTCCAGGGAGGAAAGCTCTTTCGCCAGTTGTTCCTTTGAGATGCCGTACCTTCTGAACCTTTTCTTTATATTTTTTAAAGATGCAGGTTTTTCAACCTTTTCCTTTATAAAGGGAGCCCTCCCATCTTCTTTCCTTTTTTCCTCTACTTCCCTGAGACAATCTATCAGCTGGATTTCCATATTATTTTTTCTCAATACGCTCCCCATATACAGAAGCCCCAGGGGGCTTGACCAGAAACCATAGGCAGAAAAATCATATATGTATGGATTGACCAAAAGCACCTTTAAATGTTTCACGTGAAACACCGCTTGTTACGCATTCCGTCTTCTTTTAATAAAAAGCTTTATTGTTATTAATCCAAAAACAAAGCCGCCAATATGGGCATGCCACGCAACACCTTCCATGTGGGAGTAAAGAATTTGCATGAAAAACCATATGGTTAAAAGCAGGATAGCAGGAATTTCAACAATCTTAATAAATATAAAGATGAATAATAATGTCTTTATTCGTGCGCGGGGAAAGAGTATTAAATATGCACCAAGAATTCCCGATATTGCTCCACTTGCCCCGACCATGGGAACACTTGAGGTTGGATCATAAAAGAATTGGAAAAGAGCAGCAATGACGCCGGACAGTAGAAAGAACACAATAAATCTCTTGTGACCCATGGCATCCTCCACATTGTTGCCGAATATCCATAAATACAGCATATTGCCACCCAAGTGGAGAAAGCCACCGTGGAGGAACATGGAAGTGAAGACAGTTAATATATTATATGGAAGGAGATCCCACCTGCTTGACAGGGACGTCATAAATTCACGTGGTATCAGCCCATAATAGCGATATATAATGTCGCCCTCTATACCGTATAGTACAATTTTCTGCCATAGAAAAACTAACATGTTTACAAAGATAATGCTTATTGTTATAATGGGAAAAGTGCGCGTTGGTATATTGTCCTTTAAGGGTATCATCAGGGTATTTCTTACCATGTGTTATTGTACATGTCAAAACATCAAGGTTATGGAGGATTATGCCTGAACTGAGAAAAGACCCCATTATAGATAGATGGGTGATCATATCTACAGAGAGGGGAAAAAGGCCTGTCTTTTTTACAGAGGAGGCGTCCCCCTCGAAGGTTAGTATGTGCCCCCTTTGCTCAGGTAACGAGAATATGACCCCGCCTGAGGTCTTTGCTATTAGACCTGATGGTTCTCCGCCCAACAGTCCCAACTGGACCCTGAGGGTTGTCCCGAATAAGTTCCCCGCATTACGCATTGAAGGCGATCTAAACAAGGAAGGCGTTGGTCTGTATGACAGGATGAATGGCATAGGGGCACACGAAGTAATTGTAGAAACCCCGGTCCATGGCCAAACATTATCTAATATGGATGTTCATGGCATACAAAATGTTCTTATTGCCTATAGAGAGAGAGTGCTGGATCTAACAAAGGACAGACGATTCAAGTATATAATGATTTTTAAGAACCACGGTTCTGTTGCAGGGGCATCACTCGATCATTCCCATTCGCAGCTTATAGCCCTTCCAATAGTTCCAAGGAGGGTCCTTGAAGAGATAAACGGTGGATTAGCCTATTATAAGTATAAAGACAGGTGTATCTTTTGTGACATAATAACACAGGAAAAGGAGGACAATGTGAGGATCGTTTTTGAAAATGCAAGGGTTATAGCCCTTTCACCATACGCCTCTCGCTTTCCTTTTGAGGTCTGGATTTTACCGAAGGAGCATGAGCCATACTTCATCTCAAGCAATAGAGATGATAATTATTTTTCAGCTGCGGAGGTGCTTTCTGCAGTGTTAAAAAGATATGATAAGGTTCTCAACTCTCCGCCTTATAACTACATGATACATACAACACCCTTTGGCGATGGAGCAACACCACATTATCACTGGCACATGGAGGTTATACCAAGGCTCACAAAAATGGCAGGTTTCGAATGGGGAACAGGCTTTTACATTAATCCTACACCACCAGAGGAAGCGACTGTATATCTTAGAGAAACACATATATAGGGGGTTATTATGAAGATATTAATTGCATCACCTGAAATTTATCCTTTTGTGAAAACAGGTGGCCTTGCTGATGTAACAGGTGCCCTTCCAAAGGCCTTAAAAAAACTCGGCATAGAAGTGAGGGTTATCCTGCCAAAACACAAAGGGGTTGAGGAACAGAAATTTCACATGAAATATAAAAACTATAAGATTTCTTGCCCTATATCGCAAACCTTTGTTGATGCAGAGATAGTTGAAAGTGAATATGATGGTATTACCGCGTACATTGTTGAAAAGGATGAATATTATTACAGGGATTACCTTTATAGTACCCCGGATGGTGACTATCTTGACAATGCAGAGCGGTTTATCTTTTTTTCAAAAAGCATTCTTGAGGCAATCAAGGTAACGGGATATACCCCCGATGTGCTCCATTGCAACGATTGGGAGAGCGCCCTTGCCCCTGTGTTTTTAAAAACTCTCTACAGAGATGATCCTGTCCTCAGAAACGTCTCAACGTTATTCACCATCCATAATCTTGGCTATCAGGGGCTTTTCTGGCATCACGATATGCATCTTTTGAATATAGGATGGGAATACTTTACCCCGAACTATCTTGAATTTTATGGAAAAATCAACTTTTTAAAAGGGGGCATAGTGTTCTCTGACATAATAAATACGGTGAGCAAAAAATACAGCGAAGAAATACAAACCCCAGAGTTTGGATGCGGTCTTGACGGCATATTACGAACAAGAAAGGATGACCTCTATGGCATTATAAATGGAATTGATTATGAGGACTGGAACCCCGAGAAAGATCCTGATCTTCCCAAAAGGTATGGTGTGAAAAACATAGAGAACAAAAGATTATGCAAAAGCGCTTTGCAGGAAGCCTTTGGGCTACCCGTTGATGAAAATATTCTATTAATAGCAACCATATCAAGACTTGCCGACCAGAAGGGTTTCGATCTTATTGCGTCTTCACTAGAGGAAATGGTGTCCCTCGGCACCCAATATGTAATTTTAGGAACAGGGGAAAGAAGATACCATGACCTTTTTACTGAATTGTCAAAAAAATTCCCAAAATCGTTCTCCGTCAAGATTGCATATGACAACAAGCTTGCCCACCTTATTGAAGCGGGGGCCGATACATTTCTTATGCCCTCACGATATGAGCCATGTGGCCTTAATCAATTGTATAGCCTTAAATATGGAACGGTTCCAATAGTCAGAGGTGTTGGGGGCCTTGAAGATACCATAGTAGACTATACCAGCACGCCCTTGAGCGGTACAGGTTTTAAATTCTATGACTACTCAAAAGACGCAATGCTTGATGCCATAAAAAGGGCATTGAAGGTTTATGGGGATAAAAAGGCCTGGACGCCTCTTGTAAAAAGATGTATGGAGGCAGACTTTTCGTGGGAAAGGTCCGCAAAGGAATATATAGGGCTATACAAAAAAGCCATTGAGAAACATGAACCCCATTGATTTACTGGGAAAGATTATAGAGATATCCCACTCAAACCTCGAGATAGCATCTAGGATCAATTCAATAGTGAATATTATAGCCCAAGATATGCGCCTTGAAGAGGTTATCGTGTATACCCTTGACAAAGACAGGAGGCTTACCTGTAGATTTACAAATCAAAAAAGCATATTATCGGGAATATTAAATCAGTACAGGTGCCATGTTGGTGAGGGAATTGTTGGCACTGTAGCACAGAAGAGGGCGCCCCAGTTTTTTACAATAAAAGACATACCACCGAGATTTGGTTGTCTTTTTTACCCGGAACTTGATGGAGTTGTTGAAAAATATAAGACCTTTGCATTCCTCCCATTATCTGATGATAGCTATATCTATGGTGTTCTAATAGTAAGTTCATCAAACACTGATTCTATACGTGATTCAGAAAAAATTTTACTCTCTATACTTTCAAGAGAGCTGGGCGGGATACTTAGGTCCTATGAGCTTATCCTTTCCTCAAAGAAGAGGATTAGCGAGTTTGCGACACTTTCAGAACTTGGGAAGATCCTTACTTCAAATATAGAACCCAACGAGCTTTTAAAAAATATTGCATCAACAATAGCCAAGGCGCTTAACGCAACGTTTGTTACAATAAAGATAGAAGATACATTTTTAAAGCTTGATTCACAAAGGGTTATATATGGTGTAATAGACTCGTCGATAGAAAATTACGTCTATGAGTTAGAGAAAGGGGTCGGAAGGCTTAAAAAGGCAACTTTTTTGAAAAATCAAGCCCCCGAGCAACATGAAAACTCCTTAAAGTCCTCACTTTATGCCTCCCCCGTGCTATCAAAAGGCCGTATCCTTGGAACGATCACAATGGGTGGGGAAAAATCACAGCAAGATTTTGCTTCAGAAGGAGACGGCCAGTATTTGATAAATACAATAGCGAACTACATATCGAGTGGTCTGGAAAATACCTTATTAAACATAAGACTCAGGGATGTGGTAAAAGAATTGAACGATGCCCAGAAAAGACTTATAGAGCAGGAAAAGTTTAGAAGTCTTGGTGAAATGACCACCAACATTGCTCATGAAATAAAAAATCCCCTTGTAATAATAGGCGGGTTTACAAAGAGGCTTGCAAAGAAGATTCATTTAGATCAAAAGGAAAACAGATATATAGACATAATTCTTAAGGAAGTTTCAAGGCTCGAAACGATACTCAACGAGCTTCTAAGCTATGTAAAGGAAAACCCGATGCTGGCAGAAACATGCGATATGAATGATTGTATAGACGAGGTCCTCTATCTTTTTACCTCAGATACAGCATGGGAACAAGTCCAGATTGTGAAGGAATATGATAAAAGCCTGCCCCCTGTTGAGTGTGATAGCCAGCAGATTAGACAGGTTTTTATTAATATACTTATGAATGCCTATGAAGCTATGCACGGCAATGGTAAAATCATTATTAAGACAGAGCAGGCGGTGTTTAATAACCGACCATTTTTGGCTATTTCTTTTATTGATACAGGCGAGGGCATAGACCCTGCAATCATCGATAACATTTTTAATCCATTTTTCACAACGAAGGACAGAGGAACAGGATTGGGCCTTGCTATATCTAATAAAATTGTGATGAACCATAACGGCCATATTGAGGTAAAGAATTCTCTCGGGGAAGGGGGAACATTTATAGTGTACCTCCCTGTAAAAAATAATATAATCAAAGGGGAGTTTTTATGAAAAAGATAAAATTGTTGGTAGTAGACGATGAGAAAAACATAAGAATGCTTTTCAAAGAAGAACTCGAAGAGGAGGGATACCAGGTAGAGGCAGCATCGAATGGCCTGGAAGCCCTTGAGAAACTTAAGGGTTCAAGCTTTGATCTGGTTGTGCTTGATATAAAGATGCCAGGCATGGATGGCATACAGGCATTGAATGAGATAAAGAATTTGAATAAAGACCAGCCAGTAATACTGTGCTCCGCATATGGAGAATTTAAACAGGATTTTTCAAGCTGGGTTTCTGATGGATATGTAGTAAAATCAGCAGACACAAGAGAACTTAAGCAAACGATAAAAAATATATTAAATATTTGATAAACATAACCCATAAGCAATCGGCAAGCAGTTTTGTGCTAATCTTGAGATATTTAGTATAAGGCCTATTCCCAATAATTGACAGCTTATGGGTAATTGCTGAATAAATACAAAAATCTTGATATTAAGGGATACTTAAAATAATATTAAAGAAACAGGGGGTGTAGCTCAGAGGGAGAGCATCTCGTTCGCAACGAGGGGGTCGCGGGTTCGATTCCCGCCACCTCCAATAATGAGATACGAGGCTTATTACAAAAATATTTGCATTTTTATCACCCTTGTCATCCTTTTATCAATTGTCACAACCTATTCTGGTGTAACCTTAATAGAACATCTCACACTAAACGAACTGAAAAAGGGTCTGTACTCTGTTTAACTTTATTCACTTTTGCAATAGACAAAGAACTGGAAGAAAAATCAAACATTATTAAGCTCGAAAGAAAAAAGTTGTTGATAATGCTTGAAACCATAGATGATGGACTCATAACTGTTGACCCAGGGGGCGCAATAACATGTTTTAACAGATGAAATCCAGTATATCTTTGAGAAACATAGAAGGGGTAGCTTAGGAAAGAAGGGGATATTTCTGGCCCAGGACTTTTTATTGTAAGGACAGTTGCTGAAGCTCGTGGGGGCGAAAAAAGACTAAAATCTCTTTGACTTTTGAATCACGCATAGCTTATAATCACATCGATGCGTAAATTTGCGATACTTATTTTAGTATTCTTCCTTGCCTCATGTAGCTACATCCCCTTTACAAAAAAGAAGAGCGATGCACCTTCATCCGCACAGACTCAGAAAAAAGAAGAAAAAATGGAAAAGATAGAGGAGACAGAACCAAAACCTGGGGACATAAAGGTAATTGATGGCATAGAGTACATATATGCGAGAAACAAAAAGTACATGTTGACCCCTTACGAGCCGGAGAATGTATGGATCAGAAAAGACCAGTATTCTCCAGGTATAATGGAGTCAATGTTGTCCGGAGGGATGGGAAAGAAAGAGAGGGAAGACCTGGAGAAACGACTTGCCAAACTTGAAGAGGAGCTTAAGAAAAAAGGCATAGCCCCTCAAATGGTTTATCCTTATCAAATGGGTAATCTTCCACCAGGCATGGGCTATATGCCAATGCTTCCCATTGTTGCGTTTAATTATCCATCACCAAAGATGAAAAGGCGTGTGGTTGTCATGCCCGTTATTGACGAGACAAATTATAAAGAAGAGCATATGGGGGAATTAGCTACAAAACGACTCATATCGAGACTTGAAAATACAGGCACCATCATCTGTGTGGACCCGAATACAATTAATGTTCAAACCACACTTACAGATCCTGCGAGCATGAAGACGCTGAATGAGCTTTATGGTGTACACGCGGTTTTAAAGGGAACCCTTTCTGATATTTACACGAGCACATCAAAGATAGAAGGTAAAGACGATAGGGAAACCTCGTTTGCTATATCCAAAATGGCCATTGAAGTTTATAGTACAGAAACTGGAGCCATATTAAAACACCTCTCCGGGAGAAACCCCGTATCCCTAACAAGGGAAAAGGGGGACATGAGTTCTGAAAAAGCAAAAATTAAAGCCATAGATCTGTCAATAGAGATTATAGCGGAGGATCTTTTGCGGTCGATACTCTTTTTAGATTGGCATGCAAGAATTGCATCTATTGAAGAAGGCAAGATCTATATCAACGCAGGAAGATTGTCAGGGTTGGAGAAGGGGGGTATCCTTGAAGTATACTCACCCGGGGAACAGGTGGTAGATTCAAAAACAAAGGCACCCCTGGGCAAGATAAAGGGAAATTATAAAGGGGAACTTGAGGTCTTCGAGCTTTTCGGTGTTGATGCATGCTGGGCAAAGGCTAAAAAGGGCAGTAATTTTTCAGCCACTGACCTCGTATATCTTAAAAAGGAATAGCCTTATATATATTATCAGTAGGGAAATGAACGCACCTAATCAGTACAACATAAAAAATATCTACTTTCCTCAAAAGCAAAATTAAGGCCGCAAATCCAATTATAATCCTTATCTGTCAAAGAATGGTGTGATAGCGAGGATGAGGAGGATTACAATCTGTTTCACGTGAAACGAACCAACTGTTCTTGTGCATCTGTATTCAGTCCTCTGGATGTTTCTAAATACCACAATCCCTGTGAGGGGCAGTCCCTGCGATGACCAGAAAAGGACTCACCCCCATAAAAAGAAGCACCGCAGATGTTATGGTTATAAAGATGTCCCTGTAATCTTTAAGCACCCCCCCACCAAATAAATGGGCCGCGGTTACAATAATAGCAATGACAATCACCTGAAGGCCGGAAAATAGAGACAAGACGTACCGGAGGTTGTGGAAGCTTAAATATAGTGACGAAAATATCAGCATCAGGGAAAATGCAGGCAGTCCAAAACCTATATACGATAGAATTGCATCCGGGAGTCCTCTGGTCTTTAGCCCCACATAAGCGGCCATCTGCATTGCAGTTGCCCTGGCATCGACTGACATAAACCAACACCATCTTTAAAGGTTTCTTCGTCCAGCCACTTATTATGTTTTACAGATAGTTCCTTTATGTACATAACCATCGCAGGCCCGCCAAAAGCGGCCATGCCGAGCCTAAGGAACGACAGAAACATTTTTGCCAAAGAAGGGGGTTCCATATTCTGGCTGCTATTTTACTAATTGTAGGACGGTCTTAAACTCCTCTGTCCCCGCCTTCTGCAATAGCTCGTATATTAACATTTCAGAAGAGGTAATGGTAACGCCGTACTGCCGCATCCTTTCAAGGGCAGTGTCCCGGTTTTCAACTGTCCGTGAAGAGGTCGCATCACCTAACACATGGACATTAAAATAGGGCAACGCATATAACGCTGTTTGTGCCACACAGATATGGGCTTCAACCCCTGCGAGAACCAGAGTCTTTTTGCCGACCAAACTTATTTGGTCTTTAAAGTCCTTGCAGAAAAAACAATTAAAATGGACTTTATTAATCGGGCATATGTTCGGCAGCTCTTTTTTGACCTCAACAATGGTGGAACCAAGTTTTTCCTGTTCGGTAATTATGACTGGAAGTCCAATGATATGAGAAAACTTTGCAAGTCGAACGACATTTCTAATCACACTTTGTCCGTTAGTTATCACAGGTATCAGTTTATCCTGAATATCGATAATAACAAGCACACAGTCTTCTCTTGAAATTAATTTTTGTTTATCACCTGATTTCCTTAGCACTCGCCCCTCCATTCTACTTTATTGCATAGCCATGGCATATTATAAAACATTCCATCGAAATAAAATCCAGAATTTTCAGAGAGCCACCCCCGATAGGGGCGCTGATTTAAATTAGGTTTTATTATATAAGTATCTTGATATATCTTGATAGGATATAGTTGTAAGAGTAAGATAATAAATGCAAAAAACAGCACCCAGTAAATGCTGAATGCTGTTTTCTATGCGCATAAAAAACATTTTTTTAAATAACCGTAACTCCATTACAGAAGGTCCCAATTGCTTAAGTAGAAGGGACTATTTTCGTGCTGAAGCATAGGTCCTTCATGCGTTGTGCGAATTTTTAACCAAAGCTTTCCAGCCACAATAACACTTACTGCAAACCCTGCTTGTATAAAATATTCAGTTAAACGGTTGAATTGTAAAAATCGATGAATATAAGGATCTGATATTATCATCTCACCCGCTACCCTGCCTAAAATAGCTGCACCAATATAAATAATGAATGGATATCTGTCCATCAGCTTGGACAAAAGGTTACTGGTGAAGACAACAAAGGGGATGCTCAAACCCAAACCGAAAATAAGTAGGAACAGATTCCCCTTGGATGCCCCAGCTACAGCAAGGATATTGTCTGTGCTCATAATAAGATCTGCAATCATAATGGTTAATACAGCCTGTCCCATGGTCTTTGCTTCCTTTCTAAATTTGTCTTCAGGGGCGCCTTCTATAAAAAGTTTTACAGCGATCCAGATAATCAAGATGCCACCAAGGAACTTTACAAAACTAATGTTGAGAAGTTGTGCGGCGAAAAAGGTAAGGACAACTCTCAGTATGACTGCTCCTCCTGCACCAACGATAATCCCGCGCACCCTTTGTTTTGGTGCAAGTGAACGAACTGCCATAGCAATGACCACTGCATTGTCTCCTGCCAGAATGAGATCAATAAGGATAATGCTTAAAAAGGATACAATAAAATTCCAGCTAAAACTGATATTTCCAAGAGTACCTATGTCCACTTTAACCTCCCGACTCCTTTTACTATGTACAGATTACACAAATTATAATTAGTGAACAATCAGGCAACTCCTGATTTAGGTCTTCGGAATCCCTGAAATAAAAATAGGAAAATGCTGAGTATAGATTTGGATTATTGTAGGGGATTATCCCTCAAGGGATGTAAGCCCTTCCCTGATTGCATATTTGGTGAGTTCAGCTACGCTATGCATGTTAAGCTTTTCCATGATTTGTTGGCGGTGTGTCTCAATGGTTTTGACACTTATATTGAGGGCAGAGGCAATTTGCTTTGTGGTTTTGCCTTCAGCGAGAAGTTGAAGCACCTCCCTTTCTCTTGCTGTTAAGATTGTGAAGACTGTAGACTCGTTCTTGGGGAGGCCATGGAGGTATTCTTTGACTACCACATCCGTTATCTTTGGGCTCAGGTAAGGTTGGTTTGCCATTACGGTATGAATTGCTGATATGAGTTCTTCAAAGGCACTATCCTTTAGCAGGTATCCAGACGCACCTACTTTTAGCATTTGTAGGACAAACCTCCTATCAGAGTGCATTGATAGAGCGATCACCTTCACGCCTTTTGTTTCAGTCATAATCTGACGGGTTGCCTCAATGCCGTTCATATCAGGCATGCCAATATCCATGATTACTATGTCTGGCAGCAATTTTTGTACAAGACGCACTGTAGTTAGTCCGTCATGGGCCTCTGCAATCACTTCCATTTCGGGTTGTTTCTCAAGCAGGGAACGCAGCCCTTCTCTTATGATTTTATGGTCATCGGCTAGGAGAATTTTTGTCTTCATGTTAATTTCTCTTCATGCTTTTTTTCAGCCTTTAATGGTGCGAGTAGAATTACTCTAGTTCCACGCCCCCGCTGAGACCTCACTTCCATTTGCCCTCCGAGATGATGTAGCCGTTCACGAATACTAAAAAGCCCGAACCCTTTATTTTCGTCTAAATAAAAATTCTTTTTAGAGGCATTAAACCCTATGCCATCATCTGCCACATGAATAGATAAATTTTCATCTATTCTGCGAACCGTTACCCTTACCCTTTTTGCCTGAGCGTGCTTGGCAACATTTACAAGGAGTTCGCGGACAGCAGTAAAGAGGAAAATACGAATATCATCGTTTACCAGTTTAGATTGGCCATCGTTTTCAAATTCAAATTGAATACCATGCTGCTCCTGAGCCTGTTCAGCTAACCATTCGAGGGCTGATTCCAGACCTAAGTCATAGAGAATGGGAGGGCTAAGCTCAAAGGTGAGTGACCGTGTATGTTTGATCGCCTGCTCAATATATTCGCGTACTTCCCTCATGTTTTCTATATGTTCACTTGCTGATAAAGATTCCAGAAGGGCCCCCAATTTGATCTTAGAAATGGCAAGGGTTTGGCCAATGTGATCATGCAGAATCGTTGCAATACGGCGTCTTTCGCGCTCTTCTGCCAGTGATAGTTCAGATGCTAAAGACCTGAGTTGTTTCTGGTAAGATTGAATCTTTTCTTCGGCTTTCTTCTGCTCACTTATGTCCTCAACAGTGCCTTCATAATACAGTACCTTCCCATCCGCTCCTCGAATTGCCCTTGCATTTTCCCGAACGAAAATGACCGACTTATCAGACCTCCTCCATGTAGCCTTATAACCTCTCACCCTTTCTTCTCGTTCAAGACGTCTTTTTATTTTCTTCTTCAAATAGGTAGGTTCATAGCCCTCCTTTTTTGTATGACTTGATGACAGCTCTTCAAAGGATTTATACCCCAACATTCGTATCAACGTGGGATTTGCCATGAGAATGCGGCCTCCTGGATTTGTTCGGTATATTCCTATGGGGGAATTTTCGAAGAGATTCTTATACCGTTCAGCCCCTCTACGCAATATGTCTTCAATAAGCTTTCGTCTCCCAAGTTCAAGGGTGAGTCGTTCATTTATTTTGCTTAATTCAGCAGTCCGCTCTGCCACCCTTAATTCCAACTCGTCTTTGGCCTTTTGTAATGCCTCCTCAGCATGTTTGCGTTTTGTAATATCGTTGTTTATCTCCATAATTGCTATTGGCTTGCCCTGTTTATCTCTCCGCAATGCCCAGCGGCTTTCCACAATAATGTTTGTGCCATCGCGTCCTGTATGTATCAGCTCGCCATCCCAGCGCCCCTTGCGAAGGAGTTCAGACTTGATTTTTTCCAATGGTTTTGGAAATATTGTATGAAGCAATACATGAACCACCTTTCCATATGGATCATAATGGCGTCTTCGGCGATGTCAAGTAGTTCTGCCTGCTCCCGCAGGGTTTCTGCCTGCATCTGTAACTCCTCTTCCGCCCGCTTCCTTTCTGTGATATCCCGGATATTTACCATCACAACGTGTGAATCGCCGTAATCAATCAATGTTGCGCTTATTTCCACGTCCACGAGGGAATGATCTTTGCGCCTGTACTGGCGTGATTCAACAATATACTGTCCATTCCTTAACACCTTCTGAATATTGGCTCTGATAGCGTTTCTGTCCATATAGTTAACGTCATAATGCGTTAAAGATGCGATCTCCTCTTCTCTGTACCCAAGCATTCTAAGAAACTGGTCATTCGCCTCCAAGATTTTTGCTGTTTTGGGATCAAAAATATAAACACCATCAGAGGATTGCTTGACCAGGGATCGGTAACGTTCTTCACTTTCCCGTAGCGCCTTTTCCATACGCCTGAATTCTGCCTCTGATGCCTCAAGTTCAGCAATCTTTTGGCGCATTATAGCAAGTTCGTTGATGAGTTGACCCCTTGTTTTATCCTGATCTTTCATTAACCTTTCAACCTTTTTATTAATGTGGCTACCCTTTTACCCAGCTTCTTTGCGTTAGAGATAGTTTTTTCATCAGGGACACCCGTGCATGCTACACCGTAATGTCCAGTTGCGTCTAAAGGGTCTCCCACAATAATCATGCCGTATATCATGAGAGCCTGTATAATGGAAATAATGGTGGTCTCTTTTCCTCCTGTTGGATCACCTGAGGTAGCAAAGGCAGCACCTACCTTATCGCCCATTTTCTTACGGATGCCAACAAGTTTGTCAAAAACCGCTTTTAATTCAGCGGCCATGGTTCCGAAATAAACAGGAGAACCGGCGATAATGCCGTCGGACGATAAGAAATCTTCTTTTTTAATTTCAGACGCCGGTTTTACAATACAACTCACACTCCTCACCTCTTTTACGCCTCTGGCTATTTCTTCAGCCAGCTTTTTGGTATTTCCTGATCTTGAATAATACATTACCAGTACCTGCATATTTTTATCTCCTTATTTTTCCAGCGAAAAACTTTCCATCTTAGAATCTGTATCACGATTTTCATTCCCTTTCTACAACATATATTTCAGGAAGGTTTCTATACTGTTCGGCATAATCGATCCCGTATCCTACTATAAAACCATCATCAATGGTAAAGCCTACATAATCGCCTTCTATCTCCACCTCCCTCTTGGCCCTTTTATCAACAAGGGCACATATCTTTAGAGATTTTGGATTTCTCTTGAGCAGCATATCCCTTATGTATGTGAGGGTGAGCCCTGAATCTATGATATCCTCCACAATCACAACATTTTCCCCTTCAATATTTTCTTCAAGATCTTTTGTAATGGTGATTTTTCCCTTAGATTTCATATTGTATCCATACGATGAAGCCCTTATAAAGTCGATCTTTGATGGGTTGTTAATATATCGTATAAGGTCTGATGTGAACATGAAAGAGCCCCTTAAGAGGCATACGAATACAATCTTCTCACCCTTAAAATCCTTTTTGATTGATAATGCAAGCCTTTTTACCGCGTTCTTTATATCCTTTTTTGAAAATAGTTTTTTGAGCATCCAATATCACCTACAGGGCATATTTTAATACAATAATCTCCTGTGTTTTTGGCAGGGTATCCTTTTTAATCTCAACCCCTGAAGATTTCAATTCCCTGACCACCTTTTTACCTTTTGTGAATTCTTCAAATTTCGAGATGGGAAAATTACATTTTTCTGTTTTGTAGTGCATGGGTATTGTAATGGTCGGGCCTATATCATTCATAACTCTTGTAGCTTCCCTTGCATCAATTGTATAAAATCCGCCTACAGGCAGCAGTAATACATCAACCTTCCCTATATTTTTAATGGTATCCTTTTCAAGCGTATGGCCAAGGTCTCCCATATGGGCCAATGTTAGCCCATCAGCATCAATCACAAAAATCAGATTACGTCCTCTCTCCCTGCCCCTTGATGGGTCATGATAGGAAGGTATTGCCTTTATTTTAATGTTCTTTGTTTCATAAGCCCCTTCTTTATTAATGTGCTTATAGTCCCCCTTTATACCCTTTGTATAGTTATGGTCATCATGATCATGGCTTGTAAGTACAATATCGGCTTCGTCTGTGATCTTGCCGTATGATAGGGCGCCGCCAAATGCCCCTGACTGATAAGGGTCGATAATGATTTTCACCCCTTTTTCTGTAAATATATTAAATGCCGAATGGCCGTACCATTTTATCTTCATGTCCTTCCCCCTCCTTTTTTCTTGATAATACAATGTGGTTTTTAAGGTGTCAAGGGGTGTGTGGTAATCGGTCCCCTTTTCACAGTCCTTAAAACGTGGTAATATCGTCTTGAAAGGGGAGAAAGATGGGACCAAGAGAGGTTGTGAAGAATATATATCTCATTGGAAACTCTGATATTACAGATGCAAAGGACTGTTCCATATACCTGCTGGATTTGGGGGAACTCGTATTAATCGATACAGGGGCGGGGACAAGTGTTGATAAGATTATTTCAAATATTGAGAAACTTGGGCTCGACCCGAAGAAGATTTCAACGGTAATCCTCACACACTGCCATATTGACCATGTGGGTGGTGCAAACCAGCTTAAAAAGCGTTATGGTGCGCGTATTATCATGCATGAGATTGACGCGGCTGTTGTGGAGAGAGGGGACAACAGGATGACCGCAGCCTACTGGTACGGGGTAATTTTTGCCCCATTACCAGTGGACATGAAACTTACAAAAGAAGAGGAACAGCTCAAATTCAATGACCAGGAAGTGGTCTGCCTCCATACACCGGGTCATACCCCGGGGTCTATCTCCGTATATCTGGGCCTGGGGGGAAAGAGAATCCTCTTCGGGCAGGATATTCACGGCCCATTCCTGCCGGAATTCGGTTCCAACATCTCCCGCTGGCAGAAATCGATGGAAAAGCTCCTTGAACTGAAGGCAGATATACTCTGCGAAGGACACTTCGGGGTCTATCAGCCCAACGAAAAGGTGACCGAGTATATTGAGCGGTATCTCGAAGAGTACGGGGAGTGATGAATACCAATTGCGAATTTCTGAATGCTTTAAAACAACTTTAACTGCTTATCCTCTTTTGATTTCTTTGGCCTATCCGGTATTACCTTGGTTTCCATAAACCTTTCAGGGATTTCATTGAGAAAAGGCGATGGAGATTGATTAAGTCTATTGCCGTATAAAAGCCTGTTTCTTGCATGTATGAAAAAAAGCTCTTCCTTTGCCCGTGTCATGCCTACATAGAAAAGCCTTCTCTCCTCCTCTATGTCACTGGACTCCTTTGTGATGGTATAGGGTATCAAGCCGTCCTCAATGCCCGCAATGAATACGACCATAAACTCAAGCCCCTTTGCCATATGTAATGTCATCAATGTAACTGCTTCTGCCCTCGGGTCAAAATCATCTGCAGGCGTGAGGAGACTTAATTCATTAAGAAAGTCGATAACTGTTCTGGTAGTATCAGTATTTTTACATAACATAGCGAAACTATTTAATAATTCGAAACTATTATCGTTACCTTTCACTTTCAATTCTTCAAAAGCCATCTTTAAAAACTCATCTATGGATATGTTTTTCAGAGGAGCAGGGTTATCCATCGTGTCTGCAAGACCCTTGAGGCGGAGAATAATATCCGCCATTCCCTTTCTTTTCATGGTGTATCTCCCGCCTATCACCTGATAGGGAATGCCCGATGCAGTAAATGTCTCTTCTATTGCCTTCACCTGCGCATTTGTCCTGAAGACCACTGCGAAATCTGAAAAACCGTAAGAAGAGTCTTGAAAATCCTTTCTGTTTTTAGAATTCATTAACTTATAATGGCTTGTACCGCCAATCTTTGCCTCTATTTCATCTACGATGAGTTCCCCTTCCGATCTTTCATCGGGTACCGAAATTACGGTAATGTGGGTGCCACCCTCTTTGACTGGATGGAGTTCTTTGTCTATCCTTTTTGCGTTATGCTTGATCATGCTGTTTGAGGCATTGAGTATCATGCCTGTGGAACGATAATTGTGCGTGAGTGATATTGTCTTTGCATCCTTGAAATCTTTTTTAAAATTCAGGAAATTTTCTACATCAGCGCCCCTGAAGGCATAGATTGCCTGGTCAGAATCACCTACAGCACATATCTTGGCGTCATCACCTGCTAAAAGTCTGAGGAGCTTATGCTGTGCTGGATTTATATCCTGGTATTCATCCACGATGATATACCTGAATCTTTCTCTGTACTTATCGAGCAGGACGCTGTTACCGAACATCACAAGGGGTTTTAAAATGAGGTCATCAAAATCGAAAGCCCTATTTTTCAAAAGCAAGGACTGATATCTATCATAAATAACTTTCATTTCACCATCGGCTTCTTTAATCAGGCTTTTAATCCGGGATATTCTATCGGCGACCTCCTGAACCTTCATGCCGGAATCTTTTAATATTGATTTTAAAAGATTCAACTGCTCATCTCTGTTATATATGACAAAGCTCTCAGGAAGATTATCCCTTAAGATGTTAAGTCCAAGGAGGTGGAATGTTCCGATGAGCATATTGCCCGAGTTCTTTCCTAAAAGGGCTTCTGCCCTTTCTTTCATCTCCCTTGCGGCACGGTTGGTAAATGTTACAGCCAGAATATTTTCCGGGCAAACTCCCCGATGAATCAGATATGCTATCCTCCTCACAATCGTTAGGGTCTTCCCTGTCCCGGGACCGGCGACAACAAGCACTGGCCCCTCAATGGCCCTCACAGCCTCTTTCTGTGATTCATTCAAGTCGTTAAAAATCAATTTCTCATAGTCCATAAATCAATAAATTCCGATTGAGAGAATAAATCACTTATCGCATTGACAAAAGAATTTACAGGCTGATCTAACATATGCGGCAAAAGAGAATCCCACCTACAACGGGACAGGGCAGGATTTGAGAGATTTGTGTTATCGTATATCATGCATCCTGGAGCATGTATCATTGGTCAATGCTCGAAAGGGCATCAAAGATACTACCCTCTATTGCCTTATCCCTTTGCTTTATCAAGAAGCACCCTTCCTTTATATCGTCTTTCACCCATGTGACATGAAGGTCTTGTTCTTTAAACCTATCGATATTTGAGCGTCTGTGACCCAGAAGGTGTGGTATGTCTCTGTTGTTTAAAGATACAGCAACACCCCCCTTTATTGATGCAGCTTCAATTTTTGCTTTTACTGATAGATAAAATCCCTCTGACCTCACAACATATCCGAAGGCAGGGTGGTAATGACCAGCTATAACCCTGTCCTTTATTATTTCATTATCTGTGAGGCCAATTTTAACAACCCTTATGCCGTGTTGTAGTGCATTGAGATATATGAAAAGTGCCCTTTCAACTGCATCTTCAAAGGAAATCGGGATGAAAAGCCGGTCTTCGTACATTCTCTGGAGCGGGGTTTCTTTTAAAACAACGAGCGGGTATATCCTTATGTAATGTGGATTTAATTGGATTATATTTTTTACAGTCTCTTTGATATCCTCGAATGACTCATCGGGAAGCCCCACCATAACCTGTAAGGCGACATAAAACCCTTCATCTTTGAGCATGTAAAAAGCCCTGAATAAATCCTCCCCTGTGTGTTTTCTGTTGAGCCCTTGAAGTATTTCATTATTGAATGTTGGTATTCCAAGCTCAATGGTGCTGACCTTATGTTCTTTGAGTATTTCTATGGTCTCCTTTCTTAAAGGAACTGGTTTTGTGGAAATCCTGAAGCCCTGAATGTTGTCCATATAATCTTCAAAATACGTAAATAATTTCTTTAAGATGGACGGTTCTATACCAAATATGTTCCCTCCATATAAGCCAACTTCATATTTACCATTATGGGTATCGAGCAACCTTTTGATTGTTGAGCGTACGTCGTTATCCTTTATATCTGTTATATATGCCTGATTGCAGTATATACATCTGTCATAGCATCCAAGATGGGGAAGGAAGATTGGGATAATCATTGGAGGTTTTCAGCCCTCAGCCCCCTATCCTCTTTTCTTTGCCTCCTGTCCTCTGTCCTTTTTCGCCTCTCCTCTGCCTCGTTTCTATACTCTATCCTTAGCCTCCTGTCTTCTTTTCTTTTCCTTCTGTCCCCCATCCTTTTTCTTCTTTTATACATCATCTACTTTCCTGCTCCTCTTCAATAAGTGTATTCAGCAGTTCCTTAGCCGCCTGCTGTTCCGCCTCTTTTTTATTCTTGCCCGTTCCCTTTGCCTTAAACTCTTTGCCTATATAAACTAAAACCGTAAAACCATCCCTTATTTTCCTTGTAAATTTATATTTTGGAAGCATCCCCCACCTTTTTTGGGAATATTCCTGTAGTACGTTTTTTGGATTTTTTTCGTTCAACTTTTCTTCGTTGAAATATGGTAAAAACATGTTCTTGACGACGCGGGTTACCTTTTTTAATCCCCCATCCAGATAAATAGCGCCGATCAGGGCCTCAAGCATGTTTGATAAAACCTTTGAGTCGAGCGGTATATTGTTCTCGCCATTGCCATAGCACATATGTTTTTCAAGATTGATATCTTTCGCTATTTCGGTTAGGGTTTCTTTTTTGACCAGGCAGGATCTTGCATTGCTTAAGAACCCCTTCTGTCTGTCTTTGTATTTTTTATAGAGAAGTATGCTGATGATACTGTTTAAAATTGCATCTCCAAGGTATTCAAGCTTTTCGTTTTGTGACTGCCTTGCTTCCTTTTTTTCATTAAACCATGAACTATGTGTAATGGCCTGATTCAGTAGTTCTCTATCCTTGAATGTATAATTGATTATCTCTTCTATCTGGGTTGGGTACATAATTTGGGTGTAAAGCGCATAGAGTAAGGAGCATGGAGTCAAGAGCAAAGAGTTAAAACTCTAAGCCCTCTGCTCAACGCTCTACGCTAAACGCTATATTTTAAACGCTGCTTCCATGCCTGAGTATATCTTTCTGAGCTTCGGTTTTTCTATTTTTCCCGTTGGATTGCGCGGTACTTCACCAAAGAAGATCTTTTTTGGCCTCTTGTACTTTGGTAATTTCTCGCAGAATTTTAGCACCTCTTCTTCAGTAAGTGTTTTACCCGGCACAACATCAATGATTACCGCAACAATTTCACCCAGACGTTCATCAGGTAATCCGATTGCTGCAGCATCCTTTACCTTTGGATTGTTATGGAGAAAATCCTCAACCTCTACAGGAAAAACATTTTCACCACCGGTTATAATGATATCCTTCTTGCGATCAACCAGCCATATAAAACCATCTTCATCCTGTCTTGCCATGTCTCCGGTAAAGAGCCATCCGTTTATCAGGGTTTTTGCGGTTGCCTCCGGGTTCTTGTAATATTCTCTCATGACGCCATCGCCGCGGACACAGAGTTCTCCTGCTCCCCCTCTCTTAACAGGGTTACCATTTTCATCCACAACCTTGGTTTCCCAGTTGAAACCTGGCACCCCTATTGCTCCTATTTTATGTTCGTTTCCTATGCCGAGGTGAACACACCCCGGACCTGTAGATTCACTCAAACCGTAGTTTGTATCATAGTCCATATTCGGGAAATATTCCTTCCAGTGCTTTACAAGTGCCGGTGGCACAGGTTGGGCGCCTATATGCATGAGCCTCCACTGGCTTAATTTGTAATTTGATGGCTTGAGTTCACCACTGTCGAACTTAACCAGTATATCCTGAGCCCATGGAACGAGTAACCATACAATCGTACCCCCTTCCTCACTAACTGCCTCAAGGATCCATTCTGGAGTAATGCCTTTCAGTATTACTGCCTTGCTCCCGACGATAAAACTCCCGAACCAGTGCATCTTGGCGCCTGTATGGTAAAGCGGTGGTATCAGAATAAAGCAGTCATTCTTCTTCTGGTAATGATGTGCATTTTCTGTAATGCAGGCAGATGCCATGCACTTATGGGTCAATAATATTGGTTTTGGCTGTCCAGTTGTCCCTGATGTGAAGTACAAACCACATGGGTCAGCAAAGGTTATTTCGACATCGAGAGGAATCTTGGGTGATGTTGCAACGAGCTTTGCAAATGATTCTGCGTAAGTTGGGATATTTGCCCCCACACATATATAGTCTTTGACAGTAGGAAGCCTGTCCTTTATAGAATCTATTCTGCTGGTGAATTCCTCATCAAATATAATAATTTTAGGTTCCGCAACATCACAGCAGTACTTTACGTCTTCCCCGGTGAACCGAAAATTAAGTGGTACAGCACACGCACCTGTCCGAATAATGCCAAAGTATGCAACAAGCCAATCGATCGAGTTCATCATAAAGTGAACAACCCTGTCACCCCTTTTTATACCCTTTTTTAGGAGGACATTTGCAAATTGGTTGGCCTTCTCGTCGAACTGTTTCCATGTAATCTCTGTCCTCTTCTTTTCAACAGGCACCCTTTCAATAAGGGCAACATCATCTGGATACATCCGTGCATTCCTTGCCAGGATTTCACCTATGTGTATGTATATATCCCCCATGTTAACTATCCTCCTGAGATTATTTGATAATTTTAATGTTGACAATAGAGCATCATCTAATTTATCATGCTAAAAATCTTAAAGCAATACAAAAAAATAGAGACAGGAGGAGGGTATTATGAATTTTGCAATGTTTTCCGGGCTTAATGCAAGCAAGTTTCCAAAGAGGGAATTCATTATCGAAAGCTACCCCTCAAAAGGAATACGAAGGAGCCTTACATGGGAAAAGTATAATGACCAGGCAAATAAGCTCGCAAACTATTTGAAGAAGGAATGCGGGGTAAAGAAAGGGGATATCGTTGTCCATCTCGTGATGAATTGCATGGAATGGCACGCAAGTTACATTGCAGTTTTAAAAACAGGTGCAACTGTAACACCATTGAACTTCCGCTTTGCAAGTAATGATATCAAATATGCTGCTGATGTCACAAAGTGCAAGGCCTTTATACTTGGGGATGGTTTTGTACCGAGGGTCGAGCCGATTATGAAGGACATGGATTATTGTAAGCATTATATCTGTCTTGGTGATAATGTCCCTTCTGGCATGAAGTCATATAAGGAGATTGTTGAAAAGGGTGACCCGAAGGAGGTCTGCGTTGAAACAGACGATGATGAGATGGCAGAACTCATGTTTACATCAGGCACTACAGGGGCGCCAAAACCTGTTTGCCATACCCATAAGACATTATTCTATATAGGTATAGCTAATGCCCTTACATATAATGAAGGCTATAACAGCGTATACCTCGCACCACACCCGTATTATCACAGCGGCACGCTCTTTCTCTCATTTCCAAGCTATATAGCCGCAGGCAAGATACTCATGCCTATGGAATTACAACCAGAATTCTATTTAAGGTCCATTGCAGATGAAAAATGTACAGGTGGCTGGAATACAGTCCCTACATGGTCTGACGTCATTAATGCAATAAAATCTGGTCAGGTAGATCTTAAAAAGTATGACCTTTCAGCACTCAGGCATATAGAAATCGGTGCACAGCCTGTCCCGTATATTCTCCTTGAGGATTCGAAGAAAATATTCCCGAATCTGCCCATTGCAAACATCTATGGTATTACAGAAGGAGGAGGCGGCGGGACCACAAATTGTTACGATGAAGATATCATGAGAAAACCAGGCTCTATCGGGATAGCAACAGTCTTTATGGAGGTAAGGGTTGTTGACGATAAAGAAAAAGAGTTGCCCCCAGGCAAGGTTGGTGAATTACTCCTTAAAGGACCACGTCTTATGAAAGAATATGCCTACAACCCGGAAATGACCGCCAAAACGATAACGGATGGGTGGTTACACACAGGTGACCTTGCGTATAAAGATGAAGAAGGGTTTATTTTCTTTGCGGATAGGGCAAAAGACCTTATCATCAGGGGCGGCGAGAACATATTCCCTGCTGAGGTAGAAGATGTGTTACGTAAGCATCCTAAGATTCAGGATGTGGCAGTACTCGGTTATCCACATCCAAGATTTATAGAGATAGTCATGGCCATTATTCAGGCAAAGGAAGGGCAGACCATTACAGATGAAGAGATTATCAATTTTGTGAAGGAAAAAGGTCTTGCAAAATACAAATGGCCGGAGAAGATGGTGTATGCCCCTATCCCGCGTAACCCTGCAGGAAAGATTGAGAAACCAAAATTGAGAGACATATATGTAAAGCCTGCCAAAGAAGCAATGGAGAAGGAATTTAAGAAACAGTAAATGCGTGAATGAGCGAATGAGTAAATGGGAGCGCCCGTTCTTTTGAACGGGCGTTTTTATTTAAAGTTGTAAAATGAATGCAACTTGGTATTATATATGTTTAAATGCTTTTCTTATAGCCTCTTCTTTAACTGGTTGGCTTAATATCAACCACGTCTATGTTGAGTCTATTGGCAGGGTTCTTAGCTTCAGAAACAAAATTCCCAATCTCATTAATGCTCACTTCCGACCTTGTACCCATGGCATTTATAGTCCCCCGTGTCGATAGGCACTTATTATTGGTTTACTTAAAGAAAAACCGATCAATGCACCTATGCCGGAACCTATTACACCCTGTAATGTTTGAACAGAGATATACCAGGGAGCATAAAATATATGCCAGATATACGGGGCTGATATATAGTAGAAATAGATATACACAACAAAGCCCCTTAATATGCCTGCCCCTAAAGCATTAGCCCTGCTCCCCAGGTAGTTACGGCAAAGCAAAAAATAAAGTTCCAGAACAAAACCTGCGAGCAATGCATAGGGCCACCAGAGAGGGTTTATTCCACGGGAGATAATCTGGGAAAGGAGGCTGTGTCCAAAAATAATCAACGTGGCAGTGCCAAGTTTCGGAACAAGCCTTATCCCTATGAACAACACAGTAGTAAAGGGGATTGAATATGCAAAGGTGTGAATAAAGGGTATCCGGCTTAAACCAAATTTAAAGGGTAGCCCCGCAACATAAAGGAGGCTGCAGAATAATGCAATGACTATAAGTTCATGAACGGTAAAATTTTTAATGAGCCTGCGCCTCACCCCTGTATAAAAGGCAACCCCGCCCAGAATAAAGATGAAGATTATAGAGCTGATATAACTATTCATAAAAAAACCTGTTCTTCACCGCAACGATAATTACAAAGAATACAATGGACAGAACAACCCAATCCATCCAAAAAAAATGCAGTTTTTTAATCTCTGTTCTCTTACCGGTATAGCCCCTCACCTCTGCTGCGAGCGCAATCCTCCTTGCCTTACGGAGACTGTCTATAATCAACGGCTCAATAAGAAACCGAAAACCCCTTATGCTGCCACGCAGCCCTTTAATTCTTAACCCCCTTAACCTCTGGGCAACTAATATCCTCTTCGCCTCTTCTGCTAACACCGGCAAAAAACGTATACTGACTGTAAGCATAAAACCAATCTTTTCAGGAACACCAAACCTTTTTAACCCCAATATGAGATCGGAAGGGTGCGTACTCATCACGATGATCATGCTTAATAGTGTAGCTGAGAATAGCCTCATTGACTGGACTACCCCATAGACTAAACCTTCCCTGCAAATCGATATACCACCGGTAAGTTTACCAATAAGGCCTGCATCTTTAGGAAGGATTGTAAGAATAGGTGTTCTCGGCTCAAAATAGTAAAAAAACCCCTGAGAAATCACAGTAGCAACTATAGCCATTCCCATCAAATATGTAGTAATTTTAATATAGGATAATGGTGGCTTTACGGAGAAAAAAGCTGCTAAGAGAATCATAAAAAGCCCGAAAAGACTAAACGATGTGTTCAGAATCACTATAAGACAGGCACAGGCAAGACTCATAAGTATCTTTGTTCGAGAGTCAAGGTGGTGAAAAAATGTAGCCCTACTTATATATCTCATCGCTTACGATCCTGCCATCTTCGAGTAGAATGGCCCTGTCTGCAAACTCTTTCACACCCATGTGATGTGTAGAAAATATGACTGTTTTATTTTCATTAACCAGCGTATTAAGGATTTTGAAGAGACTGCACAAGTTATTGTAATCCAATCCTGTTGTCGGCTCATCTAAAATGATAACCTGTGGCTCCATTGCCAGGATAGACAATATTGCAAGGAGTTGCCTTTGACCTCTCGATAGTGTTTGAGGGTGTTTTTTTTGTACAGTATTAAAATTAGCAAGTTTTAAGTATTTCTCTTTATCAACCTTTTTCTTTAACTGCAATGGGCCGAACATAATCTCTTCTTCTACCGAATTTGCGAAAAGCTGTTCATCAGGATTCTGGAACAGAAAACCAACCCTGCCAATAAGTTCTTCTATGGCAGGATTGTTAAAGCCTAAAAGGGCAAACCTCCCTTTATCAGGTTTTAAAAGGCCTGCCATAATCTTTAATAGTGTAGTTTTACCAGAGCCATTCTCCCCGCAGACTGCAATTAACTCTCCCCTCCTGATATTCAGATTTATATCTTTTAAAATGGGTTTCTCCTTTCTGTAGCCAAAAGTCAAATCCTGGATATCGATTTCACTTGAATATCCCTTGAAACATCTCCTCTCTCTACTCACCGTTCTGATGCTATGAAACGATTTGGTTTCATTAATAATTTTTCCGTTTTCCAAAATGATTACCCTATCAGTCACAGGTAGAAAATCTTCATACTGATGCTCTACAAGCAAGATAGTATTCCCTTTTTCTTTGAGTTTTCTGATAATTCCTAACAACTCACCCCTTCCCTTTGAATCGAGATCAGTGGTTGGTTCATCAAAGAGAAATATATTTGGCCCCATAGCATAGATAGAGCTTATTGCCAATCTCTGTTTCATCCCACCTGATAAGTTAAATGTTTCGGCGTTCCTCACATGTAAAAGCCCCATTTCTTTTAGCGCCATATCCCTTCTTTTTATCACCTCTTCTTTTGGCAAAGACAGATTCTCACAGCCAAAGGCAACGTCATCCTCAACCTTAAGCATAAATATCTGTGTTTCAGGGCTCTGAAATACGGTTCCAACAATCCTCGATATCTCTGCGACGGTTATTTCTTGGGGGGATATACCATTTATCCTGATATCGCCGCGAATATCACCTGCAAAAACATGGGGTATCAGTCCATTAAGACAATATAGAAATGTTGATTTGCCAGAACCGGTCGGACCAATGAGTAAAACAAATTCGCCTTCCCTGATATCGAGATTGATACCCTCAAGAGTCGGGTAATCCGCTTCAGGATAAGAATAAGTGAGGTCCTTAACTATTATCATCTTCTCAGGTTGTTGGTAAAAAGGTTAATTATACCTTTATAATCCTGTTCTTTCGGGTCTGAAAAAACAACATTATTAAGGCTGCCATTGATCGATCCCGCTGCCTCTTTCAGTTCTTCATAAGCCGGGCTCCGGTAAGGCAACCCGTCTATTGGCATATACCCGATTATCCGATAGGGGATATCCATGTCTATGCTGCCTATAAATTGCGCGATCTTTTTTATTTCCTCAGCTTCTATCAGGTCCGGGATAAGCACACTGGATAATGAGACCTCTACGCCGTTTTCGTAAAGAAACCTGAAATTTTTTAGAGATGTCGCATTGGATTTTCCCGTGTAGCGTTTGTGCAGATCATCGCTTAAGGCTTTGATTGAGAGTAATACATGTTTCAACCCTTCAAGAGACGGCAGTATGTAGCCATTAGTCATAAGACGTACCTCACATCCTAATTCTTCATAGAGTGTCTTCGGCAGGATTGAAAATTCGTGATTTTTAATGGGATCACCGCTGATAATGGTAACCTTTTCAGGTGACACTGGTCTGAGTACCTCCATTACCTCTTTCAGGTTCAATAGTTTTAACTCTTTGAGATTAAACTTCGGGTATATTTTCTTCCAGTAACATCCAAGGCAGCGGAAATTACATCCTATAAAATAAAGACTGCATGAATTTACCTCGGGGTTATAGGTTATACGATGGATATTCATTTGAGCACCTTTGTCTGTAAGGGAGTTGAAGTAGTCAAAAAACCACCCCTAATTCTCCGGCTTTTACCCTGCAACAGTTTGTGCACCTGAACTCGGGATTCTTGTCCTTGCTCTTGTCATAGTCCTTGCTTTTAACAATGGCTATCCTGTATCCAGTACCCATCTTGTGGCAGTCGGCACACTCCACGTTAGATTTGACTTCCCACTGTATATCAAGGGACTTCGAGGTGAATATAAACCTGTCAACCCAGTAGAAAATAGCACCCCCTATGAGGTTTGCTACCCCAGCCCCGAGCCAGTCTTGCAGGGTGCCAAAGGTAAAGCACCCGAACTTGAAAAATGATACAACAGGAGCGAGGATCGGTGTGCTGAGCTGCCAGCGGAAAAGATATGTGACGAATCGTTTAACATTCATGCCAATCTTGGCCTCTTCGTATATCAGAATTTCAACGTCATTTCTCCGTACCACTTCCGACCAGGTGCCTGATAAGAGGAGAAGTACTCTCTGTCGAAAACATTGTCCACAGCAAGGGACACCGTAGCAAATTTTGTAATTGCATAAGAAACCTTCGCATCGGTTACAAAATAAGGGTCATATGAGAGATATACGCCGTTTGTTTTATCCCCGTTTTCATCATTGCTATACCGCTTACTCACATATTTCCCGGCACAATGTGCTTTAAAAGGACCTCGTTCTACGTCAAAACCAATGTTCAACATCTCCATCGGCACATAGGTCAATCGTTTTCCTTCTGTTGTTGGTTTCGCATCATTCTCTCTAACTTTTGCGTTATTAAAGGTATAGTTGGCAAACAACGTTATGCCGACATCGAATTTCTGTACCCCCTCAATCTCGAAACCCTTTACGTCCGCCTTGCCTACATTAATTTTATCCTGAAGGGTTGAAGTAAGGGTCCTGCTGTATACAAGGTCTTCAATATAGCTTTCAAAATAGGCTGCCTTGAACTGAAACCCATGCCACAGCTTTTGTTCTATGCCTATATCCCAGGAAAGGGACTTTTCAGGTTTCAAATCAGGATTGCCGACGTATGTAGTGCCGGATGTTGAAGTCCATGTCCTGTAAAGCTCATAAAGGGTGGGGGGCCTGAATGCCTTTCCAACGGATGTCCTGAGGGTTGTCTCCTTAAATGGTGTATACACGAGAGCTGCTTTGGGGCTTATTGAAGAGTAATCTGTAGACCCATAGCGTTTTGGATAGCCCGCCTTGCCAACATCATTTGCATACCCACCAAAGGCCTTCCACCAGTCCTGCCTGAGTCCCAGATACGCTGTAAGATTATCACGAAGCGCTATCTCATCCTGCATAAAAAAGGCAAACGTCCTGTCTTTCCCTCCTGATTCATAGGTAAGATTTGTTGTGGAATCTTCATCTTGCCAGTATGTGAGACTACGCTCTCCAGTATCCGACCAGCTGTATCTATATGACCCCCCGACAGTGAGGGCATGTTTTTGATAAACCGGTATGGTTAACTGTAAATCAGCATTGTATGCACGGGACGGACTGGAAGAAACTGTACCGGGCCCTCCAAAACGTGTAGTTGCGGCAGTTGTGCCAGGGGTTACATACCATTTTTTTTCATATTCGTTGAGAGCAATAGACGCCTTTGCCTTGACAGATGAAAATTCTGTTTCATAGCTTGCATTATATATGTTTTGTGTTTCTCCGCCTGGCCCACCGAGAAAGGTAGATTGCCTCACGGCAGCGTAGTTGTAAACAGGTACTCCGGCAGCGTTTAACAAATACGTATTTGGGTCACCATACTTATATTCACTTTGATTTCTCATAAAAGAAACCCTCAGTTTAGAAGTTTTTGTGAAATCATAGCCTGTTTTAAGTGTCAGATTATCATTATACCACCCATTTTTACCTTTATCACCGATAAGATAGCGGGTAGCACCCAGATTACTCATTACAGGGAGCCAACCATTAATTCCTACTGGTGGTTTTGTGCTCTGTACATTGTAATCGGTTACATAACCATCAGTAGACTTATAGCCGTAAC
>Ga0172364_10000136_pt1 | contig 43547 bp, 32 predicted proteins | sample LakKivSesite10cm_FD_114545 | JGI IMG/M metagenome (GOLD analysis project Ga0172364, IMG submission 114545) | Sediment microbial communities from Lake Kivu, Rwanda - Sediment site 10cm | ecosystem: Environmental > Aquatic > Freshwater > Lake > Sediment | place: Rwanda: Western Province, Lake...
ATGAGATTTATTTTTTGAACGATGTCAACAAAACTCATGCACTGTCCTCATACAAAAAGCCGGTCAGCGGGCTTGAGGCTCGCGCCAGACGGCTTTCTCCTACGAGTCCAGCCATCCGAGCCTTCTCCGCCGCCTGCACTGCCAGTTTAAACGCCTCCGCCATAGCAACAGGGTCATCAGCGATGGCAATGGCGGTGTTCACAAGAACTGCATCAGCGCCCATCTCAATTGCCTCTGCGGCGTGAGAAGGCATACCCAGCCCGGCATCCACAACAACAGGCACGCCTGCCTGTTCAATGATTATTCCAATCTGGTCGTATGTTCTCAGTCCTCTTGTGGAACCGATGGGCGATGCAAGAGGCATCACTGTTGCGCACCCAACCTCCTCAAGACGCCGCGCCAAGATGGGGTCGGCATTGATGTAAGGGAGAACGGTGAATCCCAGTTTCACCAGTTCTTCAGCCGCCTTGAGCGTCTCAATCGGGTCGGGGAGAAGATAGTGTGGCTCAGGCGTCACCTCTAATTTCACCCAGGATGTCTTTGCCACGACTCGCGCCATTTTTGCCACGCGCACCGCCTCCTCCGCTGTCCGCGCGCCGGATGTATTCGGCAGGAGACGATACCTGTTGAAGTCAAGCGCGGAGAGCATGGCATCGGTGAGATTATTCAGGTCGACGCGACGTATCGCAACCGTCACGATCTCTGTTCCTGATGCTGCCAGCGCCGCTGCCATCGCCGAGGGTGAGGAAAACTTTCCTGTCCCAACCAAGAGTCGCGAATGAAATTCTACGCCAGCAATATTAAGTTTTTTCCCTGGCTTGTTCACACCTGAATCATTCCTTTGCAATCCTGTGTTGTCCATCCCACAGGCGATTTGTCTTTTGCAAGAGTCGAATTATAATTTTTCAAGACATGATGTGTCAGTGTTCGCTCTTGAATAGATTTACAAATATCTCCCCGTCTGCCTTTATTAATACATCTTCCTTGTGACCATATCCACTTATGAATGGTCAAGAGTCTTAATGCATTCCGAATGAACAAACACAATATATATAATTATCTTCCTTTCCTTTTTTTGTCAATCGGTGAAATAAGCAAATTTCGGAATTTTTAATGGAGATAGATAACATGAACTTATCCATAGTATTACTCGGCAGGCACACCAGCAGTTTTTCTGGCTGAAGATTCAGGGATGAATGTAATTGATTTCAATGTCAGCACCTCATTGCCGTGATTGTGTTGAGGAGGTGAGGGTTCGGCAATGACCAGCCGGTTGGGTTTGGTTTTTTCAAACATCTCTGCCGGCACGCACACCCTTATAGTGGGGGATTCCAGTCCTGCGACAAATGAAAAATTCCCGACCGTTTTACCATTAAGCCGTATGGAGATATTACGGGAAAATCCTCTCTGGTAGGGGGATTCAATATCAAGGACAATCCAGAGGTTCATGTTCTCAAGGTTTCTTGGCAGGTGAAACAGAAATGAGGCTGTCCGCCCCAGAAGGATAAAGTACTTGTTTTCTTTATTAATTTTTATGCCTGACTCCAGAAATCTTTCAGCAGTTGAGTCATCCGCGCTGATTTTGTTGCTCGTCATTGTCGGTTCCAGGACGATATTCTGCAGGTCGCGCAATGTCTTTCCCTTGAGAAGGTAGTAGCGAAATGCGCTTGACCTCCACTCATAATATGACTGGTGCCACTTATCGGCTGGGATAAAATTGTCCCACATGGCGCTTGGATTCAGCATCATGTTCCTATGGATGTATGCCCCGGGGAACCATAGAATAAGGGCAAGGAGAAGACCGGTCTTTTTCCGGCAGAGTAGTGCAATGAGCGGTGACGCCACAATTAACCCGCTGAAGAGGGTGTCGGATATAAGGCGTGGACCAAAATCCGTTCCACCATACCATCCCTTGAAGAGCACAATCAACCCAAAGATTCCAAGCATGTTCAAAGCGTTCAGGAGCAGCCAGCGGTTTTTCCACCGGCTTTTTGTGCCAAGCATTATCAGTCCCCCTGCGATTAAGAGCGTCCAGGGGCAATACAAAAAGATTCCACGCGTGAAGGAAAACAAAAGCCCGATTGCGTGAGAGAGCCAGTCCAGTGGACTCAGTGTCATGCCGAATCCCGTCTGCTTGCCGACATAATTGCCAAGTAAACTACCTGTGGAATAATTCTGAAGAAAAAGACCCGGAACCAGTGCAATTAAACCCCCTGCCAATGCCTTCCATACTCCCTTGTGATGCTCAAGGGCGATAAAGGTAAAGAATAGCACAGCCCATATAAGAAACTGAGGTCTTGAGAAGATGCCCCAGACTGCAAAAAATCCAGCCGGTAGAAACCACAGGTCGTTCAGTTTGCTGGAGACATTATTTCTCGCCGGTAATGCCTTGATATAAAACATAGATGAAAGTGCCTGGCACAGAACACCGCCCGTTTGGCTCCATAATGCCTGAGAAAGAGAGGTATAATATGGGGAAGCCGTTGCAATAAAAAGTGCGCATAATAGAGCACAGATATGACCGGCAGTTGTTGCAAGCACCCTCCAGAGACACCAGCAGGCGAGTGCTATCATTGCCGAGGCAATAAATTTTGCGTAAATCCCGTCCTCGCTCACCTTCACAGGGATTCCCATTATGCGAAAAAGATAAAATCCGGTTGCGCCGAAAAGTAAATTTCCAGGCGGATACACAGTGGCTATAACACCATTATCCTTTTTCACTGCCCAGTAACCCCAAGGTCCATCCCCCCTGTAAGCGGGATGACCGTTAAGTCTGGGTGAATGCCCCTCTGCCACCCACCATGCAAGGTCAGTGATGCCTCGCGTGTCGCCGCCATTGAGATTTGTACGTGTGGAACAAAATAATAAAAAAGACCCCAGCAGGACAATCACGCCAATTAGACCGCTTTTTCGCCCAAGCCATTCCTCAATACGAAGCAATGATGAATCCCCATTGAAAACCATCTGTAATTATTCCCATACGATACTCATGATGACCCAAACACAATGTATGATTATCGTCTATATTCTTTTTTTGTCAATGTGTTATGCGAGGAGATTCCAGTGGTCAGAGGTTTAGTCTATGTGAACTTTACCACTGGCTTCACTGAGGTGGGTGCAAACCTGTAATTAGTCTGAGTCTGATTGTGGTGAGAATATATTCATTTTATTAGGGGCTGTTTGTCTATATTTCCCCGTGTTCCCAGTGGTTCATAACAAATTTAACCACTGGGGACACTGGGAGCACAGAGGTCATGATTATGGAAATAATCTGGCTCCCCCGGCAGGACTCGAACCTGCAGCCTAGTGGTTAACAGCCACCCGCTCTGCCGATTGAGCTACAGGGGAGCAATCGGTGTGAAAAAGATGGTGGAGGGGGTAGGATTCGAACCTACGAAGCGTTAACGCAAAGGGTTTACAGCCCTTCCCCATTGACCGCTCGGGAACCCCTCCGTTTTAATTTGATTAATCATCTGGAGCTGGAGAAGGGAATCGAACCCTTAACCTGCCGCTTACAAGGCGGCTGCTCTACCCTTGAGCTACACCAGCCTCAAATTTCGTATCAAATCCAAAGTATGTCAAAGAAATTTAACGGTATGTCTCTATGGGAACATTTTACGCCCTGTCAAGTGGTTTTGTATTTAATTTCATCACATGAATTTCCGATGTCGGGTGTTTTTCCATTGACTTGGAATCGATGCGATTTGTAAGCTTTTTTAATATGAGTAACAAGATTCTGCTCATTCGTCTGACCTCCATTGGTGATGTGGTGCATGTCCTGCCCGCATTGAATGCCCTCCGCACCGCTTTTCCCGATGCTCAGATTGACTGGATGGTGGAGGAAATTCCCGCGCAACTCCTCATCGGGCACCCCCAGATAAATAATCTTTATATCTTTCGCAGGAAGTGGCGGAGGGAATTCAGAAGATATTTTTTTTCCAACATTGTCCCTTTTTTCAAGAAAATCCGCAGTGTGAAGTATGACTGGGCGATAGATTTTCAGGGACTCACCAAAAGTGGTCTTGCCGCTTATTTTTCCGGCGCATCGCGCATTATTGGATTTGGCGATGAGGATGGGCGGGAACTGAACAAACTTTTTACCAATGTCAAGGTGCGACCTTCTCGCTCGCTTCATATTGTGGAGAAAAATCTTGCGCTTCTCCATCCGCTAAAGATTGAAAATCCTCCCATCCGCTTTGTTTTTCCTGATTTCAGTAAGGAAAAAGTTCCTTTTGATGATTATGGATTTTTTGTTGCCGTGAGCCCCGGCGCAGGATGGAGCACCAAGCGTCTGCCGCTCATGACTCTGGCGCGCCTGTGTGCACTTCTTCATCTTGAGAGGGGATTGAAAATTATCATAGTGTGGGGACCGGGTGATGAGTCTCTGGAGAAGGAATTATTGGAACTTATAAAATCGTTCGGAGCCAGTGCAGATGCGGCTCCACCAACAACCATCCAACAACTCGTCCGTCTCATTTCCCGTGCGGGACTATTTATAGGGGGCGATACGGGACCCACACACATTGCCGCCGCACTGAACGTCCCAGTGCTTTCCTTTTTTGGCGCATCGGATGCCCGGCGGAACAAACCCTACGGCAAACACTGTATTGCCATCCAGAAGTATGATATATCATGTGTCCCCTGTTGGAAAACCCGGTGTCGCTATAAGGACTCTCGTCGGCTTGCATGTCTTGAATCCATCACTCCGGAGGAGCTTTTCCGTGCTGCGGAATCTCTTTTGGATTCAGGGCTTAACCATGAGAAAAATCCCGTATCCGGTGCATGAAAACTATAATTGTCAATAATTCGCCATTTCCTTTGCCTTGACCCCCGATGCAATTCCCTCCACCATCAATCGGAATTCCTCGGGACTTGTGGCATAGGCAAGGGCATCCTCGAGCTTGACTATTTTTCTTGCGTAAAGGTCGTAGAGCGCCTGATTGAACGTCTGCATTCCAATTTCGCGTCCGCTCTCAATGAATTTGGGGAGCTCGAGCGTCCTTCCCTCGTGAAGAAGTTTCTTGATTGTTGGGGTGTTTATCATGATTTCCACGGCGGGGACACGACCCTTGCCGGAGGCATGAGGCAAGAGACGCATACTGATAACGCCGTTCAGGGTGAGTGAGAGCTCCATGCGAATCTGTGCATGGAGGTAGGCAGGGAAATAATTGATGATGCGGTCAACGGTCTGGACTGTATCGATAGTGTGCAGGGTGGAGAAAACGAGGTGACCGGTTTCGGCGGCTGAGATGGCGGTCTGGATGGTTTCAAGGTCGCGCATCTCGCCGATAAGGATGACATCGGGACTCTGGCGTAGGATGTGGCGGAGCGCCTCATTGAAATTTTTGGTATCAAATCCAACCTCGCGTTGATTGATTATCGCCATGTTATCGGCGTGAAGGAACTCAATCGGGTCTTCAACGGTGATTATGTGACAGCGGCGGGTGTTGTTGATGTGATTAATCATGGCGGCGAGGGAAGTGGATTTGCCACTTCCTGTGGTGCCGGTTACAAGCACAAGACCTCTACGTTTCTCGGAAAGTGTCCTTACTGCAGGCGGCAGATTCAGTTGTTCAAAGGTGAAGGTCGGATGAGTGATATACCTGAAGACAAGCCCGACACTGCTTCTCTGAAGAAATACATTAACCCTGAAACGCCCGATGCCCCGGATGCCAACGGCGAGGTCCATCTCATGATATTGTTCAAAATAGTGAATCTGTTCTTCACTCATAAGGGAGTTAGCAACGTTGCGGACATCAGTAACATCCAGCACGGGGAAATTAGAAGATTCAATCGCATTGTCAATGCGGAACATGGGGCGTGACCCTGCCTTGAGAAACAGGTCTGAGGCGCCGCGTTCCGGCATCTCTTGCAGTAAGGTGTCCAGTTTAATCATTTTTTATTTCACCTCTTACCGATACAGAAATATTCAAAACCCGCTCTTTCGGCGCGTTCCTTATTGTAAATGTTGCGCCCATCAAAGAGATACGGTTTCCTCATCTCCTGACGGAGTTTTTCAAGGTTCAGCAGTTTAAATTCATTCCAGTCTGTGACAATCACGAGGGCATCCGCACCCTGTGCGACCTCATAGGCGTTTTCACAAAATTTCACATTTTTGAGAATCGTTCTGGCATTATCCATTGCGACGGGGTCATAAACCCTGATAATTGCCTTCTTTTTCAACAGATTGTTGATAATCTCAAGACTCTTGGCATCGCGAAGGTCATCCGTGTTCGACTTGAAGGCAAGACCAAGCACACCCACCACCTTCCCCTTTATGGGATTTAATTTCCTCTCGATTCGCCTTACGAATTTCGGCACCCGTTCCTGGTTGATTTTGACCACTGCCTCAAGAAGGGAGGTGTCCTCCCTGAAATTTTGCGCCGTACGAATCAGGGAAAGGGTGTCCTTGGGAAAACATGAGCCGCCATATCCCAGCCCTGCTTGAAGAAAGTCCTTCCCGATGCGCAAATCATAACCCATCCCCTTGGCAACAAGAGAAACATCCGCCCCCACCTTTTCACACAGATTGGCAATAAAATTTATGAATGAAATCTTGGTGGCGAGAAAGGCGTTGGAGGCATATTTGATGACCTCCGCACTTTCCACGTCCGTGATGAGCATGGGTCTCTCTAAAGGCGCATATAATTCGAGTAGCGCCATCGCCACATGATGATTAGACACACCAATCACAATGCGGTCAGGATACAAACAGTCCGCAATGGCGCATCCCTCCTTCAAAAACTCCGGATTGGAAACCACATCAAATTCCACATCAGTGCGCTGGTGTTTCTCAATCACATTGCGGACAAAATTACCTGTCCCCACAGGCACCGTGCTCTTGTTAACTATGATTTTATAATCGTCGAGGTGTAAAGCAATCTTCTTCGCCACAGCCGCGACGGCAGAGAGGTCGGTCTCCCCATTTGTCCTGGATGGCGTCCCGACTGCAATGAAGACGACCTTGGCGGATTTTATGCCCTTTGCCACGCTGGTGAAGAAAAATAGACGTCCATCTTCCACATTGCGCCGAACCATCTCCTTGAGCCCCGGCTCATATATGGGCATCTCTCCCCGGTTGAGCATCTCAATCTTTTTTTTATCATTATCCACGCAATAGACCTCATTGCCGAGGTCAGCAAAGACAGCGCCCGTTACAAGTCCAACATAGCCGGTTCCAATGACGCAGACATTCATTAAACAACTCCTTCATCACAATTGAATTGATGAATCAATATTTATTTAAACCATTCAAGTGTCTTTTTCAAGCCGTCCTCAATGGTAACTATCGGTTCCCAGTTGAGTAATGTGCGCGCCCTTGTAATATCCGGTCTCCTTGTTCTCGGGTCGTCAACCGGCAATGGCTCAAAACGAATCTCACACCTCTTGCCCCAGACCTTCTGAATTATCTCGGCAAATTCCAGGATGGTCACCTCCCGTGGATTTCCAATGTTCACGGGCTCGGAGAGATTGGACACCAATAGTCTGTAAATCCCCTCAATCATGTCAGAGACATAACAGAAACTGCGAGTCTGCGTGCCATCGCCGTACACGGTGAGAGGTTTATTGTTCAGCACCTGGTAAATGAATTGTGGGACAACGCGCCCGTCATGCAGGCGCATACGCGGTCCATAAGTGTTGAAGATTCGCGCAATTCGCGTGGAGATGTTATGATAGCGGTGATAAGCCATGGTGAGCGCCTCGGCAAACCTCTTCGCCTCATCATACACGCCCCGTGGACCGATGGGATTCACGTTGCCCCAGTAATCCTCCTTCTGCGGATGGACAAGTGGGTCTCCATAGACTTCAGATGTGGAAGCAAGGAGGAAAACTGCCTGCTTTTCTTTCGCAAGCCCAAGCGCCTTATGAGTTCCAAGTGAGCCTACCTTGAGTGTCTGAATAGGCATCTTGATGTAATCCATGGGACTTGCAGGTGAGGCAAAATGCAGGATATAATCAATATGTCCCATGAGATACAGATATTCTGTCACATCCTGCCTTATAAATTTGAATTTATCGTTATGGATGTGTTCAATATTACTTATTGAGCCGGTGGAGAGATTATCCATGCAGATAACCTCATGCCCTTTTTCAAGGAGAAATTCGCAAAGGTGAGACCCTAAGAATCCTGCCCCGCCGGTTATCAGCGTTCTTGGCAAATTTTATCCCCCTGTCAGAATATAAAATGATTCACAAAGGAACCTCAACATCGGACACAACCTGCCTGAGGATTTCCTCATCCTCCTGGTGCCCGCCGATGCCTCCGCTCTCGAATGATTTCGCCACCTGGATACGATGCGCCAGCACCTCCTCTATCATGGATTTGATATCGTCCGGGATGCAGTAATCGCGGTCTTCAAAGTATGCCTTTGCCTGGGCGACGCGGCGGAGTGCAAGAGCGCCCCGCGGGCTGACACCTAACTCAATATGGGGCGAATTCCGCGTGGAACCCGCAATCCGCCCGATGTATTCTAAAAGGTCATTATCAACCTTTACCCTCTCCACCTCCTCCTGCATGGCAAGCACCTCTTCACCGGAGAGGACGGGTTCAGTCTCATCTAAGTTCACATAAGCCTTTTGTTCTTTCAGAATGACAATCTCATCAGTGAGCTCCGGGTAGCCAATGTGAAGCCGCATCAGGAAGCGGTCCAGCTGTGCCTTGGGCAGGGGAAAGGTGCCATGAAACTCAACGGGGTTCTGGGTTGCAACTACCATGAAGGGTCGGGGAAGTTGATAGGTCACCTTGTCTATGGAAACCTGAGAGGTGTTCATTGCCTCAAGGAGCGCCGACTGGGTCTTCGGTGTGGTGCGATTGATTTCATCCGCAAGGATGATGTTGGCGAAGATGGGACCTTTTTTAAATTCAAACTCGCCTCTTTTAGGTTCATAAATGCTTACTCCAAGGATGTCAGAGGGGAGAAGGTCGCTTGTGAACTGAATGCGCTGGAAGGAGCATGAGATGGAGCTGGCGAGGAGGTGGGCGAGGGTTGTCTTCCCGACACCGGGCACATCCTCAATCAAGAGATGTCCCTGCGCCAGCATGGCAATTAGCGCCTTTTTAACGACCTCTGACTTCCCCTTGATAATCCGTTCGATATTACGTTGCAACCTGTCCAGTTTTTCGCGTCTTTCCCTTGGCATGAATCCACCTTTTTACATGAGTGATAATCGAGTTCAACGCCATCATACTTAACAAGATTACATAACCAGAGAACCGATACGGATGTCAACAGTTCTTATACTATAAAATAAAACAGTATTTATCGGCGCTTATCTGCGGTTTAGTAATTTCAAATTTCGTTATTTGCCAACTGATGTCTTCTCTTGGTGAAATCCTTTGACATGAGAACTTTTTTATTTATAACTCGGTTTGAATTTTAACATCATCAGGTGGATATTCTATGGGAAAAAAAACTGAGCTTCGCGAGAGAATTCTCGCTAATATGGACTCGCTTGCAAAAGAGGCGGTTGAGACGAGTCATTTCATTCATTCCAATCCTGAGCCCGGCTGTGAGGAGTTCAAGGCGGCGGCTCGCCTGACCGATGACCTTGCGAGACACGGTTTCACTGTTGAAAAACCCGTGGGCGGGATGGAGACTGCCTTCAAGGCGCATGTCTCAGGCAAGTCTCCCGGACCGCGCATTGCCTTCCTCGCCGAATACGACTCGCTGGGACTGCTCGGTCATGCCTGTGGACATAACTTTATTGGCACGGTCTCTACCTTTGCCGGCATCGCCCTTCAACCGCTCATGGGCGAACTTAACGGCGCCGTCATGGTCACAGGAACGCCCGCCGAGGAGACATGGGGAGGCAAGATCATCCTTTTAGAAAACGGTGTCTTCAAGGATGTGGATACAGCCATGATGATTCATCCAAGCAATGAGACCCGTATGCAGGCGCGCTCCCTCGCCGCTCAGGTTCTCGAATTCACCTTTCACGGAAAACCTGCCCATGCCGCCGCCTCGCCATGGCAGGGAGTGAACGCCTTAGATGCCCTCATTCAGATGTTCATCTCAATTGACCAGATGAGGAAACAGCAACGCCCGACAGTCCGCACGCCGGGCATCATCAAGTATGGTGGTGAGCGGGCAAATGTTGTGCCGGAGCGTGCGGTTGGGCAATTTTCATGCCGGGGGGAAAATTATGAGGAACTGATGGAGGTCATCCGGCGGGTCAAAAACTGTGCTGATGGTGCGGCGCTTGCCACCGGCACAAAGGTGGAATCAAGACCTGTCGGACCACTTTACAAGGATATGATTCCGAACCAGACCCTTGTGAAACTTTATGAGAAAAATTTTCTGTCCATTGGAGGCGTTATTGAGGAAAATCCGCAAAAGGGGCAGGGCTCGTTAGACATGGGAAACCTCTCGCATGAATTTCCGTGCATACATCCTTACTTACGCATTGCACCACAGGATGTCTCAATTCACACGGCGGAATTTCGTGAATGCGCCGCATCCCCGATGGCGGATGAACGCCTGCTCCTTGGCGCAAAGGCACTTGCCCTCACTGCGCTGGATATATTGCTTGAACCGGCGCTCCTTGAGGAGATGAGAAAGGAATTGAAAAAGAAATGAGACTCAAAAAACTAAACCTGTCTCTCTTCATGTATATTTTTATCCTGAGTGGCCTTTTTAGCATCTTTATTCTTCCTGCGACCGCCGATGATTATTATGTCTCCACAAGTGGAAGCGACCAGACCGGAGACGGCTCGCAGTCTCATCCATGGTGCACCATAAATAAGGCAATCGTCTCCGTCAGCCCCTCCATCTCCAATCCTGCAAGGATTCGCATATCATTCGGCACCTATGCCGAGATAATTTTACTTCCGCCTTATGTGGAGCTTTACGGCGGATATGAGCCGACGCATTGGGACCGCGATATAACCTCTTATCAAACCATTATTTCTCAATCCAGTCCGGATACGTATGAGCCGACTGTGCGCGCCTCTGATGGCTGTCGCCTCGATGGTTTACATATTCAGGGGGGCGACACGGGAATCTTCTGCGACAATACGTCACCTTTCATAATTGATTGTACAATTGATAAGACAATATCTTGCGCCATATATGCCAGTGGAGCCCAGGCATCACCCTCTATCCTGAATAACACCATTTCCGGAAACAAGGAGGGCGTGTTTCTTTATCAGGCGGGGTCTCCGGTTATCCGTTACAACACCATAAAGAAAAATACAGGAAACGCCATCACATCGCAGGGCGGTTCGCCAGTTATCGAGAATAACACCCTTCGGCAAAATAGTCTCACAGGGGTGAACCTCGCTTATGTAACGAGTGGCACCGTTGCCGCCAATGACATCTTGCGGAATAATCAGCATGGAATTTTCAGCTACAATTGCACCTTCCTCGCCGCAAACAATCATATTGCCTTTAACTTGGTGAGCGGCATCACATGCCGGGAGTATTCCAATCCGCGCATCATCCACAATACCCTTTATTTAAACGGAAATGGAATCAGTCTTCAGGACTCCTCCCCGGACATCATCAACAATATCTCATACATGAACGACAACTATGGCGTTCAGGAGGTCTGGAAAAACAGTGAGCCCGTCTTGCTTCACAACTGCCTTTTTGGAAATACGGTTGGTAATTATTTGGATGGCGGGACGACTGTCATCATGACGACCGGGGATTTTGCAAAAATCGATAATGGAGGCGCATCCGTGGAGGGCAATTTTGCAGACGAACCTCTCCTTGCCAATGCCGCCTGTGAATTTTTTTTCCTTCAGCCCGACTCACCGTGCATCGACAGTGGATACACCGCATCAGGCATTACAGTCGATTTCAGCGGCAGAAGCCGCTCTGATGGACATCCGGATGTTGGTTCCGATGAGTATGTCTCGAAGTTTAAGTTTGATTTCGAGGATGACGGTTCGGGATGGGTCATGACGACTGTCCCTTCAGTTTTTACCGCTCCTGAAGGTGCAAGGGGCGATGGGTTCCTCATGCTTCGCTCTCGCGATGCAAATACTTACGGATTCTGGGATAATACCGGCTGCCCGATGGATATTTATGAGAATTATCTCTATCGCGCCACGTGGAAAATATCCACAGATGTCGTTAATCGCAGTCTTGTGCCCGGTATGAGACTCCGCTTCAACGAGACGGACTTTCAGATTGGTGGTGACCTCCTTGTGAATTCCAATTGCGCAGGCGATGCCTCGCCCACGCCTGAGGGCGTTGTGTATGAACAGTTTTTCCGCCTTGTCCAGGGGAGCTCCATCAAGGCTGATAAGGCAGGACACCTCCTGTGCGCAATGGACCTTGCCAGTCTGAGCGCAGACGACCAGACAACTGGTGCGTTGTTCCTTAATGGGCTTACCGTTGAATGGAAATCTCTCGCATTGCTGGACAGCTCATTCACGACCGAAACGGTTTTTGAATTTAACAATGGCACCGAAGGGTGGCAGGTCCGCACCGTGCCGGGCGTTTTTGATGCCCCAACACCCATTACCGGTGCATCATATTTGGGACTCAGGAGCGTGAGCGCCAATACTTTTGGTTACTGGGAAAGTCCCCCTCAGCCCGTCAAATCCGGCAAACTCTATCGCGCCCGTTTCTTTGTCTCCACCGACGTGACCAGCCGCTCTAAGGTGCCCATGCTTCGTCTCCGCGTCAATTCCATAATCAATCAAACTCACTATGACCTTGTTGTAGACTCTAACGGCAATGGAGATTCATCCCCCATCAATACCGGTTGGAGCGTGTATGAATTGTATTACAATCCGCCGCCGAGCGTGGAGGCAGATGGCGTCTGGGTCGCCTTTGACTTAGTCAATCTGAACCTGAACGACCAGGTGAACGGTGCGCTCCTCCTTGACCGCGTGGAAATCCAATCCGCCCCTCTGCCAGATTTTTGAAAAGTTAAAACCGCAAAGTCACAATTCGCCTCTGGCGTACACAAAGAACGAAATATATGATGTTTGTCTTTGTGACCTTGTGTCTTCGTGGTAATCCACAACTGAAAACAGGTTATTATTCCTCTCAATTTGGAATTGACGCGGAGGACGGGTTGTGCAATTCCATCACGGATTTCATATTTTGATACGGAGGAAGTTTGATGATTTCTTTCAAGAAAAGTAAAATAAATCCTCTTTTTATTTTGCTCGTGATTCTCATCTTTCAATGTGGAGAGATGGCGTTTTGTGTTGGAATCTCAAAAAAAGTTGCCGCCTGCCTTAAGGCTATTGACAGGGCTTATGGCAATATCACCACTTACGAGGCGGAAGTTCATGTCGGTGTCCATATCAAGTCAGTTCCCCATGAATTTTCGTCATCGTTAAAGACATTTCTCATCTTTGAAAAACCGAATAATTTCAGAGTGATAAAGCAGGACAAGGAGACCACCGACATCGCTATGGTCTCAGACGGCAGGACTTATGTGAAATATCTTCCAAGTCAAAAGGAATATATTGTCCAACCTGCGCCGGGAAGTCTTTTGAGTTCCGAACCCTGGCACGCAGGCGTTCTGGGGCAGAATTGCGGCATCGCTTTTATTGCCGCATCAGCCAGTCCCTCCACATTATTGAAGGAAAATTTGGTTCGCGCATCGCTCAAGAAGGATGTCTCCATTAATGGCTCACCACACTGGGTTCTTCATCTTGAAAAAAAAGTCGGTGATAGAGAGGTCCATATTGATGCCTATGTGGACAAGAAATCGGGATTTATCGGCAAAATGGTCTTTGATAACAAATCGCCTCTGATTGGCGGAGAAGCTGGAAAAAATGCCACGTTCATCGTGACTGATGAGCATTTCAACGTCAAGGTGAATGAGCCTTTGAGAAAAGATGTCTTCCAGTTCAAGCCACCTGCTAATGTCCGAAAGGTGGATGAATTTACCTTCGAGATGCTTAAGAGTCAGAAAGCGAAAAAGAGTGAAGATGAGAATCAGAGTGCGCTTGTCGGCAAACCCGCCCCTGCCTTCTCGCTTGTGGATTTGAACGGGCGGGAGCATGAACTTTCCTCTTACAAAGGAAAGGCGGTTGTTATGGACTTCTGGGCTGTATTTTGCCCCCCATGCAGAAAAGAACTGCCCATTCTTGATAAACTTGCTGAGAAATATGAATCCCGCGGGCTTGTGTTCATTACCATAAATGGCAGTGAGCCAAAAGGCAAAATTTCGGACTTCCTGAAGGCGAATAGTCTTGAAAGGATGACCGTCCTTCTTGACCCGGATGGCAAGGTCAGTCGCAGTTATGATGTTCGTTTCATCCCCCAGCTCGTCATCGTTGATAAAAACGGCATCGTTGCAAATGTGATTATTGGACTTACGGAAGAGGAGCAACTCGATAAGGAATTCCAGAACCTGCTCGGCAAATGAGAAATAAAATAGCAACAGCGCCAATGGTTTCTCATTTTACTTTTTTTGCGGCATGAACGGGAGGCGTAAAATATATGCGCATTTTTCAATATCCAGCCAGTGCAGAAGAGGTTAAAAGACGACTGAGCGCTACTGTTTCCCGCCAGCCAGCCATTGAAAAGGCGGCGAGGGGTATTATTGCTGGAGTGCGGGAAGGCGGAGATACGGCGGTTGTAGAATTCACGCGCCAATTTGACCATGCGAGTCTTACAGCAGAAAGATTTCGTGTTCCACCGGCAGAAATGAGGCGGGCATGGCAAAAGATGCACAGTAAAGTCCAGTGTGCAATCAGGATGTCTGCGGTGCGTATAAAAAAATTTCACACCCCGCAAAAACCCACAGGATATATCATCAAGGAATTACCCATCGGCAGACTTGAGTATCGCATTTCGCCAATCTCATCGGTAGGAATTTATGTCCCCGGCGGGATGGCGGCATATCCTTCCAGTCTGCTCATGACCGCCATTCCTGCCCTGCTCGCTGGTGTTGGGCACATTGTCATAACCACACCGCCCGATGCAAAGGGAAATGTGAACCCTGTCGTCCTCGGGACGGCGCATTTTCTCGGTTTGAGGGAGGTTTACCGTATTGGTGGCGCGCAGGCGATTGCCGCCCTCGCCTTTGGCACAAAAACCATTCCACGCGTGGACAAGGTGGTAGGACCTGGTAATGCTTATGTGGCAACCGCAAAGCGTCTCCTTTATGGCATTATCGACATTGATATGATAGCTGGACCCAGCGAAATCTTGATAATTGCAGATGACTCGGCGCCCCTATCCTACATCGTGGCAGACCTGCTTTCTCAGGCGGAGCATGACCCGCTCGCTGTTCCAATACTCATCTACGTGGGTTCTCTGAATGAGAGGGCTTTTTGCGGTGAACTGAAGCGCCAGATAGCGGATTCGCCAAGGAGTGCGATAATCAGGCGCGCCATTGATGGTCAGGGGATAGTGGTTGTTGTGCGTTCGCTTGCGCAGGCTGTGGAACTGGCAAATATGAAGGCGCCGGAGCATCTGGAGGTCATGGTGAGGCGACCTGAAGAGATTATCCCACGACTGAAAAACGCTGGTGCCATCTTTGTGGGGCAGTTCACGCCTGAGACTGTCGGGGATTATGTGGCGGGACCGAACCATGTCCTTCCGACCATGGGCACGGCGCGCTTTTTTTCGCCCCTGTCGGTCATGGCGTTCATGAAGGCAACGAGTATCCTGCGTTTCACACGGGAGGGCATCAAGAAAATTGGACCGGCGGCAATTTGCCTTGCTGAAGAGGAGGGATTTCCCGCCCACGCAAATGCCGTCCGCATCCGGCTTGGGGAGTAATTCTTTAATCTGCGCAAAGGAATCTTATGAGTATCAAACCCACAAAGATTGTGCAAGGTCTGAAGCCCTATGTCCCGGGTGAACAGCCGCAGGATGGGGGATTTATCAAGCTGAACACCAATGAAAATCCCTATCAACCGGCGCCTGAGGTTATAGAGGCATTCAGGCGGGCGGAGCCCGAGCGTCTGCGGCTTTACCCAGACCCATTATGCGTTGAACTGCGCACCCTGCTTGCGGAGAGGCATAAATGCTCGGTCTCACAGATATTTGTCGGTAACGGCTCGGATGAAGTACTGCGTCTCCTGTTTCAGTCTTATCTTGGCGCCGGCGATACTATTGCCATGGTGAATCCCACATATTCATTATATCCAGTCATTGCGGCACAATTGGGGGTGAGGGCGAAAATTTTTGAACTCGGACCCGATGGTGAGATGCCGGATTTCCCTGGACTATCATCCTTTAAGGTGTTCGTGATAGCCAGTCCCAATCCGCCCTATGGGACATTTTATCCTGAGGATACCCTTGAGCGCTTAGTCAAATCCGCCCCATCCACCCTCTTTATCATCGATGAGGCGTATGTGGATTTTGCCTCAGGGGATGCAACGTCACTCATTACCCGATACAGGAATGCAGTCATTTGCCGGTCATATTCCAAGGCATTTTCCCTTGCTGGCGTGCGTCTCGGATATGCCTTTGGCATGGAGGATATCATAGCAAATCTCTTCAAGTTAAAGGATTCCTATAATGTGGATTACCTGAGCCAGACCCTTGGATGCGCCGCGGTCAGGGCGAGGGCGTATTATGCCGGATTGGCGGCGCGCATCAAAGAAGACCGCGCCTTTCTTACAACCGAGTTGAGGCGTCTCGGCTTTAAGGTTTATGACTCTCAGGGGAATTTCATCTTTGCGGAGAACGGTGATGGCGGGACTCTCTATGAATCCCTGAAAAAAAAGATGACACTCGTTCGATATTTTAATACCCCGCGTCTTCGCACGGGCGTCCGCATAACAATCGGCACCCGCAAGGAACTGGAAGCCCTCCTCAAGGCGCTTCAGGAGGAGTGAGAATCAGGGAGTTGTGTCCTGCCCCTTTGATTGTATGACGGATGGAAAGAGATAAATAGAGGCGCCAATAAGAATTGGCATGCCTGTGCGCAGGAGTTCCGGATGTTTATTATTCTGGTAAGTGAGCATGTTGGCGCTGATTGCTGTGGGACAGGTATAATCAGGCATATTTTCCTTGTAGCGTGGTATCAAAATCATCCAGCTCCCGATGTCAATCCAGCGTTGAACGCCATAATAGAATGGGTCGGCAGTTCCGAAAAATGATAGGTTGACCTTATCGATTGAATTCTCCCGCATATAATATCCCAGTTTCTTCATGTCCTGCCCCCAGTCCACATTTGAGTCCGTCAAATACAAGATTGCGTCTTTCTGGTCGTGGATGAATGGATTGAAATAAGAAATGTAGTTGGGATAGTTATTGATGGCGGGTATAGTTGCCACAATAAGGAGCGCGGCGCTGAGTGCATTCCTGTAAAAAGGGCGTAACCTTGCGATAAACAGCTCCAAAATGTTTCCCGCAAGAAGACACTCTAATGGAATGACCATTAGTATCAATCGATGTCCAAGATCGACCATACTCAGTGTGATGATTAAGAAAAATCCGATGGTGAGATAAAGCGGAATCTCAACCCTGCAGGTATAAAAAAGTCCACGACTGAATCTTCTCCTTTTTTTCCATTCCATCCGGTGAATGAATTGTGCCGCACCATTCCACAATATGAGAAAAAATGACATCACAATGAGCGCAAGGTGAAGATAGGGCGTCTTCAAGAGTGTTGTAATGACAAAATAGGAAAAAAATCCCCCTGATAGTTTTGTCTTTCCAAGCATGATGGCGAATCTCTCTTTTTCAAGAAGGGCATGACCGAATACTGTAAGATACCCCTGTGGGAACAGGCGGTATTTCTTCAGGGTGTTTAAGATACCTCTGATGAGCGGATTATTTATTAGTCCAAAATTGAGATATTTTGTGCATTGGTCACCGGGGGGTGTTTCAAGCCCGGGGGAAATCCGGAAACGGAATCTGTATATTGCCCACATGGCGATGAAGAAGGAAACGGAGCACAGGGAGAAAAGAACCGTAACGAAGAGCAATTTTTTTCCGCGTCTCTTCAGCCATTGCCCTTTTGAGAATGGAAGCGATAGCCGCCATCTCTTTTTGAAAAATATGGCTGAGATGACAAGGTGGAAAAAAATCAATCCCCACAGAAAAAACCCCACCACCTTGATCAGTGGCGCAAGCGTCATGCAGAGGATAAAAAGTGAAAGCCGTCTGGCGTTAAATCCGTAAATATGGAGAGCCCAGTAGGCATATCCGGCAAAGAATGTCACGGCGGCGAATGGGAGGTCGTATGTGACAAGGGAAGAGTGTGCAATCAGGTTAGGTTCCGTGAAATAAAGGACGGCGGCGAAAAGTCCGGCAAAAGGGGCTGTAAAATCTCTGCCCGACATGAAAAGTTTTCTTCCCCAGAAATAAACTCCCCAGCCAAGAATGACCCCGATCAGCATGATAGGTAACTGGCTGAGCATGGCAATTATATCGGCATCATTATACATGAAGAGGAAATAGCCGCCAAAGTGCCACTCGTCGCCATGGAGCCAGTCAATATCCTTCGTCGGGACGTAAAAATTAAAAGGAAGGAGCGGGAGAGTGGCAAGGAGTTTGACCAAGGGCGGATGCTCAGGATTGATACGATAGTCGCCCGTTTTCCACTCCATGAAACCGGCGGGTATATGGGCAACCTCATCCGTGGTAATGGATTTCTCACGTGCGCTGTAAAAGCAGAGCAGAAAAAAAAGGAACGAAGACAGCATTGTCAGAAGGAAAGATATGTGTGTAAGAGAAAACCGTTTCATGATTATTTGGGGTGACGCCGGGTAGCCCCTGTGCCTTTATCGGAGATAAGCAATCCAATCCATACCGCCAAATAAAATCAATCCGAGGATGATGAAGGCGATTCTGTTGGACTTTTTATAAATTTCTTTTCGGTGGTGGATTGTTCCCTGTCCTTTTTTTCCATCTCCTTCTTCATGACGAAGAGGTCGGTCTCGGGTGTGACACGAAGTCCTTCGCCCTTTAGGGTGTCAAAATATTTCCGGTAAATCTCTGACACCTCCTTTGATTTGACCAGCACGGATGCCTCGTTCCCATCCACAAGGGCGTTATGAGTCCAGTTTGTTGAACCAACTATGGTCATGTCATCCACAAGGACCATCTTTGCATGGGTCTGTGTGGTGAGACTGTCATAAAAGACGGGAACGCCGCCCGCGAGAAGACGCATGGTAAAATCCTCATTCGAACTGTCCACGGTCCATTCGCCGGTGCTTCTCCTTTTGCGGAGTTCCGCATCGAGGATTACCTGCACATCCACCCCGCGTTTTTCTGATGCAATGAGGTCTTTCAAAAGCACGTTCATCGGGCTGATTGGTTCACCCGGTTTAAGCACTTTTTTGGCGGTGTGCTGTGGGAGCACGGTGTAGTACTGTGCAGAGCGCTGGATGACCCGGATGTAATGTTGCGCATGCATAAAGGCATTATGAACGTCCGGAAAATATTCGCGGTTTGGCAGGGGAATCACATCCGTTGCCTGATAAGTCTTGAAACCGAGCTCTCCGGAAGTCACATGTTTAAAAGTTTCAGAGTTTAAAGGTTTCAGGTCAGGCAGTGGCTCGTGACCTGCCTGCTTCATCATCTGGTTCATGTATTCCCCAAACGCATCTGCCACCGGTTTTGACCAGATAATTATCGCCACCTCATTATTCTGCCACAGGGAATAATGCGACCAGTTGTTTGAGGAAACAACAGTTGCATAGTCGTCAACGATGACCACTTTCTCATGACTTGTTATTTCATATTTGTCAAAATAAACCTTCACACCACCCGCTTCGAGTCTCTGCCCATAATCTTTATTCTGCTTGTCAAGAGACTCATCCCAGTTGGACGTCTCAAGAAGGACAAATACCTGCACGCCACGCTTCCGGGCACTGACAAGCTCATCAATAAACCGATTGGAATCACTGCCAGGATAGTCTGTGTAATACCATGCCTGATATGCCATGACCCGGATGCTGGATTTTGCGTTACTTATCAGCTTGTGAATCGCCGCCACATACTTATGGTTGTTTATCGGCGTAACGCCATCCGATGGTAGGGCATAAATGGTTGCAGAAATGAGAGTCAGGGCGATAAGAACACTGACGACAAACCATCTTCGCATGATACTATAATTCATATAACTCAACCTATCTGGAATGGATTATGCAGGAACAATGATATATTCGCTACTCTGGTAAACTACTTGGGGTCAAGTAAGAAAAGGTCTTCATAATATAGAGCCCATCTGCGTCAATTTGGCATGTTCTGGATGGCGGAAGCCTTTAAATTGGACAATAAAAGCAACTTTTGCACATTAAGAGTGGAAGGTTGCGCATTTCTTGCACGCACGGAAGGCAAAAATTTTCATATTCATTATACACGGATTACACGGAAAAACATAGATTGAGATAAATATGTGATTTTATTCAGCTTAGTTCTGTGAAAGTCCGTGAAATCTGTGGATAAATATGAATGCTTGTTGTTCTTTAACAATTGTGTCCAATCTGGCACATCCATTGCATATATTATCCTTAGTCCTATAAAGGATTGTTTGAATATTTTCACGGAGGTATTAAAGATGAAGAATGCAAGGTGTGTCGTGTTAGTCAGCATCTTATCCGCTATGGTCGTGTTATTCTTGACACAGGGCATCTTTGCCCAGGAACCGCCTGCCCCACCCAACCCCCCTGCTCCTTCAGACCAGCCCGGTGGAAGACGAACTCCCGCTCAGATGTTCGACCGCATGGACCAGAACAAAGACAGCAAGATCTCAAAGGATGAGTTCAGGGGCACTGCCGATCGGTTTACTGAAGCGGATACGAACAAGGATGGCTTTCTCAGCAAGGATGAATTCGAAAAGATGCCTCGTCCTCAGAGACCCAGTACCCCGGCTGCGCCCGGCGGCATGCAGGACCGCTTCTTGGAACGCATCAAGGAAGCCCTTGGCTCCACTGATGAAGAGTGGAATGCCATCAAGCCGCTCATCAGCAAGGTCAATGATGTGCGCATGAGGGGACGCATGGGTTTTGGTGGACGCCGTGGCGGTGGTCCCGGTGCCACTGTCAATGTGGAACCGGCAACTGAAGCCCTGACAAAGGCACTGGATTCCAAAGCGCCGGCAGATGAAATCAAGAAGAAACTTGCGGATTACAGAGAGCAACAGAAGAAAAATGAGGCAGAACTGAAGGCAGCCCGTGATGAATTACGCAAGGTTTTGTCCATCAGTCAGGAAGCGCGTCTGGTTCTTATGGGTATCCTCGACTAATCTTTATTTCCCTTTAAATGTGGGGAGCCTTCTTTACCGGAGGCTCCCCAATGCTCACCTGCCCGGGGGGTTCAACGGATGATAGACCTGTTTGAAAACATGATTAAGGCTGACCAGGTGTCGCGCAAGGATATAGAGTTATTCCTGCAGGACCATGACGGCTCACAGGAACAGCCCACAGAAGAGGACGTCCTGAAATGGCTTGCGCGGGAATACGGTGTTCGTTACTCGGAGCTAACGAATATCGAACCAGAGCGGGACTTGCTCTCACTCTTTCCTGCGCGCATCCTCCTGAAACACATGCTTCTGCCCATAAAGCGGGAGCGTGACGCCATCGAAGTTGCCACCTGTCGGCTCTTCGCAACGGAAGGGTTGGATACCCTGAAGCTCATGTCGGGAATGAAACTGGTTCCCGTCCTTTCCACCACGGATGCCATCCAGAGGGAAATGAAAAAGCACCTCGGGGTCGGCGCAGACACCCTTGATACCTTGGAGGATGAAAACACCATTCAGGTCATTTCCAAGGATGCGGATGACAATATTGACCTGAGTGAGGCGGCTGAGGACGCCTCTATTATTCGTTTCGTGAACCAGGTATTGACGGACGCCATTGAACTACGCGCCACGGATATCCACCTTGAGCCATACGAGGATGAATTGCGCATTCGCTATCGCATAGATGGTGTTCTTCAGGAAGTTTCTGTCCCACCCCAGATAAAGCGCTTCCAGCCAGCCATTGTCTCCCGTGTCAAGATTCTAAGCCACCTTGACATTGCGGAAAAAAGGCTTCCGCAGGATGGAAGTATAAAAGTCCGCATAGCGGAACGTGAAATTGATATCCGAGTTTCCATCATTCCCATGCTTTACGGCGAGGGCGTTGTCATGCGTCTTCTACAGCAGGAGTCTACCCTCCGCGGACTGAAGGAACTTGATATGGCTGAGCGGGAGGAGCGTTTGTTCAGGCGAATGCTCACCATGCCTCACGGCATCATCCTGGTAACAGGACCAACCGGCAGTGGAAAAACCACAACACTGTACTCCGCCCTGAACGAAATAAACGACTCAATCCGCAAAATCGTAACCATTGAGGACCCGATAGAATATCACATCTGGGGCGTGAATCAGATACAAATTAATGAGAAGGCTGGGCTGACCTTTGCTCGTGGTTTGCGTTCCATCCTCAGGCATGACCCTGACGTCATTCTCGTGGGTGAAATTCGAGACCCTGAGACCGCCCAGATTGCCATCCAGGCATCCCTGACAGGGCATCTTGTCTTCTCAACCCTTCACACGAACGATGCCCCCGGAGCCCTGACCAGGCTCGTGGACATGGGTGTGGAACCTTACCTTGTAACCTCCGCGCTTGAAGGTGTCTTGGCGCAGAGACTTGTGCGAAATCTTTGCGTGAATTGCCGCATGGAGGATGGTTCGGCGACAGTCAGCTCGTTTAAAAGGGAGATTGGTATTGGGTCTGATGTGCCCATATACAAAGCCGCAGGATGCCATGCCTGCCGGAACACTGGTTACTTTGGTCGGCATGCCATCTTCGAACTGCTGGTCATGAATGAAGAAATCTGCCGGATGGTTCTGGAATTGAGGTCTACCGGTGAGCTCAGGGAGACAGCCCGCCGCGACGGTCTGCGTTCTCTGAGCGAGGATGGCTGGCGGCTTGTTGCCGCTGGCATCACAACCATAGACGAGGTTCTCCGGGTGACCAAGGATGTCCACAGAAGCGAAAACGGGCTTGAGAAATCAGTCGGGCAGGTGAAGGTGTCATGATGGAGTTTCAATATCGTGCGCTGAATACCGAAGGCGCCATTTCCGAAGGTGTCCTATCCGCTGGAAGCAGGAAAGAAGCCCTCCGGAAACTGGAAATTATGGGACTTGACCCTGTCCGTGTCGCAGAAAAGACCATCGTTGAAAAGACAGAAAGCAATGCCATTCCCAATCTTTTCCAGCGAAAAAAGGTATCCTCATCGGATTTAGAATCCTTCACACGCCAGCTTTCGAGTCTTCTCACCGCGGGCGTTCCCCTGAGCCGGGCGCTGAATATCATCCAGCGGGAAACATCATCATCTGTGGCGCGGGAAAAATGGAAGGAAATACATGACCTCGTCATTGACGGCTCCTCCTTAGCGGAGGCATTGCGCATGTCGTCGGGAAGTTTTCCCGGCGTTTACGTGGCAATGGTTCAGGCAGGGGAGACCGGTGGATTTTTAGACATTGTGCTGGGACAGATTGCTGATTTTCAGTCACGCGAGAGAGACCTCAAGTCCCGGACGGCTTCCGCATTGATTTATCCCCTTGTTCTCGTGGTTCTTGCCACAAGCGTTCTCACTTTTCTTCTGACATTTTTTATTCCCCGCTTTAAATTGATATTTGAGGGTTTCGGAGCAAAACTTCCGCTCCCGACACGCATTGTTGTTGGCTTAAGCGGTATTCTTACGCATTATGGTCCATTCGTCGCCATCATTATAGTTGTCAGTATTCTTCTTTTAAGAAAATGGATTCAATCGGAGCATGGACGCCGCCGATGGCAGACATGGCTTCTAAAGGTTCCCTTGCTCGGGATTATCCTATCGCGCTTTGCCATGACCCGTTTCTGCCGGATGCTTGGGACACTGGTGGCTTCAGGAGTTCCGCTCATAAGTGCCCTGAGCGTGGCGCGGGAATCCATCGGTAACCAGAACCTTACCGATGCTATGGGCAATGTAATAGATCGCGTGCGCCAGGGTGAAAGTCTTGCATCGAGCCTTTCCGACTGCCGAGCCCTCTTTCCCGGCTCAGTGCTTGAGATGATTGCCGTGTCGGAGGAGAGCGGGCGTCTCGATAAAGAACTTCTCCGTATCGCCCACGAAACCGAGCAGGAGTTAGACCGCCGCCTGCGCACCGCTGTATCCCTTCTGGAGCCGCTGATGCTCTTTATTATGGCAGGTTTCATCGGCACAATCTTCATAAGCATGGTCATTCCCATCTTCTCCCTCCAGGAATACATCAAATAATCTTATTTCTTAGTCCACAGATTATGCATCCGCCTATGGTGGATGTGACTTTCTATTCGAAATGCACCATGGCGAATTATAGATATTTTTGAGACAGCTATCATGATTTACCTTGACAAATAAATATCGATAAATTTATATAAATAAAAAAGGAGCAAATTAATGCGAAAAAAAAGTGTCATTATTACGTTTATAATGGTATGGCTTGTGGCTTTTTCTTGCGGCGATATCTTTGCCCAGGGAGCTCCGGAGGTTGTGCTCCAGAAGATCCGGGTCTCACCTTTATCAGATTCCGTCAAAGTGGGGGAATTGGTCAATTTTCAAATCATCGTGTCCAACACCGGAAAGTTGAAGTTTATCTCCCTTCAGGTAACGGATACTTACAATAAATCATTTATGGAATATGTTTCGGCACAACCTGAACCGGATAGTATTGATACTGACCAGGGGTTCATAAGCTGGAATAATCTGGTTCAGCAGTTTGGACCATTGAGTCCGGGACAAAGTCTAACATTATCCATCACATTCAAAGCAATTGCTATTAGTGCGACTGCTCCGGCAATCGATACCGCAACCATCAGCGGATATGATGAAAACTCCAATCCCCTCACCCATGCGCCGGTTTCAGTATACGTTAATATTGCCCAGAGCTGTGCCCTTGATATTTATGAGCCAAATGACTCAGTTAAAAACGCCGCTTCAATTACTGTTGGCGCAAGGATACGTGCTTATATCTGCCCGATAGGTGACGTTGATTATTATAGCTGTGTTCTGCAGGAACCGGGTAATTATATGTGTAAACTAAGCAGTCTTCCGGATGATTTTAATCTTTATGTGTATGATAATGCGGGGGGTCTTATCGGTCAATCCACCAATACAGGCACCACTCCGGAAATGGTTCCAATTCAAGTTGAGAAGTCATTAAATATTATTATCCTCGTTTCTGGTGTGAGGACTTTTTCGTATGACAAGCCCTATATACTTGAGGTCAGTCATTCTGAAGTCGGTGGGGGTGGACAGATAAGAATCCCTCCGGGAGGTCTTTTCCCCATGTTCGGAAGTGGTCTCCCCACGGGCTCTCCCCGCATGCCGGCGCAAGCCATGTTTTATTTAGACAATGTCGCTCCGGGGAATCTTCTGGGAACGGGGAATGTTCTGCCTGATGGTCGTCTTGCCTGCACGGTTCCTATCCCAGACGATGTTTCCGGCGACCACAGCATTATAACTGATGTTGTGAAAGGAAATGACGTGCTCGGAGAATTCCGGACGGATGTCATGTTTCAATTGCCCGATGTGAATTTTGACCTCTGGATTGATGACGCCTGGATGTACAGGGATGGGGAAAAACCTGTGGTCAATAAGATTGTGAAAAAATCTTACGGCTTCTGTGGTTATACGAAGGTAGATGTGGTTTGCAAAATATCCCCTGAGTTATTCAAAGAAGACTCTGCCCTCGTGCAGGTTAAAATCGAGGGGGATATGCTGAATTCTCCTGATCAGGCATTTGTGCGGAGCGGATTTGGTGGTGTACTGACACCTGTAACTTTTTACAATGACCTCGGTGGCAAATATCATGTTCAAGTCGACGGTATTCAGGAAGGCAATAAACAGGTTGTGTTCCGATTCCACATACCTCCTGCGCTTTCTGCTCCCGACTATATCAGTGTCTGGGGTTCTGCTTATAAAACAGATTGGACACTCCTCAGTGAAATAACAAAACCCCGTTTGATACATCTGGTTAAAGGTGCTTCAGTTATGGTTCTCGCAAACCGCAATACCCTGTTCCGGGATTTCGATGAGACGGACGTAGCACATTTCCTCGGCAAGGTGTATCAGCATAGCCAGTCATCCGGGAAATATGCCCCAAGGGACCAGAGAGCTATTATTTATTATGTTGACCAATACTGGCAGAATACCAGTGTAGTGAATTGGGATAATAGCACAGTTGATTACACAAGTGAAACATCAGCCAATTATGTTTCCATTTTAGTCAAGTATGTCCTTTTGGAAAACTATAATTCCTTTGAGGATACGCCGGTCTCCTTTATTCTGATTCTCGGTAATGATGAACAAATTCCCATGTATCGCCTGAAAGACCCGAGCAATGAGGAAGATGACTGGGCGGAGAACTTTCCCGGTGGAGATAAAGGTAATCCAGCGATACGTTGTTGCCTTGAGGATTATTATTTGACTGATGATTATTATGCTTATATTTCGGGGGGACCGGTGGCGGGAGATTGGAAAACCGGAAACCTTGACCTGCGATGCGGAAGGATTATTGGTGATTCAGTTCAAGACATGGAACAATTATATCTCTCAGGGCTCATGGAAGAGGGTCACAGTTACAGGGCGGTGATGGCAAGCGTGTCTGGCTGGGAGTTGGGATATGTACCGGATGACCCCAATATACTGTCATACCCAGATTTTATCAATGTCCCGGCTCGTCTTGTTAATCATGGCATCCAGGCATTCAATGATACAGAGACACCACAGACGATAGATGTTCTTAGTTACCCTGCGGGTTGGGCAACTGGATTTCAGAACGCGGCTAATGCTGGCATGGACATCTTCTTCATTGGAGGTCATGATTCCTATACAAAAGCCGTTATTCCTCAGGACGACTTTGACCCTTCGGACATTCCGTCAAAATACACCCGGTTTGATGATGACCATCCAATTGTCATGATTGTTGGGTGTCATGGGGGACTACCGGTTCCTAACATTGGATGGGGTGGGGGTGTGAACCACTCTATGGTTTATAGTGTCATTCATAATGGGGCACGAGCATATTTCGGTGCCTCGGGATTTTCCTACGGCTCACCCGGCAGTCTATATCGTTGTCTATGGGCTGAATTATTCAACCAATATCTCTTCTATTATCTACTCCAGGGGACAAACAATACTCACACGCTTGGAACAGCTATCAGAAAAGCCAAGGATTATTACCCCTTCGGAGTTGGTTCAAAAGACTACTATGATAAAAAAACAGTCACGGAATACAATCTATTTGGCGTTCCATGGCAAATTCAGAGATACCCATATTATATCGCGGCATCCAAACCACCCGCCGCGCAAAGGAAATCTGAAATGCCCGCGCCCCTTGCCAAGGAAATGAAATTGATGCTTGCCCCGCACAAAGTAACAAAATTGGCTTCAAATACCTATCAGCAGCAATTCATCGTGGATATTGCCTCCTGGGAGGCAAAAACTATGGAGGGCTTTGACATCATTGAAATCCCTGACGGTTTACAGCAATACATCCCCGATGCTCCACTCCTTCCAGCCCTTACAAAATACAGCATCGCCCTCCCCCAAGGAGGGAAAATCATAAGCGTAACCGTTGATGATTATACCACACAGTCCATCGGGCAATTTAATATTCCCACTGTTTTGCTCGGTCCCTGGACCACTACCGGACTCACTCTTTCTGATGAAACCAAAATCAATGAAATTTACCCCCCGGATATTGCCCGTTATCACGAAGGAGGGGAAGGACATTACCTCTTCAGTGTGTTCCCTGTTCGGCACAATCCCACGACCAATGAAACCATATTCCATGACCATATGAGAGTCACCATTACGTATGAAGCGCCGGCGCCTTATGGTATATTAAACTTTATAGCGGATGATGCAATCTTTAGTAACTCATCATATCCCTCCTTCAGTGCACAAGTTTTCAATATGGGTGATACAAGCCAGAACTTAAATGGCACTCTGACTATCAAGGATGAGGATGCCAATCCATTATTGCCACAAACGAACCTGAGTCTTAATCTTGCCCCCGGCACAATCTATAATCTCTCAGTCTCTTACTCCGACCTCCTTGCTGAAGGTGTATATGACGGTGAACTTTCCATCTCCAATGCCGTTGATGCCCCATCGACTGCCACCACGAATTTTTCCGTTGCGAAGGCATATTTATCCGGGCTTTCCGCTCTTTACAGTATCAAGGATAACAAGGCGACTTTTTCTGTGAATGTGACCAATCTTACCAAAGAACCAGGGTCGGTATATTTAAACTTCCTCGTTTCAAAGGAAGATGATACCCCCACCTCAACAATAGAGACCAACGGTCTGATTGTGAATGGGGAGAGTTCGGAAGTGATTTCAGGCACCTGGATTCCGGACACTATAACGTCCGGGACTTTCAACGTGGAGGCGGTGGCAAGTTTTGACGATGCGCCCCTTGATTCCATTAAAATCCCGTTCAACATCTATCAGTATCCGGATTTGCTCGAGGCTCTGCTGAGTCATCTCATGGGCAGAAAAGAACTTCCACTCACAGACCGCGTATTAGCAGATGTCAATCAGGATGGTCTCTTAGATGTCGCGGACGTTGTGGCGATTATCGAGGCAAAGAAGTAGTGAGCGTTAGAACAGGATTATATTAAATAATCCCGTTCTTTGTTGAAAACATGGAACATATTCTCATTAATTATATCATTCTCACAAGGGAGAAGAAATCATGATCCATGAATTTAATGTTGTAATAGAAAAAGATGAGGATGGATATTTTGTCGCCAACGTTCCCGCCCTTCGCGGATGCCATACGCAGGCGAAATCGCTCGATGTTCTAATGAAACGTGTGAAAGAAGTTATTGAGCTTTGTCTTGAAGTGGAAGAGCCCGTTTCCAATGAATTCATCGGCGTTCAAAGAGTTGCCGTGACCAAATGAGCAAACTTCCTGCTATAACCGGTTCCGTGCTTATAAAGACTCTCCAAAAATTTGGATTTGAAGTAATTCGCACAAAGGGAAGCCATCATTTTTTGCAGCACCCGGATGGACGTTGCACATCAGTACCAGTTCACCGTAGTGAGGTAATAGGTCGTGGTCTGCTTGCACAAATTATCAGAGACTGTGAAATTACTCGGAATGAGCTGATAAAACTGCTCTAAGTAAAGTAATTTTCCTAAAGGAAATAATTATAGATAAGATTTCGCAAATTGAGAAGGAAATTAAAAAATGCCTTGATTCATTCCTTGAATCTCGAATATCGAGTTCACCAAGTAATAAAGTGTGGACAATAGCAATCAAGAAGAGACTTGGGAAACTCGGTCTTAAATTAAACTATCACATTTGCACCTAAGTTAAGCTGGATGAAAGTGAATAGTTATATGATTTAGTCTGGTACATGTCACGATACTAAATGAGTTTATCAAAAGGATTACTTCTTTTAAGTACAGCGTGAATGGAGTTCGATATCTATTTATTGCACTCGACTGTGAGAAATGGGAATTTGAATATATGCCATATAAGTATATATGTCCCCGCTGTGTTCTTGCCTGACAATTTGTCCGCGATGATTTCACCAGCTCAAAATTCTTGTTAATTATTGCGCAGATAATGCGCACCACTGTTGACGAATCGTGCCTTTTCTGCGCAAAAGTCCTTTATTGACAGGCATAAAGGTCTATAAATGAGTGGCATAGTTTTTGCCCTGATTATTTAAAGAAATATTGTCAGGAGAGGGTATATTTATGAAGACAGACACAAAGTTTTTCAGGAAGAAAGGACCTTTCACCAGTTCACGTCGGCGGGGCTTCACCCTTATTGAAATGCTGCTCGTCCTCGTGATTCTGGGAACTTTGGCGGCAATCGTCATTCCCAAATTTGCAGGACGAAGCGAGCAGGCAAGGATTACCGCCGCGGAAACTCAGATCTCCAACTTTGAAACCGCCCTTGATGCCTTTGAGGTCGATAATGGCTATTATCCCAAGGGCGACAATGGACTGAATGAGCTGGTGGAGCAGTCAGACCAGGCAAAGAACTGGAAGGGTCCTTATTTGAAGCATGGCATCCCCAATGACCCATGGGGCAATGCGTATCTCTATGAATGCCCTGGCACCAATAACACGAGCAGTTATGATATTTATTCCATGGGTCCCGATGGTCGCAAGGGCACTGATGACGACATCACTAACTGGGGAACGAACAAATGATGAATCAAGGTCGCCGGAATAGGGGCGGATTTACCCTCATCGAGCTAATCTGCGTCATGGCTGTCATGGCGGTGGTCATGGCGATTTCAGCACCTTCGCTTTCCGGATTTTTCAGAAGCCGCTCCCTTCATGAGCAGTCACGGCGTTTTCTGGCGCTTACGCGCCATGCACGGAGTCTGGCTGTTTCGTACTCCGCGCCGGTGGAAGTCTGGGTGGATACGTCTCAGGGTAGTTACGGGCTTGAAATACAAGCCAGCTATGGAACGGAGGATGCGCAATCCTTGGAGTATCAACTAAAGGATAACCAGGAATTTGACGTTGATGCTCAGTTTCTTGATAAGGATGGAAAGGCGACACTGCACTTTTATCCCGATGGTTTGATGGATGAGGGAAATCCCGACACAATCGTCGTGCGGGAAGGCGACAATGAAGAGATTGCCATACGTAAAACCGATTCTGGCATCGGTTACGTTCTGGATGAGGGAAGTAATGAGTAAAAACTGTCACATTGCATATTCAGGAAGATGCGGCAGGAGCGGCTTCACTTTCGCCGAAGTCTTAGCGGCGATGCTCTTCATGGCTATTGTTGTACCCGTGACAATCCGGGGCGTCTCGCTGGCGAACCGCATGGGCATCATGGCGGAACGCAAGCGCGTTGCCTCAGAACTGGCGAGTCTGAAACTGAACGATTTTATTGTGAATGATACATGGAGAGAAGGAAATCAGGAGGGGGATTTTTTGGACACCGGCGATCCCTCTCTTTCCCAATACCGCTGGACCCTTGAGATAACGCCCTGGACGGACGATGTCATGCGTCTTGTTGTGGTCAAGGTTTTTTATACGGTGCAGAATGTGGAATATTCGGTCGGTCTCGGAACCCTTGCCGTTGCGGAGGAAACTACCACATCATGATTATAATGAGGCACAGATGCGGATTTCAAAACGGCGGATTCACACTGCTCGAGATTCTTTCCGCTACGCTCATCTCCGCCCTGCTTCTCGGTTCACTGTATGCCGTGTTTCATGGTGCTCTGAAACTCCGTGACAAGGATTACAGCATTGTGGAGAAGGAATTGCCCCGCGCATATGTGACGGAAATCGTGGACCGCGATTTAAGAGGCATGATGCCGCCCGTAGGCATTTTGGCAGGAGCCATCATTGGGGAAACAAACAATGAGAGCGGACTGCGGAACGACCGTCTGGAGTTTTATACGTCCACAGGCGTCCTGACTGATAAGGAGAACTGGGGAGACGTGCAGAAGGTGCAGTATTATCTGTTGGAGCCGGAAGAGAACGACAAGGGAGAAAAGGGGAAAGGGCTGGATTTTGTCCGCGCGGTCACAAGAAACCTTCTTGCCTCCGTTGTGGAAGAACCGGTGGAGACCCGACTGCTGAATGGCGTCAAGTCGCTTGAAATCACATACTTCGATGGACAGGCATGGCAGGATTCATGGGATTCCACGGGTCTGGATAACGCCACTCCAAAGGCGGTCAAGATTCGGATTGAATTTGAGACAGCCAGCGAAGGGGAGGAAAACATTCCTCCACTGGAACTTTTAATTGAAGTGGCGGCGAGCACTGTTACCATTCAGGGGGGAACGAATGCATCCGGGAGTTGACAAATATCTGTTTTATCCCGTGAAGTTCACGTGGCGAAGTCGGTATGGCAAGTTCGCCTCCCAGCGTGGCGTCACCCTCATCATCGTGATGGGTATATGCCTCTGTATGGTCGTAATTGCGCTTTATTTTTCCGATTCGATGCTTATGGAATATCGAGCTTCGGATTACGGCTCTGAGGGGCGTGCGGCTGAACAAGCAATCGAGGGCGCCCGGCGCTACATTGGCTATGTTCTTAAAAATTCTGATACGCCCGGATACCTCCCCGACCCTGAATCTTATGAAAATGAAGCCGTAACGGTGAATGATGCGACTTACTGGATAATCGGGCGCGGGGATGAAAATACGGATGGGAAAACGTTGACCTTCGGACTCGTGAGCGAGGCATCGAAACTTAACCTTAATACAGCCACGCTTGAAATGCTCGAAGCACTCCCGGGCATGAGCGCTGAACTTGCGACTTCTATCATTGATTGGCGAGACCCGGATTCCGACCCAACCTCCAACGGCGCTGAGTCGAATTATTACCTCTTACTGAGCACACCCTATAACTGCAAAAACGCCCCATTTGAAACCATAGAGGAGTTGCGGCTGGTCATGGGGGGCGATAGGGACGTTCTTTATGGTGAGGATTTAAATCAGAACGGGATACTGGATGACAATGAAAACGACGGCGACACGCTGGATCCTCCAGATAATGCCGACGGCGTTCTTGACCCTGGTCTGTTGGAATATGTCACTGTTTATTCGCGGGAGTCCAACAAGCGAGCCGATGGTTCCGCCCGCATTAATATCACGACACAGCGCCGCGAGTTGATGGATTATCTCCAGCAAACACTCGGGAGCGACAGGGCTAATCAAATCATCGGGGCTATTGGACCCAATCTGAACGGCATCCACAGCCCGCTTGAATTTTGCGTCAGGGGCAAAATGACCGCCGCTGAGTTCGCCCAGGTTAGTGATGCCCTGACCGTATCAAGTGACCAATACCTCATGGGTCTTGTGAATGTGAACACAGCGTCGGCTAAAGTTCTTGCCTGTATTCCCGGACTGGACAGCGCATCGGCGGAAAAACTTGTAGATGCGCGCCGTGATAAGACCTCCGATGAACTGAAATGTATTGCGTGGGTCGTCGGGATTCTGGATGACAATGCCTGCATTCAGGCAGGTCCATATCTCACCACGCGGTCTTATCAGTTCCGCGCAGATATTGCGGCGGTGGGGGAGAACGGACGAGGTTACCGACGCAGTCTCATGGTCTTTGACACAAGCGGTGGCGGAGACCCCGTCGTTATCTATCGCAAGGACATGTCCCGTTTCGGCTGGGCTCTGGGAGCCGAATTGCACGAAAAATATTCCGGAGCAGTGAGCGAATAAGTTTATGAAACCCAAATCGCAAAGAAATTCATCCATTCTCGCGCTGACCTTTGAAGGCAGTATGATGACTGCAGTGGAGCTGAAGCGTCGCGATGAGCACTGTGAGGTTGCCGGCAGACTTCGGGAACCGCTTTCCCAGGATATTCTGTCGGGGAATCCAGACCTCGTCGGAGCGGAAATCAGGAAACTATTGGATGATGCCGGAATCAGGGAAAAACGCTGTCTTCTGAGTCTTCCCCTTTCCTGGGTCTATATCATACACCAGGAAATACCCGATGGTCTGCCTGAAACGGACGTGGATAATTACATTCAACTCCAGGTGGAGAAAAAACTTCCCTTTTCTCCAGAGGACGTCGTTCTATCGTCGGTTTGTTTCGAGGTGCCATCGAGTGGACGCCGCGCCACCATCGCATGCGTTCCCATTCAACACGTTCAAACGCTGGAAAAAATCATGAAGGCGGCTCATCTCCATCTCTCCAGCATGACTCTGGGCATTGCGTCTCTTCCGGTTCCGGGTGATGTTGGGTTCAGAATTATGTTTCTTGCTCATGAGGACGGCATAGACATGGTGATTGGGCGAAATGAGAATGCCTTCTATATCCGTTCCTTCCCGGGGGCAGTATCCGCGGAAAAGGAAGAGTTCTTTATTGATGCGGACATGATTGTCCGTGAACTGCGGATAACACTTGGGAGACTGCCGGAGGATATCCGCCCTGAGGTCAAATTCTATAGTGTCCTGGGAGACGGTTGTCCGGTTGACATAATCAGCGAAGAACTGGCGCCGCCATTTTCGCACTTAGGGCTGGAAGCGGAGAAAAAACATTTTGTGCGTCACTCAATTGACCTGAATAATTTGCCCGCGCCCCACGCCTGCGCCTCAGCCATAGACCATATCTGGGGGCGTTCCAATGTTTTTGAATTTCTCCCGCCGGCGATAAGCCGTTTTGAAAAAATCGCCGGGCACATTTCCTCTAAGAGTGTCTTCTGGTTTGCCGGGGCAGGGGCGGCAATCATATTTATTGTCGCCGTTGTTTTCATGATTCAGGCGTATGTTCTCCGGCATTATGAGAAAGAGTGGGCGGCAATGGAGCCGGCTGTGAAGGAAGTGACGATGCTTCAGGATAAACTCAGGAAATTTCGCCCGTGGCATGATACCGAAATCCGGAGCCTCACCATCCTGAAGGAAATGACGAAAGCCTTTCCGGAAGAAGGCAGTGTTTGGGTGAAAAGTGTGGAAATACGTAATATGGCTTTACTGCAGGTTTCTGGCGAGGCAAAAAATGAAAGGATATGGCTGGAAATGCTGGGAAAAATGAGGGCGAATCCCGCCATCACGAACCTGAAGGTTTCTCAGGTCAAGGAAGGAGATGGAGTCCTTCAATTTACGATGAGTTTTTCCATGTAAAGGATGTCACTATGGGATTCAGACAGCGAGAACGTATATTGATAATCATGGCTATGGTGTGTATCGCCATTTTCCTCGGGGACAAACTTATTCTGACTCCCCTTGGGCGGATATGGAGTGAGCGGTCTTTGAGAATCGGCGAACTGAAAAAGTCCATTGAAAAGGGCAGTATCCTTGTTGATAGAAGGGCGGATGTTGAAAGACGCTGGAAGGAAATCAAAGACGCCAGTCTCCCCGATGACCCACCAACCGTTGAGGAACGCATCCTGAACCGCGTGCATGATTGGGAATCCCAGAGTGGTCTTACCTTGAATTCACTGAAGCCGCGTTGGATGCCGCCGGACGATGAGTCAAAGAAATTGGAACTTGGGCTGACCGCCTCGGGGTCGCTGGAATCCATTGCGCGGTTTCTGTTCGAGTTGGAGAGTGACCCACTCTCTATACGAGTTGAAGATATTGGCTTGACGTCCCGTGACAAGCGTGGAACAGTATTGGACATGAACCTGAAATTTTCGAGTCTGATATTGAAGGAAAGGGGCAAATGATTAGAACCTGTAACATATTCATCACATTTTTGATGGTGGTTCTTGCTCTTCCCATTGTGACTGAAGCGGCTGACAAGCCGGACTTCAAAGATTTCAAGATTATTGCGGACCGGAATATCTTTGATTCGGAACGCACGCCATCACAGGAGGGTTCTCACCGGACGCGGGTTGTGCTCAGGGACCCTGAAGAGTTTCGTCTTGTCGGCGTCATGATAAGTGGCAAAAATTCCACGGCATTTTTCGATGGTTCCCGCTCGGATTACAAAGGGCAATGGAAATGCGGTGACATCATTGCCGGTTTTAAAATCAAGATTATCCGGACAGGCGGTCTGCTTCTGGAAAAAGATTCGCGCCGCATTATCATGCCGGTCGGCATGGCGATGAAGAAAAACGAGCAAAATGTATGGGAACTATCTAAATCCGTAACTGTTTCCAAACCGACTGAACCGGCATCTTCTTTTACTCAGGATGCAAAGGGGAAGGCGGAAAGGGAAGTAAAAGGCTCGGATGCGAGCGGAAGTGATATTCTGAAAAAACTTATGGAACGAAGGAATCAGGAGGTCGGAAAATGAAAGAAGGAATCTTAATTATGGTTATAGTCGCCTTGATGGCGCTTTTTCCTGTATGGCTCATTGCCGCGGTTCCGGATGATGACCCCAGCACATCAGCCCTGATACTTGAAGACACTGATACGAGCCAAACGGCTGATGTAAATCTGCGTTTCAATTTCCGTGACGCCCCTCTTGATACCGTTCTGGATTACATGAGCCGCGCCGCTGGTTTCGCCATTATTCGGGAAACGGATGTCTCCGGACGCGTGGATATTGTCAGTCATCAATCCATCTCCAGAGATGAAGCGGTAAATCTGCTGAATACCGTTCTGAATGAAAAGGGATATGCGGCAATCCGCAACGGGCGCACCCTTACGATTGTTTCGCGGGATGAAGCACTGAAGCGCAATATCCCCGTGAAGACGGGCAGGAATCCGGTAGATATTCCCCAGACTGACGAAATGGTGACCCAGATTATCCCTGTCCGTTATTCCAATGCCGTCAAAATGATTGATAACCTGAAAACCCTGCTCCCTGATTACGCCGTCATAACCGCCAATGAAAGCAGTAATGCCATTATTCTCACGGACACGCAGGCGCACATCCGGCGTATGGCGGAAATCATAAATGCCTTAGATACCTCCATTTCCCAGATATCCACCATCAAAGTCTTTATGCTTCAATATACTGATGCCACGGATGTGGCTAATATGTTGAACGAGCTTTTCAAGACTCCGACATCCGGACAACAGAATGCCAGCAACCGATTTCCCTTCTTCGGGCGTATGAGAGGTCCTGGCGGCAATAATCCGAGTGATTCCTCGCAGAGTAATCAGCAGACACAAAGCGAGGCGCTTCAGGCGGCTTCCCGCGTGGTTGCCGTGGCTGATCAAAACACCAATGCCGTGGTCGTCAGCGCCCCGGAAGACCTGATGCCCACCATCGGGCAGCTCATCAAGGATGTTGATACCACCGGCGAGGGTGTTACTGTTGTTCGGGTTTTCCCTCTGAAATACGCATACGCCAAGGACATGGTGGACGTCATAAAAAATATCTTCAGTCCAATTACAAGCAACCAATCCAGGAGCATAAGATTCGGCTTCATGCGCAACTTCGGTCCAGGCGGAGGGCAAAATCAACAGCAGAGTAACAGAAAGGTTGCGGAAAATACGATAAATGTGCAGGCTGATGAGAGAACCAACTCCCTTGTGGTGAGCGCCGCCGAAGACATCATGCCTAATATCGAAAATGTCGTCAAACAGCTCGATGCAAATCCGGCAAGAGAAAAGAAGGTCTTCGTCTATCCCTTGAAAAATGCCGACGCTCAGGCTGTCTCGCAACTACTGGGACAATTTTATACTCAACAGGGTTCTCAGAGTTCGACTAATAGAAATACTACCAATAGAAATACCAGAACCAACACAACGAGTCGTTCAACGGGAAGTTCCTCTTCATCGACCCGCAGAAGCAGTAGTAGCAGTCTCACAGGACGCTGAAAAATTTTATATGATGAGGTTAAGACTATGGAAAAATTGAAGATTATCACGGGTTTGTTCATTCTGACAATTGGCGCATGGATATCTGGATTTTCTCAGGAACCCGCCCCGCCGGCTCCTGTTCCGATGCCGCCTGTCTTCTTCGGGGAGAGCACGGGAATATCCTCCTCCGAAACCACACCATACTCAAGAAGTGGCTATGGGGCGAATCTCCTGGGTGATGCCATTGTCCAGTATGACCAGGAAACAGGTTCCATCATCGTCATAACAGATGAAGAAACTAATAAGCAGATTGACAAAATCGTTAAGGCAATGGACCAACCGGTGCCTCAGGTGCTCATCAAGGTTCTTTTTCTGGAAGTGACGCATACCAAAGACTTGGATTACGGGGTGGTAGCCAATTACAAACATAGCAATACAGATGGAACTGACCTGCAGAATATATATAGCCTCTTCGGTCAGCCAGCCACCGGCGGGTTTTATCATATATTGGATGAGGACCTTGATGTTGTCATCCACGCCCTTGCCAACACCACCAAGTTGGAAGTGCTTTCCCGCCCTTCCATCCTTGCCCGGAATAACCAGGAGGCAACCATTACCGTTGGCGAGGAAGTTCCCTTCATCACCAACAGTCGTATTACAGATACTGGCGATACTATCAACACCATTCAATATCAGGACATCGGTATCATATTGACTGTGACGCCTCATATTACGGAGGACCGGCTTGTGGAAATGACCGTCGTCCCGGAGATTTCCGACCTCAGCGCAAAAACCGTGACCATATCCAAAACAGCCAGCGGCACTGAGGTTGATGCCCCAATTATCGAAAAGCGCTCGGCTTCGACGCAGGTAGTGGTTAATGATGGGCGAACGGTAGTCATTGGCGGTATGATGAAAGATGAAGCAACCAATAATGTGGATAAGATTCCCATTCTGGGAGATATTCCCCTGTTGGGCGCCGCTTTTCGCCGCACCCAGAAGGGTAAAATTAAGACGGAGATCCTGATTTTTCTCACCCCGCACGTTGTTGAAAATGGCAAGGAACTCCGGGATATTTCACTATCCGAAAAAGGCAAGTCTGAACTTGCGCCAAAGGCATTTACTGCAAAGCAATTTGACAAATATATTGATAATCTGAAATAGATGGATTGTATTCAGGATTGAGAATCAAATGCCTTCTTCCACAGACATCGCTCATGAAGGAAGCGGAGCGCCGAAAAATGTGAACCGCCGGCTGAAAATTCATATTTCCTTGGCGCTGATTTTTGTGTTCATGTGCGTCTGGCAGGTTATTGAACATAGCCGGGTCAAAGCGAAGGCGCGAGATGCTCTGCTTGGACGTGCGCGGGATATTTCCACATCCTTAAGCGTCGTGATTCGTTCGATGTCAAGGTTTGGCATCATTCCACAGGACAGACTTGAAAGTGCCCTTGGAGAACTGGTGAAATCAAGGGAACTTCGGAATGTCGCTCTTTTGAATAACGCCGGGAATATCGTTGCCTCTGCGGGAGAACCAGTGAAAATCTCAAGCGGCGGTTTCCCCAAGCAGAAGGCTGTCTGGTCTTACGATTACGTGATGGTTACAAATATAGTGGACTTGGGGGTCGGTTTTAATGACATGATATCAACCCACACCACACCCATCGTCATGAAACGTCCCGAAAGACCTCCGCACCCACCAGACTTCCCAACCAGCAGGACTCTGGCTCAGAATCTGCGGCGGCGGCGACCGGACACTGATGATGACCGCAGGCGTCCGCGGGGCATGGATGAGAATCGCAGACGCCCGCATTCTTTCCGGCGTCCCCCATGGTTAAGCGAACAACAATTCAAGGAACTTCAGGAAAAGCAGGGACTTCACGGTTTTGTTCTGGAAATGAGGAATGATGCCTTCCGTGCTGAAACTTCGCGCGATTTCTGGCTCCGCATCGGTATTCTTGCCATCACCTTAATTGCAGTTTTGGGCGTGGCTGCCGCATGGCATAGTTTGGGAAAATCCGAAGAACTGCGCATTTATCTCGTTAAGGCGCAGGAACTGAACCGGCATCTGCGGGAATTGAACGTAGCGGCGGCTGGACTTGCTCATGAAACGCGCAATCCGCTCAACCTCGTCCGCGGTCAGGCGCAAATCATTTCACGTGACCAATCTCTTTCCTCCGAGGTGAGAAAGCAATCCCTATCCATTGTGGAAGAGGTGGACCGCGTTACGAACCGTCTGAGCGAGTTCATTAACTATTCCAAGCCCGCCCTCCCACGTCCGGTTCCAGTCAAACTGCCCGTAGTTATCAATGATGTTGAGCGAACACTTTCGGCGGATATTCAGGATAAATCTATCAAATTCCAGATATTGGGACCGGAGCTCATTGTTGAAGCGGATGAAGGACTTCTACGTCAGGTCTTGTTCAATCTGGTGCTTAATGCTATTCAGGCGGTCGATGTGGGTGGAGACATCGAGGTCATCGTGGAATCGTCCGGAAGTGGAGAGGCGTCGATTTCCGTCAAGGATAACGGATGCGGTATCGCGCCGGAAAACTATGAAAATATTTACCGCCCCTATTTCACTACCCATGAATCCGGCACGGGACTCGGACTTGCAGTCGTGCGGCGGATAGTTCAGTCTCACGGCTGGGAAATTTCACACAGACCCGTCGGGGAAAAGGGAACCATCTTTATTCTCTCGAAGCTCAAGTTAATCAGGACGGCGGATTAGTCCTGATTGCACGATAAATAATTGGAGAAGGTTTTTTACCAGAAAGGGATTAGTTTTCAAAAAATCTTAACGGCTCAAAAACGCCGGAAGCGCCCTATCCGCGAAGGGATATACCGCGGAGAGATGTACCAGCCATCGTAGCGCAATGAAGAAGGAAATGACCGAGAGAAGGATGAGCGCCGCATTCATGACGCCTTTGTTTCTCGGAAACCACGGTGCCAATCCGACAAGAGAGGTGGGATACAGGGATAGATAAAATCGGTCTATGCAACGGAATGTCCACGAGCTTGGAAGTAACAGATAAAACAGAAACACTGCGGCGTTCCATAGAAAGAGTGGCAGAAAAAGCCTTTCGCCCCGCCGGAATCTTTCATAAAGACCTGCCGTCCCCACCAGTCCAAACGCTATGGAGAGTATAACAAATAATTTCAAAATCACTGCCGTATTTGGTGACAGCATGTTCCTCGCGATACTTACAACCGGATAAGCAAAATCTTTGACCGAATAAGAGTGAATGGATTGCATCAGCTCGCCGAACAGAAGCCAGTAAGAAATCATATAAACCGCCGGAAGGCACAAACCCGCAATGAAAATTTTCCCAGAACCCCTGCCCCTGTTTTCCCGGTAGTAGCAATAGACAACAATCGCAACCAGGAATATTCCCACAGGACGAACCACGAAAGAAGCGCCCGCCGTCAGGGCAGACCAGCGCCATTCTTTCCTCATCAGAAGCACCAGTGCACCGAGTGTCAACGCAACCGACAATCCTTCGCTCATCAATGTCGCCGAGAAAACCAGCCAGCTGGGATGAACAAGAGCCATGAAAAATGGGAGACTTTTCCTCTCGTCCAATCCACGAATCAGAAGGGAGCTTGCGCCGGCGGAAATAACCGATATCCCAATGCCAGCAACTTCAGGAAATCGAAATCCTCCCATCAGCATCATGAGAATTGGATAACCCGGATAAAGACGCAGTGTCTCTCCCCCTATATGGGAGAACCCGGCGCCTGAAAAAGCGAGGCAGAGCCGCATATATTCCCAGCCATCATGGAGCAGGCAATATTCCTTGAACGAGATACCCGCCTTTGCCATTGCGGCGATGATGAGGAACAGTCTGACCGCAACCGCCAGGGTAAAAATAAGAGCGATTAATCGCCACGCCGATTTGTTTTTTTCAAAATTCATCTTTCAGTTATTTTCTTTCAGGCAACTGCAAAGTTTTTATGATATGTAAAGGTGATTGTCGAGCAGGATTCACGAAAAAAAGGGCAAAATGTGATTTGTCAAAACTCGTTCGTTGAACGATATATTCGGACATTAATTGAGATCTCTGCTGCCTCTATGTGAGATAGTGAGGCATATTTATCCTCACTCAAGAGATGCGAAATCAAACCGGTAAAGGTGACTTGAGTCTTGCCGAAGATGAATTTCGAAACAAACGTCTACCCAGACTGATAAGCGTCATTATATGGCGTCACGATAACCGTCTATATTTCGCCCGCCAAAAAGAATTCTACTTACTCAGTATCAGCCAGACAAGATCAGCCACATCTATCTTGCCATCTCCATTAAGATCGCCATCCAGTGATTCCGTTCTCCCAAGCAGAAAATCTACAAGTTCTTTCTGTGTGGGCAACGGTTTAATGACGATATAATCATTCTTTGTCTCCGTATCCGACCCATAAAGCCCCGACACAGATAGGCTCACTGTATAAGTCCCCGGCGAATCATAAGCATGAACTGGGTTCTGAAGTGTAGCATGATTCGTATCTCCGAAATCCCAATCCCACCCGTTCGGCTCGCCCGTGGATTGATCAAAGAATTTGATTTCATGCTTCGCCATCGCTAAAGTTGGCGAGGCATAAAAATCAGCATTAACAACGGGAGTTGGCGTTGGTGTGGGGGTAGGTGTCGCTTTGTTGTAATACTGCTTTACAGATTCCACAAGGGATGTTGAACCGTTGTATCGTCCACATACTGACTGACCGCGCGCCCTGATATAGTCTAAATTAAATCGCAGTGATTGTCCTGTAAGCTCCCAGCCACCTGCTATGCGTGTTCCGGCGCCAAGTCCTGTCCAGATAGTCATATCAGGGGAGCGCTCAAATGTTACACTATGCACCTCCGGCGATGACTGCCTCCTCATCCATAGTATAGCCGTGCCATCTGCTGAGACTGTAAGGTTCTGAAGCGCCGCATTATCCGCGCTCAGCCGTGCTATCCCTTTCATTGTCTGCCCATCTATGATTGTAAACTCACCACCCACCAAAATCTTGCCGTCAATCTGGAGTGCGATGGACAAAACCCTGCTGTTTGCATTCGGATTAAATATTGTATCTGCTGTGCCGTCTGCAAAGAGACGTGCTATGCGGTTCCTTGACTGCCCTCCGATAGTTGTAAACCATCCACCCACGTAAATCATGCCATCAGCCTGCACTGCGATGGAATAAATCCAGTTATTTGCATTTGGATTAAATGCTATATCTGCTGTGCCTTCAGGATTCAGACGGGCTATGTAGTTCCTTGTCTGCCCGCCTATAGTTGTAAAACCACCGCCCACGACGATTTTGTTGCTGTCAGACCAAAGCCCTATGGAATAGACAACACCATTTGCATCTGGATTAAATAATGCATCCGCTGTGCCGTCAGAACTCAGTCGGGCTATTCTGTTCCTTGACTGCCCTCCTATGGTTGTAAAAGTCCCGCCCACAAGTATCTTACCGTCAGGCTGGACTGCTATGGAATAGACAATGTCGTTTGCATCTGGATTGAATGTATCATCCGTTGTGCCGTCGGTATTTAAACGGGCTATACAGTTCCTTGTCTGCCCTCCTATAGTTGTGAAACTACCACTTACAAGAATTTTACCGTCGGGCTGTTCCGCTATGGAAAGGATACTGTTGTTTGCATTTGGATCAAATACTGCATCAGCTGTGCCGTCAGCATTCAGCCGGGCTACATAGTTTCTTGCCTGCCCACCTATGGCTGTAAAACTTCCGCCCACCAGTATCTTGCCATCAACCTTCACTGCTATGGAATTGACAACGTTATTTGCATCTGGATTGAATGATGTATCCGCCGTGCCGTCTGCATTCAAACGAGCTATGTAGTTCCTTGCCTGCCCACCTATGGCTGTAAAATTACCGCCCACCAGTATCTTTCCGTCGGGCTGGACTGCTATGGAATAGACATATCTATTTGCATCTGGAGTGAATGATGTATCCACTGTGCCGTTTGCATTCAGTCGGGCTATTTTGTTCCATGGCTGCCCACCTATAATTGTAAAATCACCGCCCACCAATATCTTGCCATCAGCTTGGATCACTACGGAGCGGACTATGCTATTTGCACTTGGATTAAATGCTGTATCCACTGTGCCGTCTGCGTTCAAACGGGCTATTCTGTTCCTTGTCTGCCCGCCTATGGTTGTAAAACTACCGCCCGCCAATATCTTGCCATCAGACTGGATTGCTATGGTGGGGATGCTTCCGTCTGCACCAGGATTGAATAAATCATCCACTGTGCCATCAGTATTCAGACGTGCTATCTTGTTCCTTGCCTCTCCCCCTATAGTTGTGAAATCACCGCCCACCAATATCTTGCCGTTAGTCTGGACTACTATGGAAAAGATACTGTCACTTGAACCTGGATTAAATGTATCAGCTGTTCCATTAGTATTCAGACGTGCTATGCGGTTTCTCGCCTGCCCGCCTATGTTTTTAAAATAACCGCCCACCAGTATCTTTCCATTAGTTTGGACAGCTATTGAACTGACCTC